>Ga0315274_10001289_pt1 | contig 38540 bp, 34 predicted proteins | sample YL17G02_20_MG_FD_203700 | JGI IMG/M metagenome (GOLD analysis project Ga0315274, IMG submission 203700) | Sediment microbial communities from Yellowstone Lake, YNP, Wyoming, USA - YL17G02_20 | ecosystem: Environmental > Aquatic > Freshwater > Lake > Sediment | place: USA: Wyoming | collected...
AAAATCAGAAATACTGAGCGAGTTGTTGAACCGGAACTATTTTGTTTTGCAAATGCCCCAAGAGGAGGATTTGGTATATTACAAAATTTGCCAGGACATAGAGTCTTTTACTATCGTTTCTCACTTTTCTGACATCAAACTTCACAATAGATTTGATATTATTGTGTGTTCTTTCGCAGTCTCCACGTCTTGAATAGACCAAATCAAATGTTAGATCGCGGAGATTCTGGTTTCTAAAATACATACCGACTTGTTCCAATCGGCCCTGCTGGTAAAGGAATTCAAGTTTTTTCTCGAGAGTATCATGAACCAACTCCCCTTCCTTCCACAACTTGTTGACCCAGTGATCGATTCGATCTACGTTTCCATCATCATGAATAACGGCATTCTCACGGCAATCAATTACCGGTCTCGCATGAAGGATATGATCGATATCAGCATGAATCTCAAATGTGTCATATCCCCCATCTGCAAACACAGCAGTAATTTTAGGTTTCATCGGTTCCACGCCTTTAATCAAGTCAGTAGCATAAGTTAAATCCGATTTTGTTCCCTCGGAAAAACTGCAGAAAATGGGAATATCACCCAGATGAAAGATATGCGCTTTATACATCTTGCTTCGGTAGTGCGGATGGTACTCCGCGTATTGATCATATCGTGAGGCTTCCAATGGTGTTGAATCCATGATTCCGGATTCTTCATGGGATACCTGGCAGACAATTTTTCCGACAATCTCCATGAGTTTCTCAAACCCTTCCTCTTTAAGTCTGTATTTGACAAAATGATGAAGTGTGGAATGAGCTGGAATAACATACCGGTTTTTGTTCCATGGCAGACCGAGGCATCGGCAGTCTTCATCAGTGAGTGCTAAAAGCGTATCTTTATACGATAACTGGCGATAAAACTTCACAACTACCAGTTTTAGCATGACAAGGGGATCATGGCGATAATGATTCCCTCCTGCCTTGTAGCAATATTTTTCGACATACCGTACAAGTTGATACATATCAACGTGCTGCAAATACCGGCAAATCGATATCCGATTCGGTAATAACTCACTTAATGTGAGTCCTTGGGTTTCGTAAGCGAAGAAAACCATAGGGGCACGTTGGCCAACTCTATAAAGGTACCGAAATGCCGGTGCAGGGACCTTCTTTTCTGGTTTTAGATTTGATTTGTTACGGAATCATAAAAAAAGCGATGGGTTCTTATGTAAAAATCCTGATTGGATGGGCTCCATATATGTTAATATTATATAACGGTAATTCGGCGATAGGGTATGTTCAGCATCAGGTTACTATTTGTTACCAGCAGTATGTGAAAGATCAAATAAGAATTGCCATAAAGGAAGAAATGATAAAAAAGTACTGGATTGAATATTTGCTTACAAAGCAAGGAGAGATTGCACACATGATTTTGCAGAGGTTCGCATGATTCTGATTGTCATCGGTACGCGCCCGGAAATTATCAAAATGTCTCCGGTAATCCGTGAATGTTCCGATAAAGGTCTTGAATTTTCGGTGCTTCATACCGGACAGCATTATTCCTATTCTATGGACAGGATCTTCTTTGAACAACTTGACCTCCCATTACCGGAATATAAACTGGATGCAGGATCCGGGACACAAGGTGCTCAGACTGCGGCAATTCTTACCGGTATTGAGAATATCCTCCTGAAACACCCTCCGGGAATAGTCCTTGTGCAAGGTGACACAAATACCGTATGCGCCGGAGCCCTCGCGGCAGTAAAGCTGCACATTCCTGTCGGGCATGTTGAGGCTGGTTTACGGAGTTTCGATCGTAACATGCCCGAAGAGATCAACCGTATTGTTGCCGATCATATATCAGACCAGTTATACGCTCCTACAGAAATCTCACGCCAGAACCTGCTCAATGAGGGAATTGCTGCAGAAAAAATTACGGTAACAGGCAATACTATTGTTGATGCTGTACAGCAGAACATCAAGATTGGGCGAGAAAAAGTGCATCCTCTTGAAGAGCTTAATCTTGAACCTGCGGAATATTTCCTGGTAACAGCACATCGGGCAGAGAATGTTGATGATTACATTCGTCTTGCAGATATACTGGCCGGGCTCAAAAATATCTCAGCACAGTACGGACTTCCCGTGATTTTCCCCATGCATCCCAGAACCCAGAAAATGGTGCGTGAGTTCTCTCTCTCAACCCAAGGAATCCAGGTTATCGATCCCGTCGGATACCTTGAATTTCTCATATTAGAATCAAAGGCTGCTCTCCTCCTGACTGATTCCGGGGGCGTTCAGGAGGAGAGCTGCATCCTCTCAGTACCTTGTGTAACTCTTCGTGAAAATACTGAAAGACCTGAAACAATCGATACTGGTTCCAATATTCTCGCAGGTACTAATCCGGAAAAGATACTGGAGGCGGTAGTGCGGATGATTGATATTCCGCGTACATGGAACAATCCCTTCGGGAAGGGTGATGCGGCCTATCGCATTATTGAAGTTTGCAGAAAAATGGGAACACTATAATAACCCTGAATGTCTGATTTCTGATAAGATACAGCCAGGGATTATTATTATTTTACCTGACGGGTGTATGTCCAGCCGTTTCAGAATTTATGAACACTCTTCCCCAATCTCACTATTGAACTCAAAGGTATTCAGCTGGCCGATTCGATTAATGAATCATCAGAACCATATATTGTTATCAGGTATACATCAAAAATTGCTTTCGGAATTGCTGACATACATGACGTGTAATAAAAGGGGACCTATTCGATCTAAAATTTGTTATAACTCTAAACAGCGCCGCCTATCAGCGCCGCCTTGCAACCTATTATATAATATCATTTTGAAAATTTACATTGTTGCCGAAATAACGATAAATTGAAACTCATTAATGCGAAAAAAGGATTTTCAGGACTGTTTGAAATGAATGCGTCTCCATCATATAAATTACACTTGATTCAGGTTGAAGACGTTGAACCCCCCAAAAAGGGTCTCTATGCAGTCCTGCCTGCGTACAATGAAGAGTTAGTCATTGGTTCTATGGTGCTCCGGACACGGCAGTATGTCGACCGAGTAATTGTCGTTGATGATGGATCTTCTGATCGCACTGCTGAAGTAGCAAAATTAGCCGGTGCTGACGTAATCCGGCTCGATCATAATACCGGAAAAGCGTATGCACTTCTCTTAGGTCTCCGGCATGCCCGTAAAACAGGTTGCACCGTGGCGGTGATGCTCGATGCGGATGGACAGCACAATCCCAGTGAAATCCAGAGAGTTGTTGGATTGGTCAGTATGGGCAAGGCGGACCTTGTCATCGGATCTCGTTTTCTGGCCAAGAACGGAGGAATACCTGCTTACCGGCAGCTCGGCCAGAAAACACTTGATCTCTTTACGAATATAGGCTCAAAATCCAAGGTGACAGACTCACAGTCGGGATTCCGGGCACTTTCCTGTCAGGCTCTCGATAATCTGGACTTCAGGTCCGATGGATATAATATTGAATCGGACATGATCGATCACTTCTCCGCGATGGGGCTTCCCATTATGGAAGTTCCTATTTCGGTAAACTATGATGTACCCCATAAACACAAAAAGAACCCGGTCACTCACGGGGTAGGTGTATTTACCCGCCTCATTAATCTGATCATTTATCGGAGACCAATGGTTATGTTTGGACTTCCCGGGATATTTTTTATCACCTTAGGTCTTTTGACGGGGTCTGCCGCTTTTAACTATTACTATGCAACATCAAAATTCCCGTTTGGTATGTCGATGATAAGCATGGTAAGTCTCATCATGGGTATGCTTTTGATTATTGCTGCACTGTTGCTGAACACACTGGTGATGATCATTAAAGAGCAGCGGCACTAAAAAAAGTTGATTTTGTTAAAATGAGGTACGTGAAGAAAATGAATGCAAATTTTTCGGGCAATTTGAACAGGTATTTTTATTGAGATTACTATAAACATTATCACCGAGGTTAGATAACATGAAATCAAAAAAGATTCTGGTAACCGGCGGAGCAGGATTTATTGGCACAAACCTCGTGAATGAGCTGCGAGAACGGGGACATGACGTTCTTGCTCTTGATCTGTATAATACAGAACGAGACAATTATATACGTGCTGACGTACGTAATTTCCGACAGATCGAACGTGTTTTTGACACAGACAGGTTTGATTATGTATATCACCTTGCTGCTGAATATGGCAGATGGAATGGTGAAGATTATTACGAGAATCTCTGGCAGACAAATGTCATTGGAACAAAACATATGCTCCGGCTTCAGGAAAAACTTAAATTCCGGATGATATTTTTTTCCAGTGCAGAAGTCTACGGAGACTATGAGGGGATCATGTCTGAAGATGTAATGATTAATAATCCGATCAAAGACACCTTTCAGATGAATGACTATGCCATAACCAAATGGGCAGGGGAATTAATGTGCATGAATTCTGCCAAGATGTTTAACACCGAGACGGTCAGGGTTCGTCCTGTCAACTGCTATGGTCCTCATGAACATTACAATCCTTACCGGGGCTTCATCCCGAAATTCATTTACCATGCACTCTTTGATAAACCCTATACGGTATTTAGAGGTCATAAGAGAATCATCGATTTTGTTGAAGATTCCTGCAGGACTTGGGCAAATATTGTTGAAAGTTTCATCCCAGGGGAAGTGTATAATGTAGGGGGAAGACCAGAATGGGAGAAGGATATCAAGGATTACTCGGATCTCATCCTTAAAGAGGTTGGAAGAGACGATTCTATTGTAACCTATGAAGAAGCAGAACCTTTCACCACAAAAGTAAAAACAATGGATTTCTCGAAGGCTGTTCGAGATCTTAAACATACCCCGAAAGTATCCCCGGATGAGGGGATCAAGCGGACCGTAGGATGGATGAAATGGTATTATCGAATTACGGAATGATGTACAATGAATGAACTACAGGATGGTTTCAAAGGTAAGACGGTTCTTGTAACTGGTGGAGCCGGGGCAATCGGGGGTAATCTTGTCAAAGCACTGGATGACTATGATACAAAAAAGATCATTATCCTTGACAATCTGTCGTCATCCTATGAATGGAATATCCCGCAAAGTCCGAAAATTCAGTTCATTCGGGGAGATATACTGAATGATGAAAACCTGAAATGGGCTTTTAAAGCAAAACCGGATATTGTTTATCATCTCGCCGCCCACTTTGCAAACCAGAACTCGGTCGATAATCCGGAAAAAGACCTGATGGTAAATGGGATTGGTATCTTAAAAGTGCTCCAGTATGCCCAGCTCGTGAATGTTGAACGGTTTGTGTACTCCTCTTCAGGTTGCGGGGTCTATGGTCTTGAATCAAAGATGCCGTTTGAAGAACACGATGTCTCAATTCACCTCCACACTCCGTATCAGGTCACGAAACTTCTCGGAGAGCTCTACACAAATTATTTTCACAATCTCTACAGTATGCCCGTCGTGAACGCACGATTCTTTAATTCATTCGGCCCTGGCGAAGTTCCCGGAAAATACCGGAATGTCATCCCCAACTTCTTTTTCTGGGCTATGAAAGGAATGCCGCTCCCCATCACCGGTGATGGAACAGAAACCCGTGACTGGACATATGTCGGGGATATTGTCCAAGGACTCCTTACAATGGGAATTAAAGAACAAGCAATCGGTGAAGCGTTCAATCTCGGTGCAGGCAAGGAACAGCGGGTCATTGATATGGCAAACCTTGTGAACGAATTAACGAATAACCCAGCTGCAATCAGATATGCTCCCCGCCGGGACTGGGATGTCAAAACCCGGCTTCTATCCTGCATCACCAAAGCGGAGAAGAAACTAGGGTATAAACCCAAAATGAAATTTAAAGACGGCCTCAAACAGGTGCACGTATGGTTTGAAGAGAACCGGGCTAATATAGAGAAGAGTGCGGAATTTTAAATCTCGGATAATTCATAGATACATTGCGAGTAGCCATTATTGGCGCAGAAAAGAAGGGATATTACAATATTCGTTCAATATTATTTCGTTGTGATTTGAGTGAAGATTCTTCTGTTACAAGATGCAGATTGGCAAAAAAAAGGACCTCATCAACAGCACCATTTGATGGAATTGATGTCAAAACGGGGTCATGAAATAGTAGTTATTGGATTCGATCAACTATGGAAAGAGGAGAAATTTTCAATAATTTCAGAAAGAATTGATAATCAGGAGGTAAATCGATTTTATTCAGGTGCATTCATTCACTATATTCGTCCAGCTTTTGTGAAAATTCCTGTTCTCGACTATATTTCCTTTTCATATTCATCATATTTTGAGATCAGAAAACAGATACAAAAATTCAAACCTGATGTAATTATCGGTTATTCCAGTGTAATTAGTAATTATTGGGGAGCTTTTTTAGCAAAGAGGAAAAATATTCCCTATGCGTATTATTGGGTAGATATTGTTCATCTCTTAAGTATCCCTTCTCCTTTCATACCGATTGCCAAATATATTGAGAAAGAGATTATTCAAAAATCCAGAATTATTTTTACGATCAATAAAGGATTGATCGATTCCTTAATAGAATTAGGTGCAGATCCTCATCATATCGCTATAGTACCAGGAGGTATCGATTTTAATCGTTTTAATCGTTTAACCGTTAATGTGATGGCAGAAAGGGAGAAATATGGAATAAAAAATAATGATTTTGTATTGTTTTTTATGGGTTGGATATATGATTTTTCCGGTTTAAAAGAACTTGTTTTGGATATGGCATCGGAAAAAGAAAAGCATCCTGATCTGAAATTACTGGTTGTCGGTGAGGGGGATTATTATCCTGAATTGAAAAAAATTGTACAGAGCAATGCAATGGCAGATCGGGTAATCCTTACCGGAAAGAAGCCCTACGAAGAGATCCCCGGATTAATCGGTGCAGCTGATATCTGTCTTTTACCAGCGTATAATAATGAAATCATGAAGGATATTGTCCCAATAAAGATGTATGAATATTTGGCTATGCATAAACCGGTAATTGCAACACGTCTTTCGGGGATCTTTTTAGAATTTGGATTGTCTAACGGGGTTATATATATAAATACGCCCTATGACATCATTCCTAAAGTTTTATCATTGTCACATGAGGAGATAGACGAATTATCAGATAAAGCAAAAAAATTTATTGAAAATTATTCATGGGATAAGATTGTAGAAAATTTTGAGTTGATTTTAAATAATTTGTTAATAAAAAGCTGATAGAGATGAGAGAGAAAAGATTTCAATCTAAACAGGCAAAAATTTGCGTTTTGATTCATTCACTTTCATTAGTGCCAGGTATCCTGTTTTATCTCCGGTTTGCCGGGGAGGAATCTCCCGCATGATTTTTTTTCCGGACAATACTCATGTATATTTCCTTGGCCTGATAATATTGTTTGGTCTGTTAATAGCCGGGGTATCTGCATCGGGTCTACCGGTATCATCATTTACTCCTGCAGGTCCAGCCCCGGTAGCTTCATTCACGTCAAGTGCAACTTCTGGGAAATCACTCCTAAATGTTGAGTTTGCGGATACTTCAACGAACATGCCGACGAGTTGGAGTTGGAGTTTCAATAATACTACAGGGAACAAGTCGTGGGTAGCGTTCTCTACATCCAAGAGCCCAATAAAGACGTTTGGTGTAGGTAACTTCTCCATCAGGTTGAACGCATCGAATTCATATGGGTATGATATGAGCGATCAGATAACATTTATCAATGTCAGTTCTTCAACAGGAGATTCGCACGGACTGACCTATTTCCCTCCGGACCATGTATGGAATTATCCAATTACGAATTTGCCCGTCCACGAATATTCAGACCACTGGATTAATGGAATTGCAGACTATTCCATCGCACACTGTACAATCGGTACATTTTGCTATCGCGTACCTACTAATATTTGGGCATACAACCAAATTCCAATAAACTGGGTTAACTCGTCTGTAGCACACACTAATGTAACGACATGGAGGGATCAGAATGGACCGCGGGGCAATTCGGATAAAATTGCTGCACCGTTTACACCCACGTTAAAAGTTCAAGATGATTCGGGTCAGGATGATAATATATTGATCATCGTTGACACTGACGAAAAAAAGGCGTATGAATTCTTCCAGGCAGCAAAAGCATCAGATAATTCGTGGAGTTGTAACGGGGAATTTGTGTGGAACCTGACGAATGATTATCGTATACAGCCTGACCCTGTTGCACACCCCCCTTACGGATTGGCTTCAATAAGTGCATCCGGTTTGCCCGTTATTGCAGGTCTTATAAAGTATGATGAATTAAACGCAGGACACATTGATCATGCCGCTGGTGGCGTGATAGCGTTAATAAACTATTCTGTACTATGGCCCGGATCTCACCGCCCGCCAGAAAACAAACCACAAAGTGATAATACATGGCCGCCGTATAGTGCCAGACTGCGATTAAAATCCAGTGTTGATACTTCCAGAATGGGAACCCAGGCAAAAATAATTGCAGAAGCACTGAAAACGTATGGTGTAATTATCCGTGATAGAGGATCGTATGGTCTGTCTTTAACGGTGGAGGAGGACCGTCGTATTGACCCATACGGATCAAATATGTCCGGACTGCACGATTTAACTCTCTATGACTTTGAGTTTGTAGATGAATCTTCGTTGGAGATTAACTCATCGACTGCGCAGGTCAGGACCAGATCTCCTCCTGTAGTAAAACCGGTATCATCGTTTACGAGCAATGTGACTTCCGGGACTCCACCGACAGCCGTTCAGTTCAACGAAACGTCAACCGGGTCACCGACGTGGGGGGCCTGGTTCTTCGAATACCTGAACCGTCTGAGACTTCTGATCCTCCCCTAGGATTCCAAAAGATTACCTAATATTCTATTCGTAGCAAGGGGAAGCGGATCTGCGGTTATTGTGTCAAAAGTTGGAACAATACCAGAATATAGTAAAGATTGAGAAACGGGATTTATCGTGGAAAAAACTCCCCGAGGCGCATCGTGGAAAATATCTGCAGAGCCTTAAGGGATTATATCTGAGAAAAATTGCGATGACAACAAATAAAATGATCTGGAGAGAAATTATCCCGAAAAATCAATAAAACTATGGAAGAAAACGTTTGATGAAATATGAGTGAAAATGAAGAAACAACACTTCTAAATGTGAAGTGAAATATAGTATTTACGTGGATTTTTATTTAAAAAATGCTGAAATTAAAAAAATTGCTTATTGAACAAACGGTTACCTTTAAGAAAGTCGTGGAACGTGAATGAAATGTATCAAGACTATAGATAGCCATGTTCGGTAGCGGCAAAATTTCCGGTCAGGGTTTTTGGAAAAGTATCCTGATAGTCCTGTTTATATTTCTTACATTCTCGCTCATTAGAACTTGGAATGCCCCCTCGAAAGGTTATGAATCCTCAATTTTTTATTCTACACCTTTGGTGCTCTGGATTGCTCTGATATCTTCAGTGATTGTTGGGATCACCCTCGTTATCCTGTCTGTATCTGGCTCCAATGCAGGTTCGGCCAATCTCTGGAAATATGGATTATTGCTTATTTTTCTCTGTTATGCAATTTGCCTGGGTCTTTTTATTATCCGGGGATATTTTGTGTGGGCCATATCTGGAGATCCCGCCAGTCATATTGGATGGACGAATGAGATCCTTCGGGATGGACATCTGCCCGAAACATTATTTTATCCAATAACTCATATTTTCCTGTCTGAAATTAGTCTTGTAACGACACTTAATCCGATATTGTTAAGTAAGCTGATCCCTTTTTTATATAGTCTGCTCGTTGTTTTTTTTATCTACATTTTTGTCCGTTTCCTGTCTTCCCATCAGATCGAACCTGTCATCGCAGTAATTATCAGCTGCACATTTTCATACGGGTACTTCTATCTCAATCTTACTCCTAATTATTGGGCCAATCTGTTCATTCCGCTCGTACTTTTTCTGATGTTCAAATATCTTGAAAGTAGTGATATTTCTTGGACAGTATTATTTTGTATTATGCTAATACTCTTTCCGGTATTCCATCCAGTACCCTCAGTATTTATTGGATTATGCCTGTTAACACTCTGGATACCTAATGCATTGCATGATGCATGGAATGTTTTTCTCAAGAGAGATCTCAGTCTCCTGAAATTAAACAGGCTGGTAAACTTAAAAGTAGTGATACCCGCTCTGATTTTACTAATATGGTTTAATTTTTGGCAGTCCATGTATTCGTCGTGGCGTTGGACAATACTTGAGATGTGGAGTAAGATCATTGCTGAAGAGGGAACATCATATTTAACAGCACTGCTTGATCAGGTTTCTTTCGCTCAGGGATTTGGGTATAATGTTAGGGAGATTGTCCTGAAGCAGTACGGCAATCCAATAATTCTTTTAATTATCTCAGTACTTGCTTTCGCCCTGTTATGGAAAATGGTTGGCAAAAAGAAAGGCGAGAACACTGTTTTTTTATTATACGGGCCTTGGGGAATATTATGCGTTTTCCTCGTAGTGTTATATTTTTTTCACCTTGGTTTTGGTCCTCTCAGATTTGTCACGTACACAGCGATTCTGGGAACGGTTTTTGCAGCATATCTCATATCGCATATCTTAATCTGGAGTCGTGACAGCAAAAAGCGTTTCATACCAGGATTGACCAGGGTCGTTGTAATAGTTTTGCTGGTTGGCCTGTTCCTGTCCGGAATGCTCAATCTGTACTATTCTCCCTATAATATGATTTTAAATCCTCAGACATCACATTCCGAAGTTTCCGGTATGAGTTTTTTATTTGAATACCGTAATGTCACGTTTCCCATTTCCGGACTCACAGCCGCACCCGGGAGGTTTGCTGATCTGCTACTGACACCTGAAGAGAAAGGTGCACAATATATTCGTTCCAGGTATTTAAATCAAAAAGATCTTGCACCGTGGCACTTTGGGTACGATCATTTTCCATCAATATCCTCCTCATACAATCAAAGGACAAATCTCATTATTACGCAGAGAGATACGGTAATATATACCGATTACGTTCCGGAGATGGCAAAATACCGGTTTTTCTCTCAGGATTTTGAACGATTGAAACATGATTCCGGTGCCAGCCTTATTTATTCAAATGGGGGTTTTGATCTCCTGACGATTGCGCCTGAAGAGTAAGGTTGGGATATTACGATTCTCTGGAGCTGTCTTTACCTTTCCACATGTAGAGCAAATCCGATATACTCGATTCATATTTTGTCAGGATATCGAGAGCCGAAATTTTATATAATCGAATTTCTTGCCATGTTTTTTGCAGGATACGATATATCGGAAAGATAAACAACAACACACTCTACCGGCAATGATATTTCAAATAAAAAATATCTACCTTTCATCATAGAATTTCATCGGCATAAGGCTTCATTTTCGAGATCCCTGCATTTATCGGGGCTGCGAATATCTGCTTATTGCCAGCTTACAACAATAAAATATCGTTTCAATAAAAATGAGGGTAAACTACCAGTTTAACACCTAATTTTTACATAAAATTTTCCGTAAATAACACTTCGATCAATAGTTTTCACGCTTCTGGGGGCTTCGGCAATGCCTCCGCCCCCGCCGCTGTGGCGACCTCCGTATTGAGATAGGCCTGTGTACTGGCTTTATCACACGAAAAAGTGATACCTGTGAACGATAGTTACTTTTTTCATTTCAGTTTAAGTTATAAAAATTTTTCAAAAATATCGTCGTAAGTATGAAAAATTTTAGGTGCTGGATTGGGACTTTACCCAAAATGAAGATTATTTAGCAGGAATAAACCGGTAATCTCAACAAGATAATCCGGGATTTACAAGGAATTTTGAGAAGGAATCGGTGTTATTTATGTGGATGTTTCAACCCGGATATTGAAAAAATCACGGTTTTACCAAATCAACAAATATCTATAAACAAACAAAATGCTAATACCTTTATTGAAAATTATTGTTGGGATTTAATTACCCAAAAATTCGAAACCATACTCGATTCAATTGGTTCTGGTGGTTATCATTAAAAAAAAAATTATTGCAGTCAGGTCTCATTATCCCGATATCAGACTTGAAAAAGAGATGGCTGCTTTATCCATTAAGTACGATATCACCATTATCGGTTGGAATCGGGGTCGACTCATTCTATCAAAATCCAACCAGCGACCCAACAGGATAATATTTTCATTAAATGCAGCACCGGGTTCGATTAAAGTTCCGTTTGTATTACCCTATTGGTGGATGTTTGATATTATCCAGTTGTTATTCAATGACTTTGACATAATCCATGCAGTAGATTTTGATTCTTACCTCCCCTCATTAATTATCGCGAAATTAAAGAGAAAACCCATAATTTATGATATTTATGATTTCTACGGTGAAACAATTGACTTTCCCCTATTCAAAAAATTTTGTCGAAAATTTTTCACCAAAATTGATAAATTTTTAATGAAATATGCAGATTCAATAATAATTGTGGATGATGCCAGAATTGAACAAATTGGGAATTCCCATCGGAGGATTATATCAGTTTACAACTCCCCCATTGTTGAAAATGAAAGCTTGTCTAATCACAAAAGAACTAAACAAGATGATTTTATTGTTTTTTTTGGAGGGATTCTTCTTGAAGATCGAGGGGTGGATCACGTAATAACTGCAGTGAAAGCGTTGAATGACGAGACGGTAAAATTGATCCTTATGGGGTATCCCGGTACCTTGGAATATGGTGAAAAAATTAAGGAATTATGCCGTGATACCAAAAATATTCAGCTGCAATTGGAAATGGTTCCTCACGAACAAATACTGGAATATACTTCAAAAGCGGATACAATTTTTATTCTCTATGATCCAAAGATTCCCAATAATGTCTTTGCAAGTCCAAATAAGCTTTTTGAATCCATGTGTTTTTCAAAGCCTGTTATTGTAAGTGATGGCAGTTCAATGACAAAAATTGTAAAAGATTCAAACTGTGGGGTTATCGTCCAGTATGGAAATATAGAGGAAATTAAACAGGCAATCTTAAAATTGAAAGATAATCCACTATTATGTAATACCTTTGGAGAAAATGGAAGAAAAGCATATGAGCAAAAGTATAGCTGGACGATAATGGAAAAAAGATTAGTTATAGCTTATGAAAATTTAAGAAACTAAAATTCTGGTATTTCTATGGAACGAAAGCCCCAAAAAATATGTCTGGTTTCATTTTTCGTCCATGAAGCATTTTTCATTCCATTGTCACAGCTGAGAGAAATTATTCTTAAAATTTCTCCCGAATCTAATTCGATAATAACAGTATCTCCAGAATTAGCTGATAAAATGATATTTGACTTCAAGAAAGATGTTGTAATAATTCATAAAAACAAAAGACACTTTGTGTTCCGCATTATAAATTATTTTATCCTCAATTTAAAAATCTCATGGAGTATACTTATTAAATCGAAGGATGTTGATTCATATTTATTTTTTAATGAAACAGGTTTGTTATTACCAATGATTATTGCAAAATTACGCAATAAACAAACAATTTGGGTACTTCCATCATCCCATACAAAAATGATTGAACATCATCGCGATTTTCTTAATTCTATTTCAATATACCTGCAATCTCTTTCTTTTCATATAGTAGATAAAATCGTATTATATTCTCCTAGATTAATTTCTGAATGGAATCTAGAAAAGTACCGTAATAAAATCCTGATAAGCCATAATCACTATATAAATAATGAAAAATTTAAAGTCACAACATGTTTTTCTGACCGACCATTCCTTATCGGCTATATTGGCCGTCTGAGCGCTGAAAAAGGTGTCCAGAACTTCGTTCGTGCTCTCCCTGCAATCCTGAACGACACAAAAGGGCTCCGAGTGCTCATTGGAGGAGATGGACACTTGAAAAATAGTATTCAGTCAGTTCTGCAGGAGGAAAAACTAACGGACTACGTGGATCTTCCCGGCTGGGTCTCCAATGAAAATTATCCTAAATATCTGAACCAGCTTAGACTTCTTGTCCTCTCATCCTATACCGAAGGACTTCCTTATACTATCCTCGAGGCTATGACCTGCGGTACACCGGTGCTTGCAACTCCGGTAGGAGCGATACCAGATATAATAATTGATGGAAAGACAGGATTTATCATGGAGGATAATTTGCCTGAATGTATTGCAGAGAATGTGTCCAGGGCAATGCGATCTCCTAATCTCGACAAGATAGCGGAGAATGGACGGCGTTTTGTGGAGGAAAATTTCACGTTTGAGAAGACAACGGAGAACTGGAACAGGATCCTTAACAAACTTGAATAATCCTTCACGCTTAAAAAAATCTCTGTAAATACAGAACAATTCTTTTATTTCATCATGACGGCACCAATGCCGAGTATCATCTCCCTGTAATTCTCATAGATTGGGTTTAACATTGCATGAGCCCGTCCAATCAGGATTTTTACGTAAGAACCCATCGCTTTTTTTATGATTCCGTAACAAATCAAACTAAAACCAGAAAAGAAGGTCCCTGCACCGGCATTTCGGTACCTATATATAGTTGGCCAACATGCTCCTATTGTTTTCTTCGCTGACGAAACCCAAGGACTCACATTAAGTGAGTTATTACCGAATCGGATATCGATTTGCCGGTATTTGCAGCACGTTGATATGTGTAGAGTGCCACAATTAAGGTCAGTTTTGCTGACAGAGTTTTTGTCCGCTTTTTAGATATTTTCTGTTTTTGTTGAAATTGATTTCGTTGTGGTAGACTGAGGCTGGAGTCATCCAGTCCAGGATCTCCTGCTTGCGCCAGTAGTTATATTGCTGGTCGAAGTTCCAGAGTTCTCTCCTGAAATGACTGAGCGAACGGAATTCCTTGAGACAGATCAGTTCCTGGTAAAGCGTCTTGTGATACCGTTCGATCTTACCGCGGCCACGTGGGTTGTTTGGCCGGCCGAAGATCAGTTTAATACCGTGTTTTTGAGCTTCCGCTTTGAACGTTTTAGCGACAAATTGTTTCCCATTATCGATGTAGATTTCTCTTGGGATTCGTCCATTACGGAGTGCTCACTGTAAGGCGTTGACAGCTGAGGCAGCATCTTTGTGCAGGTAGACCTTGCCTCTCACGCGATAACGTGAACAATCATCGGTGAACCCGGTCACATAGACCTTGCCGAAGCCCCGTATGCGGAACTGGAATGTATCACCCAGCCACATGCAGTCGACATGCTGTCGCTGGAATCGTTTGCCGGCCGGTTGTGGCTTTGCCTCAATGCGAATGAGAAGTCCATGTTTCTTGAGGATACGATGGACCATTCTCCAGGAACAAGTGAGGTTGAACTGGTGCTTAATCCGTCGGGCCCCCCATGCAGGATATTTCTCTTTGAGCCGGATAATTCGTTGTTCCAATGACGGTGAAGTGGCTCGGGGCGATCGTTTCGGCCCGGTCTTCTTTGGGCGCAGTCCGTTCTCCTTATCCTGACTATGAGATTTCGCCCATCGTCTCACGGTCCTTTCGGAGAGGTTATACGTCTCTCCGATCTCTCTTGCACTTCGTATCCCTTCTTCATAGAATACGACTGCTTTTATCCTGATCTCCATTGTCGCTTTCACACGCAAGCACCTGTCCGGTGCTCTTGAACGCGGACATAAATACTGTCACTATTTTAGACAGAAACTCTGGCACGCTACACTTAGTTATTGAAAAAGACTATCGCAACAGAGGTAAAGAGATAATCACCTTTGCCCTCTTTTATGGGAAATTTAAGGTATATTTAGTCTCTTAAAAATCGATTCCTGCATTTGATTCAGGTTGATTTGATTTTTCAAAAAAAACGATCGCACCCTCTCCCTGATCCATGATCTGTTCGAGCGAACTGAAGGTATTGCCGATATACCCATAGGCGGGCAGATGCAGAATACTCTGTAACTCATTACACAGGGAGAGATAGTTCAATTCTGATACATCAATCTCGTTAAATATTGCATGTACCGAAAATCCATTCTCCTTCATAATGGTCATGATCGCTGTTACCTTTTCTCCCGACATTAAATGGGGGTGCATCTCGATACAAAGTACCAGGGGACCTGCCGCACGGAGGGTTTTTAACGATCCCATCACTATTTCGTATTCGAATCCTTCGACATCCATCCGGATAAAATGAGGATTCCGGGTCAGATGTGATTCGATGAAGGTATCCAGCGTGAAGATCGGAACCCGGATGGTGTCAATGACATTTCCCCCGGGAATTCTGGTGAATGACGACCAGTTGCATTTATCATAGATATACATGTCCAGATAACCGTCCACGTTACCGATTGCAACATTATAGGTCGAGAGGTTTTTACCGGAATTCAGGGCAATATTTTTTGTCAGCAGGGTATAATTTTTCGGGACCGGTTCGATGGCATACACATGGCCTTTTGGGGCGAGTTGAGATTCCAGCAGGGCGTAATATCCGATATTTGCTCCAATATCGATAATTGTCATATCTTCTGTAATGATTTTTTGAAAATGTGCAGTTGAAAACACTTCCCGGGTTTTATTAACCATCAGATCCGGGCAGATGCCCTTGTCGTCAAAATTCAGATACATGGAGTACCGGTTGTTTATTTTAACGATAATCTCCCGCTCATGTTTTCTCTGAGAGAACATTAACAGGATATATTTACATTTTTTTATACCGGTGTTCAGAAGAAGGATGAGGGTAATTGTTGTCTGTAACAGCACGCCTTTGAATGTACCTTCCCGTAAACAATACAAAATTGTCGAGAAGTAACCCCGTGGTTCTTTGACCATAAATACAAATCTCCTGCCAGGTAATGTTCAGATTTTTTGCTCGTTGTTGCTAATATGCGTACACAAACCCTGGTAATTGATAAACGTTACATACGGCTCAGATCACCAGGAGAATCACTTCTTTCAAACTGATCCTTATCCATCATTCTCCACATCAGGATCCCAACGATCAGTGCAATGATTACCTGACCAGTCAGGTACCCGATACCAAGACCGATCAAGCCCCAGGCTGACATCATCAGGTAACTTAACCCGATACTGAGAACAGCAGATGCCAGTGTCGCAAAGATGATACTCAGTGAGGATTTTTTATACCGTTCAACCGTGATAAACAGATAAATTATTCCCCAGGGAATAATTGATAACGCCAGAATCCGGACCAGAGGTGTTCCTTGTTCAGCATATGCAGCTCCGAACACCGACAGGATAAAACCCGACAGGAGGATCAATGCGATGGTAGCCGGGATGAGGAGTTCCAGCATCAGGACCAGTACTTTCCTGAAATTTTTTTTGTTCAAGGTCTTTTCAGTAACGCTTTCTGCCAGAAATGAATTAAACAGGGATGTCGGGATAATCTGCATAATAGCGACAATTGTCCAAGACATTGCAAAATAAGCATTCATCTCAGACCCAAGGATATTGACTACCATCAACGGAAAAATAAGAGGTGTAATCGCTAATATTAACCGGCTGATATAATTTACTGCCGAATAGTTCCGTATTTCCTGTAACAACCCCCTATGGATGGTTGGTACCAGCCGGTATGAAGGTATCACCGCCGGAAGGAAGATAGTGATACCAATAAAAATTCCTGCGAATGTCGAGAGAAACGATATAAAAAAAAGACCAGAAACACTGTGTGCGAAAAATATGATGACCAGGAGAAATGCTATCCTGCTTACGCAAATAATTGCCGTAGTAAAGACAATGAATCTTGTCGTTCTCTTGCCAAGAAAGATATTACCGAGCAAGGGTTGCAGTGTAATAACTACAGAAAATACCATAAAAAGGACAATAAAAACAGGCGAGCTGAATAAAGGAATAAAAGCCTGCCCCCAGACAGGAAGTCCAATCATAAAAAGTATCGCAAGAAGACCGGCGAACAGACCGCTGAGGGTAAAACAGGTATTGATTAAATCATTTTCCTTTGTACCCGCACCGGGCAGGAACCGGATTAATCCCATACCAAAACCCAGCTCGGCAACAATGGCAAAAATACTTATCACAGAAAGGAGTGCGGTAGTCAGGCCAACCACAGCTGCATCAAATAATCGTGCGGCGATAATCCAGAAAATAAAGGTCAGACTGGACTGGAGACCTGCCCCAAGCATCAGATGTGATGCATTTTTGACTAACGGTAAATCAAAATTTTTCCTTGCCGATTCTTTTACGTGACTGACGTTAGTCAATAAACGACTATAGAAATCAGACATCAGTTTTTTTATCGTATAGGGTATATCCAGCATTTAGAGAACTCATTAAATATCTATATGTGCATTAAAAAAATGATCGATGCACTGTAGCGATTATTTTGGCTTAAAAGACACTATTCTTCCTGTGTTATTCAGCCCATACCTGTCAGGGGAATGTCCCTGAATTCTCCTCCGGATAACACGACAACCTTTAGTCATCTCCGGAAAGCAGGAAAACTTGAACGACCCCAGGTCGTCAGCAAATAATCTCTCTTTCTATTCAACAATTAATGGTTATCGTCCAGATCGAAAATTCCCCCTAATTTTAAGATAGAGATTTTCCGGCATATACCAACGTATCCACGTGGGTCCTTCAAAGTATGTCCGGATTGTTATTGCGAGCAATAGGAATACAAGTCCAATAATTAAAATTTCGGTATTTGCAATTAGAAAAAAATTTGTTATGTAGCGTCCTCTATTCGAGATAATATCCGGAAATAGCCCAAGACCCAATATTTTTGTTGAAAAAGGCCATAGGTATCGGTAACCTTCTTCGAACACCAATGCGTCTTCAAGGAGATGAGCACCGAAACCTATGACGGAAAAAAAGAATGCATCAAAAATTTTTATCCCAAACTGATGGAGAAAAAAAGCCATGATTATGCCAAAAATAATCATAATTGTAATATTGTGGAAAGCTCCATGGTGTAAAAATAAATCCAAATCCGGAGCCCATGCACAAAGAATAATTATCCAAGAAGAATCCCTTCCAGTGTATCTATAAAAAATTAAACCGATGAGGATTGCAATTGCAGTGGAGAAGAGAATATGTTCGGCAAGCATTTTGTTTTGATATGTTCTGAAACAATCCGGTTTTAAGATTTATATTCATTTCCAACAAAAAACGGAAAAGTTCAGTGAATAAGTAATAAAGAATTTGTTATTCTAATGTGGAATCTTTAGCCAAAATGTTGGTTGGTTACCAAATGTCCAACGGCCATGCCACGGAGGAATTGATCCCACATCATTGGGGCAAAATACCTCTTCTTTCCCATAATTCTTCAACAAAACAACTACGAATACTGAATTTGTTGGTTAAATCCACTTAAAGATAAAGAATACCAACTTGTTTTTACGATTCGAGGACCACTAACAGTATACAATAAACCCTAAATCCTTTCCGATATAATGCATCAGAGAGATGAAAAACAAGTTCATAGAGTTCGATTTTTTAAGAGCTCTGGCAATTATTTCAATAGTTTTTTACCATTTACGTTATGTATTACCAAACAGTCTCGTTTTTGGGAATCCTTTTATTTACGGATTATTAAGGGAAATGGGACTCGGCATATTTAGTTTTGCCAGTGGCTATCTCATTTCTTATAACAATCCTGAGTTTCTCTCCTTTGAAGACATCAAAAAATTTTATAAAAAACGGATAATCAGAATCTTTCCACTCTATTGGCTGGCAATAGTATGCGTTATAGTGGCGTATTTTGTCTTTGCCACTATATCAAACTTCCAGAATATATTTTCCTTTTTTTACACCGGCATATTTGACCAATCAACGCTCATTATCTATATTCTGGATTTGCAGATATTTACAAATCCCACCCGCTCCGTGTTTTGGTATGTTAGTTTTATTCTTTTATGCTATACATTTTATCCCCTGATTAAAAAATTGGCAAAGAGTGATGAACAATTTTTGTTGGTGTCATTACTCATCATGGGAGTTTTTGGATTATTACGGATTTTTTTTAACTTGGTTGATGACAGATTTTTCATTTATTTTTTACTGTTTATCGGAGGAATTATCGTAAATAACAGAAAAGTTTTAGAGACGTCATTTTCGAAAAAAAAGGAAGTATTGTTGGTAATTCTTACGGGCATTTTGATACTGACCAATTATTTGTATTTCAACAATACTTTTATTAAAATTGTCTCGTTAAATTTAGCAATAATATTTTTCTGTATATTACTCGTTCTCCTGTTAAGGAGAAAAGCATTAACCGGATTTACCACAAGATTCGAATATATTATCACATTTATCGCATTTGGATCCTATTCCGTCTATTTATTTCATGGATTAATACTGGAATTAGGCCACTTAATTTCATTTAAATTGGGTTTAACTCCTCTGGCCAATGAATTATTCATTCTTTTTTTAATTGTTCCAATAATCTTCATAATTGGCTATTATTTACAAATAGTAGACAACAGAATTATGAAGAAAATAATTTAAAAATTAATTTCGCTAAAGTAGAATTTCTTATGAATTTTCCTTTAGTTAATACGGAAACCGATTTATTTCCAAGTATTTTTTTTTAAAAGATACACTTGTTCCAGTGTGATTCTAATCACGTTGTAATAACCTCGAAGGTACATTTTCCAAACCTAAAACGTTACCTTTTTTGAAACTGCTCGCACGGCATTTTCTCTAAAAAAATTGCATACGAAGCAAAGATTTTGGAGATTTTATTACAATTGATTCACCGAAAATAGAATATTCTACGATGATAAATTGCATAATTCACAGTTAACTGTGATTGTTTTAAAAAAAAACAACCTAACTTTCGATTTCTTCACTCACTGCTTCCTGACTCCCGGCTTCACGTGCCAGGGTTTTGTTATAGAGATACGATAATTTTTCGTAGAGTTTATTATTAATTTTCGAATAGGAATACGCCTTTTCTGTTCCCCCACCAAAACTCAGTTTAAAGGCATTGACAGAATTCTTTTTTGGATCCAGGGCTTCCTTTTCCGACCACAGTCCCCCCCAGTTGAACGTTCTGATCGATTTTTCCTGTGCATACATAATAGCCTGCCAGTGGAGAAGGCAGTTTGCACAGTTTATTAGGGTGGAGGTCTCCTTATCGACCGCTAATCGTCGTGAGGCACTGATCCATGCAAGGATGTTGTCGTTATCCTCTAAATAGAGATGACCGCCAAGAACATCTCCATTCAGCTCTGCGGTAAATAATGTCCCGTACTTTTCCATAATTTTTACATTGGGTAATTCGAGACTGAGGAATCCGAGGCGTGTTGCATAATTTTTCTGCTTCATGAAATCCTTTGAAATCGCATAGAATTCATTGAAATTTTCATTTATTTTCCAGGTAATGTTTTCTTTTGTGGCTTTTTTTATTTTCTGTCTCAATTTTCTGTTCATTTTTTTCCAAATTTCCTCTGATTCTTGGTTTAAATCGATCGTGGAGGTTAATTGTTCTCTACATGTATACCCAGGCATAGTAATTTTATGTTTACAATAATGAAATGATACCGCATCGATTTTATTACCGATATCATACGGGTATTCACTGAGGAAAATATCTCGTTTTTTAAAAATAAGGAATGAGTTATCAATTATTATTACCATTGTTCACCTGTCTGATTGTTAGTCGTACTTTTAATCGTAATAATATCAAATTTTCAGTACTGATAAAGGTGATGTTTGAATGGATAATGGGTTCAGGTCTTCTGGCATCGGACAAGGAGATTTTTAGCCTTCAACGGTATATTCCAACCTTGTTATATACTCAGTTCTGAAGAAATTGATGACGGGGATTCTCCCCCATTCTTGTTTTGATGAGATGCAAATATCGCTCCCCATAGTCAATTGTCTGCTTTTGATTCATCTCGCACGATTTTCCGGCAAGGATTCCATGGTATTCCTGATCTCATAGATGAAATCAAGGCAGGTGATCGCTCCATTTCCAACAGTTATTTTCGAGATTCTCCTCTCTCCACACAGCAGGAAAACTCTCACGAGCGCAAAAAAGCGAGAAATGCTGAAAATTCAGCGATCGGAAATCGTGGAGATGACTTCCTGAATCAACGGCGAATCTGCGAGGTATTAATCACCAGGGGGCCATTTTTCTGGCGGTATGCCTACAGCGAGTACATAAAAGATAAAAGTGTATAGACGTAACAAAAAAAATATTTTACCTGCTCACCTATGGCAGTCACGGCAAATAATAAGAGGGAAAGGCATTCTGATTGATACATTATCTGTTCGAAGGAAGTCTCCACAACCTTATTTGGCTGTTTAATAAACAGGTACGATAATTTTAGGGATTGTTCAAAAATTTTTCGTAATTTACTACACATTAATACAAAAATTCATATAAACTTTGGACTTCAAACTAATCATTATCATGAATAATGATTTCAGCGTACATAATAAGAAACAAGGGAGCGTTTCTGAGACTATTGTAAACAACAATAAAAAATTACGTATTGGAGTCATGCTTAACGGATCTCATCTCGAAGCATGGGAAGGTAGTATACTTGAGGCTATTTCCGGGTCAGATTATGCATCCCTGGAACTCGGAATAATAAATAAAACTCGAAACCATACAACTACATATTTTGATAATACCGTGTCAAACCGGAAAAAATTATTGTATACCGCCTACACCGAACTGGAAAATCGGATTGTCAAATGTAATCCTGACGCATTTGCCCTCAAAGACATCTCCAAATTCCTAAAAAATGTTCCAAAAATAGAAATTCAGCCAATGAGCGATAAATACACTGATGACGTTGATGGAGAGGATGTAAAAAAAATTAAAGCATTCAATCTTGATGTGATTATTCAGTGTGGATTCCGGACACTCAAAGGAAATATCCTGAATGCAGCAAAATTCGGTATATGGTCATATCGCCACTGCGATGGCATCAGGGTCAAAGGTGGTCCTTCGGGATTCTGGGAGACGTTTGAAAGAATGGGTGAGAGAGGGGTAATTCTTCAAATGTTAACTAAAGATCCGGAAGGCGGAATTGTCCTCTATCGCTCATCATTCGGCACCGACTCTCTTTTTGTGAAGAGAAATAACAATGGCTGTTACTTGAGATCATCCACATTTGTTCCAAGAACATTAAAAAAACTGCATACACTTGGCGAGAAAAAATTTTTTGATTCTATTATGCAGCAGAATAAAAAATTTAATTTTTATAATTATCCAATGTACGCGATTCCAACAAATTTTCCATTTCTTAAAATGTTAGTAAAACACTTTTACCGAATGGGTGTCCAAGGGATTAGACATCAATTTTTTGAGAATCAATGGGTTTTACTGTATGATCTCAGCGACACGATCTCAACATCCTTCTGGGGTTTCAAAAAGATCGTCCCTCCAAGAGACAGGTTTTGGGCCGACCCCCATGTTTTTTTCCGGGATGATACCTACTATATTTTTTTCGAGGAATATATGTTAAAGAAGAAAATAGGACATATTTCTCTTATCGAAATGCAACAATCGGGAAAATATTCAGAACCGGTCAAAGTATTGGAAGAGCCTTTCCATCTCTCGTACCCTCAAATTTTTGAACATAACGGAACCCTATTCATGATCCCGGAGACACAATCGGCTCATCGTATTAATCTCTACGAATGCACGGGTTTCCCTACGGAATGGAAACTTAAAAAAACCCTTATTGATTCAGTAGAGGCCGCGGATTCGACCATTCTGTTCCATAATAATAAATGGTGGTTATTCACAAGTATCGGTGAACCTAAAGGAACTACAGAATATAAAGAATTATACCTTTACTATTCCGATAATTTATTGAGTGATAATTGGAATAGCCACCCGTTAAATCCAGTAATGTCCGATGTCAGAATAGCAAGACCTGGAGGAAAAATCATACAAGAGAATGACAGATTATACCGCCCCTCACAGTGCTGTATTGGGGGATATGGATATAGGATAAACTTCAATGAAATTGTCACCCTGACAGAGAATGATTATCAGGAAAGAGATATTGGATTTATAGAGCCTCTCTGGGATAGAAAGCTGAAAGGTGTGCATACATTCTGTCATGAAGACCGGTTAACAATGATTGACGGCTATTATCAAAAATTTTTCATCTAGATATCTGTTCTCCTTTTCAAGAAAACAGGAGAATCTTTTAAACACTATAGGGAAATGATTGTAAGGTACCTTTACCAAATGATTATTTTTAGTAACAGTTCTGATTCCATCTCATAAAAAGAAATTCGCCCGGTCAGGTACTGACCAGCACCAGAACAGGCAGAGAAATGAGAGTATCTTGAAGGATCCGGCCATTTTTAACAGAATAATTTGACACCGGAAACGGTTATTTAAAAATGAATTCAAGAGAGGTTCCATTTAAATATATAATAAACTGACTTTTTCCCTAAGAGCAATACGGCCTGAAATATCATGCATAACACACCAGCAATTCCTTCCCTCAGACCATGGTCCAAAAACGCATTAAACCAGTGTGTATATGATAAGATCCCGGCAATCTGGGGGACCAACGACGTCATCACATTCCTTGCCGATCTCGGGATGTATCACCCATCGCTCTACGATGTTCTCGACAACAGCGAAAAAGAACAGGAACAGAAATTCAAAACAGAATATTTCAAAAAGAGGTTCACCCTTTCACGAAGCATCCTGAAGCATATCCTTCCACCTATTCTGGGAGCTAAGGATCCTTCCGATATTCTGCTTGGCAAGGAAAAGAAGGGACGGATTATAATACACAGCAGACCGGATATCGGTATCTCCCTGTCCTACTCAGGCCCCTGCATTGCAATCACCGTAGGAAAACAGAAAATCGGCTGTGACATAGAGGTATTGCGTCCGATTAAGGACAATAAAATTATATCCTGTCCTATTTTTATTAATTACCAGTGCATGGATGACAAGGAAAAAACACGGCAGGTCATACATGTGTGGACACTGGTTGAATCCTATGCAAAATTATTTGATGAAAATCCTTACTCTCTCCTGAATCCCAACTTTGTTTTTAAGGAAGCGAACTTTGTCTCCTATTGTATCAATAAACACTTGATCTTCTCACTGGCTTCTGAAAAGAAACAATTCGCTGAATCTCTGGTTTGGCTTGATAATTCCACTTTAGGAAAATGCTGACATCTATCCGCAAGAACCGCATCACAGATTCAGGGTATTTCGGCGCATTTTAACGGTGACTATTGAAGGTACAGGATTTGTTTCTTGCAAGTGTTCATCCCTTCATTTTAATTCATATCCATGTGACAAAGCACATAAAATCGATCCGGCATTTTATCGATATCCAGCCGGCATTTATTAGTTCAAAAGACCAGGTATCGAATCAGGAGGCACCAGGCACATCTCATTCTGACTGAAGACCTTTCATCGGTTCTTCCCGTTCCTTCTTTTCGTTTTCTCCATAACAGGGATGAAGGCGCAATACCCCTTAACTCCCCGATGAGAGGAGTAAGAATGCTTCGGTCCTATGGGGTTATACAGAGCTACGTTACCGCGCAGTGATTTCTTAATTCATAATTGAGGTGATAAAAAACAAGACTCACGGATCCGATTCAAAGTAAGACAGCAGCAAGAAAAAATTTCCGGATAAATCGCTGCAAATTGGATACTATTGGCAAAAGATCCCCCCTTTAAAAGCGATACAAAAGTATGCATTCTTTTATTCTCAGGGAGAAATGAACACCATTAATAGTCATTGGGGACGAGTAAGACTTTGGATACATAATAAACGGAAAATGTAATAACCAGGATTTTTTATACATCCCGGGAAAGAACAATTTCTTTCAATGCAGCCATATCTATCTTATTGGACGAATTTAAAGGAAATTCATCAATAAAGAAAATTTTTTTAGGAACTTTGTATGAGGGGAATCTCTTGTTGCAGTGTGTAACAATCTCCCTGCAAAGATCGTGCTGATCCACCGTGTCGGGTGCCTGGATAACGGCAACAACAGCTTCACCCATGATCTCATCCGGTATTCCGAACACCACGCACCCTTTGAATTTTTCAAAAGAAAGAATTTCATTTTCAATTTCATTGGGAGAAATCCGGTAACCTCCGGATTTGATGATATTTTTTGACCTCCCTACAACATAGATAAATCCGTCATCATCAACAGTGGCGAGATCGCCCGTATACAGCCAGCCATTCTTCAGCACTGCTTCTGTCGCTTCAGGGTCATTATAATACCCTTTCATGATATTATCTCCCTTTCCCACGATCTCACCAATTTCGGAAGGTTTCACCTCCTGCATGTTTTTATTCAGCACCGCAAGAGTGACACCAGGGATCCCTTTACCGATAGATCCCATTTTGATAGTAACTAATTCGGGAGGGAGATAGGATAATCTCGCAGTCGCTTCGGTTGCGCCATACATAACATAAAACTTTTTTTCGGGAAAATGGTCAGTAAGTAATTTTATATATCTGTTCGGCAATTGACCCCCGGCCTGGGTAAAGTATCTCAGGCTCGGGAATTCCTGCTGCAGGAATCGTGTTTTATTGATAAGAATCTGGTAGGTACTGGGAACACCAGCAAAACCGGTACACTGATAGGTATCAATATCTTTAATAACCGAACTAAGGAATGGTTTTTGGTTCAGAACAATACTTCCACCTATACGGAGATGTGTGTGGAGTAATGAAGCACCATAACAATAGAAGAAGGGGAGTACAACACACATTCTGTCTGTTTCATCCAGTCCGAGATACTCAATAATTGAACCCGTATTGGCGATAAGATTTTTATGGGTAAGCATGACACCTTTTTTTGTGCCGGTGCTTCCCGAGGTGAAGATAATAACCGCAATATCGTCATCCTGCACACCAGGTTGGGGATGCAAAAAAAATTCTTTATCATCTTCTTCCTGCAAAATTGTTTCATTGATAATATCGAACGGTGAATCTTCAAAATATGGACAGTACTTAGCTTGGACGAGTGCACCGGAAAGAGAACTGGTTTCATTAATCTGGGTGAGATCGGTCTTGCTGATCCTCGTTTCAACAAGAACCGCGATATTGCCGCTATAGATAATTGAAAGGTAACTGATGATAAAAAATGGCGTATTATCCGCTATTAAAAGAATTTTTTTCCTGCTGCCATATCGATTATAGAGGACTGAAGATACATTCTCCAGTTTTTTTTCAAACTCTGCATAGGTAAGAGTACCATGATCACCTAAAATGAACAATTTTTCAGGGTTTCGGTTTTTTTCAAGGAGATAACTGACAAAATTCATAATTTACCTTAGTATCGATATATCATCCAACAATTTCACGGACAACGTCTTGTACCTTTCCCAGGTATCATCCGGTTTCGATCGGGAAATACATTATAGAATGAGGTAATGTACTGAAAATCTATAAAAATTTCGCCCCATGTTTCGAAATCTTCGCTATTTTTGAGCATCTCTTTTTTTTATTTCCGTTTTCAAAAGTTCTTTTGGCCATCTGACACCACAATTCTTTCTGCATTTTACTAGAAAAACTATTTCAATAATTTGACTGCAAAATTAAACGCAATGCAACAATGCTTTGCCAGACTATAATAATAATAATAAAAATACAATTTTGTATCATTACAGATAATATTTGAAACAATGTGAAGTGCCATGATAGAGATAAATGAGAATATACTCCATTTTTTGAAAACCGAAGGATATCTCAATGAAAAAATTTCATTGCAGGAAAACGACTCTTTAACAGAAACGGGTGTGATCGATTCAATCATAGTGCTCCGGCTTGTTGATTTCCTCGAAAGTGAATACAAAATTGAAATTCCTGTAGAAATGTTGACACCTGAAAATTTTGATACCCTTGCCGGGATCAATAAATCGATAATGAAATTGAAACAAGGATAAACGTTTCGTGATTGCAATGGACACGATTATCTGTAAAAATTGCGTTTTGGATTCGCAGATTCCCGGGATAACGATCAACACGGAAAAGTATCATATCCATCCATATGCATATTATCTGGCTACCCTTGTCCGGCAGGGAAATATGAAACGGGACGATGCACTGAAAAAATTAAACGTTAATATATCTGATACTTCCGTCGAAGAAGTACAACGGAAACTGAACCTGTAAAAAAATACAGGGTGTTCAGGCTCTGTAGAAACAGACATGAATCGATTCGGTTCGCACCAGAACCATGAAAATTGGATAATCCAGATATGATGAGAGGGTCGGAACCTCTCAATTCTGTGGCGATGAACGCCGCCGCCCCCGACGGGGCGCCCCCGCGGCGGATTGGTGACTGAAAATGCTAAATAACTCCTTGCCCCGCCGTACCTCGGAGAGGCCCTGATGCGGGGAACTCTCGTAAAATATTACGATTTAATATGAAAATGCAATCACTTTTTCATCCTGTATGATTGTCTCCCAAGGGGAATTATGTCCGTTTACCTTGGGAAATGTTCAAAAAAAACTTGAACGTTCATAAATGTTTCACCCCCGCCGCTTCGGCACCCCCCAATGCGATAACTCCTGAACAGGTACGGCGTCATCATCGCTCTCAGCGCAGGGTCGGTAAGGGAGGACAGGCACTGTCCCATCCTTCAGCTTACCTGTGCATTTTTATTTTCATATCCTGATAAAAGGAATTCTAAAGAGCCGGTATTCATTCTGGTTAATACACTCGTCACCACAAGAATGAATGCATGATTCTCATTCAGTCCTTGAATGAACCACAGGCACTGGTATTTCAATCCGTATCTCCTTGTCCGGAATCCCTGAAAAACACGCATTTGGAACCAATACATTGCAGATCTCCTCAGGCGGACACAATATAATCTTGTAAATACGATCGGGACCCCGTCAGAAACTCAGAAACTGGTACGTTCGCTGGCTTAGGTATACAAAATCTATAACAGATATCGATACAAACACTTTGAAAAATTACATTTTTTGCGAAGGGAGCCTAAAAAATGAAAAAAATGTTGGTATTATTGATTTCAACCCGTGAATTACTCATGTAATATACCATTTTGAGGAGGATTTTTGCACTGTGCGAGATAACTCTAATGCATTTGCTGGGAGCGTGGAAAACGATTCGAGCCATACAGACAAGTCGACTCCGTCATCCGAATTATTTAAGTCGAAGGTGGAGTGGCCGGCGGATTTCCTTATCTTGTTGTTCGCGAGCATTCTTCCTGTTCTGCTCAACGTTAGCATAATCCGGAGTAATAGCTATTGTTTTGTCAAAAGAGGCGACCGCTTCTGAATACCTGTCGAGTTTAGTGAGCGCGTTTCCACGGTTGTACCACACATCGGCGTCATCTGGGTTGAGGGAAATCGCCTTGTCATACGAGGCAACAGCATCTGCATGCTGTCCGAATTCATTTAATGCGTATCCGCGGCTGTTCCACACATCGGCGTCATCTGGGTTGAGGGAAATCGCCTTGTCATACGAAGCAACAGCATCTGCATAACGACCGAGTTTTCTTAAAACGATACCGCGGTTGTTCCACACTTCATAGAGTTTTGGGTTGATGGCAATCGCTGTGTCATACGATACGACTGCTTTAGAATATCGACCAAGATCATCCAGCACGTTTCCTCTGCTGTTCCACATATCAGCTGCATCTGAATCGATGGCAATCATCGTTTCAGATTGGTCAATCGCCTCTGAAAACCTGTCGATATTACTTTGCGTGACCGGGTGCTCTTTCAAGTGGGGTAGGATGAGGAAAACTGCAGTGACATCCCTGAAGGATGACTCCATTGAGCACTCCTGAAGCGTGACAACCTTGCCAGTTACCTCTGCTATCAATGCTCCGCAGAGGCTGCATGCGGGGCACGGGTTCTTTGTGCAACATCCAGGGGATTCCTGTGCAATAACCTTACATCCTCCAATCAAGCGGTAATCATGAAACCTGATGGTAACGATATTACCCTCCCATGAACCATTCCAATGAACGGATACCTTTGGTGAGAGGTCGTAAATATCTTCAAATAATTCACTGAGCAGTTGAGAGATATTTTCCTCGTTATCCGGAAGGATTACCTTATTTTTCTTTTTGAGGTCCTGGATCAGCGGGTTACAGGAGGGTTGGGTAATTACCCCAGAAGGGCCTGTTTGTGGAAATGAACCTGTCACAGATACTGTGCTTCCATTATAGACCTGGCCTGGATTGAACTGCACGACCACGGCTTCTCCGGTAACGCGTGAGGGAAGGAAATATGCATTCCCGGATATACCGAGATCAAACATTATTTTGCAGAGATTCATACAGCCCTGCACTGGAAGGAGCCCGACAAACAGCGGATTGAAAGGTTCACCCTGTGAGAATGTAAGCAAGAATATCCCGGTCATTACAAAGACCATGCCTGAGAGCACGAAGGCAGCACTTATGAATTCCCCTGGGCTGGTAATAATAGCAATCGCAACAAAAACGGCCGCTCCGCTTATGAGCAGAATTCCAGCAGAAGAGTACTTATTGAGCAGGTGCAACTTCATTCGTCTCCACCAGCATACGAGTATGGGCCCCACATTTCTTTATCCGATAATCATATCTAACTAGTATTACAAAAGGTATTTCATATTCTTGGAGAATGTAAGAGACCATGGTGAGTTACAGAATTGAACTATACCACCTCTTCAATCATCTGACGATAAAAAACATATCGAGCTCAATATGCCCTCTCTTTTTGTAGTGAATTATACAAACCCCTGATATGTACCAGGTTCGATCATCAAAACCTCCCGTATAATGCCAAGACCACTGGTTATCGGGAAATCTTCAGAATCAGGCAGAACTATCTATAAAAAAACGAAAATTTGAGGGTATTGTTTTTAAAAAAAAATCCAGACCTCAAATGAGGTTATGAGATTACATAGAGCATAAAAACGCTGCATTATGAAAATTATATCAGTTGTTAGTGGCCGACCTCCTGCGAAAAGAGTATGAGGAAATTCTTGTACATATAGGTCAGCATTGCGACCTGAATTTTTCAGATATTTTTTTTAAAGGTCTCCAAATACCCCAATCAAATTATCATCTCGAGATCGGCTCTGAATCACTTGGAAAACAGACATCTGTTATTCTTGAAAAGGTAGAGAACGTGCTCATGAAAGAAATGCCTGATCTTGTCCTTGTGTATGATGACCCCAATTCATCCCTTACCGGTGATTTCTCGATTTCCGGTGTCGGAACCATGAGATTGTTTCTGGATACGCAGACCTACAAGCGTCTCACGTGAGAGATCGAATAACCTGGTGAATGGTTCATTTACCTGATATATGATAAGATTTTGATCCAGGACGAGAAGAAGATCTGAGGAAAGGTTCAGCATTTGCGAGAAAGGGGTTCGTTGGGGGAGCGTGAAAACCTTGGCACGGCCGAATGTCCGCATTTCCGCCTGGCCGGATATCAGCAGAGTATTGAGATATTTTGCTGTAGATGTGCGGTTCAAAGGCAGTTTTTTTGCAATTTCCTCAATAGTTATAGTTGATCCTTTCGGATTATTCATGAGAATTGTGCGATCCGGCTTATTTCATCTGCCTGATCTTCCATAGAATCTACCCCGGCCAGTTTTACCACGGTTGAATATTGCTATAGTGCAGTGTCTTTTATTATAAATTATTTTTATGTATTGTATTAATGCATATCATTGGAGAGAAAGAGTGTTAGAAACGTTGGAATAATGTGTAGGTTTTTGGGAATACCCTGACCGTGAAAAATTGTGCGATTAGATCTCCTGGTACTTTATTCAGGAGAGATCGTTACCACCCGATATTCCTTTCCTGTTCCATATCAAAGAGCATCGCAAAGAGCAGAAACATTGAACCCATGAAGAAAAGGAGGAGTGAAAGAGCGGCTCGGACTAATAAGTCCTGATCCCAGAACAGTTTGAGGTAGAGTGAATAGAGACCAAATATAATACTTGTTAAGATAATAACAACCCCGAAAAAATAGAAGAAAACGAGGGGGTGAAAATTAAGGATGATATACTTTTCCTTCAATCGCCAGAGAAAATCTCTGAAGAGGAGCCGGAAGAGCCTGAAAGTATACGTACGATTTTTTCTTTCTGATATCTCACCACTATTATAACGCGCCTTATGATTGATATTCTTAGCCTTGAAACCGTATGCATTTAATTTTACCAGAATATCGTTGCAATATCCGTACCGGGGGTATATTTTATTTGGATCGATGCGTTCAAGAGCTCTTCTTGAAATAGCCGTATAACCATTCTGGGGGTCCATCAGCTGCCAGTATCCGGAGGCGATCTTTGTCTGCAAGGTAAGGAGGGCGTTCCCAAAAAATCTCCGTTTTGTCATTCCTTTTCTATATTCAGGACCTTGGAGGCAATTTCCAACCGCATAATCAGCCTGCCTTTTAATGATTGGCTCAAGAAAATCCGGGAGATATGTAGGGTCCATCTGATTATCCCCAGCCATCACCACAGCGATATCCATACCCTCTTTTAAGGCTTCACGATATCCAGACGCGATCGATGCACCTACTCCCTGATTTATTTCATGCCGGATATGCATGATTCTCGCATCTCTTTCAGCATATTCATGTATAATCTCCGGTGTACGATCTGTAGATGCATCATCAACGGCATAAATCCTGAAGATATAATCCGGGACCGAAGCCAGAGTTGTTCCAATAAGTTTTTCTTCATTATACGCGGGAATTACGACACAAATATTATTTTCACGGAATATTTCCTCTGTCTGTTGCTTTAGGGCGGCTTGGTAGATCATCTTCCGTAATTTTGCAAATTGGAACCGGGGATTTTCACTCTTTTGCAAATAAAAAGTAGCACCGGAATTTAATGCCTCTATTGCAGTCTCCTCTCCTCCCTTTCCGGTAAAAACTATGAAAGGAGTCTCTATACCCTGAAATTTTAGTGTTTTTAATAATTGAATCCCATTAATTTCGGGCATGATGTAATCGGAAACAATCACATTATAGATCTTGTGATTTAATTTATGGAGGGCTTCCTTAACCGAGGAACAAACATCGATAGTAAGTTCCAGGTCTCTCTCAAGAAAAAGCCGGGTAAGCTCAAGCACCTCGGGTTCATCCTCGACAAGTAAAACGGAGATCATGGTTATTTCCTGCTAAAAATATAATCCATCAGAATTTTAGGTGATTGTTAAATTATAATCTTTCTATAGTATTCTGATGATGGGGGATTTGAGAAATCATGGTATTCTTATTTTGGATCTGCAGAATACCTTGGTTCGAGTCCAGATAAGGATCGAGAGAATAATTTTAGAGATGTTGTAGAGGATCAATTTGATTTTAAGTTCCTTAATCCGGCATCTATAGTATCGTGCTTTGAGGGATTCCCTGAACTTTCTTTTGCCTCTTCAGAAATAGTGAGTTGCCAGATATGAGGACGAGGGTGGTTTGGTTAATACCCTTTCTCATTATCTTCAGAAGATGGTGCACTGACAATATTTGCAATCCTCCCGACATTACCACTTTTCAAGCGGACTTTAATCCCATGCGGATGAAAAAGCGAGTTTGTCAGGATCTCCTGAACGATCCCCCTCGTCTTTTTTCCATGGCGTTGATCTTCTTTCCGGATAATATCTACGATAAACCAAATCCTGCCTGAACCTCTTTGTTTCCTATTCCTGTGTAGTTCCATAATCTTGGCTTTTCCTCTTACTTTGAAGAAAACATTGATTTCAGGTTAATGATAAGGGAGGTGTTGGTATAAAAACCATCAGATCCGTAGTACGGGAGTATAATATGACCCAATACTGCTGGTAATTGTACCGTTCATGGTCGACCAGCCATGATTATTCCCAACCATGTGCAGGCTGACAGAAGTAGTGTACCCGTTTGCCACTGGTTCAAATATTTTCCAGCTGTTTTTTCCCCCAAGTATCGAGGTTATATTCACGGATGCATTTTTTTGCGCCTGGTAATCTGCATACAATGAGGTGAAGTAAAGATAACATTGCGGGGTTCCTTGATCGCCGGAACTACGATAAGGGCAGGAAACCTGTTGGAGGTCCCTTACCGGGTGGAACATAGCACTGTTTTTTATCGGCTCACGGGTGTCAATTACCGTGTCGGATTTCATCTCCGACAAAAGCCTGATAACATAGGGTTTTTCTGGAGTCGTACCAACAGGTGGAGCGATTTCCGGTGTGGTAATCCCGACCATCGTAGCTTTTCCCGTATCATACAGCGTCACCGTCCAGTCTTCAGGTAGTCCGGTAATATTTTTTACACTGAATTGTGCGACGATGGGAGAATTGCCAGAAGGATTAGCGGGCACGGGTAAAAAAAGAGTTACATTGGAGAGCCTGGAATCAGTGGTAATGATACATGTGTAGGAATAAGTACTGGATAGCGAGGTGAGATACGCTTTTTCCACAAATGCGTGATAGGAAACCACTGATATGAAAACAACGAAAATAACCGTGAACAGGCCAAGTGAAATTTTGATTATTCTATCCATTGATATAAAACTCCTTTTAACCGGATGTCTGCAGGAGCTCCCCGGCTATCATTTATACCGTTAACATGGTAATGTAAACTTGAATGATTGAATAGTTATCGATGAAAAGGGTTTTTTTATCTTGTACGAATTGATTGGATCACCATGCCTATATGGTTGTGAGAAAAAGGGAGTACTATGGATACCCTTCCATCCCTCGTGCTCCGTAACGTGACCCTCCCTTCAGGGCGTGTTGCGGATATCACTCTTGCCGTTGGCGGGGTTACTCACGTTGGTGCAGGTCAGTGTACGGCAGATTACCTTGATTGTACCGGACTCCTTGTTCTTCCGGCAGCAATCGACATGCATGTGCATATGCGGGGGGGCAACCAGTCGGCAAAGGAGGACTGGAAGAGCGGCAGTATGAGTGCACTTGCCGGGGGAGTGACGGTGGTCGTAGACCAGCCCAATACCGTGCCTCCCATCAATACTGCAAAACACCTTGGTGATCGCGTCATTGATGCACAGACACACTCATGGTGCAATTTTGCTATCAACAGCAGTGTGACCGCACACACTCATCTCGAGGAGATGTGGCGGGCCGGTGCAATGGCATTCGGTGAGACATTTTTTGCCCCGTCCAGTTATGGGGATGCGATCGGTGATGCAGCATTGAGCCGGGCAATGGGACGCATTCATGCGGTTGATGGCCTTCTTACTATTCACGCTGAGGAGGTTTCAGACACTCCTGACACGGGTATGATCTCGCATGATCATAGTCGATCTCCTGAGGGTGAGCTGCAGGCGGTAAAAGCAGTCCGGCGTTTGAACAAAGCCGGGTGCCGACTTCACTTCTGTCATCTCAGCACGAAGAGATCCATAGATGCCGCATCAGGTACCGTTGAGGTGACACCCCATCACCTGTTCCTTTCTTTAGAAGACTTTGAGGACAATGATCCTTTCGGGAAGGTTAACCCACCACTCCGTAATGAGAAGGAGAGAAAGCACCTCTGGGAACGCTGGGACAGGATAGATATCATTGCATCCGATCATGCTCCCCATACCCGTGCAGAAAAAGCACAGGATTTTTCCTGTGCTCCTTCTGGTATTCCCGGCGTTGAAACCCTCCTGCCGCTGCTTCTTGCACGGGTTATTGATGGTAAAATCCCCCTGCAGTCCGTTATCGAGAAGACTTCCTCTAAGCCGGCAGAACTCCTGGGAATTCCCTGCGCCGGTTTCAGCGTGGGGGATCGTGCGGATTTTGCTCTCTACAGAAGAATTCCCACCCCGATCACCACTGAAATGCTCCACAGTAAATGTGGCTGGACACCCTTTGAGGGCCATTTCGCCCTCTTCCCAACAACGGTGATCATGGGGGGTAAAGTTGTGTATCAGGATGGTGAATTTTTCAAGGAAGACCCCCACTGGTTTTCCGGAAAAGGATTGACACCGTGAATATCCGGGCGTAGTCCACCATGCTATTTCCTGTACTCTGGTCTTTAAAATTGAGCTCATCCCCAAGTGCTAAATAGCAAAAAACAAAAAGAATACTGCCGATAAAGCGCATCCATAGGTCCCCGGGTGATTGATTGACAAGCGTCTGGATGTGATCCACGGGACAACCCGGATGCGCGACAGGCAGCGCCCGGCAAGGGTTTAAACACAGGTGAAGAACGGCAGCACGCCACTGGTGATCCATGTGCGTTATTGCCGGGCGACATTCCTTTACGACGGTACACCCATGCCAGATATCGCTGATGCTCTTTTGGAAGACCGGCATGGAACGATTATAGCACTTGAGGTTACTACCGGTGCAAAGAACGATTCCTTCCCTGCAGGCTACAACGTGTGGCGAAAGACCATCGGTTGCCGTGTCACTGCTCCTGCGGTTGAGGGGAAGGCAAACCGTGCAATAATCAGGCTTGTTTCAGAGATACTTGCCGTGCCAGATACTACCGTGAGCATTCAATCCGGTGCAACATCCTCCCAAAAACGGGTGCTGGTGACAGGGATCGATAAAAAAGATCTTCTTGATCGATTGAAAGGCATTTCAGGAGAGTAGTGTTTTTCTTGGCTTTTTGCTGTTTTGAGTGGGGAACTCATGTATTGAGAGGATTACAAAGATGGGGGCGGATGCCCCCATACTCCCGAATACGATGAACGTCGCCGCCCCACAAACGGACGCCCCCGCGGCGGTTTGAGTGCAGTTTTTATGAGCGTCATTCGCAAAAAACTGCCTTGCCCAGCGAGGTCCCGACGAGGCGGCCGAGCGACCCCATCAGGGGGGGGACACATCAGGAACGAAATTTGATGATGTATCTAATGTCATTCGAGATAACGATGAACCACTTTTTTTTCACTGTTTCTGATTCTTTTGTGATTGCAGTATACAAGGAAAAATAGTACCGGGTTTTTCCTGCTGGAATTACCGTTATCAGACAATTTAAGTAATTTTACATGAAATATATAATTTATACCTATGATCAGGCATTACATGATTTGTATGACTCATGGGGGTGCGTTTACGTGTATTCACCAGATACTACCAAGTACCTTATTCACATCAGCCTCACTGCAGAGGGGGTGGTCGAGAAACCTGACGTAGTCGGTGCCATTTTCGGACAGACTGAAGGGTTGCTCGGCGAAGACTTAGATCTGCGGGATCTCCAGAGGACAGGGCGTGTCGGACGTATTGACGTTCAGATAACCAGCAAAAAGGGCGAGACAAAAGGGGAGATTTTAATGTCTACCTCCCTTGACCGCGCAGAGACGGCCATTCTTGCGGCTTCCCTCGAAACGATCGATCGTGTCGGGCCCTGCATAGCGCATGTAATTGTGGAATCCGTTGAGGATATCCGTGTCGTTAAGCGGAAAAAGATTGTCGAGCGTGCAAAGGAGATCCTTTTCGACCGGTTTGAAGACGGAACCATTGACAGCGATGAACTGCTGGATGATGTCCGGCAGAGCATCCGGATTGAAAAGATCGGATCCGTCGGGGAGGAAAGGGTTCCGGCAGGCCCTAATGTCCAGGATTCGGATGCCATCATCATCGTTGAGGGCAGGGCTGATGTGGTGAACCTTCTCCGCTACGGTATAAAAAATGCGGTTGCAGTGGAGGGAACACATATACCCAAAATCGTTGAGGAGCTGTGCGGGAAGAAGACTGCTACGGCTTTCTTTGACGGGGATCGCGGTGGCGAGCTGATCCTGCGAGAGCTCCTGCAGGTTGCCGATATCGATTTTGTTGCGTTTTCTCCGAAAGGCAAAAGCGTAGAAGACATGGCCAGAAAGGAGGTCATCAAGACCCTGCGCAATAAAGTGCCGGTTGAGTATATCCGGGACCAGTATTTTGAAGATACTGAAGAACTTCCGACAGAGTTCCGGAAGCCCCGTGCTTCAAACGAAGACAGTGAGAGATCGGAAAGAAAGGCAAAGCCTTCTGCCGGTGTAAAAAGGTCAAGGGAAGGAACTAAAGGACCCATTACCCTCCGGGATCATATTGAGGATGTGAAGGGACACAACCTTGCTCGTTTTCTCACCAATGACCTGACCGTTATACAAGAACTGAAATCCGATGATGTGGAGAAAGCGGTCGAGACCGTAGATAGTTCAGTTACCGGGCTTGTAGTTGATCGGGCTGTCGATCAGAAACTCCTTGACCGGTTGGTTGGGAAGGGACTTTCATACGTGGCGGCGAAAGATTTCAAGGGAATAATCAAACGCCCTTTATCGATCCGGCTGATGAAAATGGGATCATAAATTCATCGGGCATATGTATTTATGTTTCTTAAAACTACGTTATTGTCCGGAGTGGTTGTATGCATAAAGAGGAACTGATCAATCTTCACCAGATGCTCTACGAGGTAAAAGTCTATTTTGAAACCTTAAATCCGGAACTCAAATTTGCCCAATACAACGCATTAAAGATCACCCCCTCCCAGCAACACAAGAGCAAGATGGAGCACAAACATGCGATCTTTGTACTCGGAACGGAGATTGCCAACGCAATGAAAGATGTGGATTACTCCTCCTCAAGCAGGATATCGGCACGCATGAAGGAACTTGCCGATAAAACTCTCAAAGAGATGGAATATCCATAAATTTTTTATACATTTTTTAAAACCCACATTCGAGGCTGTTGCCTAATCCAAAATTCTTCGTGGTACTGAA
>Ga0315274_10001290_pt1 | contig 38526 bp, 26 predicted proteins | sample YL17G02_20_MG_FD_203700 | JGI IMG/M metagenome (GOLD analysis project Ga0315274, IMG submission 203700) | Sediment microbial communities from Yellowstone Lake, YNP, Wyoming, USA - YL17G02_20 | ecosystem: Environmental > Aquatic > Freshwater > Lake > Sediment | place: USA: Wyoming | collected...
ATCGCTGGCGGAGGCGGCAAGTTCAAGGACGAGTACCCGGACGTACCCACTCTGCGCTAGAGCTTTCGCTTCCTTGCTCGGCGCAACCGGGATGGACACGTGGATGGAGCGTCCGCCGTGGCGGACGCTCCATCCACGCTAGCGAGAGTCAACGCGGCGGTTCCCCTCAGCGCCGTGGCGTCCGGGTCGCGCTCGCGCGCCGGAAGTGGCTTGGAGTGCAGCCATAGTGTTTCACGAAGGTCCGGTGGAGATGACTCTCGTCGGCGAAACCGGCGCGAGCGGCGATCGACGCGACTGGATCATCATCTGAGAGCAGATGACTCGATACCCAGGCGAGGCGGGCGCGGAGCACGAACCGGGCGAATGTCACACCCATCGAGTCTCGGAAAACCGAGCAGAACAGTGCTCGCGACATCCCGCAGAGAGCCGCGGCCTGCCGGAGCGAGACTCGTCTCGGGAGCCGCGAGTTCACCTCCGCAAGCGCCGGCATGATGCGGTGGGGGTCGGTGTTCCGTGCCGTGCCCCTGCTCGCCCGACCGCCGGAGGGACTCCAGTATCTCCCCAGTTCGACAAGAATGCGCAGCAAGTCAAGCCGAACTGCTCGTTCCCAGCTCGTGCGCAACCGTACCGCTTCGTCGCGCAAACGGTCACCCAGGGAAAGCACTGCCTCGCGGAGCGCGGGTGAGTTCACCCTGGGCCGTTCCCGCGGAGGCGATGCGAACATCTCCAACCACGAGTAGTCCCCGACTCTTTCCACCCCAAGGTACTCCGCCCTGAACTGCACAAAGACCTCCGATGTCCCGGGCTCGACGACCCGCCACCAGTGCGGCTCCCACATTGCACACAGCCATACATCGCCCGCCCTCAGTCGGTCGCAGCCGTTGGCGTCACCAACCTCCCCTCCTGTCAGAAGCCCCGCCGTGCGCTCCTGCTGCCCGGCGAGCACGATCCCGAACTCGAACTCCTCGTGGACATCCGCGTCCCACGGGACTGTCTCGGAGTAGGAGTCGTACTCCACTCGCGCCGGGAGGTCGGTCGTGAGTCTGTAGACGCGCCGCGTCACCGGGCTCGGCGAGCTGAGCCCGGGCCCGGAGAGCGCCCCCAGATCTCTGATTTCTTCCTCCTTGAGAGTGCCCACGTAGACTAATGTACAAGAAGCCTAGCAGAAAGTCCAATCCCCACAAGACCGTGGGAGATATCATATCACGGTGTGCTATGTGTGCCCTGAAGCTCGATTCCGTCGCATCAGGGGGATGACGGCGGACGCCGCAGACGGGCAGCGCACGTATGGGGACGCCTGGACGATCCCGGAGAGCGGCCGGGCGGCCAGGCCGGGAGGGAGGTGGTCAGAGAAGACCTGGGCTGTAACTCGGAGTGACGGCCTTCACCGGAAGCTGGCGGCGGGCCTAAGCGCGCCGGTGGCGAGGGACGTGAACGTCGTACCAAGCGGTTGGATAGCGCCGCGAGTTCCGCGGCAAGCTACTTGCGTTAGGAGGGATGTCGGATGAAGCGCGGTCGGCGTACTGGATTCACACTGATTGAGCTGCTGGTGGTGATCGCCATCATTGGCATCCTGGCAGCGATGGTTTTCCCGGTGTTCGCACGCGCGCGGGAGTCTGCGCGCAAGGCGGTGTGCTTGTCGAATGTGAAGAACATCGCCCTGGCCATCAACATGTATCTGTCGGATTACGGCGGCGTCTTCTTCGTGCTGGAGCATCGCCCCGAGGTGATCGACTACTTCGACAACGAGGTGTCCGTGATAAACGGTAGGGACCCGCGGACGAACTGCAAGCATGGCACCTACTACGGGAACCCCTACTTGAGGCCGGCGGTGCTCCTGGATGAGTACACCAAGAACCGCGACGTCTGGCGGTGCCCGAGCGCGAAGCTGATCTGCGGCGCGTCGGTGATCAACGGATGCGTTCCGGACTGGTTCACCTGGCGCAAGGAGATGAACGACGCGGGTGGCTCGAGTGGCGATAACTTCGGCACCTGCTACCTGCAGTTCCCGAAAGGCTGGGGGGGAGCAGTCACTGACAGTCTCCTCCAGTGGAAACAGGCCATTGTGTACGGGAACGAGGGTGATCCGGCCCTCAAGTCCTTCGTCCAGACCATCGCCGTGAGCGATCACATCGAGATGAAGGAGACCGAGGTCAGCGACACAGCCAGGTGTGCGATCATTGGCGATGGCGGCAATATCGTCGACGAGCTGGCGATGACTGTGTGCGCGTACCCGGATGTCTGCGCCCTCGATTGCGGCAATTCCGTCTGCGGCTGGGTAGACTGGCAGAATGGCGGCTCGGAATGGTACGCCCCCATCGACGGCTACCTGCTGAAGGATCCATCTAACCGCAAACAGTACGCTCGCCATCTCGGCGGGAGCAATATCGGGTTCTGGGATGGACACGCCCAGTGGATCGCCTCCGAGCGGATCATCGACATGACGATGGCCGGTGACCTCGAGAACATGGAGGGATCCTGGGGCCCGACCACTGAGTGCTTCCCGGACTGGAACAGCGTCTATCCAGGGGTCCCAACCATTCGTTAGCGTCGTCACGACTTACTCGGCGTAACCAGGATCCACGTGTGGACGGAGCGCCCGTCGGGCGCTCCGTCCACAATAGGCTGGGAGTCGTGCCCCCCTCGGCCGTGCACCATACGGATCTCTGCCAGTCGCAGAGGCAGATCAGGAGAACGCATGAACGTCGTGGAAAGCCCCGGGCAGATCAGCAACGTCATAGCCGTGCTCTTCCTGCTGTTGATGGCGCTCACCCGCGCTTCCGGATGCGCGAGAGCGAGCGCCGGCGCGGAATACCACGTTTCGCCGATGGGCGCGGCAGCCGGCAAGGGCACGGCGGACTCGCCCTGGTCACTGGAGAAGGCGAACGCCGCAGTCCAGCCGGGCGACACCGTGCTCCTGCACGAGGGCACCTATCAGGCCGCGATCCGGCCTGCGCGGTCGGGGCTCGCGGGCAGGCCGATCGCCTTCGCCGCCGCGCCCGGTGAGAGACCACGGATCACAGGCGTCGAGGTGGGAGTCGATCTCCGTAACCGATCGCACGTAACCATCCGCGGTCTCACCGTCGAGAAGGTGGACCACTTCCTCTATGCGGAGAAGTCCAGCCATCTCACGATCGCCGACTGCACCTTCGACACGGCCCCCGCCTGGGAGTCGTGCCGGATGCGGCGGATGGGCGACTACGTACGGGTGCAGAACAACGTGTTCCGGAACGGAAGTGACCTGCTTACCATCGAGGGCGGCAGCTACCACCTCATCGAAGGAAACACTTTCGACACCGCGCAGCACACCTGTCTCGTGCTGATGGGAGTGAAGCGCTCTGTCGTGCGTGGGAATCATCTCCGCAACCCGATCCAGAAGCTGATGGAGGTGTTCACCACCCGCGCCCGGCAGCACCCCGACCCGCAGAGGCGATCCGAGCATCTCGTGATCGAGGACAACTGGTTCGACCTGTCCACAGGCGAGCGGGGCATGGCCAGCATCCAGTACTGTGGCAATCTGACTATCCTGCGCCGCAACGTGTTCCAGCATTGTGGCATCGGCATGGACTGGACAGGCTACGACACCCAGAGAGACAACCCCGAGGCGCTTTGCAGCGAGCACAACCGGTTCTACAACAACGTGGTCTACGATTGCGGGAACATGCCTGGCGGATGCGCGCTCTGGTTCTGGACCTCCCTGCCCGACTACGGCGACCATGTCCACGTCAACAACATCATCTACCACAACACCTGCCAGCGCGAGGGTGTGGCGAAGAGCGTCCAGGCCGCCTTCGGGGGAAAGGCGCGTCCGGCAAGCGCGCGGTTCTTCTACAACGATATCATCCACGAGAATCCCGGCGAGCGGGTCTTCGCGCTTGTGACCGGCGCAGAGGTCAACCTGCTCTCACTGGACGACTATGAGGTGACCTATCGCGAATGGGCGGCGCACAACATCGAGCAGGACCCGCTATTCGTCGACGCGGCGGCCGGGGACTTCCATCTTCGCCCGGATAGCCCGTGCATCGACGCCGGTGGCCCGTTGACTCAGACGAGGTCGGCAGGGAGAGGGACAGCGATCGAAGTGCAGGACGCACTCTTCTTCAGTGATGGCTTTGGTATCGTGGAACCGGATGTTATCCGCGTGGGCCGGGAGCGGGCAAAGGTCGTGAAGGTGGACTTCACGGGCAACCGACTGGAAGTGGACCGGGATCTCTCCTGGGAGGCCGGGCAGCCGGTTTCGCTCGACTATGCCGGCAAGGCGCCGGACATCGGGGCCTTCGAGTTCGGGGCCGAGTAGCAGCCGAACTGAGTCCCATCCGAGCCAAGTATGACCAGGGAAGGACAGCAACCGCCCGCCACTTCGCGCCGGGCTGCTGGGATCAGGCCCCGCGCGCTCCTCCTGGCGGTCATCGTCGTTCCCCTCAACGTCCTGTTCGCCGTCTGGGGGAACTGGACGGGCAACGGTGTCGAGGCAGTGTCCTTAGTGGCGCCCGCAGTTGCCGGCCTGTTCGTACTGGTGGGAGTGAACCGGCTGCTGGTGCGCCGGCGCCCGCGCTGGGCGTTCTCTCCGGGCGAGCTGATCGCAGTGTACAGCGCTTTCGCCATCAGCACCGGCCTCTGCGCAAGCGCATACGACTGGGGAGGCAACGTCGCCAGCGTGATGACCTGGCCCGTCTGGAACGCGACACCAAGCAACCACTGGGAGGAGTTGCTGTGGCCCAACCTTCCAAGCTGGTTGCTTGTCACCGACCGAGACGCGCTGGCGGGGTTCTTCAGGGGGGACGCCAACCCGTATCACCGGCAAATCCTGCTCGCCTGGCTGCAGCCCGCACTCTGGTGGACGGCATGGGCGACGGCACTGCTCCTGGTTTCGCTTTGCCTCAACGTCATCGTCCGGCGGCGCTGGTCTCAGGAGGAGCAACTCCCCTTCCCGATGACGATGCTCCCCCTGCAGATGACTCAGGAAAAGGGAGGGCTCTTTCAGAGCCCGCTCTTCTGGATCGGCGTGGCTGCCTCGAGCCTGATCGGGATAAACCAGGCGATTGCCACCATTGCGCCCGCGCTTCCGGTGGTCCCGACCTCGTTCGACTATGGGGCCTTCGTCTCGAACAACAGGCCGTGGGACGCAACACGCATCTCGCACTTCTCCTGGGGGCCCTGGCAGTTGGGGCTGGCCTACCTCATGCCGGTTGATCTCGCGTTCTCGCTCGTCGCGTTCAACCTGTTCTGGCGCGCCGAGCTCATCTCGACCAGGCAGCTGGGCTGGTCTGTCAGTTCGTGGGGCGGATTCCCCTATGGCGAGCAACAGGTCATGGGAGCGTACCTCGCCCTGGCCGCGGTCTTCCTGTGGCTCGAACGCCGATACCTGGTGCAGGTCCTTCGCAAGGCGCTGGGCTTTCGCTCGCACGCCGATGACAGCGAAGAGGCATTCAGCTATCGGACCGCGCTGCTGACAGCGATCATGGGTCTGGCCTTCATCTGGTGGTTCCTGGCTCGCTCAGGCATGGCACAGGCCGTCATCGCGTTCTTCATCCCTGGCTATTTCCTCATGGTGATGATGATGACTCGGTTGCGGGCTCAGCTTGGTCCGCCGAGCAATGAGATGTGGGGAACCATGCCCGACTTCGCTCTGACCCAGTATCCGGGAACGCAAGCCCTGGGCCCCCGCACCGTTGTGGTGCTGGGCCTGCTTCAGCCCTACCTGCGCGAACAGACTGCGAACCCGTCTCCCACTCAGCTCGAGACGCTTCGCATGGCGCAGGTCCTCGGGGTGAAACCCCGACAGCTCGCCATCCTGATGGCGCTCATCGTCCCCCTCGGGGTGGTGACATACTTCTGGGCCAGTCTGCACATGGGCTCGCATCTGGGGTTGGGCAGTGGAAAGGTGGACCAGTCAATGATCTTTCATGCCCGCCGTGCGGTCCAGACCATGGAGGACTGGCTGACGCGTCCGGCCCCGCCGGACTGGGGGGGTGTAGCAGCGATCGGGGTCGGGTTCGCCGCCGTCGTCGCGCTCATGGGGCTGAAGCTCTGGTTGCCCCTGTGGCCGCTGCATCCGGTTGCATTCCCGCTGGGGTTCGATATGATGGTCGATGATATGCTGCCCGCACTCGGCGTGACCTGGCTGGCGAAGGCCCTGCTGCTGCGTTACGGTGGCCTGCGTGCTCACCGCAAAGCTCTCCCGTTCTTCCTCGGTCTGATCGTGGGAGGCGGGACAATGTCGTTCCTGCGCGCCGTGATCTCCGGGGTGGTCGGAATCCGACTCTAAAGCACGGAGGATCGCTCGATGTGGCGAAGACGCCTGGTCGTTCCGGCCGCTCTGCTGGTGCTTGCGTTCGCCTTCTCGTTTGCCTGGCCGAGGGGAGTCACGGGCCGCGCCCCGGCCGGCGCAGCGAAGCCCTTTACCTGGATCGCCGTCGCCGATCATTTCGACCAGCCGGCCGAAGGCCTGGTGGAGCACATGGTCGCGGCCAAACCGGCCTTCGTGGTAGGCGTGGGCGATCTCGTGTTCCGGTCTAGTCCCGACGATTACGCATCACTCAAGCGGGCTGTTCTGGACCCGCTGGCCAAGGTCGCGGCGCGCTTCTATCCGGTGGCGGGGAACCACGACTTCCCGGTCCGGCAGCACTGGTTCGAGTTCTGGCCCCCCCCGGCCAACAAGCTCTACTACTCGTTCGACTATGGCAACTCGCACTTCATCATCCTCGACACCAACAGAGCTTTCCTCTCCGAGGGTGACAAGACGGAAGACCAGCGCTTCGAGCCGGACAGCGAAGAGTACGCCATCAAGGCACAGGCGGAGAGCTTCGAACCGGGCAGCGCCCAGTACGAGTGGCTGAGGAAGGACCTCGCCGCGACGAGGAAGGCTCTCATCTTCGTCTTCTTCCACCAGCCTGCATTCAGCTTTGGCGGGCACGAAGGTAGTCCTGCCATCCAGCGAGCACTCTGCCCCCTCTTCGAGCGGTATAGGGTAACTGCGGTGTTTGCGGGGCACTCGCACGGGTACGAGCGCTTCGTCCCCCTGCGTGTCGACCTGTCCTCAGGCAGTCCGGTGGCAGTTCCCGACAAGAAGAACGGCGTGGTGTACATCGTCACCGCGGGAGGCGGCAAGCCGCTTTACGACATCGCCACGAACAAGCTGCACGCCGCCACCGCGAAAGCCTTTCACTTCGTGAGGATCGATGTGCGTGGCACTATCGCGAGCTGCTCGGCCATTGAGGCCAAGACCGGAAGAGTGCTCGACGGATTCGAGCTGGGTAGCCGGCGCCATTGATAGCGGCGCCACCCGCTCTCAATACTGGCCGTACTCGTCGAGCAGCTCCATGAGATAGCAGTAGTTGCCCCAGGAGACGGTGGGTGGCACCGAATGGTCGCTGTGGTAGATGTAGCCACCGTCCCTGGCCGCCACCCGGAGCTTCGAGAGCAGCTCCTCTTTCAGCTCCGCCCGCGTGCCGGACATCTTGCGCACGTCGATGTTCCCGAAGAATGTGATGGCCTTGCCGTAGACCCTCTTCAGCTCACGCACGTCCTGCCCGGCCTTCGCCTCGAGAGGCTGGATGGCAGCGAAGCCCGCCTCGATGAAGCGCGGGATCAGCTCCTGAATGCGCCCACATGAATGGAGAATCACCGGCTTGCCGAGCGAGTTGAAGAAGCCGCACATGCGCTTGTGCTGCGGGAAGAGCAGCCGGTCGTAGAGCGCAGGGGAGAACAGGGTCGAGTTGCGGTAGCCGAGGTCGCCGTAGAACCAGGCGCCGTCGAAGTCGATGCCCATCTCGAGCATCCGCCGGGCGCTGGTGAGGATCATGTCGGTGTACGTGGCGAAGACGTCGGCGATGAGATCGGGGTCGTCCATCATCAGCATGAAGATGCCGACCTGCCCCCAGACCGGCCAGGCCGCTTCATACGCCTCGACGCTTGTGAAATGGGTGAAGAGCTCCCGCCCCCTGCAGTGGTCGTAGACCTGCCTCGCATCGGCGTCGACGCGGTCGTCGGACCAGGCCAGGCGATCCTTATGCTGCTCCCAGTCGGAGCGGGTCTTGAGCCTGTGGTCCATCCAGTGCGGGGTGTGCCCGCTCTCGCGCTTCATATCCTTGCGCAGGATGCCATTGGCATCGCGCTGGATGGTGTACTCGTCGCAGTCTTCGACCACTTCGAGGGGGAAACGAAACGAGAGGTCGGTCGATGGCAGCCCGCCGAGGTCGAAGCCGAACTTGGCGCTAACGTCCTCGTCCTCCGCCAGTCCCTCGGAGCGCCATCGGACAATGGTCTCGCTCCAGGGACTGTCATATCGCCCAATGCGATCGGGAGTTCCCCCGCGGAGGGTCGTAAGAATGCGCTCGCGTGAGGTCATCTCTGCATGGTCCTTCGTTTGGGGAGGTAAGCGTTTCCGTCCTAGTCGACCCACTCCTGGAACGGCGCGCGGATCCAGCGCTGCTCGCGCACGGCCTCGTCGCAGAGCAGGGCGAGGCAGTGATAAGTGGGTGCAGCTTCTTCATCTCGGGGTATGAACTGCCCGAAGTCCGCCCAGGCGGACGAGCACCCCGGATGGAAGCCTCAGGCTCCCATCCGGGGCGCTCATGCAACGGTAGAGCTGTGCTCTTAGAACCGGTAGCCGACGTACAGCTTGACGGAGGGACCTACCTCTTCGGCGCCCTCCGGGATGCTGAAGAACGGCTTGATCAGGCCTATATCGAAGTGGCCGGCCGTCCAGCCGACCGCTACCGAGAAGCCCTGCAGGGTTTCGTCACTCTCACTTCCCGAGTTCAGGTTAATGCGTCGGAGAATCCCGACCGTCCCGTAGTACACACTGATGGACGCGCTGCCCTTCTTGGCGGCCGGTGGCTGCCCGAAGTAATGCTTCACACCCACGTTCCAGCCGAGGTTCTCCATCCATCCCAGGCCGACCGACAGGCGAGTCTGTGCACCGGCCTCGTAGTTGACGCCGACTCCGCCGTAGGGGATGCCGAGTCCGGCTCCCCAGCCTTTGCTCGAGGTACCGTCCCACGCCAGAGCGCCGCTTGCAGCACACGTCACTGCCAGAACTGCGACCAACAGCACGAAAAAGATGCGCCGCATCTCATTCCTCTCCTTATGGAAGTGATTATCGACAACGTCGCCCAGCACCCGCTGCTCAGTCGTGACCGGCCTGGCATCGCCGACCGCACGGTCCCTGAGCATCGCTGGGTGACCAAAGTCCCGCCCGCACCACCGGTGCAGACGGCAGAAAGACGCCGAAGGCCTCACCACCTCCTTTCTCCGCGTGTCCGCCGCGGAGGTATTGTCGGGATGAGAGAAGCGGCCCCTGGCGCCTGCCCGGTGGTCGCGCGTGAGCTCTGCCATCCCTCGCCCGACCCATCTGTTCGACCCGACCCCGCGATACCCTCTTGCTGTATGAGCAATCGCCAGAACAAGTTCAGAGCGCTTACCAGAACCCCTCGTCCTGATTCCTGCAGAGCATCCGGGCGCTCTTAGCAGACACTACATTCCCGCGATAGCCGGGATCCCGGCGTGGTGAGAGCACCTACAGATCGGCGCCGCGCGGCCCGCGCCGTTGCTCGCTATCGAGAGCTGCACCACACGCAGGAGCGAGCAGGATGTCGGGCCCACATCCCGAATCCAGCATCCGGAAAACGGAATCTCGTCCGGTCGGCTTCCGGCAGACAGATGGTCCGATAGTGAAGCCAGCCGAACCTGGAGGAAGCGATGCGTCGATTTGCGAATGCCGCGGGTGTCGTATCGGGAGTTGTCGGCTTGTGCCTCGCGCTCGTGCTTGTCTCTGGCGTCGGAACGGCCGCTGTGTCGGACCTGTCCGAGGCAGTCGTGGAGGGCGCCGCGCAGGTCGCCATCTCGGGGTCCCGGAGCTGCCCGACCGGCACCCTTCTTGTGGCAGTCACGAACGTCCGCGATACAGAGTTGGATTCGGGCTTGCCGTCGGGTACGGTGTTGACGCCGGAGTCGTCGCGATATCCCCGGATGGTGGTTCACCGCATCACAGGCGCCATGACCGCGCGGGGGAATCTCGAGCCCGCTACCAGCATCATGGTCGCGGGGCGCCAGACGAAGGGGTTCGTCGTCGAGGTCTACGCCCTTGACTTCGGCAAGAACCCGCCGCCCCCAGCGGTGGCCTTTCAGCTTGGCCCATGGGACGCCCAAGTGGGCGCAGTCCTGGAAGCGGCCGAGCGATCCGGGCTCTCGCGGGCGGCGAAGCAGGCCGCGGTCTGGATCCACTGCGCGGGCGTAGATGGCACGGCCGTCCGGGTCCAAACCCCGATGAGCGATGAGGAGTTAGATCAGGCCGCGCGCCTGGTCGTGCCAGTGGACGCGCCGGCTGAGGCCGGCGACGTCTCGCAGTCAGTGCCCAGCGAGACAGCGGCGGCAGCTCCTGTCGTGGGTCCTGTGGTCCAAGACACTGCCTCCACTCAAGGAGCGGCAGCCGCCACCGCGCCGGCGCCCTCGGATGCAGCCCCTTCGGTATCCGAAGCAGGTCTGGCGACGCCGACGGCGGAGCTGGGGCCTACCACACCGGGAACCACAAGCGCTGCTCAGCAGGGCTGTGCGTTGAAGGAAGGCACACCCGTCTTTGTGCAGACGACGATCGAGGTCATGTCAGGGAAGGCCGCGACAGGCACGGAGATCCAGTTCACCGTCTGCCGAGACGTGCTCGGACCTGGCAGAGAGGTCCTTATCCCGTATGGAGCGATTGCCAAGGGCAAGGTAACGCGATCGGAGAAGTGTGGCCGCGGCGGGCGACCGGGCAAGCTGGAGCTCGTCATCGAGAGTGTGGTGGCATCTGATGGAAACACCATCGATCTGCGCGGTCGCGATGCGCGGACCGGTCAGAGCAAGAGGACGGAGTCAGCCGTCGGCGGCGCGCTGTTCGGCATCCTTGGTGCTGCGTCAGTCCGGGGCGAGGAGGCCGTCTACGAGCCCGGTTCTGAGTTCATCGCATTTGTCGCGAGCGACAAGCTCGTGAAGGCAGCCTCGGTTCGCTCCGGCGAGATGATGGGGCAGCCGCCGTTTGCCTTCCGTCTGGAGCTGCCTGCTGGTGCGAAGGTTCAGGAACGAGGGGCTCTTCCGGTGGCCGTGCTACCCGACCGGCCACTCGCAGCACGCTCCGTGCGCGTCCTGGTGGACGGAGCCGAGCGCGTGTCCAGGCCATGGGATCGCGCCGACCGCAAGCCTATCGAGGTGCCCTTGCGGGGCATCGGGATTGGCAAGCATGGCTTGGTTGTTGAGCTGACGTTCGACAAGGACACTGTCGTCAGAGAAGCGGCGGAGTTCGAGATTCTGTCGACTGATGCCCGCCGGTGAGTCGAGCGCCGGTTCTTCCCCGTGGTCCGTGCGATCACCCTCCGAGGGGAACGCGCTGACAGCGCTGTCCCCCTGTGACGGTGTTGGTGCTACCTGCCGATGTACCCCAATGATCGCAGATCGCGCTTGGCCTTGTCCGAGAGGACGGGAGGCCGGGCCCCGTAGCTGGCGGTCGTCAGTCGGCGCCGTTCGAGCGCAGCGCGGGTGAGTTGCTGGAGGCGGAGGCGAAGGTCGGTTGCCACCGGGCTGCGAGCGAGGTCGTGTCGCTCCTCACGGTCGGTGCGCCGGTCATAGACCTGGAACTTTCCCGTGGCGGCGTCCGTGCCAGGGTCGTAGATGATCTTATAGTCGTCGGTGATGAGCGCGGTCTGCTCGGCGCCGTAGTAGATCCATTCCGCGAACACCTCATCACCTCTGAAGCCATCGCGCAGCGGCAGGCCCTGGGGATCGTTGTTCCTCGATCCCTGCACACCCGCGAAATGCAGGAAGGTAGCCTGAAGATCGTCCACGGACACAGTCTGGCCGATCTGCGCGTCCGCCTGTACACGCTGAGGCCACTTCACCAGGAGCGGGACCCACAGCACGGCCTCGTGCATGCTGTGGCCATGCTCGACGCCGCCGCGCTCGGTGCGGTCGAACAGCTCTTCCCCGTGATCGGCGGTGATAGCGATGAGGCTGCGGTCGTAGAGTCCCGCCGCCCTGATACTCTTCAGCATCTCACCCACCCAGCGGTCAGTATACCGCACCTCCTGATCGTACATCCGGCGACAGAACTCCATGTAGCGGCTGCGCGCAGGCTCACGCGCATATCGCATCTCGCTGAGCCAAACGAGACGATGGGCCACCCATTCCCGCGGGTACTGGGCGCGCAGACCGGGCGGAGTGTCGGGCGAATCATAGGGCACATGGGGGTCGAAGTAGTGCACCCAGAGGAAGAACGGCTCGCGCCGGTTGAGGCTGAGCCATTCCGAGGCCCGCTCGGTCACGTGCTGGGCCAGGGTCAGTTCGGAGAGGGGGCCCCCCTCGGCGCTCTCGTTCCGGAAGCAGTCGAAGCCCCGACTCCACCCTCCCTCTGAACAGAGGAAGTTATTGGTCAGCTCCGCCGCGGTTGCATATCCGGCACGTCTGAGCTTCTCGGGCAGCAGCGGGGCGCCTTTCGCGAGCACGTAGGATAGCGTACGCTCGGATCCCGTACGCCTCGCCAGCGGACCGACCACACATTGCGAGGGAGAGAGCCCGGTCAGTTGAGCGGCGAGCGACGGCACCGTCCAGGACGAGCTCACATAGGCGGATTCGTACCGGGTCGCCTCGCGCGCGAAGGCGTCGAGGTTTGGGGTGAGGCCTGCCGTGGCGCCGTAGGCACCTATACGATCGGGACGAAACGCTTCCACTGTGATCAGTATGATGTTCGGTCGCGAGTCGCCAGCGGCGCGCCCGGTGGCCATCGCTCTGCGGAGCAAGCCACCAGGGAGAGCGATGGTCAGCCAGAGCCCGACCGGGGCCAGCGCCACGGCCGTGAGGCCGAGGCCCAACACTCGGCGCCAGAGCGGGCTCGAGCCCCCAACGGACGCGGGCGAGCGCCGCAACCACACCCAGCCCAAAGGGATGGCCAGCCCCGCCCCAAGCAGCCATCCCAGGGCCGCTCCCCTCCACGCGCTGAGCATGCTCAGGCCCGGCCAGCTTTGGCGCCAGGGCGACGCTCCCGCGGCCGCCCCGATGAGCAACCCGAGAACGGCAGTTGCTTTCAGAACCGCGATGTAACCTCTCATGCCAGCGGTCGTCTCTCCGCTGATTCTACCAGACGCCAACTGGAAAGTGGAGAGGCGAAGTGCTGCTGACCCGCCCGATGCCGGGGGAACCGCCTGCAAGGAGGGCTACGCTGGCCACACGGCGTAATGAGCCTACGAGCCGTACCGGAACAGGGGCTCGTTCGCCCGAGCGGAGCGACGCAAGCCGGACGGTGGGGGATGACATGGCAGTAGGCGGTCAGCGCGGGCCGCGTCGCGGCGCCCGGCTGAGGTGGATGGTGTTGCTCGCCGGGCTCGCGGCAATCGTGCTGGCGGCGGGCGTCCGGTTCCGGCATGCCCGCGCGGTTCACCCCGAGCGCAGCCGAGGGGGGCTGCAGACCCCGACATTCCATGTGTCCTCCAGTGCCGACTTCTCGCACTCACCGGCCGCCCAGCGTCTTCGTGCCGGCGCGGCCGGAGCCAATGCTATCATCATACTCCTGGACGCGGCCTGCGCGGATCACTTCACCTCTTCCGGGTACAGTCGGAACACGACCCCAAACATCGCCAAGTTCCAGGCGAACAGCGTGCTGTTCACAGAGGCGTACTCGGCCGCTGCCAGCACGAAGCCCTCGGTCGCATCGCTGTTCACCGCACAGTTCCCGGACACGCACGGCGCCCTCGCTCTGCCGTCGCGCCTTGGGCCGGAGGGCGCGACGCTGGCGGAATGCTTGCGCGGGGCCGGGTACACGACAGCCGCATTCTCGGCCAGCCCTTCGCTCTCAGCAAGCTTCGGCTACAACCGCGGCTTCGGCTACTTCCGCGAGATCTTCCGGGAGGCCGGGCTGGAGCCGGCCACCGCCCATCGCCGATCGACCGGCGCGCTGCCAGTGGACGGTGCCCTGGTGGTGGGAGCGGTGGTTGACTGGGTGCGAGCTCACAAGAGCGAGCGGTTCTTCGCCTACATCCACTTCCGCGAGCCGCATTACCCCTATATCGTCCCTCCCTCATTCCGGGCGCCCTTTCTGGACCCGAAGACTGGACGACGGCCACAGAAGATCCTGTACGACGCAAGCCTCGCCTATGTGGACAGCCTCGTCGGCAAGCTGCTGGCGGACCTGGATGCGCAGGGGCTGCTGGACAGGTCAGTGGTGGTCCTGTTGGCGGACCACGGTGAGGCTTTTGGCGAGCACGGGCGCGTCGGTCACAGCTCGACACCGTACATCGAGATGACACACGTCCCCCTCACGATCCACCTGCCCTCACGTTGCGGGGTTGTGCCCCAGCGTAGGCCGGAGATCTTCTGCCTTACCGACCTGATGCCCACGCTCTTGGATCTGCTTCGGATCGCGCCGCCGAAGACAATGCAGGGCCGCACTCGACTAGTGCTGCTGGCCGGCGAGAAGGAAAGCGCTCCTGCCTTCGCGGTCAGTCGCGCGCTGGGCGAAGACCACACCGGGGGGAAGATCGATTACGGGCAGGTTTCCTACGCCCTCAGAGTGCCACGCTATACGCTGGTGCTCGCCGATCAGGGACAGCGCGTGGAGCTTTATGACCGCGGCGTCGACCCAGGCGAGTTGCACGACATCGTGGCCGAGAAGCCGGACGAGGTGAAGAAGCTGCGCGCGCAATTCGAGGACTGGGCGGCCTCCCAGCGCGGCCGTCCCGTGGTGCTGCCGGGCGGCCAGGTATTCTCGGTCGGGGGCGACGAAGCTGCGTTCGACGAGGCGACCCGCCGGCAGCTCAAGGCACTCGGCTATCTCAGGTAGAATGGACTGCTGTCCGCCCGCGCTCGTTACCGCTCAACCTTGAGGATCCGCTCGACCAGAATGCAGTAGGGTCGGAACCCATGCTTCGCGTAGAGCCCCTGCGCAGGCGCGTTCCAGAGCTGCGTGCCCACGGACGCGAAGCGCGCGCCCAGCGCGTAGCCGCGCTCCAGGCAGTGAGAGACGAGGGCCGATCCGATGCCCTGCCGCCGGTGCTGCTCGCGGACGCCGAGCGACCAGATACTCACGCACGGCGCGCCCAGCCGTTCGGCAACGTGGGGCAGCACAGCCCACCCGAGCGAGCCGACCTCCTCACCATCGAGCAGTGCCCGGACGCGCATCGGCTCGAAGCCCACCCAGGACTCGCGCATCGGCTCGTGGGCCATCTGCGCGGGAGAGTCGATGAGCGCAATGGGCACATCAGCCGTCGTCGCGGCCCGCTGGCGCCCCAGCTCGCCCACCATGAAGATCGACTCCTGCTCAGTCTTGTACCCGCCCACCTCGAAGGCGAGCTGCACGTGAGGCATGCTTGCCGGCCCCATCGGCTCACCTCCCATCCACAGGCCGCGGTAGAAGGGGTATCCACTTCTGGCGCTGGCGGCCTCGAGCTCGGGCTTCCCCGTGGCGCGCAGCCACGCGGTCGCCTCGGCCACCAGGGCGGCGCCCACCTCGAGGCGCTCGCGCGGGTAGATCAGCATGCGGATGCTCGCGACCGATTTGCCCGGATCGTGCCAGGGCTCCGTGCCTGCCGCAATGCACGCATGCACCCATCCCGCCACGCCGCCGCCATCGAGCGCCAGGAAAAGGCCGGCCGGGTCGAAGCATGACTTCGCCTCGACCAGCTCCGTGAACCGGCCCGGAGTCAGCGGCGCGATGTGGGGCTCGAAGGCGGTCTCTGCATTGTAGAGAGCGACCATGCCCTCCAGGTGGACCCGGTCATAGGTGACGATGCGCAGGCTCATGTCACGGCTCCAGGCTCATCGGCATACCCATATTGGAGTACATGGCTCGCACATGCGGCAGGCCGCGCGTGAAGGCGCGGACGAAGACCTGCGCGCAGAACGGCCGATCGCCGTCGGCGCGGACGGCGAAGGGCTGGTGCATCGGCAAACCTTTGACCTCAGATGATGCGACCACAGCCACCCCGCCCGGCGGGATCTCGACGGACTGGGCCGCAGCCTTCCGCCGCATTCCCAGGCCGAGGAAGGAAAGAGCAACGCAGGCCCGCTGCCGACCGGGGTTGAAGAGGTGGTAGCTCTGCTGCCACTCCACGTTGGCACCATCGGCGCCGCCGGCCTGGCCGATGCCCAACCACCATGTGCGCTCAGCTCGCAACGGCCCCGGGTGCAGGTTCACCGCCGACATTGCGCCAGGCATCACCTGGCTCCACATCTCGAACTCCGCAGAGGTCACCTCAGCGGCTACAGGGAGGTCAGCCTTCACCGTGATCGCGAAGGGCTCGCCGACCCGTGTGTACCTCCCGAGCCAGGGCTCGGCATGCAGCCACTGCAGGGTGGACCTCAGCGGCGGAACGTCAATAGGCAACGACTCGCTGGTCCCGCCATCCGGCCTGTGGAAGGTCAAGCTGGCACGCGCCGTCTGCCTGTCGTCCAGGTTGTTGACGAAGATCAGATTCCAGCTGTTGTCGCATTGGCCGAGAGGATGATCGCCCTTCGCTGCGCGCGGCAAGATGCCTCGGTCGATGATCGCTCCGCCCGGGTAGTACCACTCGGTGTGACTGCGGCCGCGCAGCGGGAAGCCCATCGTGCTTCTCGCGCCGATTACAGACGGGTAGCCGCTCCATCGCGCGCGGCGAGTCGTCTGGGGCACGACCGGTCCGGTGGCGTCAATCCGCACCGCGTAGTCGCCGATGATATGCAGGGGCGGCCCGCCCCTATGCCCGATGGGCTGCGGCCGGCGCTCCCACACGTTGAGCTGGGCCACCCTCTCGCCCGGTATCTCGATCTCCTCCTCGCCGCCGATGTCGGAGGCGCGGAGGAGATAGCGGACCCTGACGCCAACCGCTTTCTTGCCCGGGTTCAGGATCGAGAGCGTTTCAAGCTCATACCAGGGCCCTACAGGGTCGCTCTCATAGCAGTCCGGGAAGACCCACGAGGTCTCGTCTTTCAGCGGCCCTGGGTACGGCGCCACTGAGATGAGGGCATCGGGCACGGGATCCCAGAAGGTGTAGTCTTCGTGGCGCGCCTGGGGCAGGACCGGAACGTCGGATTCCACCATGATCCAGAAGGACTGCTTGTGGGGGACTTCGTCCAATCGGGAGAGATCGAGCAGTTCGATCTTGCTGGCGGGGACCTGCACTTCGACAGCGGTGGGCGGCCTATCGGTGCGGTAGAACCGCACCGTAACCCGTGCCGCGCGGCGCTGGGGGTTGAGGATGAACAGCTTTAGCGAGCACTCCAGCGGGCGGCCGGCCTGCCGCCGGAAGCGGACGTCGAGGCTATCCCAGATCAGCCCATCACTCACATACCACAGCTTGCCAGGCCTACCGTACTGAGGCTGTGACACGATGCTCTCCTCCCCTACTCCAGGGCAGCGATCTCCCGCAAAGTCCCGTCGATGCAGGCAGCGGTTCGTGAGGCGGCTTCACCGTTGGGGATTCTCATCTTCACCAGATCGCCCTTGAGCGCGATCAGCTCTCGCGCGTAGTCCGCCCTCGCCGCGCCCGACATCCGATTCTGCAGGTAGACTGGCGGCCCCGGCGCGGCCGGGTTTTCCTTCCAGATGAGCGGCTCGAGCGAGAGTGAACCCTGACCCACGCGAAAGCTGGACCGCGAGAAGTAGGCCTCTTCGGCGCGTGCGAACCAACTTGCGAGCACGTCCAGCGCTTCGCTCTCAACGCGGTAGACCGCGGCGACGGCATCGGCCAGCGCGGTGCCGGGGGTGGTGCCAGGAGACGACAGGATACGCGCGCCGGTCCGCCACGATACCTCCTCCACCGGGTTGGCGAAGGGGCGATAGAAGTACTCGCAGGCGCGGCCGCCATCCGCGTAGAGGCGGGCGAGGGCCCACGCCGAGCCCAGCCCGCACGGCACGAACCAGCGAAGGCGGTCCCAGTGCTGGGGCGGCTCCACGAAGACGCCGCCGACAGACCCGAAGGCGCAGGCGAGGCCGCGGGCGATCTCCGGCCTCCGCCCGGCCTCGGCGGACCGCTCGCGCACCTCGACCATGTAGTCAACGGCCTCGGAGATTCGGCGGATGTGAGCGAACTCGCCGGGCTCATCGATGCGCAGGCCCCACGACGCCTGGCCGATGACCCAATCGCGGCGCCCGGCTCGAACGTGGTTGGCGCAACGCACCAGCAGATTGGCGTGGTACTCCGCCGGCGACATACTGCTGCACTTCCCGCACTCGCACCGTCCCTGGTCGGCCGATTGCATGCTGATTCCATCGAGGCCCCATCGCGCTTCCATGAGAAAGTCGAGCACACGCCGCTGCCAGTCCCATGCTTCATCGCTGAAAGCACACATGGCTTGGCGATGGCCGGCGGAAACGCCAGGCACCTCGGCAATCACCTTGTCGAAGCCCCAGGAGTAGATGCCCACACCAGAGAGCACCTTCACCCGGCGCTCGTGCGCGGCATCGACGAACGCGCGCAGCATGTGCTCTCGCGTCCGGCTGATCGCGTTCTCGAACGGCACCGGCCAGGCGCGGTCGATGAACAGGCCCCACACCACGTTGTACTCCACGCCCAACTCGGCCTGCCCGTCGAGGTAGCGGATCTGGTCGGCGAGGAGTTGCTCGTCCCAGCGGATGCAGGGCCAGGGGTCGTTCGGCGTCGGCTCGGAGGCGAGGTCGCGCAGCCAGCCGCAGGTCACACGATAGGCGAACCGATCCTCGGCCATTCGGCGCTCCTCTCCCATCGTCACCCAGAGGGCCGCGTGGCGCTGGGAACCGTGCCACGCCTTGCGCCTGTCGGGCGTTCGCAAGCACATCCCGGCAGTGATTCCGTATGCGAAGGTTCGCCTCCTCTGACTGGCCAAGCGGCCGCTTCGTAGGCGCTGGGCCCTGAGCACGTGTCACGCCACCACATAGGCTGCAGCAGTCTTCACACAAGACCACAGACAAGCCTCCAACAAGACGGGCGACTGCGCTATACTGACAGCTGTCGCTGGGGCGAGAAGCTTCGCCGGCTAGCTTTGGCGTGTCTGGGAGAGCAAGATGAGCCGCTTCCGGGTATCGCTGGTCTTCGTGTTCGGCGCACTGGCGCTGCTCGTTGGGTCAGTCGCGCAATGTGGCGCCGCATCCAAGGCGTACGTGCACGACAGCCTGCTGAGCGAATTGCGGGAAAGCGGCCAGGCAAGCGTTATCGTGGTGATGTGGAACAGCGACCTGCCCGCAGCCAGGGCGAAGGATTGGCGCCAGCGAGGCCCTGCCATCAGACAGCTTGCCGAGCGCGTAAGAAGGGCCGCCCCGGGGCTTAAGGTCTCTCTAACGTACGAGACTCAGCCCTTCCTTGCCGGCACGGTGGACGCCGCGGCACTGACGCAGCTCCAGGAGTCCCCCGACGTTGAAGGCATCTACCCTGTCCACAGGGTGAGGGCGCTGCTGAGAGAAAGCGGCCCGCTCATCGGCCAGCCAGAGGCCGAGGCGGCCGGCTACGACGGACACGGCGTGACTGTGGCGGTGCTCGACACCGGCATCGACTACGGGAACGCGTCGCTCGGCGGCAGCTCCCTCGTCACCTTCGGCGACATCAAGCCCGGCTTCTGGGCCTGGCGCTACGTCGAAGCGATTGCCATGGCGGGCGTCGTGACCGGCTTTGGCGATGGGACCTACCAACCCGGCCTCACGGTCACCCGCGATCAGATGGCCGCCTATATTGCCCGCGCTCTCGTCGGTGGTGACGCCTCGGTGCCCATTCCCCCACCCAGCCAAGCGCCTCGCTTCCCCGATGTGCCGAGCACGTTCTGGGCGTACAAGTACATCGAGTATATCTCTGATCCGTCGCTCGACATCGTTAAGGGGTTCAATGACGGCACCTACCAGCCAGGCCTTGTGGTGGACCGCGGCACGATGGCGGCATACATCGCGCGCTCCCTGGTTCCCGGCGGCAACGCCTTCTTCGCCACCTACAACCCCCCCGATCCCGGCTTCCCCGACGTGACGCCTGACACTTGGTTCTACAAGTATGTCGCCTATGTGAAAGACCACGCCGTCGTGAGCGGCTATCCCGACGGCCGGTACCACCCGGAGGCCCCCGTCACCCGGGACCAGATGTCGAAGTTCATCGCCAACGCCTTCCAAATCGCCTTCCCCGGGGCCGTCATCGGGGGCGTGAACCTCGTCCAGCCCCCGGACTCGCCCCTTGCCCAGAATCCGCTGGACGACTTCGGCCACGGGACCTGGGTCGCCGACATTGTCGCCAGCCGCGACTCGGTCTGGCGCGGCATTGCGCCGGCTGCCAGCCTCGTTGCCGTGAAGGTGCTGGACAACACAGGTTCGGGCACCTCTGATGTCGTCATGGCGGGCGTTGAGTGGTGTATCGAACACCAGCGGGACTACAACATCAAAGTTATGAACCTCAGCCTGGGCGGGTCTGTCGCGTACAGCGATCCCGCCGAGTGCGATCAGTTCCCCGAGGCCCAGATGCTTGGGGATGCAGTGGCTAACGGGATCATGGTGGTTGCCGCCTCGGGTAACGATGGCTTTCTCAATGGCCTTGGCTTCCCGGCCTGCGTTAGCGTCGTCACCTCCGTCGGTGCGACCGGCGACGGCGGCCCTGCCCCCGCCGGCCAGTTGGCGCTGGCCGCCGATGCGATCGCCGACTTCTCGGATGTGGGAGAACTGCTCAGCATGTTCGCTCCCGGCGTCTGGATCACAAGCGCTGGGATCGGCAACGGGCTGGTAACGGGAGCCGGCACCTCCGGCTCCGCCCCGCACGTCGCCGGCGCGGCCGCCGATATCATCAGCAGGGGGACGACCGATCCTGCCGCGGTGAAGCGACTGCTTATGCGCACCGGCAGGCAGATCGTCGACTCCCGCACCGGGGTCGCGACACCGCGCGTCGACCTGGCCACGGCCATCAATCCGCCCACTAACCTGCCCGACCCGATCGTCACCGCGGTCTCAGGTCCCGCCAGCGCGTTCACCGGCGACTCCGTCAACGTCACGGTCACCGTGAAAAACAGCGGCGCTCAGCCCTCCGCCGCCTGCACGGCGATCATCGTCCTCTCCGCGAACCGGATCATCTCTCCCCATGACTCTGCCATCGCCACGGTGGATGTCTCCAGCCTCGCGCCCGGCGCGAGCCAGACCATCTCGACTGCGGGCACGATCCCGGCCCTCGCCGCCCGCGCCTACTGGCTCGGTGGATACGCCGACAGCCAGTACGCCGTGACCGAACTGGACGAGACCAACAACTCGCGCATCGGCGCCCAGGTTAGCATCCAGGTCGCGGGACCATAGGGCAGCCGGCAGGCGCAGCACCTCGGCCAGCGGCGCGCGCCTCAGCGCAGGTTGACGAGCACTACTGCCAGCAGGCCCACCACGATTCCGAGGCCTGCCCGCCGGCCGGGACGCTCATTCCAGAGCGCGAATGCGGCCGCGGTTACCAGTATGATGGTCAGGGAGCTGTACGCCGGGAAAGCGACCACCGCCGGGATCAACGTCAACGCCCGGAGAAGATAGACGAGGCTTCCCAGGTTGACGCACCCCAGGCATGCACCGGCAACCCACTCGCCGGCGCGCGTAGGCCAGCCTGTGAACCCCATCATCCCCAGGGAGAATACGGCCGCCGTCCCAAACCAGATCAGTGCCAGAGCTGGGTGCTGGCCGTCGGGCGCGATTTCGGTGATCGCTTTCTGTGCGACCCGCGTCGCGCCCGATACGAGGAAGATGCCCGGGACAACCAGGTAGGCCCACCGCGAGAAGCAGGCGCCTGCTTCCTTGCCTGGAGGCGCCAACAGCAGGACCGCTGCCACAGAGATCACGACCCCCGTCGCCTGCGCGGCGCCCAGGTGCTCATGCCACAGCAGCACCGAGGGGAGCAGGGGGACGACCATCGCCACCTGGACGGCGGCATTCGGAACGGTGATGCCGCGGCGGCGAAGGGCGTACGCCAGTAGAACATAGGTCACGAGGAAGCCGAGCCCGCTGCTCGCCGCAAGAAGCCACATGCCGGTGGAGAGCGCGCTCGTCCGGCCCCATGAGACGCGCAACGCCGCTGCGACGGCGGCCGCGATGTAGTTGACCGCGCCGACCGCGAGGACGGAGTAGCCCTTCTCCTGGCTGAACTTCATTATCAGCGAGAATGCTGACGTGAAGACCACCGAGAGGACCAGGAACACCATGCCGGCCGAGGCGTCAGACGACATGGGCCAACTGCCAAGCTACATGCGCTGCCCCCTGCAGGTTCGTGGCCTACCTGACCCAGTCGATATGGGCTGGGCGGCGCTGGGGCGGACCCTCGGGCATCGCCGCGGGGTGGCCGACGCAGCACGCGGCCACCATCTCATGTCCGTCCGGAATGCGCAGCGCCTCGCGCACCTTGGGGTCCTCCTGCCCGAAGAAAAGGAATCCCATATAGCAGGTCCCGAGGCCCCTGGCGTGGGCTGCCAGAAACAGGTTCTCGGCGGCGAGTTGGCAGTCGATCGCCGCCACGGTGTTCCCCTTCTCGGCGGTGATCACCACCAGCGCGGGGGCATGGTAGAAGATGCTGAAGTCGGGCGCGCTCAGCGCTGCCTGGAGGTTCTCCATCTTCATCTTCTCGGCAATGTGCTGCTCGCACAGAATCTCCTTGACGCGCGTGTTCACGTCGGCCAGTGCCTGCCGGTTCGTGATAACGGTGAAGCGCCAGGGCTGAAGGTTCATGGCGCTGGGCGCAAGAATGGCGAGGTCGACCAACTCCTGCAGTTGCTCCTCGCTGACGGGCTCCTCAGAGTAGGACCGAACGCTCCGTCGGCCCTTGAGCACATCGAAGAAATCGGGCATCCAGTATCTCCTGTGCAGTGCTTCGCCGTAGCTCGGTTCGGCACGCGCAGAGCGGACTCCTGTGCGGCAGGTCTGAACGTCACATCATCGAAGCATGACGCGTTCGCTGTAGATGGGACTTCCGCGGACGAGGTGAGAGATGAAGATCTACATTCTCTGCGATATGGAAGGGACGTCCGGCATCTGGCGGAGGGAGCAGGTCGATCGCAGCCTGCCGGAGTATCAGCAGGGCCGTGAGCTGCTGATGGCCGATGTGAACGCGGCCATCGAGGGCGCGTACGACGGCGGCGCGACCGAGCTGGTGGTCTGTGACACCCACGGCAGCGGCGCCAACTTCCTCATCGAGAAGATGGACCCGCGCCCCAGATACGAGACGCCGTCCCCCTTCTCACCGCTCCCGTCGATAGATGAGACGTTCGGCGGCCTCATCCTGACCGGCCACCATGCGATGGCGGGAACCCTGAACGGCTTCCTCGATCACACTCAGGATTCGAGCGCCTGGTTTGAGTACAAGATCAACGGGCAGCCGATGGGCGAGATAGGCCAAGAGACGGCTTACGCAGGCCATTTCGGCGTCCCGCTGATCATGGTGACCGGTGATGAGACGGCCTGCGCGGAAGCGGCATCGCAGTTCCCGGGGATCGTGACGGTGGCGGTGAAGCGCGCGCTGGGCCGCAACCGCGCCTCCTGCCTGCATCCGGCGAAGGCGCGCGAGCTGATCCGCCAGGGAGCGGCGGAGGCCGTGCGAAAGGCGGCGACGCTCAAGCCATGGAAGCCGTCGACTCCACTCACTCTCGAGCTGACATACTACCGCACTGACATGGCGGATTCGGCCGCCGCCCGCCCGGGGAACGAGCGCATGGGTGCCCGGACAGTCAGACGCGTCGGGCAGACCGCGGCAGACGTGCTCGAGATCTGAGCGGGGGAAGGGCCCACCGGTGTGTGCCCTTACTCCAGATAGCCAAGCGAGCGCAGCTTCTGCCGCGCCTCCTCGGGAATGGCCATGGTGGAGGCGCTGGGAGACGTCAGCGGCGTGAAGCTCGGGTCCAGGAAGTCGAGCGGCCGGAACGCCTGCTTTTCCGCGAATTGGGCAAACACCTTCGCCAGCGCTTTCGCTTCCTCCGGGTGCTCGTCGATGACGTTGTGGGTCTGCCGCGCGTCGGCTGTGAGGTCGTAGAGCGCCCGCATTCCCCCGCCCTGGTAAAGCAGGAGCGACCATTCGCGGCTGCGCACGACATAGCAGGGCCATTGCCCGTTCGTGCGGCAGAAGATGTAATCGTGAACCTTCTCGGTCGCGCCCGTGAGGAGTGGAACGAGTGATGCCCCCTGCACGGTTCCAGGCGGCGCGGGTATGCCCAGCAGATCGAGCAGCGTGGGCATGACGTCGATGGTCTCTGTCAGCGATTGCACTCGGCCTGCCGCGGGCCTGCTCTTCGGGAACTTCATCAGCAGTGGAATGTGGATCGCCTCATCGTAGGGGCAGGTCGCGTGCCACTGGTACCGGTGCTCGCCGAGTGCCTCGCCGTGGTCAGCAGTCACGATCAGCAGCGTGTTGTCGTAGGCGTCGATCTGCTTCAGGTAGCTCACCAGCTCCCCGAGAGCGACATCCGACCAGTGCAGATTGGCATCATACAGGTTGACCCAGTCGGAGCCGATGGCCGGTGGGTCATGGTCGTAGAACCTGCCGTAGACCCTGGTGAATGCCGGCGCGGCATGGAAGTAGTCTGGCGCCTGCTTGCCAGCGTACAGATCCTTGATCGTCTGCGGCGCGTCATAGGGCTCGTGTGGCGGCAGGAAGTGAACGTAGGCGTAGAAGCGCGGCCGCGCGGTCAGGTTCCCCCGCACCAGCTCCATCAATTGCTCGGGTGACTTCCAGAGCGCATCTTCCTCCTTCGAGCGTACTGCTCCCATCGGTGTGAACAGCACCTCGAAGCTCGCGCCCAGGCGAAGCACACCGGCCGACGCCGGCGTCGATGTGAAGAGGAGCGTGCGGAACCCCGTGCTCCGCATCGCCCAATCCAGCGTGAACGCACCGGGCTCGACTGCGCGGAGCATTTCGTGCCTCTCGCTGGTGCGAGGCACCGCCACGCCGTGCGTGTCCGGATACTCGCCGGTGAAGAGAGTCGCCGTCGAGGGCGAGGTCTGAGGATACTGGCAGAAGTGCTGGTCGAAGACCACCGCATCTCTCGCCAGTCGGTCGAAGTTGGGCGTCGTGTCGCGGGGATAGCCGTAGGCGCCGAAGTGATCGGCCCGCGCCGCGTCCATCACGCAGATGACGACATTGGCCGCCTTCACCGACGCCCGCAGGTTGTCCGCGGTGAGGCGAGGGGCTATCGAGGCGCCCTCCTGTATACGCGGAGCGAGGGACTCGGCCCGCGGTGACGAGCTCGCCCGATACCGGATCGGCTGAGGTTGCCGCCATCGGACGAAGGCGTACCCGGCAACCCCGATCAGAGCGAGGACGATGGCAGTCGCGAAGAGTCGCCGCTTCATCACACCATATCTTGCGTCAGCTCGCACCCCGTCCAGAGACAATAGAGCGTATTTCATAACTCTCGGTCGCCTGGCTGTTCGCCAGAGGCGCTGGCATGAAATGCGCCTGCTGGAGCCTGGCGGCTTGTGCTGCTGTTTCATAACCTCAGATACAGGTTATGAAACAGCTTCTAACACACATTTGCTTCACGGTCGAAGACCAGAATGCCTTCTCGCTTCGCGAAGGACCGGCCGCATCTCCGGGCGAATGGCCGTGCCTATTGGGTTTCGCCCTTACTTCTTTGGGCGAAACCCAACAGAAAGAGCCCTGAACGGGCGCATTGGCCGAGTTGCCAGCTACTTCTTTGCGCGAGCATCTATAGGATCGCGATCCGGTATGACCGAGCAGCTCGTTGCGCAGGATGCCACGTCGGCCCCGCCGGGCCGGAGCCCGGTGGTGCGGCATGCGGCATTCGGGGCCGCGGCGCTGCTCGTGGTCCTGCTCCTTCGCTTCAGCAGCCAGGGCGTCCCCGACCCTGACAGCTTCTACCATTACCGTCACGCAGCGCTGTACGCCGAGAAGGGCCTGCTCGTGTCGGCGTTCCCCTGGCTCCCCTACTCCATTCTCAGCCGGTTCGCCTCCGACATCGGCTACGGCTTCCACGTGTTCCTGATCCCATTCACCTATCTGCGCGATCCCATCCTCGGCATCAAGCTCGCCGCAGTCGCTGAGACCGTCATTGTCATGCTCATCTTGTATGCGGTCTTGCGGCGCCATCGGTGTGCCTACACTCTTGCCTGGCCGTTTGTGTTGCTCTTCCTTGCGCCACCGATCATCTGGACGGTCTTCCAGACACGGCCGCAGACTCTCACCATGGGGTTCTCGGCGCTGCTCGTGTCGGCAATGCTGATCGGAAGCGCGCCGGGCGCGTTCGTCGCCGCCTTCGCAACCGGCTTCGTTCATCTCAACATCATCCCGATCGTCCCGGCGCTGGTCGTCATCACCGCTGTCGTGAAGGGGCTCATCGAACGGCGGTGGGAGTGGCAGACATGGGCGGCGGCGCTGGCCGGGGCGGTCGCGGGATGGGCGCTGCGACCGAACCAGCTGGGCGCGGCCCGGCTCGAGTGGGTCCAGATCGCAGTCCACGAAGTCGTCAGACAGAAGGGCATCCCCCTGCTGTTCGGCCGCGAGTGGAGCCCGGTCGCGCTCCCCGCCCTTGGATCGTTCGCCTGTTTCATCACCATCTGGGTCGGGATGTCAGCCGTCCTCCTGATCGCGATCGCCACATCACGCCATAGCCTGAGCCGGTCCGATCGTGCATTCCTCTGGAGCAGCCTCGTGCTATCGGTGCTGTTCTTCGTCGGCGCGGTTGCCGTCACGAAGCGTGCGACCCCATTCTGGGCCACCTTCGCAGTCATGTTCGTGGCGAAAGCGTTCACCTGCTTCCTCGATCCCGGGGACCAGCGCCCCGGGCAACTCCTACGGGGCGACGCACGGATCATCTCAGCAGCGTTCGTCGCGGTCCTCGCTGCGGCAATGGTGTGGACCGGGATTAGCGAGCATATGATCCAGGGCAAGTGGCGCGGCATCCCGCCGGATCGGCTGAAGGCGGCGTCACTGTGGCTGAAGGATCACGGCCGCCCGGGCGACGTCGTCTACAACGCGAACTGGGACATGTTCCCCGAGCTCTTCTTCTGGAATCAGGACGACCGCTACGTCAGCGGCCTCGATCCCATCTTCCTCTATGCCTACGATGAACGCCTCTACTGGAAGGCCCATCACCTGCAGACAGGCGAAGCCACAGACCGCACATGGGGCACGATGGGCTACCCGGCCGGCAGCGAGGAGGACACGTACACCGTCCTGCGGCGGGACTTCAAGGCATCCGCCGTTGTGCTGGAGATGGCGCGCAACGCGGGCCTCTACCAGTATCTGCGGAGCGACCGCAGGTTCGTCCTGGCATTCCAGGACGCGACCTACGCGGTCTTCACGCTGAAGTAGGGGCGCACTGCTAAGCGCCCCTACCCCGGTGACACGTAGCGCGCGGCGAGCCCTTTACGTCTTGTGTTTGAAGCTCGGCAAGAAGGGCGCCTGCGCCTCGAGCAGCTCGCCGACCATCTTCCTGATCTCGGGAAGCGAACAGGCTGCCACGGCGAGCGGGTCAAAGCAGCATGCCCGGAAGACAGCCGCCGGGTCCGAGTTCAGCGCGCCTTCCACTGCGAACTCGGCTACGGTTGTGTTCACGTAGTTGAGTGCGGCGCACTGGTGCGGCAAGTCGCCCACTCGGATGGGGCTCGCGCCTGACCGATCCGCGACCACCGGCACCTCGACGGAGCACTGGTCCGGGAGATTCGTGATCAGCCCGTCATTTGGCACCGTGGCGTTGAACCGGCACAGCTGCCCATGAAGGAGAGCCATGGCGATCTGCGAGGCATACTCATGGGAGCGTCCCAGCTGGATCTCGACCGTCCCGTCCGCGTACGCCTTCAGCTCCTTCTCCCACTGCTCCCGGCGATAGCGGCTCAGAACGACCCCATGGCGCCCTTCACCCCACTCGCCACCATGTTTGAAGTAGTGCTCCATCAGGTCCGGACGCTTTCGGAACCACCAGTTGTATTCCGAGTTGTGGCGGCTCGATTCAGTCGGGTAGTAGCCAAGAGCGACGCACATCTCGTTGCGGACCGGGTCCTTCCAGAAGTTTTCAGGCTTCTCCAGCGCCTTCCTCAGCTTCGGGTAAGCGTCCTTTCCATTGCGCTCGAAACGGATGGCCCAGGCCTGGTGGTTGATGCCCGCGCACTCGCAGACGATCTCCTCCGGCCGGGCTCCGATGTACCGCCCGAGATATGATCCCATGCCCTGCACGCTGTGGCAGAGCCCCAGCAGCTTCACCTTGGTCGCGCGGTTGATGCCCCGGCAGAGCATGCTCATCGGATTGGTGTAGTTGAAGACATAGGCGTCCGGCGCATAGCGCTCAACATCGCGACAGATCTCGATCATCGCGGGCAGTGTGCGAAGAGTCCGAAACACGGCAGCGGTGCCGTAGCTGTCGCCGACGTTGAAGTCGATTCCATACTTCATCGGGATTTCGATCTCCGCGCGGATGCCATCCGGTCCATGCACGAGGATCGTGATGACCACGATGTCAGCGCCCTTGAGCCCTACGCTGCGATCGGTGGTAGCCTCGACCTTGGCAGGATAGCCGCCGACCTGCATGATCCTGTTGACGGCGTTGCGTGCGTAGGTGAGGCGCTCTTCGTCGATGTCTATGAGAGAGATCGTAGAGTCTGCCAGCTCCTCATACGACATCATGTCCGCCACCAGGCCTCGCGTGAATCCCAGGCTGCCCGCTCCGACGAAAGCGATCTTCGCCACTGCGCTTCCTCCTATGCGCTTCTGCGCGCGTCACTCCAGCCCAAAGAGCCGCAGCGCGGTTCCTCTGTTCACCTGCTCCCGCTGAGACTCCGAGGCGCCGACTGCATCAAACAGCTTGTCGTAGAACTCGAAGAACGGCTTGCAGCCGTCCTCATAGTCGCTGTGGAACACCCGCTCATCCGTCGCGAACGTCAGCTTCGAGAGGCTGACCTCGTCCAGCCGGCCGTTGGGGGCGAACATCTCCCGCCACATGGCAAGCGAGCGGTAGACCGCCGTGCCTCCGCACACATCGGCGTAGACATTCGGCACCGACCAGGCGACCTTCCACGCCTCCTCCCACCATGGGTTGCCGTAGTGCGCCATGATAATGGTCAGATCGGGGTGGCGGCGGCTGAGGCAGTCGACCGCCGACGGGCGCATCAGCGCGAAATCCGTGTGAATCGGCAGATCCGCCCTCCCGCGGCCCAGGTAGCCCGTGTGGAATACCACCACCTTCTTCCGGTCCGAGATCGCCGCGTAGAGCGGATCGTACCGGGTGTCCCCGTAGGAGAACCGCGGGTTGATGAACTTGATGGCGACCGCGCCCGCGTCGATCACCTCGTGGATCTCCTTCGCCTTGGCCCGGTCGATATCGAACCGCGGGATCGGGATGATGAAGTCGGGCATCTCCTTGTAGGCGTTCAGCGTATCCCCGACCTCGGCGATGTAGCCGACGCGCTCGATGCCCATCGCCCGGCATTTCGCCACCAGCGCCTGCGGCGTGCCCTCCAGACGAGTTCGCTCCCCGTGTACGTGCCCGTCAATCCTCATTCAGATCCTCCTTTGTGACCTTGACCCGTCGTTTCGCAAGGGCATGTCAGCATGTGCTGCCTTCGGCGGTGACAGAACCGCCCCTGCATTGGGCTAGTCGGTGCTGGGCGGACCTCCGCGGGCTTCGTCCTGCAGCCTGCGATTGCGCTCGATGGAGTCGGCGCGCAGCTCCATGCCCAACTCGCGCACCATCCGCATGATCGGCATCTTCGGGTCGTTCGACCAGAAGATGCCGCCGTCCTCGGCCTCGCTGTAGCGGTAGCCGACGGCCTCGCCATACTTCCGGGCGAAGGCCTCCCCTTCGTGCAGCGCGGGCTGCCAGTCTATCAGCGCGTAGCTGAGATCGATCTGCTCGACCAGCACGCTCGATGGCTCCGTCGTCTGGGCGATGGTGTGGCCGGTCGGGTCGAAGATGGAGGCGTTGTTGCGCCAGGTGCAGGAGATGATGTAGTACCCATTCTGGCGAGCCCGCGCCGCCGGCTGGACGATCTGCGGAGACTGGGAGGGCCAGACCACGATCTCGGCCCCCTTACGGGCGAGCGTCGCCCACCCATCCTCGAAGGTCATGTCGTAGCAGATCTGGATGCCGATCTTTCCGAAGTCGCACCGGAACACTGGGAAGTCCTTGCCTGGGGCCGCGCCGCCGCCCTCCAACGGCGCCCCGGGCTCGGTGGAGACCACGTGCACTTTGCGATAGATGCCGACCGGCTTCCCCCCACGATCGAGAAGGACGGCTGCATTCGTGAGAACATCACCTTCCGCGGTCTCGCGGAGGATCATCGGCACGATCAGGTAGGTATGGTGCGTGCGCGCGACGGCTCCCATGACATCGAGAACCTTGCCCTCGAGCGGAAACGCGATCCGGTCTGGACCGTTCTCCAGCTCGCCGGTTACCGCGTACTCAGGCAGGATGGCCAGGTCGAGCCCCGCGTTGTACTCGCGCTCCGCCTCGGCGGCCATGCGGTCAACGAAGCCGGAAAGGGTGCTAAGGCGAGCGTCGAGCCCTGGGTAGTCTTCCCACATGGCATGCATCATCGTCCCGATGATGACCTTGCGGGGTGGGGAGTCTGCCGGTTGTGGCATCGCGGTGATCTCCTGATTGAGTTGGCCAGCATAGGCGACGCATTGCGGCCGGCTGGACAAGCATGCAGATAGCATCAGCGCTGCAAGAAGCGTCGCGAGGATGTTCTTCATGTTGCACCCCTGCCTTCCGATGCACGCGCGATCCCGGGACTGAATGGGTGCACAGCTGCCTAGCGCTGGCACGTGGTCAACTCGTAGCGCCGACCACTCTCGCCAGCGTCTATCGCGCCGAAGCATGTCTCCAGGCTGTTGAGGTTGTTGCGGCCGGAGATGCCTGGCTCAGCGCCTCCGCCGACGTACTGCAGGAACTGGTCGAAAACGACCTTCTGCAGCTCCGACAGCCGGCGGTTGCTCAAAGGCTCTCCGTCACCCCAGGTCGATAGCACCTCCTCGCCGTTGAGGTAGACTCGGTCCCGTCTCACCTCGGCGAGGCCCGCGGTCCCCTCGATGCGCCATTCGCAGAGCCAGCTGCAGTGGTCTTTGCGCGTCGGCACAGATCGGTAACACGCTTTCACCCCGTTCGCAAGCTCGAGGAGAACGTAGCCTGCGCGGATGTCCGGCTCGCCGATCCACGGAGGGTTGAAGTTACATGCCCAGACTGACCTGATGTCCGAGCCCACAATCCAGCGGAGAAGGTCGAAGTGATGGATGGAGCCCTGGATGAGCAGTGGATAGCGCTGGGGGCAGCTCCCCATATATCCGCCGAAACCGTAGAAGAAGTCGATGTGCACGTAACCGATCTGACCGAGAGCGCCGCTCTGGACGAACTCGCGCAGCTTCAAAATGAGCGGGTGCCAGCGCATCTGCTGCGATATCACGAGCGCGCGATTCGCGCGCGTGGCCTGCCCGGCCATGTCCAGCCCCGTCTCCCACCGGTCGCTCATCGGCTTGACTGCCAGGACGTGCTTGCCCGCGCGAAGGGCGCGGGTGACATGCGCGTGTCGGAAGTTCTGGGGCGTGCTGTGCACGACCGCGTCCGCCTCCAGTTCCTCCCACGGGAGGCCGTCGTCGGCGAAGCACTGGGGAGCTGACACTCCGAAGAAGCCCCGCGCCTCCGCCAGCTTCTCCCGATCGATGTCCACGAGTGCGATGACCTCGACGCCGGGCGTCGTGGTCAGCGCAAGCCGCCACGACGTACCGAATCCGCCGACACCGACCTGGATGATGCGCATCGCCTGTACTCCTCTCGCCGTTAGCGCGCCGCCCCTCGACTCCGCTCGGTGTGGGTCGAAGCTCAGCGAAGTCGAAGCCCCGCGAGCTCGCGCGCAGCGGCCTTGATCGCCTCGACTCGCTTGCGGACATCCGCCGCAGTCCAAGAGTGCCGAACGCCAAGGAAGACCGCGCGGCTCAGCAGGTCGGTCGTTCGCGGGCACATGGTCTTGGTGTACTTCACCTTGGAGCCTTTGTTCGCCGGCATCCGGAACGGGTTCATCGCCGGGTGATGCCCTCCCCGCTTCTGCAGGATCGGGTCCCAATTGGAGTAGACGTGTCGGCCGCTGTTGATCGGCCTCCCCGCCCCCACCCCCTGCTTCTCGAGGAGGGTGACGAACATCCGCGCCTTTTTCTCGGTATCGAACATGAGGGCCAGGGTCGTCGAGCACTCGCCCTCGGGGTCGTTCTGCTTCACCAGCTTCAGGCCGGTGCCGGCGATCCCCGCGATTACCTTCCTCTTGTTCGTGCGCAGCTTCGCCAGCAAGCCGTCGATCCGCTTGAGCTGGGCCCGCAGCACCGCGCCCTGGATCTCGTTCATGCGGAACGCCATGCCGATGAACGGCTCGATGCTCAGGTCTGCGCGATGGTCGCGGAAGGCCGTCCCCGGATCGTGCATGATCATGGCGCGCTCGTAGATGGTCGGATCGTTGGTCACGACCGCGCCGCCCTCGCCGCACGTGACGTTCTTGTAGTAGTTGAAGCTGAACGCGCCCGCGTGGCCGATCGCGCCGATCCGCCTGCCCTTGTACGAGCCGCCGTCGGCCTGGCACCCGTCCTCCAGCACCTTCAGCCCGTGCCGGCGCGCCACCCGCATGATTCCATTCATGTCTGCGGGAAGGCCGACCATGTGAACCGGTATGATCGCCTTCGTCCGCCGGGTGATCTTCGCCTCGACGTCGGCCGGGTCCAGCATTAGCGATTCGTCGATCTCGGCGATGATCGGGATCGCTCCCACTGCCACGACCGCGGCAGGTGTCGCCATGAAGGTGTAGGCTGGCACGATGACTTCGTCTCCAGGGCCGATTCCCAGGCCCGCCAGCCCGCAGATCAGCGCCCCTGTCCCGCTGGTCACGACGAGCGCATACTTCGTTCCCGTCTTCTCAGCCAGCTCTCGCTCGAACTTGGCGCACTCGTCGCCGGGCCCGAACCGAAAGAGCCTCCCGCTCATGATCGCGCGCGCCGCGGCGTCCGCTTCCTGCTTGCCTATCTCCAGCATTCTCTCTTTCCTCCGCAATGGTTGTCTGAGTCGAAAGCTCCCCGCTGGGAGCGCATGCGTCTCGCCTGCCCCGCCACCTCATCCTGTCCGGGTGGCTGGAAGGGCCACCACCGCTTATGTTATTGCACCGGTGGCGCGGTCCTCTCCTGCCGATCCCGCCCCGACTTCACTCACGAGTTCGCTCCCGTAGATCATCCGCCCCGCAAGGCGTGGAGTATGATCGTCTGGATAAGCGAGATGACACCGTCCCCGACGATGAGGCCGAGGAACAGCGGCAGCACCCGCCGGTGGGCGCGCAGGCCGCCATAGCGGAGCAGCAGCCCCTTCACCAGCTAGCTGATGAAGACGGCCGGGATCATCGAGTCGATCGTCCAGCTGAACGCCAACGGGAACGCGAGTGGGTGCAAGGGCCAGAGCGGAAACCGCACCTTCAGGCCCATCAGCAGCAGAGTGACGGCGCACCCAATCCCGATGCTGGCAGCCCCGATCGGGTTCGGTCGCCCCGGTTCGCGCAGCCAGGCGTCCAGCTTGTCCGTGCCCTGTCGGCAGATGAAGGTCATGTTGGGGTGGACCTTCGCCCCGAGGCCGAAGTTGTAGCCGATGTGAAGGCTGGCCCAGAAGTACGAGACCATGATCAGGGGCACGGCGGCGATCATGATCCAGGCCAGACGTCTGGTGTCCATCGCCCCGCGCTCGGCCATGCGCAGCCCCTCCAACTGGAGAGGGATCGGGTTGGAGTCCTGCTCGTACTGGAATGGGCGAAGCATGGCGATCATCCCGAGGGCGCGCGGCGAGATCGCGCCCGTGCCGGGAAACTGGGTGAGCGCGAACTCCGGCATCGTCCCGTACATCCAGTGCGCGGGCGGACCGATGTAGGCCCTCATCCTGATCATCGCGATGAACATGATAAACGGGATGGTCAGGAAGGCGCCTGCCGCGTAGATGTCCATCCCTCCACGGGCGTAGAACCACCATAGGAAGCCGATCCCCGCGAGGCCTCCCAGCACTGCCAGGCGGTAGCTGAAAGACTCCTCGTTATCATCGGCTCGGGAGGCGAGCCCGGCGGCCTTGCGCACAACCTGCGCCAGATAGTGGCGGTCCAGCCACAAGACGGACCCGACCACCGCCAGGTACGCTCCGATCACCTGCTGATCGCCGTATGGCGCCTCGCCCCAGGGACTTGTCATCCAGCCTCCGATCCGGGCGAACACGTACTCGGCCCGCCAGAAAAGGTTGAAGATGAGCAGCGAGAAGGCGAGGTCGAGCGGCATCAGATAGGACAGGCCGATGGCCCAGGGGCCCCATTCGAGTGAGGTGGTGCGGATGGCGTCCCAGGGCTTGTTGTTGTTGAGGAAGTTGGTGATGTCGACCGAGGTGCTAATGGTCGGGAACGCAGGAACGAAGATGGCGATGATGCTGGGGACGCTGACCCCGACCGCGACGCAGACCCCGATCCACCAGAGAGGGCTGTGGAACAGCCGCTCCTCCGGGTCAGTCACGTGCAGGGGAACCATCGTCATCGGGAAGGGAAGCTGTTCTTCGCGCGACCAGCGGCGACGGATGATGACGCTGAAGCACATCATCACCCACAGCGTCGCCGTCACCCAGGCCGTCCACCAGAAGACTGGGGTCGCCCAAGCCCGGAGCACCTCCAGGTTGTAGGGCGTGCTGCTTCCAAGGAAAAAGCCCTGCAGCGCGTCGCGGCTGGTTACCATCAGCCCGGGAGGAAGGTTGGGCCACATGATCTCGGCCCACCGGTTGCCGGGGCCGGCCTCCCAGATGGGGTAGGCGATGCTGGCTGCGAGCGCGCCGCCCCAGTTCCAGAGGCTGCCCGATATCCCCATGCTGGTGGCAATGACCAGATAGACGGTCATCAGCTCGCCGGCGGAGAATGCCCACCGTGGCTTGCGGCGCCGAAGCGCCGCGTTGAGCGCGGTGATCATCGCGAGCACCGCCACCGCGGGGCCGATGAGAGAGCCCACGGCGGCGCGCACCGATGCCCGAGTCGGCGCTCACCTGTGCCCGCCCCTGCCGCGCGCGTGCGGAGACGCCATCTCGTTGGGCGGCAGCTCAGCTCGTGCCCTACTGCAGCGCAATGCGCACCTCGCGCGGGCGCGAGTGCTTGATCGTGACGCAGCGGATCTGCGGATCGTAGTCGAACGCCTGGTCCTCTCCGTTGACGGTCACCTTCACGGGTGGCTTCGGGCAGTGGATGCGAACCATGCTCGGGTTGTACAGGTCCAACGTCGCCTCGATGGCGGTGTCGCTCGCGGTCACCACCGCGTGACCGGAGCTATCGGTCTCGAAGATCAGCAGGCCGTCCACAGAGATGCGCTGGCCCTTGTGCAGCGCAGCCCCGACCACGCGACCACCGGACCGCCGCACGAAGCACGACCGACCAACTGCCTCTATCCCCTGCGTGGCCATCGCCGGCGCGTCCAGCGCGAAGAGCGCCACATCGCTGATCGCTCCCGAGGCGATGGCAACCCCAAGGATGTTCGGCTCGCGGATAGGCGTGACAGCCTGCCTCGCCGTCTCAGTCGCCCGTCGCGGCACCAGCACCGACACCAGGTAACCGTGGTCGACCGGCTCGCGCAGCCATGTTCTCACGAAACGCACCGCCTGGACCGAATCGAAGGGCTTATCCACCCCGGACTCCGCGATGGTCCGTTCGTACACTTCGGATCGAAGCTCCTGGGGCCCGACCAGCGTCAGGTCCAGCGCCGCGTCATCCTGGGTGATGGTGGCGCCGACCTTCGCCAGATCGCCGGAATCGCGAGCCTTCGCGAGATCGATGGCGCCGTAGGTATGGAAGAACCAGTCCATTCGCGAAGGCCGGGTCGCGTCCACGTCATCGAACAGCACGAAGTAGTCGGGTGGATCCGCCGCGCCGGCATGGCGCATGTACATCACCTCGCGCACCCAGCTATTCACATCGCTCTGCTCGTATGCCGGCGATCCATCGCTGATCAGCCGGGCATACCACGGCGTGCTCACGAGTTCGCTGACCACGCCCCGATTGTCGGGCCGGCCGCGTGCGCCCGCCACCTTCACATGCCCGCGCTGGTCCCTGCCGTTCACGACGATGGTGTTATGCGACTCCGACTCACACCCCCACAGAGTATGAGGGTAGAAGTAGTCGACCAGCAGCGGCTGTCCGTAGGCATAGAGCGCGAAGCTGCCGATGTCGTGGTGATGGTGGTCCCAGTCCTCCTGTCCGCCCTTCATGGCGAAGAGAGTCGCCTCGGGATCCTCCCATTTGCTGCGCAGGAACGCCCAATCCAGGCTCGGGAAGACCTTGTCCAGCGGCAGGTCCACTAACTGCTTCGGCTCCACAGTCGGATCGTACCAGAGAAAGGCCAGCGTGTCGGGGCCGCCTTCGCCGCCCATCATCTGGCGCGCCAGGTACTGCGCCCGGCCGTCTCGATACTCGCGCGCGAGCCGCAGGAGCACTGCCACCGTGTTGCCATTGCCCCGGTTGCAGTCGGCGAAGGGAACGTAGTTCTTTCCTGCCGGCTCCCGCAGGGTGATCAGCCAGTACGGCAGCAGCCGGAGCGTCGGGTTATCGAAAAAGTCGGCCCCCGTCACATGCCGCTGCGCGTCCATGAACTGGATCGCATTGGACCAGGCGTACGCGCCATAGGTGCCGCTCTCGCCCCAGCCCCCGTCGTCGCCGAGCGATTGGAGGTAGAGCCAGATCTTGCGCTGGCTGAGCCGGACCCAGTCCGCCGCCCGCGGCTCGTCGGGCAGCAGTGCCATCGCTGCGATACCGGCCTGGCCATAGATGACCGCGCCCCAGTTGCATCGGTACCAGTGGGTCCACCACGCCTTCTTCTCGGTTGCCTGGGCGATCGGCTCGAGGCCGTGGGTGATCATCGCCTCGCGGATCAGTGCCCGTTGGTCTGGGGTGAGCAGGTCGTACAGCCAGTCGTAGGCCAGCCCCATGGTGCAGATGGCGGCGGCCGTGACCAGCATCTCCGAGTTCTCCTCATACCAGGAGTCCTCTTGCGAGAATGCCACCAGATGCTGGATCGCCGCGTTCGCGTACTTCACATCGTGCGTCACCGCGTAGGCGAAGCTTAGCGTGCGGATTCTGCCTGATCGCCGCCGTCCGTGCCTCTTGCCTGAATCGGAGGCAGGGGCATTTGGGTCTTCGGCTGCATACGAATCCGCATCGCGGATGATGCTGTCCCACATGCCGCGGGCCACTGGGTCACTCGTCTTTGCCACCAGTGTCGACACATCGCCGGAGCTGAAGAGCACGTATGGATGCGGGCCCGGTGCGGCGACGTCCAGCCGGTACGTCTTCCGGTATGCGTCGCCGATCCCAGGGGCGCGCACCGAGTATCCGGCCTCGATGGGAGGCACGTCGAACCGCACCACGCGCTGACCATCGGCCTCCTCGACGCGGCTCGCGACGGTCTCACCGCTGGCCGCCGTGACCACCGGGGCGGCGATGCCTGCGGGAAGGTCGACCTCCACCGTGAGCGGCTGGGTGTAGAGCCCAGGGTCGGTGCTGCAGGTGAGGTACACCGTCACCGCGTCCGCTCCGTCCGGCACAGCCCAGGCGCGCGAGTGCTTCCTCTCTTGTTCATACTGCTGGATGGCGTTGATGCCCGCCTGCCACACCTCGCCGCGGTGCTCGTAGGCCACATCGAGAACCTGTCTGAAGACAGGGGGGGTGATGCGCAGATGCCCGACCTCATCGATCTGGTGAAGATGCGGCTGGAACCAGTCGCCATCGACGATCACCTGCTCCAGCTTTCGCCTGAACGCGTCGGCGCTGAAGGAGGAGTAGACTTCGCTGCATGACATGACATTGCGTTCGTGGGTGGCCGGTGAGTTGAGGTCGTACAGGTGGTACTTGGCGTCGAAGACCGCGAAGGGCTTCCTCTGGAGCCACAGCGTGGCCCCCCCGGGCTCGAATGTGACCTGCTTCGCCTGCGGCTGCAGGCGGTAAAGGAGCTGGGCCGCCTCTCCGATCTGCTGCTCCGCTTCCCGGTCGGTCTTCGCACCGTGGTGATTCATCGTGTGATCACCGAGCTCATGGCCCTCCGCAATAACCTGCCCCTCCCAGACCTCCCGGTACTTCTGGTAGCTCTTGCTGCTGGGATTGACCATGAAGGTGCCGATCAGCCCGCGCTTGTTCAACTCGGGCACGGCTATCTCGATGTGCGTCGGATGGGCGTCGTCGAAGCGCAGACTGAGCGCGGCATTCCTGCCGCCGTACCATCGGCATATCCTGGCGGGCGAGACGTTGACTGCTTCAGACACTCCAACCTCCAGAGCGCGACCTTGACGTTGAGCAGGAGCTTGCTCCTGCCCCACAATGCACAGCGTGAGCACGAGTGTAGCTAACAGGCCGCGCGAGAGACTACTTGTCCTGCACATGGCGAATCCCCTCCGACGTCCTTCAGAGAAGCGGGCGGAGCGCTCGTTGTCGCTCCGCCCGCCTTACACCCATCTACCGCCTGGCTAGGCTATGAACCTGCCAAATGCTCGGGAGTGCACCAGCACCCATGCAGACCGTCGATCTCCGGCTCGATGCCGGGGCCACCGGACTTCTGGATGGCACACACCCACCGGGCAGGGGAGTCGCGGGCGAGG
>Ga0315274_10001291_pt1 | contig 38523 bp, 40 predicted proteins | sample YL17G02_20_MG_FD_203700 | JGI IMG/M metagenome (GOLD analysis project Ga0315274, IMG submission 203700) | Sediment microbial communities from Yellowstone Lake, YNP, Wyoming, USA - YL17G02_20 | ecosystem: Environmental > Aquatic > Freshwater > Lake > Sediment | place: USA: Wyoming | collected...
CTCCGCAGGGATGCAACGTCGACTCGAGGAGGTTCCTGATTCTGAGGACTCCCGAGGAATGGAGACTCGTCAGCAGCGACCTGCCGGTGGAAAACTGCGTCATGATCCTTGTCCTCCAGGACATGAGAGTCTACAAGACATTAAGGTTCGATAAACGTGCGCCACAGAACATGTTCTACGACGCCGCAACCGCCGCTGACCATATCTGCCTGATGGCTCACGCCCTTGGACTGGGCGCGTGCTGGCTCACACATGGAGAGGAGACTCAGATAAAGGTAAGGCAACACTTCGGTCTGAATGAGGACGTCGTGAGTCGACTCCACATAATCGTAGGGTGGCCAGATGAGGCCCCAGCGAAGTCTCTTAGAATGAGTCTAGACGACGCAATAATCGAGACTCGAAAATAGCCAAACAACGCGCATACATTAATCGCGAAACCGAGTTGGTAAATATTGCCGGGGGAGCCCACCAAAAGGTTTAAAATCGACATTCATGCCCATTGGTTTGGGTTACCGGCCATAGGGCGTGGGAACCACCCGAACCCATTCCGAACTCGGAAGTTAAACCACGCTCCGTTCGCGGTGGTAGTGTTGTCTTCGGCGACGCGAAGCCGGGGAAGCTGGTGGCCCACCTTCTCAACTAAAAAATAAAGAGATTTTAATGTACTACGCCGAGGCGGTGCAGTTCATCGCCGAGGACGTCGCGTGTCCTCTTGAGGCCGATCTGCCTATCGACGAACTGGTCGCTCGTTATGACGCCCTTCCTGAACTCGGCGTCGAGGCTGACGAGCTGGGAGTCGATGCTGGTTAGGCGGGCCTTGAGCATGTCGGTGTAGTTGGCCTGTGTTGGGGCTGCCTCCTCGCTCGGCGCAACGTCCGTGACGAGGACGCCATCCTGTATCCTGAGGAGGCGGCTCGCCGCCCTCGCCACGCGTGGGTCGTGTGTGACCATTATGATGGTCTTCCCGAGCTCCTTGTTGACCTTAGCGAGATAGTTCACGACGATCATGGCGTTCTCTGTGTCGAGTTCACCCGTCGGCTCATCGGCGAGGATGAGCGGCGGATCGTTTGCGAGCGCCGCCGCGAGGGCTATGCGCTGCTGCTCACCCCCGCTGAGTTCCCCGGGTTTATGATCCATCCTCTCCTTCAGGCCGACGACACCGATCAGCTCCTCCACCCTCCTGTGGCGGGCGTCCTTCTTCACGCCGAGCGCCGCCATGGGGAGCTCGATGTTCTCCGCCGCCGTGAGTGTTGGGATGAGGTTCATGTTCTGGAAGACATGACCGACGGTCTTCCTCCTGAACTCGACGAGCTGGGACGCGTTAAGCTGGGTGAGGTCGGAGCCCATTACGCCGATGTAGCCAGCGGTGGCCCTGTCTAGGCCGCCGAGGATGTTCAGCAGGGTGCTTTTCCCCGAACCCGATGGGCCGATGAGGGCAACCATCTCCCCGACAGCAACTGTTACACTTAGGCCCCTGAGGGCCTGTACCTCTAGATCGCCCGTCTTGTATACCTTAATCAGATTCTTCGCTTCAACCGCATATTTTTCGCTCATCATGCCTCACCCTTGACGTTTGGTTTCTCGGTTATCCTCCGAACAACCAGTATTATCGGGGCCAACGTGGCCACCACGATCACCAGATACAGCAAGAGCAGCTGCAACTGCGACGTGAGTGGGAAGATTATACTCCACGCCGTGTAGGTTAAGATGTACTTGTTGAATAGCTGGACCTGGCCCATCAGGTTCACCACCCCGCTTCCTATCCCCAGTATGGTCGCCAGCGTGGCTAGGCCGACGTTCTCGATCGCTAAGCTGACCGCTAGTTGGCGGGCGCTATAGCCCTTGATGGACATGAGGTTCAGCTCCTTCGATCTGCTACGGAGCAGCGTGTAGACTATCAGGGACATGCCGAAGGAGGCAACCGCTGCGGCGAATATCACGCCCAACTGGTTCACCTGCTGAGAACCGCTAAGCAGGGGGGATGCCTGGGCCTTCTGGACGACCTCGCTCGTAATATCGACCCTCTGGATGTTCAACCCGAGTGCCTGCACCTGCGTCTTTATCGCCTCCGTGTCCGCCCCCGGCGCTAGTTTCAGGATTATTCTAACGCCGTTTATCCAGGTGGGGTCCCAGTTGTTTGTGAAGTTCAGGGGGACGTATACCATGGGGGCCTGTGGGACCCAGTTTGAACCGAGATCGCGGCCGAATAAACCGACGATCTTCAGGGAGTACACGTGCCGCTGGACGTCGAGGTTGAGGTATCCGGTTCCGTCGGTGCGTAGGCCGAAGAAGTCCGCCGCCCCCCTGTCGAGGAGGGCATTCGCGCCGGTGAGGATGCCGTACTTGTCCCTGAAGACGCTGCCCTTCGAGGCAAACGTGGCATAAGAGCTGGTATCAAGGAATAGCTCGTTTGTGTATGCGGTCGAGTTCCACAGATCCGCCTCTATTGCCCTTACCTGTATGGTTCCCGCGCTCGTATCGGCGTTAAATGCTATCTCTATGGCCGCGGATTGTACGCCTTCGACGGCGCGGACCTGATCCGCGAGCTCGGATATACCATCAGCGCTATAGGCGAGTACAACCGCGTCCGCCCCCTGCTGTGCCTCCAGATATCTTTGAGTGTAGTCATTCGTCATGGCGACGTTGCCCAATACTACGAAGCTGTAGCTGATGACGAGCGCCGTCATGAACGTGTAGGCGCTCGCCCGCTTCAGGCTCCTCCTGCTGCTGAGGCTAGTGAACCTCGCCGCGTCTCCCGTGAGTTTCGCCGCGACGTTGCCGAGGATGTCCTGGAACTGTGGGACGTACATGAGGAAGAGTTTGGTGAATCCCCAGAACAGGACAATGGTCCATATGTATCCGAGGATGGAGTCCATCCCGTACCAGACGGAGTAGAGGAGGAATGTGATGAAGTCCCCCGACTCCGGGCTGAAGGCCACTATGTCGACGCTAAGTACAAGCATTGCGAGCTTGTAGAGGCCGAGGAGCAGAGCCAACGTGGGCACGGCCCAGTCGCCGAGGCCCTCCTCCTCCTCCCGGTACTCCCTGAGCGCCTCTACGATCTCCATGTTCGTCGCCTTCCTAACGGGGTTATAGGCCGCGAGGGTGGAGATGGCGAGGCTGAAGGCAACCGTGGCGGCGAATGTGATCGGTGAAACATATCTAAAGAGCAAGGCAAAGCTCGCCCTACTCACGATGAAGGGCATGATCACTGCGCCGATCACGACCCCAAGCACCCCGGCGACGACGCCAACTAGGAGTGCCTCGGTTAGTAGCGCGGTGAAGACCTGGCGGTGGCTCATGCCGCGCGTCAACAGGAGCCCGATCTCCTTGCGCCGGAGACTCAGAGCAACGTCGGAGACGGTCATCCCCAGATACCAGGCGGTGAAGAACACGGGGATGGTGACCACGATCGTGTTCAGCTTCGTCTTGGCCGCGGTGGACTCGATGTCCTTCAGAGCCAGGTCGAGGTAGTTGACGGGGATGTACTCGTATACGCCGCCCATCCCGTTGACCTGTTCATCGAGGTTCTTGACACGCACCTCGGACCCGGATATGTCCCACTGGTTGATTAGTGAAGTCCTGTCGAACCTTATCGCGACGACGCTGTGTATGATCGTCGGCGCCCTACCGATGCGGGATAGGCCGTCGATTATCTGCCTGTACGTGTTCTCGGTGACTATCACGACGTTGTATTGTGGCCTGCCTCCGAAGGAGTCGTATCCACCGAGGGCGATGCTGACCCACTTGTTGTAGTAGGATATCCCAGCATCGTTGCTGATGAACATGGACCAGGTCTGGTCGTCCATGGTGATGGGTGAGCCGACCTCGATGGGGAAGTAGAGCCTCTTGAAGTTGGCTATGGAGCCTGCCGGCGTGTAGGTGAGGAGGCCGAGATCGATGGTTTCACCGGCCGTGAAGAGTGTGGCGTTCGTCGAGCCGACGTCGATGTATAGTTTACCATCCTCTAAGCCATTGGGCGCGTTTATTCCCTTGGATATCTCCCCGGAGGCGGGGAGAGCGATTATGTTGACTGTCACGGTCCCGTTGATCGTGGTGGAGTTCAGCTCGATGCTCTGCCTGATGAAGTGGTCGACGCCGTCCACGCCGTCGAGTGTCTTGAAGTAGCCGTCGATGTTGTAGATGTTCACCGCCGTGGTGTTCTTCTCGTATGTGTTGGTGGCGATGATGTCGTACTTCGTGTTTGTCAGCATGTTATCGAGGGCGGAGCCACCGACAGCATCTGCGCCCTGAAGGATACCGGAGAAGAGTGTCGCCGCGAGGACGACGCTCAGGAATAAGGCTAAGGAGAGGCCCCTACCCCGGGTTATCCTCTTGGACGCGTAGCTGAACATCTCTCAAGGCTTCGACGTTGGGGAGGCTAAAAGACTTTTGCAAAATCATTACCTATTTGACGTTCAGAAAAAAACGCCTCTTTTTCGTCGTTAACCGGCTTAGACTAAGGTTTATAACCTTATGCTAGTCTTCAACAGCACTGATTGGCATGGTATTCCTCTTCGGACAGGTCCTGCAGGCCCAAGAGACGGACCTGAACGTGATTCTACAGACGCTCTATAGTTTCGCCTTCATAATCTACCTCTTCTACGCTCAGAAGATCCAGACCCTCCAGATGCTCAGGCAAATAGAGGTCACCCTGAGGAAGGTTAAGCACCTAAAGGAGGAGGCTCGGAACCAGACGCTAAAGACGCTCGTCGAGATCGGTAAGCCCACCGGGGACATCGCCCCACGCGTGGACAGGTTCATAGACTTCTTCAGCATCGGTCTCGAGAGCATGGACCCCGCCGGCATAGTGGACAAGATGGACCACTTGCTCAAGACGAACAAGCACATCTACGAGGCCGAGGTTAAGACCCTCGCACCCAACGCCACTCCGACGGAGAGGAACAACCTCGAGAACCTCATCGAGGTGAGCCAGGCCCTCAACATCTACTACAAGATCATCCGCCACTTCTACCTCCTGGGGAAGAAAACGATGAACATCTACGTCATCATGCAGGTCCACATGATCCTGCCCATGCTATTGCAGATGGTGGAGGCGTATAGCTCGGGTATCCAGGCATTCCAGGAGGGTATGCCCATCGGTGACGGCGTCGGCCCCATAGTGGCCGCGAAGCTGATGCATGGCTACCCGCAGAGGGACGTCGCCGAGGAGATAGTCGCGGCCGATGTGCCCTACGAGGGGAGGACACTCATCGTCTTCAAGGCGAAGGGCCCCGGCGGAAGCGTCGGTAACCCCGACGAGGGACTCATCAACATCCTCAAGGAACGCAAGGGGAAGGTCAAGATAATCATAACCGTCGACGCCGCGGGCAAGCTCGAGGGCGAACCCGTGGGCCAGGTCTCCGAGGGCATAGGCGCCGCGATAGGCGGCTCGGGCAAGGAGAAGTACAGGATGGAGGAGATCACGAACAAGTACAAGATACCGATGCACGCCATCGCCATAAAGCAGGGGATGGAGCACGTCGTCGCCCCCCTCGTCGAGCCCCTCTTCGACGCAACCGACAAGGCAGTCGAGTCAGTGAAACGCATAGTCATGGACTACACGGAGCCGGGAGACATAGTCGTGGTTGCCGGCATAGGCAACACGATAGGGGTGGGCCAGTGATGAGTGAAAACAAGGGTAACGCCGCGCCCGCAGTTGGCTTGATGGCCTCCTGGGTCGCCTACGCGGCGATCCTCGTAGTCGGCTTCCTCAGCCTCTTCAGCCTCTACATGGGCTTCATCAACTACGCTGACAGCCCCGACATCGCCATAGTCTTCATATTCCTCGGCGCGGCGGGCTTCGCCGCCATCGGCTACATGCTCTTCCGCGGCAAACCCGCGGGCGTCGCCAAGCAGGGGCCACTTGAGATTAAGAAGGTGGAGGTCTACACGACCCTCGAGTGCCCAAAGTGTCAGCAGAAGCGCGTACGCGACTTCAAGCGCGGCGACTTCGTCTTCAAGGACGACGAGCCCTGCACGCGGTGCGACGGCTTGATGATGGTCACGAAGATCGCCCGGAAGAAGGAAGAAGAGAAGAAGAAGGACGAGCCTAGCTGGTTGTGACCAGGCAGCCGTCTTTTTGTACGACGACCGTGTGCTCCGCCTGGGCGACGGGCCCACCCGACTTTTCGAGGAGCTGCGGGTAACTCATTATGCAGCGGCTGCTAAGCAGGTCCGCGAAGGCGTTCTGTCCCTCGGGTCCGGGGAACCTGGTGAGTAGCCACCTGCTGCAGAAGGGGAGGGTCCTGTACTCCTGCTGGATGAAGGCGAGCATCTGCTTCTGTGTGCCTTCGAGGTTTCTCTTCTTCTCGAATCGGTAGATGTGGCTGGGCGGGCCGTCCCTGACCTCGCCGACGGCGTTGCTGAGGACCGTGAAGGGCTCGATGGCGTAGACTTCGCCCTCGTCCAGCCTTTGGAGGTCGTAGCCAGCGACGTTTGGGATGCTCCGCCCCGCGTGGACGATGTAGCGTGAGAGTTTGTGGCCGGTGAGGTTCCTTATGGGTTTGAATCCCCTGTTCTTGATGGTGTGCTCTATTGTCGCGCCGACGTCGGAGGCCCTCACGCCGGCCTTGACGGTCTTTATGGCTATGGCGAGGGCTTCCTCGGCGGCCTTGACCATGGGGGTGAGGGCGGGGTCGAGGCAGATGGTGACCGCCGTGTCGGCGATGTAGCCGTCCACGTGGACGCCGATGTCAACCTTGACGAGCTGCCCCTGCTGTATGGTTGTCTGGTCCCCGATGGGGGAGGCGTAGTGGGCCGCGACCTGATTGATATCGACGTTACAGGGGAAGGCCGGTACGCCACCGAGCTGCCTCGTCATGGACTCTACGCGTTCACAGATATCGATGGCCTTTACGCCGGGTTTTACCTCGCCGCGGATCTGCTCACGGACCTTGGCGGCGATCTTGCCCGCCTTTATGTACTGTTCCTCGACCTCCAATGAGGGTCGGCTACTTGTTTGGGGTGGTGGGGAAAAAGGGTTGCCTCTCTCCTACTCATAACACAACAAACAAGTGTCCTCTTGCTGAGTCTCAATAACTCTAATAATCAATAATACGTTTAATTGGATAAATGAGGACGCTCATCTGGGTCATTGTCGCCTATCTTGTGACTACCATCTCACTCGGAGCCATATTCTACCAACCACAACCATCACCACAGGTAGCTGATAGGGGAGTTTTAATCGAATTAGCCCTCAACGACCGCGTAGAGAGGGTGCTTCAACGTAGCACCGGAGTCCCCGAGGAGGGTCTCATTATTCTATCGACGCCGAATCTCAGAGGAGTAAAGATCCTCGATACAATCCAGGGAGTGTCTATACGGGTCTTGACTCGGGACGAGATCGACGCGTTGAGTAGGATTAGTCCCGTGAATTACATGTTCTTCGAGAGGATAGTGAAGTCTGACCCGTATACGGCTGAGGTGGAGTTAACATTCACGCATAATTATCAAGTCGACGCGAAGACCCCTATAATCGGTCAGAATAGCGGTATAACATACACTTGTTCAAAGCAGTCTGGTGAATGGGTCATTAGTTCGGCTGGGGCTTGGGTGCCCTAAGAATTTCTACCACTTGAGCGATGTCGCATCACGACCTCGCGCATGAATAAAAGTAAACTCGGGGGCGAAAAAAAGTCGTTCCCTAGGGCTACTTTATGACGAGGACCGGCTTCGTGCAGGACTCGACGACGCGTCTGCTCGTGGACCCGAGTATCCAGCCGCTGATACCACCGATGCCGCGGCTGCCCATGACTATGAGGTCGGCCTGGTTCTTCTCCGCCTGCTCAACAATAGTGCTGCTTGGGCGGCCTTCGAGGAGGATGGCCTCGGCTGAGAGCTTCGGATAGTGTTCCTTTATGTCCTTCATCGCGTCGTCCTGGCTCTTCTTGTAACTCGCGTTCATCTTGTCCTGGTACTCGGCCCAGTCCTGTGAGGTGGATACGGGGACTGAGCCGAAGCCCTCGTCGGGGAAGACGGGGAGGGTTACCCTGGGGACGACGGTTAGGACTATGAGTTTGCCCTTGCATGAGTTCGCCATGTCGGATGCGTAGTCTATTGCGCGCTTCGACTGCTCCGAGCCGTCGAACGCCACGAGTATCTTCTTGAATAACATTGTCTTCGTGTAGTGACTCGGAATCAGGGTTAATAAATGCGCCAACTCTAGGATTGGTGCCCCGGGGTCTGGAGGAGCTTGAGGGCCCCGTATTTTTTCTCGATGATGCGCCACTCGTCCTCGTTGTAGAATCGGCATAGGCCCTTGCCGTATGCTTTTGCGACCTCGACGCAGAACCTCGTGGCCTCCTCGATGTCCTCCGGGTGGCTGGCCCCGGTGGCGCAGCCGGGGACGGTTGACTCGGTGGTTATGGCGACGCCGACGACGGGTTTGTCGGTGACGGTGCAGGGCTGCATTATGCTGTTTATGTGGTCGATTCCGTTGCCGTAGGGGGTTATGTCCTGCGTGGTGAGGGGGCAGACCCGTGGGGCCCGGCCGGTGACTATCTCCATGATGGTGAGGAGGTCGTCGCTGACCTTGAGTAGCCACCCCTCCTTGGCGGTGGGGGTTATGGCGAAGCCCCTCCATTTCGCGATCCTGTTGCCCTTCGTCGTGTCGATGCTGAGGACGGCGTCCATGTCTGGGGTGACCTCTTCCCTGCCGATGTCGGCGAAGGCGACTGGGGAGCCCATGAATGGGACGGGTTTGTGGGGGATCGTTGGGGCGTCTGGGCAGATGTGGGTCCCTATCACCACGTCTCCGGGGAGCGCGTCGCCCTTAGCCCTCATGTCGGCCAGCTTCAGCGCGGTGGCGACCGCTGTTATCGCCCCGTCCGCGTCGGAGACGAGCCCTATCATCTCGGGCCTCGCGCCCACGCCGCCGAGGCGGCCGAGGACGCCGAGGGTCGGTGCGTCCCCCTTCGCCATCTTCCCGCGGGTGCCGGGTATCCTCACCCTGATGAAGTCGGTCTTCCCCTTCTCGCCCCGCAGGGTCTTCACGGTGACGTCTTCGAGCCCCCTCGACCGGAGGAGGGCGGCGACGTCGTTTCCCGATACTTTGGCCGAGTCGAGGAGTTCCATCGCCTCGATGACTTGCTTGAGCATGGGGGGTATTGGGGTATTCTTGGCTTTAAGATGGTGTTGGCGGTGCTCTCAGCCTGGCGACGGATATTCCGGCGGTTAAAATGAGGACGCCTGAGACGAGTAGGAGTGAGGAGAGTGGCCCGAAGGCGGTGTACGTGTAGCCGAGTGCGGGGTTCGCGACGATGCCGCCGATGTTCTCGGCCTCGGAGTAGAGTCCCATGACGACTCCCGTCTTGCCTCGGCTCGGGAGCCCCATGAGGTGCATCATCATGCTGGTGTCCGCCCCGGCCTGTAGGGCGCCCTGAAGGGCACCGATGATGAAGAGGATGGGTATCCAGCTCGCCGCGAGCATCCCGAGGTAGCTGAGGGCCAGGAGGCCGCAGGCTGCGGCCACTATCTTCCCGCTGCCTACGCGGTCGATGAGGTCGCCGAGGAAGGCCTGCGAGATCGCCGTCGTGAAGCCGACGATGGTCATGTATGTGCCGATCTCGGTCTCGGTGGCGTGGAGGCTCGCGCTCTCGTTCAGGAGGATTGGGAGGAAGCTGCTCCTGAAGGGGGAGTTGAAGAAGTAGAGGCCTCGGACTAGGTAGATGCTGACGAGGTTGCCGTTCAGGACGTCGGAGAGGCTCGTCTTGGGTCTCTGCTCCTTCTTTTCGGGCTCGGGGAGTTTACCCATGAGTATGATGGCTGTGAGGGATACTATGCCGACGCCGGCTGCGGCGTAGAAGGGGATGGCGTAGCCGATCGCCTCGGAGACGTAGCCGCCGACGAATGGGGCGATGACGGAGCTGCCGCTGACGATTGACATGTACCTGCCGTATGTGTGGCCTCGACCCGTACTTGGGAGCAGCTCGGAGAGGAGCGCCCGCGTGGGTACGCTGGACGCCGAGGAGAACGAGGATAGGGCGAAGGCGAGGATGAGGAAGTGGCTGAACTCGGTTGCGAATGGGTAGAGGAGGTAGATGGCGGATGTGGACACGATGGCGAAGGCTATCATCACCCGCCTGTTGACCCTGTCCGAGATGACGCCGGAGAGGGGCTCGAAGATGAGCCACCCGAGCATACCCGCGACGCCGAGGACGCCTATCTCTATGATGGAGACGCCGTGCCTCCGTATGAGGAGGGCGAGGATTGGGGCGATTATCCCCATCCGGAATGAGCCGGCCATCTGGACGACCATGAGCAGGTTGAGGAGCCGGCCCCGGTTCGCGTCCATGCAGCAGAACGCCGTAGGTGACCTTATGAACGTAGCCCCGAGGTGTGCGAAGCCGCGTCGCCGAATATTGATGAGAAAACCGCGCGCGCTGGAGCAGACGAGGCAGCATCAGCGATGATTCCCTCGAAGCCGCGCACGGTTCCTCCATTTAATAGCCGCATAATTCAGAGGCCTCAGCTTTCCTCCTCATCAACGCCCCCGTATTGTCGCGGAGACTCTCCTACTCCACCGAGGATACGCGGATAGCGCCCCCCCTCTGAAACCCCCTCCTCAACGAACTCCACTTCGAACTGCCACTCATCTCCATAGTCGAAGAGGTAGAGAAACCTCTGCTTCGGCGCTAAATTCAATGACTCTATACTCATTTTCGTAGCTGGAAGCCTCAGCCCAGGATACGATCCTCGGATCCCAGACGCCGAGACCCTCATCCTCTTCTCAATAGGCGTCTGGGGAGCCGCGTCTGGATGATGGTACTCAAAATCGGAGTGGTCCCAGGCCCTTCCACTCATGAAGTAGGAGTACAGGTGGTCGGCGTCGAAGCCATAAGCCTCCTGAATGACCTTGTGCAGATCGTCCAGAGTCTGGCTGCCGAGGACCTCAACCTTACGCCAGACCCGCTTATCATGACTCATCTTAACCTTGAAGGTGAAGGTCCTCATCCATTATGAGCCTCATCGACACAGGCTATTAAGTTGAGTCCTGATTGAGGGTTTGGGCCGCCCTTACCGGGGGGCGCAGGGCAGCGCGCTTAACTAGGCCTAGGTGCTAGACTCGGGGCGTTTAAATATACATACGTGTATTCCATCAACATGGGTCACAAGACACTGACGATCTCGGAGGAGGCCTACGAGGCGCTCGCAGGTATGAAGAAGGAACGTGAGTCTTTCACCGAGGCGATCCTCCGGTTCACGAGTAAGGTGGAGAGAGGGACCCTCCTCGACTACGTCAGGACGCTAGAGCCCGATGACGAGTTTGCCGAGACCCTGGAGGGCGTCGTAGGTGAGAGAGGAAAGATCGTTCTCAAGTCGCCTGAGCTTTAGGTGATGTCCTACGGTGTGCCTCGACACGAGTTTCATCATCGCATTGCTTAGGCGTGATAGGGGGGCAGAGGAGAAACTGGAGGAGTACGTTTCGGGAAACGTTAGGCTGTCAACAACCCCTATCACTGCATGTGAACTCTTCAAAGGGGCTTATAGGTCGAAGAGGAGGGAAGTTGAGGTCGAAAAGGTCCGTGGGTTGCTTGCTTATCTGGAGATCTTGGGTTTCTCCCTGGCTGCTTGCGAGAGGTATGGGAAGCTCGTGAATGAGGAGCCTCTTCGAAGTTCTCCCATCGGGGACCTGGACACGGTCATAGCTAGCATCGCTCTAACACATAATGAACCCGTGGCTACCTCTAACAGGAGACATTTCGAGAAGGTTCCGGGACTGCTTATCGAGACGTGGTCAACTGCTCATCTCTGAGGGGTTGGCAGCTTCTCCGGTTTGAATAGGCCGTAGTGCGCCGAGGCTATCTTCCCGTCCCCGTCGATGAGGAACTGGGCGGGGCTCTGGGTCTCGATGCCCTCGTAGGGGCCGTGTCGCTTGCCGAGTCGGAGGGCCCTCCTCCCCTTGAAGAGTATCTCGACCGCGGCTACTGGGCCGAGGCCGCCGACGCCGTATAGGTCGTAGAGCGGGTACCTACCCTCGCTCTTCTCCGCGGCGATGACTGGGAAGTCGGCGCTCCTCCCCTCGATGTACGCCCGGGCCGACTCGGGGAGGGACTGGTTCAGGTAGACCACCCTCAGCTCCGGTTGGGTCTTCCTGAACTCCAGCAGTTCATCGAACTCCAGCTGGCAGACGGGGCATCCGAAGTATCTGCTGAATAGGAGAAGCACGTTCGTGCCGTGGTAGTCGCCCAGCGAGACCCGTCCCATGTTCACGGAGTCGCGTGAGAAGTCGGGTGCGGGGTCGCCTCGCCTCAGCCTGTCCATGGGAGAGCGGTCGTCCACCGACTAGATAATCGATTCGCCTCGCTCGGCTCAGTTCGGCCCCATCCCCGCGATCAGCTTCGCCAGGGCTTCCTTTCCGCCACTCTCGACGCCGCTGCCGTGGCCGACGAGGATCCTGTCGAAGTCGAGGCTGGCGATGTAGCGTACGCTGGCCTCGGCTGCGTCCCGGTCCTTGGAGAACATGGGGTTAGGTCCCTTGAGCCCCGCCCCTCCCCCGTTTAACGTGTCTCCGGCTATCAGGGTGCCCCCGCCGATGAGCGCTATGCTGCCCAGGGTGTGCCCGGGTAGGTAGACGATGGTGAATCCTCCTATCGTTTGGCCGTCGACGAGTCTTAGGTCGACCTCGACCCCGGTTGCCTTCTCGACGTCGTCAGCCTCGGCGTCGTGGGCCGCAACTAGAAACGGTTCCCTCCGAGACTTGAGTGCCTTGAGGCCGCCGACGTGGTCGCGGTGGGCGTGTGTGAGAATACAGACGTCGACGTCTGTGAGCTTGTGGTCGAGGCTGCCCAGCTTCTTGGTGATGTTCCGGGCTGAGCCGTCGTTGAGCCCCGTGTCGATGAGGACGAGGTCCTCGCCCTCGGCTATGAAGGAGTTGACGATGGGGAAGAGCCCCGCCATGCGGTGCTGGACGACGTGTATCCTCTCTTGGACCATGGTTGAGAGTTGGTTCGTGTGTTTAAAAGGTGGGCTATTCGTCCCTGACGATGAGGGCGAAGCGTGGGTAGTCGTATCGGCGGACCTTGATGCCGTTGGCGACGCCGGGCTTGTAGGCTCCCGCCTTCCCCGCCTTTATGGCCTCGATGGCGTTCAGGACGTCCTTGACGACCTTCTTCTCTATCATCGACTCGTTGTGGGCTGGCATAGCGTAGTCGTAGTCGGCCTTCACCATCTTGCGGAAGCTGGAGATGAATTCGTCGATGTCGGAGTCGTGGGAGTAGATGTAGATGGGGGCGGGGTAGAATATGTCGCCGGTGAAGAGTAGGCGCTCGTGCCTCTCCAGTAGGCAGACGCTGTCGGGGGTGTGGCCGGGGGTGTGTATGGCTTCGAGTTCCTTGCCGCCGAGGTCGATCTTGTCGCCCTCCTTCATCCACTTGGTGACGTTGTAGGGCTTCGTGTACCACGTGGCTGGGTCGACGCCTCGGGGTAGTGGCTTCCAGACCATGCCTTCGCCGAGGTAGTTGCCGACGTCGATGCCCTCGTGGGGTCTGCCCTTGGTGCGTTCCCTCGCGAAGGGGTGGTTGTAGAGGGCGACCTCTTCGAAGGCCGCGTTTCCGCCGGTGTGGTCGAGGTGGGCGTGGGTGTTCACCACCATGACGGGTAGGTCGGTAAGCTCCTCGACAAGCCCCCTGATGTCCCCGATGCCGTTCCCGGTGTCGATGAGGGCCGCCGTGTCCTCGCCGATGACTAGGTAGCTGATGACCTCCTCGAACTGCCCGTCCTCGTATATGGCGTATGTTTCGGGTGTGGTCTCGTAGACGTCGAACCATGGGTGGCTGGTCTCTACCTTGTCGAAGCGGCTCCAGCTGGGGCGCGGGAGGGACTCGTACCACTTCTTTGGGACGATGAGGCCCGCGTCGGTGTTCTTGGAGTATGCCATGGCGCGATAACGCGCATAGGGCAGATATTACCTTATCGAGGCTACGGGGCGCGGGCGACGATGCTGAAGCGGCCGAAGTCGTATTTCCTGATGGGGATGCCCATGTCCTTCCCCTCTTTGTAGGTCCCCTTACCAGCAGCCATGTCCTCCACGGCCTTCAGCACATCCTTGAGCAGCTCCTTCTCGACGTAGGGCTCGTTGTGGCTCGGCATCAGCCTGTCGAAGTCGTCATAGTGGGTGAGCATCTTGCGGTAGCTCTTGATGAATGTGGGTATGTCGCCGCCGTTGAGGTAGGTGTAGATTCCGCCCGTGTAGAACATGTCCCCGGTGAAGAGGAGGCGGTGGTTCCTGTCGAGGAAGCAGCAGGAGTCGGGGGTGTGCCCGGGGGTGTGGATCACCTCTAGTATCCTGCCGCCGAGGTCGATGTCCTCGCCGTCCCTGAAGAAGTGGGCGACCTTGAAGGGTGGGACGACGTACTTCTCCTTCTTGAAGCCCTCGGGGAGGGGCTTCCACACCATCCCCTTGGCGACGAGGTGGGCCATCTCGCTGTTCGGGAGCCCCTTCTGGGCTTCGACGCTCCACGGGTGGTCGAGCATCCATATCTCCTTGAAGCGGTGGTTGTCTGCGATGTGGTCGTTGTGGGAGTGGGTGTTGACGACGAATACGGGTAGGTCGGTGATCTCGTCCACGACCTTGCTGATGTCGCTGATGCCGCAGCCGGTGTCGATGAGGGCGGCGCGCGCCCCGCCGATGACGAGGGTGCTTATCGCCTCCTCGTACTGCCCCGGCTCGTAGATCACGTATGTGTCCCTGCCGACGAGGTAAACCTCGAACCACTCGTCGGTTACTGGGACGCGCTTCAGGTTCCTGTAGGCGGGGCGGGGGAGCTTGCTCCACCACCTGTCCGCGACTAGTACGCTCCTATCCTCTGGGGGCGAAGACATGGGAGAAATGGAAGGGTACTGGGTTATAGCCGTTAACCCTTGATCTGCTTCTCGAAGGTGATGATGGCGAACCTGTCGTACTGGTGGCGCCTGATCTTCTCGCCGCCGTCCACGCCCTCGGTGTACTTCTCCTTCCCGGCGCGGCGCGCGCGCTCTTCTCCACCCTAGAGGATGAGGACTGGGGCCACCTTTACCTGACGATGGGGGCATTCGACGAGGTGCGTAGCGTAGTGCAAAAGTTATAATAGATAAACTGGGGTCTATGATAAATCAAGGCTTTGAAAAGTTGGATAAGGGAAAAAATTTGGTCGTGTGCTCTGAATGTGGCGGTGAAAATCCTGGGGGCTCGAAGTTTTGCAACACGTGTGGGGCAAAGTTCGGTGACTTTGGGGTTGAAGAACCCATGGGGGTTCAACAATCGAAGAAGGAGAAGAGAGTAGCGGCTAATCTACCTGAGCGGGAAGCTGGTAAATGCCCGAAATGTGGTAACACGAATCCGGCGGCGGCTGAGTTCTGCTTCAAGTGCGGCGCAAGGCTTAGAAGAGGGGTCGGAAATCTGGACGGCCTTGTGGTGATTTACCTCGTAGGAGCGCTGTATGTCCTGATTTCGCTGTTGTTCAACTCGATTGTCCAGGCATCTTATCCTATCCTCGTTTCGTATGCTGTGACAGGCGTATTGGGTCTATACATGGCTTACGTCTTCCATAGGGGGGCCGTGAGGTCTTGGACAAAATACCTGGCCCTCGTCGTCCCTGTGCTTGGGATCGCGGGAACCGGCTTCATCTTCTTCATCGGCCTCTCGCTTAGAGGGATAGTGGGCCCTGCCTGGATCATCTTTGTGTTGATGCTCTGGAAGATTTGGAGTGATAGGCAGAGCATCTGAAAGGATTTTTTTTCCTTCGATCCATGGGGCTAGCGAAATTGGGGTTAATCGATGGTTTGGAGGTTGTATACGTCTTTGGAGTTCTCGCGTTCGGCGTGAACTACCACCCGACAAGTCGGGTGGCTTCGTGATTCATCGACCAGACTCGATCCCCAGACCACCCAGAGCGGAGCCCCACGTCTGGCAGGTGGGTTACGGAGGTCACGGTCTCCTCAGGCTTGATGGATTCGGCCTGTCCCATGCCTATCGAGTTAGAGTTGGAACAAACCCGTTTAAAAGAGCTGCGAGCCTCATCCACCCGTCAAGACGGGTGGTCTTAGCTCGGAGACGGGATAAAAAAAAGGGGTTTGATAGATTTAGCCCAGATCTATCTGGTATGTGAATACGTAGTCGAAGGTTCTGCTCGCTGTTGCGGTTGTAACGATCCTGATGGCGTCCCCAGTGCTAGTTGTTTTTCCTGCGAAGGTTAGGGATACTGATGTTCCAACCTTAGCATTGCTGGATGATGTCCATATGCTTGCCCAGCTGTCTCCATCCCAGACCTCGACGCTTAGTTTCTTACCTGATCCGAGCGTTGTATCTATTTGAAGTGTTATTGTACCCTTGAATACCTTGCTTGCGGTCAGGCCGCCTATTGTGTATGGGGTTCCAGCGATCACGGTCTTGTCGTTTTCCTGCTTGGAGGCTATCACGTCCCCGCCTCTTATAGCGTCAACCACCGCGTCGATGTGTGTGATGTCGGCCCAGTTGATGGTGGCGGTGTCAGCCAGGATAGCTGCAATCTCGGTGTCGACGTAGCCCTTGATGGCTGTGATGTCAGCCCAGTTGATGGTGGTGGTGTCAGCCAGGATAGCTGTCGTGTCAACCTTGATGAGGTCAACCGCGTCCATTATGGCTGATAGGCCGTAGGTCTCGCTTCCAAGCATGTCCAGGATGTCGATCACTTCTACTTTGATCTCTTCCAGGCCAAAGCGGGGGTCCGTTAGTAAAGATAGGACGTCACCTATGCCACCTGTACCTATGAATTTGACGGTAGCATGGCCATGGATTGAGTCCACTGTTGCTGTCACCGTCGCTGTTCCTAAAAGCGTCGATGTAAGCGTTACTGATGCCTCTCCGTCCGCGTCTGTAACTGCTGATGTATCACTTAGTGTTCCGAGGGTTGTTGTGAAGTCAACGGTCGCGTCTGGGATGGGGTTGCCATATACATCTGAAACAGTTGCTGTGATGGTGCTGAATTCAACTCCATCTGCAAGGACGTTTGTATCCGCTTCGACCTCTACGCTGTAGACTGCTCCAGGTACGTAGATTGCGCTATCCTCATTTGAGGCATCTCCTTCCCAGCCAGCAGAATCGACTGCCGTGACCACGTAGAAGTATTCTTCGCCAGTCGTTCCAGTAGTGTCGTCGTAAGAGGTCCCTGTAGCAGTGCCTATAATGCCATCAGCGTAGTCTCCGGTTGCGATTCCACGATAAACGTTGTAATACTCTACGCCGGAGGTGTCATCTGTTGCCGCTGTCCAGCTCAGCACTATTACGCCAGGACTTGCCACTGCGCCCAAGACGGTTGGCGCTGTTGGGTCCTCCCTGTCAAGGGTTATAGTTATTGTGTCTGTAGCCTCGTTGGCCTCGTCGTCAACGGCTACAGCCCTAACCTGTATGTCCGCCTCGTCAAGTAAGCTTGTCAGGTCCCATAGTAATGAGTATGGGGACGTGTGGTCTTCCCCTATATCCTCCCAATCTCCGGTAGCCAGCTTGTAGGAGAAGGTGACGGAGTCTATTGTTCCACCTGTGATTGAAGCCGTCGCCGAGACAGTGTGGGTGTCTCCGGTTATGTAATGATCATCTGTCGGTGCGGTCAGCGTCACAGAGACAGCCGTATTCACTGTGAAGGACCAGCTCGCCTCTTCAGCGTGGTTGCCCATCATGTCATCGACGTTAACGGTTACCGTGTACAATCCATCATCCAGGTCCGGCTCGTAGGAGACGACGCCGCCAGCGTAATCAACACCCACCTCATCACCATTTACCGTCATCACGATGGTAGCCTCATCTATCCCGGAGCCGCCGTCGGTCAGTGTGGCCGAGATGATGGGTGTCGCGGTGGTCTCTATGGACTCGTCTGGTGGAGTAAGGTCGGTTATAGTTGGAGGTGAATCATCGACAGTCGCGGTTACTGGTATGGTGTCATAAGTCACAGTGATAATGTCGCCGTCATCTACCCCCAGTTCATAGACTTTGGGCTCCGGAGTATCGGAGGGTACGAGTAGGAATGTTCCGGTGAATATCCCCGTGTTTGCACCAGTCTCTGTAAGGTCTGCCTCAATCCCTACAACATCACTGGTGCTTACAACGTCAACTGTTGTTGTCTCTGTTCTAAGAGGGTCGGCGTCTGCCCAGTATAAAGTAACCGTAACATTTGATCCTGTGATATAGTATTCTGAGTCGAGTATTATCCCTGTAGGTTCTCCTGATTCGTAAGTAGCGTCAAGCCATGGGATGTAATTGACAAGTGTGCTTATGGTGTCTCCAGAGCCGGTGCCCTCACCGCCTGGTCCATGTATGTCTCCCCACCAGTTCAGGGTGGCGTCGAGGTCGCCGACGCCTAGGTTTTCGACTCCTGCAGTGTTGCCTGTGATGTCGTTGTAGTTAATTTCCCAGGAAGCAGCAACAACTACATCTGCAGGAATACTGATGCCGATCGCGTTGCCGGTGATGGTGTTTTCATTCACTGTGAGGTCGGTGATGACGCCGAGGTAAAGGTCAGTATCCTCCATCAAAAGGAGGCCATTTTCAGTGTTAGCGTCAAAGGTATTGCCCGTTAACGTATTGTTGGTTCCACCAGATATGCGGAAACCGGATTGTGTGTTACCGTGAGCTGTGTTGTCAGTGAAAATGTTATCGTTATTCCCCGTGAAGTCTGTGTCCTCTGGATCAGGTCCAACACTCAGCCTGAAGCCGTCTCTGCCATTATCATTTGCTGTGTTCCCTGTGAACGTGTTGTGTTGCGAAGACTCGGCTTTGAAGCCGTATTTAGTGTTATCGTTCGCTATGTTATCTGTGAAGGTGTTGTGGTCCGATAGAATGATCTCAAAGCCCTGAAGGTTGTCTGAAGCGTCATTGCGCGTCAGTATGTTATTGTTGCTCCCTTTGCCCATATAGATGCCGATGGCTTGGTCGCCGCTCGTTAGAATATTATCGGAGATAGTGCATCCAGACACATCTTCTTCAATATATATACCTGCGGGAGCAGGATCCCAGTATTCCGCGCTAATCACTGTGAATCCCGAGATCTCCACGTCATCCACAGTTACTGTGAAGACGCTAAGTATATCGGTTGGTGGAGGAGTATTTTCCACGATTACTGTGTCAGGGTGGTCGACATCGCCTACTAGGGTAAGCGATTTATCCACAACTACATTCTCGACATAAGTTCCAGCCGCAACGCTGATTGTATCTCCAGCGGTGGCAGCGTCTATTGCGTATTGGATAGTCTTGAATGCATCTACTCCTGTCCCAGTTCCATGGCCTGCCACGTCAGTACCTAAAGTACCGTCAACATACCAAGTTGTTGGTACTGCGTTTGCCATCGGCATGGCCGCTACGGCCATCGACAGCATGAGCATCGTCATGATCAGCGTTGATATTGTTTTCTTGTCTATTTTATTCATCTTTCCTTTCATCTTTCCTTTTCCTTTCATTTTTTACCTTGTTTTAATTCAAGACGTGTTGCTAATGTATAGTTAGAGAATCCTGGACCCTTACGTTTCGGACGGTGAACGCCTCAAGGCTGTCTTCCCCGATTTCCGCGGCGCCTCGAATTGACCTTCGAACCATCATTATTCCCTCTGCCTGAGTTGTGCCGATCATTGTGAGGAGATTGAGAACGAGCTTCATCCTCACGGTTTCTGCTTCGTAGAGGTGTACGTGAAAGGTCCGTAATATACCCATTATGTGTACGTCAACCAGAATCTAGAATGTATAAAAACGTATTTATCTTTTGCCCCGTATAAGGGAGACGTACATTAAAGGATAAAACATACCTGAAATTAGGGGCTACTATCTCGGAGAAGATAGATGATCTGCTAAACAAACTGGCAGAGACGGGACTATTTACTTAAGGCTGATCCGGTTAGGCACGCTACAACTGCCTATTCGCAGGAGCCGGAGTGGATAGAGAAGCCGAAGAAAAAGGTCAGCGGAAAAGACCTACGAAAGTGAGGGCGGCACGCGCCCCGCCGACGACTAGGCAGCTGATGCCCCCCGAACTGCCCGCCCTCATAGATAGCGTATGCCTCTGGCGCGCGCGGACATGTCGTGGTGTACTCCACAGAGGGTGGATATTACCCCATCGAGGCATAAGGGATGTTTTAGTTATTTAGAGGGTTACAGCGAATTTTTAATAGCGAGGACTCGGATTAACCCACGAAATCCGGTTTAAGATGAGCCTTCCGTTATAAGGGCTTAAATACACTGACAACCCGAGACGAGGTTAATCAATATCCTCTAGCATATAACACCTGGGAAAAAATCATTTTTCCTTACTTAAAATGTCTACATTTATTAGGACAAGAAGTGGGACATTTTTGCAAATATTTTGAGGGATGCGAGGTTTTAACTAATTGACTTCCTCTAATCAATAAGCGATTATCATCAGTTACTAATTCAATAGGATTCACTTGCTTACCAAGTTCGTCAGCAGATAATAAAACTAATGCATCAGTTGCTTCAATACAAATATTTTGTAGTGTTTGAAATATTTTTTCTTGATCAATATTAGATGTCTTCAAAATTTTTAAATTGGGGATCATTTTAATAAAATTTATTAATTTTACTCCTTTGTGGATTACCAGGAAAAACTTATAGATCAAACAGGGCATAATTCATAATAATGGACTGGAAAGAAGCCGACGAACGACTCATAAGACGAGGAAAACTCATCCTAGACCTGAAATCACTCAAAAACCACGAAAAATGACTCGAAAACATGAACGAGGGCAGACCAGGACCCCGATACAAGCTCGCAGCCAGCATCATCCAGCTCCTCTCCGCCATCCGCTACCTCTACGGATTACCCTACAGACAACTCGAAGGCTACACCAGAATCCTCCACAGACTAGTCCCAGACCTCCCACGCGGCGACTACTCGGGCCTCCGCAAACGCATCCTCCGCCTCAGCGTCGACCCCTACCGGAGCCTCAGGGAGACGAATGAGCCCGTCAGCATCGCCGTCGACTCCACCGGCATAAGCGTCCACAAGGCCGGGGGATGGATAGAGAGGAGGCACGGGAAGAAGAGGCGGTATGTGAAGCTGCACTTCGCCGTAAACACCGTGACCCACGAGGTGGTCGCCATGGAGATCTCAACCGACGATATGCACGACGTGAAGACCCTCCCCGGGCTCGTTGAGGGGGCGGGGAGGAATGTCCGTGTGGCCAGGGTTCTTGGGGATGGTGCCTATGACTCGGGGAAGGTGTACGGCTTCCTGGAGGGTCGGGGGATCGAGGCGGTGATCAAGCCCCGGAGGAACAGCCGGCTCGGTACGCGGTGTCCGGGGAGGCGGCTGGCTGTGGGTCGGATCAGGGAGGTGGGGTATGAGGCGTGGGCCCGGCTCACGGGTTATGGGGGGAGGTGGGCTGTGGAGACGGCGTATTCGTCGTTTAAGCGGTTGTTTGGTGAGTGCAGCCTGGCGAGGAGCTTTGAGAATATCGTCCGGGAGCTGGTGGGTAAGGTGGCTTTGTATAATATGCTTGTGAATATGTGAGGGGGTCGTGGGGTCTGGTGGATGGGGTTCTAACCGCTAACTGATAGTCCACTAAGCAAGATATTGTACATTCCTATAAAAATATTAATACCCGGAAAAAATTATCATTACCTTCCTTATAAAAAAATTGCACGATCGATTCATGGATTTTCTGACAATCGGCTAGACTTTAATGGGGATAATCTATTATTCAACCAACCGACACGCATATAGAAGAAAGCTTTGGAGACAGACGTCCTCATCATCGGCGCCGGAGTCCTAGGGCTAAGCTCCGCCTACTACATGAAGAAACGCGACCCCTCAAGAAAGGTCGTCGTCGTCGAGAAACAAAGCGGCCCCGGCCAAGGCAACACCGCCAAGAGCGAGGGAGGATACCGCAACCTCTTCGCAAGCGAAACAAACCACCTCCTCGCGGACACGACCATCGACTGGTTCCACCACCTACAGGAGGACCTCGAATACGACGTAGGCCTGCACGAACTCGGCTACCTCTGGCTCCTCCCCGAGGACGAGTACAGACAGAGGAGGGAGCCCTTCGATATTTGCAAGAAGAGGGGGGCAAGGGTCCTCGAGTACAGCTCCGAGGAGCTGAAGACGATGATACCCGACCTAGTCACCGAGTTCGACGACAACGAGGACTCCGAGATGATGGCGCTGGAGGACGTGGAGATGGGCGTCTTCGGCCCCAAGTGTGGGAGCGTCGACGTCGACAGGCTCGTCAAGGCGTATGAGGCCGAGTTCCTAAAGATCGGTGGCGAGATACACTACAACACCGAGGCGACGAAGCTCCTCCACGACCCCGTGGAGCCCCTCGGCATACCCGGGGAGCCCTTCGTCTGGCAGGAGAGCAGGATAGCGGGCGCGGAGACGTCCAAGGGTAAGATACTCGCGGAGACGACGGTGGTCGCCTGCGGCGTTTGGGCCCCGAAGGTCCTCGACCCCATCGGCTTCGACTGCCTGATGAGGCCTAAGAAGAGGCAGATATTCGCCTTCAAGGACCCCAAGCTGAGCCGGCTCCTGAACACGAAGGACTTCAACGAGGACAACAAGCTCCCCGTCACCATCCTGCCGACTGCTGGCATCCTGCTCAAAGGGGAGGTCTCTGAGGAGAGCATCTGGCTCGCATGCGCCGACAACCTCGGGCGCAAATTCGAGCTGGAGGACGACCCCCAGCCCGAGGACGACTACTACAGCAACAACATCTACCACGCCCTAGTCCAGTACCTGCCCTGCTTCCAGGACGTGCGCCCCGCGAACAGCTGGGCGGGCCAGTACGCCATAAACGGCTTCGACCAGACGCCGGTCGTGGAGGCGGGGCCGGGCCTCATATACGTGGGGGCGGCGAGCGGCAGCGGCATCATGAAGAGCGACGCCCTCGGCAGGATCGTCGACGCGGTGAACGAGGAGAAGGAGTACGCGACCCTCTACGGTGGCCGCGGCTTCAAGGTCAGCGACCTCAGCGTGGCTAAGAGGCGGGTCGAGCGGGAGACCCTCGTGGTCTAGTCGACCCTGCCCTGGGCCCCTTTTACGGCGCCCTCTATGAGGGTGTAGACGGATTTCAGCCCCTTCTTCTCTGTGTCCCGGGCGGCGGGGTAGCTGGCGACGCCGAAGGCGCATGCCTTTGGGTACTCGAACATGACCTCGATGGCTTCCCCCAGCTCCTTGGCGGTTGGGCCGTTGGCTACGGGCAGCCCCGCGCCGGGTATGTCGGCTGGGTCGAGGACGTCCATGTCAACGTGCACGTATATCCTGTCGCAGAGGGTGCTGAGGCGCTCCATCTCCATGTCGACGGCGGGGCTGCCCTTCTTGAGGTCGTCTACGGTTATCTGGGCGATCTCGTACTTGTCTATGGATTCCTGCTCGTAGGGGTCTGTGTCGCGGACGGCGACCATCGTGACGTACTTGGTGGGGAGGGCGGGGTCGAGGCCGCATGTCCTGCGTAGGCGGTCGTAGCAGAGGCCGCAGCTTACGGCGACGGGCATGCCGCCGAGCATGCCGCTGTATGTTGTCTCGGGGGTGTTGAAGTCGCCGTGTGCGTCTATCCAGACGAGGCCGACCTTTAGGGGCTTCCAGCCTCCGCTGTGTTGGATGCCGGCGAGCATGCCCATTAGGCCGTTGCAGTTCTGGAGGAGGCCGAGGGGGAGGAGGCCCTTCTTGAGTTGGGCTGTGACGGCGTCGGCTAGGTGCCTTGAGGCGAGGCCCATGCGGTGCATCTCGCCGTACTGCTTCTCCTCGTCGGGGGTGAGCTTGGTGGTGTAGGTCTCGGCGACTGTGCAGCCGTTCTTCTTGAGGAGGTCGGGGAGGCCGCCCTGCTCTATGGCGTCGGCCTGTATGCCGATCTCCTTGAGGCCGTACTGGCCGTTGTAGGGGAACTTGTCTATGGCGACCCGTAGGTTCTCGACCATGTGCATCGGGTATGATGGGGCGGGTGTCCGTTTAAAACATGATTCACGCTGCCTTCATGTAGGCGCGCTTGATGGCGATGTCTTCCTTTGGCCAGTCGCCGTGGGGGCCGCGGGTGGCGGTCTTGGCGGCGGCGATGGATGTGATGGTCTCCGTGCCGGCTGTTACTGCGCCGAAGACGGCGTAGCCCTGGTTCCCGGGGCTGGCGTTTAGGAAGGCGTTGTCTATGAGGTTTATAAAGAACTGGCTGGTGGCGCTGTCGGGGTCGTTGGTCCTCGCCATCGCTATGGTGCCGGCGGTGTTCTTTAGGCCGTTCTTGGACTCGAGCCTGATGGGCTGGCGGGTCCCCTTCTGTGCGCCGTCGGGGGTGAATCCCCCGCCCTGGATCATGAAGCCGGGGATGACGCGGTGGAATATGGTGCCGTCGAAGAAGCCCTCTTTGACGTATTTGGCGAAGTTGTCGACGGTTGCGGGGGCCTTGGCCCTGTTTAGCTCGATCTCTATGTTGCCCTTTGTGGTTTCTAGTACCACTGTCTCTGACATGGCTGGATGAGATGCCTGTTTAAAATAAATAGGTTGGGCTCAGTATCTGCGGCCGCCGCCGAAGCCTCCGCCTCTGGATGGGCCGCTGTACTCGACCTGTTTGGCGCTGAGGTTGTTTTCGAGGTTGACGTCGGCCCAGGGGGCCTCTTCGAGGAGCTCGTAGCTGCCGTATCTGCCGATGTTCATCCTCATGCTGCCTTTGAAGGTGTTCATGTAGGCGTTTGTGACGCTGAGTATCTGGTCTTCCTGGACCTTTTCTACGGCTTCGTCCCAGAGGGTGAGGTAGATGGCGCCGGTGTCGTCGGCGACTAGTGCCTCGCAGACCTTGTGGTTTGTCTCGTCTGTGCGCGTGACTACTTCGCGTACGTCTGTCTTGCTGATGACCTTGACGACGACGTTGATTTGCCTTGAGTACTGGTTGAGGTCGCCGATCTTCACCGGTCCCGTTTCTTCTTCTTTATCGAAGGTTGACATGTGTATCGACTCTTTCTGTTGCCTGATGTGCTTCGCGCCTGTAAAAGGGTATCGAGGGGGCGGGTGGTCCCCGGTTTAAATCGGCGTCCCGCCATCTTGGGGGTGTTCGCGTTGGTTGCTGAGCTTGAGCCGGGGCAGTTTGCTCTGACGAGACCGCTCTGGGTGGGTATGGGGGTGCATCTCGCCGTCGAGTCGATACTCGGGGGGAGGACGGCGGCGAGGATGTTCGTGGATGACGTTGCTGAGCCGCGGGTGGCTTTGACTTGGACGGGGCACAGGGTCTACCTCGCCGGGAGTGTGGGTGGCGCTGGGTTTGGGGAGGTGCTTGGGGAGTACGTCTCCACGCATGGGCAGTTCGTCGCCTATTGTAGCGCCGAGGCTATCGACGGGGCCGCGGGGTTGTTCCCGGGTAAGGTGGCGAGGAGGGGGAGGTTCTACTATGAGGGGGACCCCTCGAAGCATTCTTGGGAGGTTGAGGCGCCGGAGGGGTATGCTTTGGAGCGTATCACGGGGGCGCTGCTGGGCAGGGGCTTTGCGCACACCGACTCGGTGAGGGGGGAGATGTGCTCGGAGAGGGAGTCGGTTGAGGAGTTTCTGGGGAAGAGCTTCGGCTTCGCCGCCGTGCACGGCGGGGGCTTCGCCTGCTGGTGCATGAGTGAGTGCAACCTTGGGGACAGGTGCGAGGTTGGGATCGAGACCGTCAGGGAGCACAGGAGGCGGGGGCTGGCGGGGTTGGTCGCTGGGGCGATGTTTAGGCACGCGGTGGGTGTGGGTGTGAGGCGTGTGGGGTGGCACTGCTGGGCGGACAACGTCGCGTCGGTGGCGACGGCGGAGAGGCTGGGGCTCAGGCGAGTCGCCGAGTTCCCGGTCCTCTTCGTGGACGCCCGCGGCGCCTAAGCCAACCCTTTAACGGCGTCGGTGGATATCATTCCACCATGAACGTCGAGAAGATCAGGGAAGAGTTCTTCCCCGTGACGAAGACGACGACTTTCCTCGATATTGCTAATCATAGTCCTCCCTGTGTGCCGGTTCAGGAGGCGATCAGGGGGTATCTGCTCGACTGGGATCGGCTGGACAGGAGGGGGGACGCGCGCACGGAGGAGGCTGTGGCGCTGTGGGCGAAGCTCGTGGGGGCGACGCCGGATGAGGCGTGTTCGCAGCCCAACACCTCCTCCGGCCTCGCAACCGTCGCGGAGGCGCTACGCTTCGAGGAGGGGGACAACATCGTGGTCAACGACCTTGAGAACCCCGTGAATCTCTACCCGTGGATAGCTCAGCATAAGAGGGGGGTGGAGGTCCGCGTCGTCAGGGGGAAGGGGGGGGCGGTCAGGCTCGACGACCTTGAGAAGGCGGTGGATGATAAGACGAAGGCGGTCTCGGTCAGCCACGTGGAGTGGCTCACGGGGGCGCGCCACGACATCGGGGCATTCGCGGAGGTCGCCCACGAGCACGGCGCCTACCTCGTCGTCGACGGGATTCAGGCGGCGGGGGCGCTGAAGGTGGATGTGAAGAGGGCGGGGGTCGACTTCTACGCGTGCGGGGGCTATAAGTGGCTCGTGGGGTGCAGTGGGGCGGGCTTCCTCTACGTCAGGAAGGACCTGATCACTGAGATAGAGCCCGTCCAGTTTGGTTACCGCTCCGTGGAGGAGCATGACTTGGAGAGGCCGAGGCTCAAGGACAGCGCGAAGAAGTATGAGCTGGGGGAGCCGAGTTACCTGAGCACGGTGGGGACGAAGGCGGCGATTAAGATGCTTCTCGACCTCGGGCCGGGTCAGATCGAGGCGAGGGTGCTGAAGCTGAGCCAGCGTTTCTATGATGGGCTTGAGCACCTCGGGGTCAAGATCGTCTCCCCGAGGGAGAAGGAGATGCGCTCGGGTGTGGTGAGCTTCTCCACGAGGGACTCGGAGGCGACCTTCAAGCATCTGAAGGAGGATGGTTTCTACCTGAGTCTCCGCCCGGCGGGGATCAGGGTCGCCGTCGACTTCTACAACACGGAGGAGGAGATAGACAGGCTCCTCTCCGTCCTCGCGAGGGAATAACGGCTATAACTCGCCCCGCGTCTTCTCAGTCTCTGAAGGGTTTGGCCATGTGGGTGTCGGGGATCAAGGGTTCGCCGCTTTTCGTCGCCATCGGCGGGTTCAGGGTCGAGGTGGGGGACCCGAAGGCCCTCGTCAGGGCGGTATCCGAGGCGTCTGCGCCCCACGCGGCCCAGATAGTGAACGCGGGGAGGGTGGCTGGGAGGGATCACCTCTTCATGGCGGCGGTGAACGCGGCGAGGTCGACGGAGACGGGGATGGCGGTCTCGAAGAGCATTACTGTCGAGACCATCCTCTACGCGTCGGCGCAGGACCAGATCACGAAGGCACTCGCCCTGCTGGGCGTCACCGCGAAGAGCAGCACGGTTGCCCTCGTGGTGTTCGCCCCGAGCCGGGGGGAGGCGGAGAAAGCCTACGGGGAGGCGGCGAGGCTGCTCGGGGAGGAGGATGACGGCGTCCTTGAGATCGACGAGGTAAAAACGGCGTCATTGAGGAAGACGTACGGCATAGGTGACGAGGAGCTTGAGGCCGCTGGTGGACCCGGTGCCCTAGGCAGGCTTGTCGTTGAGCGTGGCGCGCTTCTTAGCCTCCGTCGCTAGGCGGACGCGTTCCTTCTGGATGTTTAGCATGTTTGCTGGGCGGACGACTGAGATGCCGGTCATCTTGCCTGTGGTTTCTACGAGTATGACCCAGTCGGGGTTGTCGAGGTTGACCTTGTGCTCTATCTTGTCGGCGACGGCGTCTATGATCTCGTGGCTGCCGAGGCGTGTGCGCCTCTTCTCGACGGTGATGCGGTAGGACTCCTCGGGGCCTATGGCGGCGGAGAGTTCGGTTGTGGCCTTTACTATTTCTTCGAGGGTGGTGGGGACGAGGCGTTGTATGGGGATGACGCGGAAGAGTGCCTGTATGGAGTCTGGTTTCTTTATGAACTCCTCCCTCATCTTGGCGACGGCCTCGGCGGGCTCCAGGGGGGTCTTGGCGATGATTATGCCCCAGATGCCCATCCTCTCGACGACGGGGGCCTCATCCCCCGCGGCTCTCAGCAGCATCCACAGCTCGCTGCCCGCCCTGCCCTCGTTGATCCTCTCGGTAGTCGCTAGGATGTTGAACTGCCTCGCCAAAGATCACACCGCTGGGAGGGTTACCCCATGCCACCCTGAAAAGCGTATCCCCCGCGGGCACACCCCAACTTACGCCACCATAGATAACGGGAAAAAACTTCCTAAACCCTCGCATTCTCTTTCATGGAGGCTATTGCTGCCCGAGAAGAAGCGCGATGAGGGCAACAAGTGTCCCGGCCACCACCATCTTGACCCCGGAGTAGATGATGCTGTCCTCGCTGATCCTGCCGAGGAAGGCCCCGACGGCGAAGAGGGCAGCGAGAGCCCCGCCGATCGCAGCATAAAACGCGACGTGGATCTCTATCATTCCCCAATATGCGAAGGCGAAGGGTAGAAGACAGGGCAGGGAGGCGAGGAACGGGGCGGAGCCGTCGACCACGGCGGCGAAGGCGGAGACAAACCGCGCAGCCCTACGGTACGCTGGAACTTCCGACGGATTCGACTCCTCGATCTCGTTCAGTCTCCTCTTACGCTCGGCGCTCTCAACCATGTAGGTGCCCGTGAAGCCGGAGATCGCCATGGCCACAGCGCCGAGAATGATGATGTCCAGAACATCCTTCGGGTCCTCGACAGTCGCAATATACGAGCCCACGACGACGCCGAGGCTCGTCATGGCTCCGTCGAAGGCGTTCATTGCGAAGTACCTGCGTAGAATCCCCTTCGCCCGCGTAAGCTCCAGAAAGCCGTCTATCTTATCGAGGCTCCTGCTGAAGATATCCTCATCAGCCGGCGGCTGATCGGGCTCTTCGATATCCGGGCCACTCAACTTAGCCGGCCCCTCCCAAGGAGGGCGGAGCCGGAGACCATAACGCGTCCGCTTAAGGATCTAAACAACTGCCTCTATTCTCTCGGGCTAATGGAAGCGACTTGATTTAAAAAATTTTATCTTGGCTGAATCGACTCGGAGATAGGTTCCGGCTTATACTCTTCGCGGCGGCACGGTTATCGACGCTGAAAGATGGAAAAAGGGCACTATGTGAGATATCCTAAATCGCGAAGGTATCTTCGTATGGCTTCCTTCGTAAAATCAGGAACGTTTGTGTAACCATGCTTCCCACTAGCTATCACCTCCAATATTATCGCGGCCAAGTTTTCGGGGAGATTGACCGTGTGGTATCGATATTTCTTCTCACCCATGACAACACACCAGCGTTCACAACCCCATAACCTTTTAGCCAAAAAATCGAGGGAAGTTTTCAAATCTAAAATTAGGCAATATCAGGCAGGCTCAGGCAAACTTGCCTCAATTTGCCTTATCTTGATAAATAAGAGACTAATTTTGCCTAAATTAGCTAATTAACACTGGATAATAGTTAGAATCAATACGAATATAAATTGCGGATGCCTCGTTCAAATAGGGGAAAACCGTGGAGCAAGAGCAGCTTTTTCGCGCAATCGTAGATATCTGCATTCTGATAATAGCCGCCGAACTAGCCACAACCATCGGCGCCAAGTTCAGGCTCCCCCGAATAATAGGCCCCCTCGTAGCGGGTATCATCTTCGGGCCGCATCTACTGGGAAACCTATCGATATTCGGAAGCCCGCTCATAGAGTATAACGACATAATCCTAATCTTCGGGGAGATCGGGTCAGTGCTCCTCCTCTATCAGGCAGGACTGCACATGAGGTTCAGAGACCTCCTAAACTCGGGTCTGGCGTCGATCACCGTAGCCGCGTTCGGCGTCGTCATCCCATTCCTCTTCGGGTTGGCGATATCGTCGATACTGGGATACGATTTACTGGCTGGGATGATAATCGGTGGCACGCTTAGCGCCACGAGCATAGCGGTCAGCCTGAAGACCCTGGGTGAGTTAAACCAGCTTGGCTCAAGCGAGGCGAAGCTGATAATTGGCGCAGCCATCATCGACGACGTAGTTGCACTCAGCCTTGCGAGCGTGATACTTAGCGTAGTCTCCGAGGGGGTGACGATAACTACGGGGGGCTTCTTACGCTCCATTCTAATTACGCTGGTCGTCTGGTTTATCTTTACGGCCTTCAGCAGCTGGGGAATCCCCAAGTTCACGGGGTATGTTGATAGACTTGAGCGCCTTGATCCCGTGAAGCAGAACCTCGTCCCCATCGCCTCTATACTGATCTGCTTCGGCTACGCTGGTATCTCGGGCCTTCTCGGACTCAGCCCACTGGTCGGCGCGTTCATCGCAGGCATGTCGGTCGCTGGATCACGGTTTGAGAAAGAGGTGGCTCACATCGTGGAGGACCTCGGCATATTCTTCATACCCCTATTCTTCATCCTCGCGGGGGCGGGAGTAAACCTCAACCTGATCTTTTCCGGGAACTTCCTATTGATCGCTATTCTCAGTCTCGGAGCCGTAGTGACTAAGCTGGTGGGGTGTACTATACCTGCCCGATTTTTCCTGAAGGATAAGGAAAAGGGGCTGAGGGTTGGCTACGGCATGATCAGTCGCGGTGAGATCGGCTTAGTTGTTTCGAGCATTGGCTTAACCTATGGCCTCGTCTCTGAGACTATTTACACGGCTTTAATCGCGGTCATATTCATAACGACGTTGATTACCCCGTTCCTGTTGAAACACTCATACAATCAAAACGTTTCATAAGGGCAAAAGGGGGGTCTTGGCGATGATTATGCCCCAGATGCCCATCCTCTCGACTATTGGGGCCTCGTCGCCCGCCGCCCTCAGGAGTATCCACAGCTCGCTGCCCGCCCTGCCCTCGTTGATCCTCTCCGTAGTCGCCAAGATGTTGAACTCCCTCGGCACAGGCTTCACCGCTGGGTGGGTTACCCCACGCCACCCTGAAAAGCGTATCCCCCAACTTACACAACCATAGATAACGGAAAAAATGGTTTACGCAGTTAGGGAAAGTACCGCTACCCCTTCGCCCTCTCCTCGGGGGGCTTGATGTCCTTGAAGAGGAGGTACATCGTAGCTGCTGAGGCGAACTGGAAGAAGCCCGCCCCGTAGAATGGGAAGGATAGGCTCACGAACTCGTAGAGGTACCCGGTTATCGCGGGTGCGCCCGCCGAGGTGAACCGGCTCACTACCTGAACGACGCCGTAGGTCGAGGCTCTTACCTTGCTCCGGGTGACGCCCATTATGTAGCTCTGCCTCAGGGGAACGTCGATGTCGCTGAAGATACTCATGAACAGGCGGCTGGCGGCGACGAGGGCGAAGCTCGGCATGAAGGGGGTGAGGATGTTTATCGTGAAGATGGGCACCCTGCTAATCGCCGTCGCCTTTATGGTGCCGAAGCGCTTCGCCATCCTGAGCCCCAGGGCGAAGCTGAGCGTCGCTATGAAGCGGCCCAACCCGGTGATCAGCCCGATCTCGGCGGGACCCACGCCAAAGCGGAGGTAGTACCAGTAGCTGAGGAGGTTGTTGAAGGCGCCGCCTATCTGGTCGAGGGCGACCACCCCGCTCCACTTCATGAGGAGCCTCCTCTCACCGAGGTCCTGCTCCGACAGCGGTGCGGACTCGGCCGAATGGGGCTCCGGCTTTACCTCCTTGATGAGGCTGAAGAGGATCAGGCAGACTACGCCGACGGCCGTGAAGACGACGAATATCTGCTGGTAGGCCAGGATCTCGGGGAGGCCGAGCCTCTGAAGCGCCTCGGGCAGGGCACCCGCGAAGCTGCCGAGTATGCTCGCGGCCGTCGCCAGGGTGGCGTTGAGGCTGTAGGTCATCGTCCTGTCCCCGTCGCTGACCTTGTCGCCGAGCAGGGCGACCTCCGCCGGCGTGTAGGTGATGGTCCCGCCGACCGTGAACAGCACCGCCGCAACGAGCAGGATCGTGATATCCGTCGTGACCAAGAATACGGCGCCCCCCACGACCAGGCTCGCCGCGATGAAGATGAGGATCGGCTTCCTCCCGACCCTGTCGGCGACGACCCCCTCGATGAGGCTCCGAATCGCCGAGAAGAGGCTGATCCCCATGAAGGTAAGACCGATGAGGACGGCGGGGACGCCGATCTTGCTCAGGTAGATGGAGAAGGTGACGGCGAGGAGGGCGGAGCTGAAGCTCCGAAACGAGTTCGAGAAGATGAGTATCTTCGCGTCTCTCGGCACCGAGCCGAGGAAAGAAAGCCGGTTCAACTAGGGCATACTCACCCGGTTAGAATAAAACAGTTTAGAAGGTAATTCGCGTACGCCATAATACTCAAGAGGCCACGGGAGCAGCGCCCTCTGCGATACAGGACAGCTTGCCGCTGCTTTGAACCGGCAAGGGAAGGGCTAACATCTACTCAGCCCAGACCTGACACCACCGGCTACCGAAACCAGACCCCAAAAGATATGGGAAAGGGGGTCCCCCCGATAACTCATAAAAAGGCCCCATCAACCGAAAGGAGCCAAAAAATGGCTCCGTTGACCCGCTGATCTACGCAAAAGGAGCATATATTCTCTACCACGGCTAAAATCTTCCTCACCTACCCTAGGCAACATACCGTGAAACCCAGCCTTCGCGCCGAGCATCCACCATCCGCCGTCGTCAACGGACCCAGAAAACGGCCTCAAACCCGAAAATAGACGAAAACAGCCGAAATCATGACGACGATGAAGGCCCCCCCTCCCCCCCACGTGCACGCACACGTGCTACCACCCCACACCTAAACCATATATCCCACCAAACACCCAACCCCATGAAACAACATGAAAGTCGGCTCAGAATGCGGCTACTGCATACTACACCGCGGACACAAGATCATACAACGCTCAACAAACGACGAAAAGAAACGCGTCAAAGCCATGACCGCCCTACTCCACATGCTCGGAGAACACTACAAACCAGACACCGTCCCCAGCTACATCGGCGCAGAACGCTGCAGACTCCTAAAAGAGATCACAGGCTGCCAAGACCCCTACGCCGACCTCAAAACCAAATCCAACACCCAAGCCCTCGAAATACTCCCACGCATGACCCAATACGTCGACAAACAACCACCCGCCAAACGCCTCTACGCAGCACTAAAAGTCGCCTGCATAGGCAACGTCATAGAATTCGACGTCCCCGGCCACAACGCCGACATCCAAGAAGCCCTCAAAGGACTCGAAGAAAGCTTCCACATCGACGACTCCGACAAACTCAAGAAATTCATCAAGAAGGACACCAAGGCCCTCCTACTCACCGACAACGCCGGCGAGATCGCCTTCGACACCCTCATCGTCCGCGAACTCCGCCGCCTCGGAGCACACGTCACCGTCGCCGTCAAAGCCGGCCCAAGCCTAAACGACGCCCTCATGGAAGACGCCGAAGCAGTCGGAATGACCAAAGAAGCAGACCAGGTCATCACAACCGGCGCAGACGCCATCGGAGTCAACCTCGCCGAAACCAGCGAAGAATTCAACACCCACTTCCACGGCTCAGACATCATCATCGCCAAGGGCATGGCCAACTGGGAGACCCTCACCGAGATCCCCGCCCCCTGCCCCCTCATGTACCTCTTCAGAACCAAATGCGAACCAGTAGCACGCGCCGTCGCCGCCCCAACCAACGTCAACATCGCAAAACTCGTACCCAAGGGCTGGAAACTCTAGCCACGCAGAGCAGCCATAACCTGCTCCCCACTAACCGGACCCTTACGAAGGAGCCAGATCTCCTCACCCGTCAGATCCACCACCGTCGACGACTCCCCACCCGGAGACGGACCACCATCGAGGATAATATCCACCTTATTACCGAAGATCAACTTCGCCTCCTGAGCCGACCCCGCCGGCTCATCCCCCGAGATATTCGCGCTCGTGCTCACTATCACGCCCCCCGCCTCCTTCGCGAGCCTCTGCGCCACCGGATACGACGAAACCCTCACACCCAACGTCGAAGCCCCGTGATTCACCCACATGCTATACTTCACCCTCGACTTGAGAACCAACGTAAGCGGACCCGGCCAGAACCTCGCCGCCAGCTTCTCCGCCTCGGGCGTCATCTCCACCACCCTACGCGCAGCCTCAATGTCAGCGCAGATCAGCGGCAGCGGCTTATCCGCCCTCCCCTTTATCTCGCAGATCCTCTGCGCCGCATCAGGATCAGAGGGGATACAACCGATACCATACACAGTCTCCGTCGGGTACACAACGACCCCACCCTCCCTAAGCAGGAACCCAGCAGCCTTGATACCCTCATCGGTCGCCTCGAGGAACTTCATACCTGATACCCAACGACGCACCCAATTTAAGGGTGGCGCGCAGCTACGCGACGCCCGCCCCGATGTTCAAAATCACCGCGGGCTTATCCCCCGTATTGAAGAACCCATGCGGGACGTTCGCCGGAAGATAGATCACATCACCCGGCTCAGCAGGCGCCCTCTCATCCCCCACCTGAATCTCACCCAAACCACTCAACACGATGTAGATCTGCTCCTCCCTCGCGTGGTTATGCATGAGATTCGTCTCCCCAGGAGGCACCGTCAGCCTCGCAACCCCCCTGAAAGCCTTCAGCATCTCCGCCTTAGGCGTGAAACGCCACACTATCTGGTAGAGAACCCTCTCCCCATGAATCTCATTCAACGCCTTCTTCGGCACACCGTTCAGGTTGACCTTCTCGATCATAGCGGGAGAAACCCACCACCCAGCCTATATAACGGGTACGGGAGCGAGGAATCAGACTATGAAGAGCTTGACGTACTCGTTCTCCTCGTTACGCTGAAGCTCCGCCGAGAGCTCCCTGATCCTCACAGCGTCCCCCTCGAGGATGAAGAGTTCCATACACTTCCCCTCCCTGAACCTGTTATGAAGCTGCATATGGATGATGTCCTGATACCTGCCCTTGATCTGGGTCACGTGGTGCTCCACCTCATGGCTATGGATCGCGAGAAGCAACCCACTCACGCTCCCCTCAAGCCGCTGCTTCTCCCGCCCATCCGTAAGGAAAAGCCTGATCGCCGCCCTCATCACCTCCGAGCGCCCCGAGTACCCAAGGTCTTCCTGAAGCTTATCCAAATCTTCGAGCAACTGGTCATTTAACGAGAGGCTTACCACAGGCATCCCAATCAGTTAATAACAATGACGCTCCTAGGTAATATATTTTATTAAAACAATGGAAGAAGTTTATTAACTTCCCTTCGCATCACTACCCCGGTACCCCCATGGATAGACGCCTCTCCGCAGCGCTAATCCTCGTAACCGTCGTCTCGGCGGGAATAGGCGCCGCATACATGGCGCGAACACAGCCACAGAGCAGCGGCAAACTAACACTGGTAGCATCCTTCTACCCCCTCGCCTACATGGCGGAGAGCATAGGCGGCGACAAGGTCGAGGTCACAACCCTCATACAGCCCGGCATCGAGCCCCACAGCTGGCAACCATCCGCCGGCGACCTCGTAGCCTGCAGTGACGCCGACATCATCGTCTACAACGGCGCAGACCTCGACAACTGGCTACAAGACGACGTACTCCCCTCAATCGACACCACGGGAAAACTCATCATCGACACCACCCAGAACGTCACCCTCTGGAGAAACGTGCAGCAGTTCGAGATCCAGGAACACGGCGCCTACGACCCACACACATGGGTCAGCCCCCACGAGGCCAGACAGCAAGCCGAAGCCATCTACAAGGCACTCATACAGAAAGACCCCAGCCACGCAGACTACTACACCGCCCGCTGGACCACACTATCCACCAAACTCACCACCCTCGACGCATCATACAAGACCCAACTACAAAACAAGACCAAGAGCACGATATTCGTAACACACGACGCCTTCGGCTACATCGCACGCCGCTACGGATTCCAGCAAGAGAGCATCGTCGGCATCTCAGCAGACGCCCAGCCCAGCACAGAGACACTCGTCCAGATAATCACCCTCATGCAACAGACAGACACATACACCTTCTACATCGAACCCGGATACTCCGACATCTACGTACAGACCGTCAAGACCGAGCTACAGGCGAAGACCGGTAAAACAATCCAGATACTGGAGCTATACCACATGAACGGCTCCCAAGATAGCCTCGACTATATAGGGCAGATGGAGAAAAACCTTCAAAGTCTACACGAGGGGCTGGGATCATGATGGAGAAGCCACCAGTCATCGAAGTCGAGGGAGTCTCGATCAGCCGCTCCGGCGAGAGGATCATCGAAGACGCCACATTCAAGGTCCTCCGAGGCGACTACGTCGGTGTAGTCGGACCCAACGGCGGGGGAAAGACGACCCTCCTAAAAGCCACCCTCGGACTGCTCCCCCGCGACTCCGGCTACATCAAACTCTTCGGAGAACCTGTCGAACACTTCAGAGACTGGAGGAGGATAGCCTACGTCGGGCAGGACTCAATCAACTTCGACCAGAGCTTCCCCCTCAGCGTCCGAGAACTCGTCAGCCTCGGCTTGATAAACAGGGAGAACATCGGACACCGCCTGAGCGGCGAGGACTGGAGACACGTCGCCGAGATACTCGAATTCATGGGCATCGGGGACATCGCCGAGAAGCGCATCGGCCAAATATCCGGCGGCCAGAAACAGCGCGTCTTCGTCGCCAAGGCGATGGTCAGGGACCCAGACGTCCTCTTCCTCGACGAGCCCGTTACCGGCGTCGACCCCGAGACCCAGGAGCGATTCTACATGAAGCTCAGCAACCTCAACGCCCAGAAAGGCACCACAATCATCAACGTCAGCCACGACCTCTCCGCCGTCTTCTGCAGGATGAGCAGAGTCATCTGCGTAAACAGGGAGGTGAACGTCGCGGACATCGGAGACGAGGCGGGCTTCACCACCGCCCTCAAGAGGGCGTACGGCGACCACTTCCACTTCGTTTTCCACGAACACATGTGCGAGGGACTATTCGAGGATGACAGACCCGATTAGCCTCCTCGGCTACAGGTTCTTCCAGTACGCCCTGCTGGGAGGCTCCGTCGCCGCCCTCGTCTGCGCCCTCATTGGAGTGTTCGTCATCCTCCGAAAAGAATCGATGATCGGCGACGGCGTCGCCCACATCAGCTTCGGCGGCATAGCCCTCGGCCTCTTCCTCGGCGTAAACCCACTCATCACGGCGCTCATCGTCGCAGTCCTCGGCGTCCTCGCCATCGGCTACATGCGCCGCCACGGACTCGCCCAGAGCGACTCCGCCATAGCCGTCATGCTCGCCGTCGGCTTCAGCACAGGCCTCATACTAATCAGCCTAGCCGGCGGCTTCAACGTCGACCTATTCAGCTACCTATTCGGCTCCATCCTCACCATAAGCACGACGGACCTCCTCATAGTCACCGGCCTCGGCCTCGTGAGCCTCGCCGTTGTCGGCGTCTTCTACAAAGAGCTTCTTAGCATCACCTTCGACGAGGAGGCATCCCGCCTCATGGGCGTCCCCGTCGGGCTCCTCTCAACAATACTCAACATCCTCGTCGCGGTCACCATCGTCCTGAGCATCAAGGTCGTGGGGATGATACTCGTCGCCGCCCTACTCGTGATACCCGGACTCGCGGCTCTCCAGCTGGGGATGAACTTCAGGGACACGGTGATCGCCGCGATCCTATTCGGAATCATAAGCGTCGTTGTCGGCGTCTTCACATCCGCCCTCTTCAACGTAGCCACTAGCGGAGTCATAGTCTTCACCCTCGTCGCCTTCTTCCTTGCCACCGCGGCGTGGCGCAGGCTCACCTGACCAAGATTTACCAACAGCCCTTCCAATCGACGGATCGGTGATTCGTTGCCACTCTACGAGAAGCCACACGTGGACCACGACAAGCACCTCTGCAGCCTCGTGGCCGAGGGAGTGGAGCTCCCCGACTACAAGGAGCTGGTAAGGAACCCGAAGTATATCTGCAGAGTCTGCGGCAGGGCGGCCGCGAGTGAGAGAAACCTCTGCGACCCCGTCCCGCTTTAAGCCCTCCTCGTTTGCCGCGTGGTGTAATGTTTAATGCCTCGCGGCGCAGATGCCTCCCTGTATGTCCGCTGAAGGAGTCCGCAGAGGATATACGCTCCTGACGCTCTACATAATCGAGGTAATCAAGGACCTAGGAACCCAGCCGAGCCTAGACAAGCTGATGGAGGCAGCGGACAAGCAGGGCGCCCTGATCGCCAAGGAGATGAAGAAACAGATCCCTACGGGACTCACACCGCTAGAGACGGGGGCGGAGATATACAGCCGCTTCATGAAGGACACAGGCGCAGAAGTCAGCGTCCATAAGAAGGATGATGTGAGTATCACATTCGTCGTAAGGCGGTGCCCCTTCCACGAGGCCTTCCTCGAAGTTGGCGTCGACTGCGGCATCTTCCTCAAGGGACTCTGCAGCAACCTCACCCTCCCCGCGATCCAAGCCACCCTCAACCAGTTCAACCCCAGACTCAGGGTGGAGAACATCGTCGCACGCCAATCAGCCGAAGAAGTATGCCTCGAGCGCGTCTACCTCTCCGAGTAGCCGTTTTATCCAACCTCGCGCCCACCTAACCCATGGTCAACGTCGTAGATTCAGACGTTCTCATACTCGGCTCCGGCGGCGCGGGTCTCAGGGCAGCCATCGAGGTCAACGCCCGGGGGCTGAGAGCTGTCGTGGTCTCAAAGGCGCCA
>Ga0315274_10001293_pt1 | contig 38479 bp, 37 predicted proteins | sample YL17G02_20_MG_FD_203700 | JGI IMG/M metagenome (GOLD analysis project Ga0315274, IMG submission 203700) | Sediment microbial communities from Yellowstone Lake, YNP, Wyoming, USA - YL17G02_20 | ecosystem: Environmental > Aquatic > Freshwater > Lake > Sediment | place: USA: Wyoming | collected...
ACCCATTGCCATATACCGAGTTATATGTTTCAATCCTCATCCGCCCGCGCGGGCGGATGCTACTGTTGGGCTGTGAAAAGCCCGTTGGGAGCGGCTTTGAGCAGGCTCCGGCGCGAACCATGGCTTTTGCGCTGGCCCATGAAGCACAGGCGAAACGCCTGATCCACGTGACTGCCTGTCGCCAAAGGAGTTGCGCCGAGCGCGAACCTCCCCGGGTTTTGCCTGCCGCAGGGGGTACGCGGCGTCAAACGATCATCGGTTCCGAGAAGTCCCGGTACGTATCGATCCCGAATGATTCCACGCATCCCTCGCGTCCTCCCATAAGCCGGTAGATGCGCAGGCTGTCCTGTTCGGCGTCGATCTCCTTGACCAGTTTCGCCCGCAGCATCTCGTACTGCTCGTCGTTGACGGTACACTCGAACACGGACAGTTGCACGCGCTGTCCGAACCCGGTACATAGCTTCGCTACCCTCCGCAGGCGCCGCCTGCCTTTGTTGTCCTCAGTGTTTACATCATACGTCACAAGGATGTCCATTTTCTGTCTCTCACTTCGGTGTGAATGGCAGATATGCCTCGGTGTCTCCGCGCAGGTAGCGGGCCAGCAACTGGGCCTGAACGTGCGGCGCGATTCCGAGTGGAATGCGGCGATCGAGGATCGGGTGCGTGAGTTCTTCCTGTTTGCGCCGCTGATACTCAATGAGCAAGGTTTTCCGCGCATCATCGCTCATGCGCACGGCGCCGCCCGGCCGCTCCTCGAAGTCTTTTCCGGTCACCTGCCGCCGGTTGATGAGGCTGAAGGCGACGCGGTCCGCAAGCAGCGCGCGAAACTCCTCCATGAGATCCAGCGCGCCCGCCGGTTTGCCGGGACGGAGCCCGTGGAGGAACCCCACCTGCGGGTCGAGTCCGATGCTCTCGACGGCGGCGGTGCAGTCCACCAAGACGAGCGCGTACAGAAACGAAAGCAGCGCGTTGACCGGGTTGCGCGGCGGCCGGCGCTGCCGGACATCAAAAACGAAACTCTCGTCATCGACGCGGATCATGTCGTCGAACACGCCGAAGTAGACGTGCGCCGCCTGGCCTTCGACGCCGCGCGCTTCATCCAGCGTCGTCATGTTGGGCAAACTCCTGAGCGACTCGGCCAGTGAGAGCGCCGCGGAGCGCAGTTTGGCCTCCGATTCCGCGCTGTCCGCCTCGCGCGCGGCCCGCAACACGTTCCTTCGGGAGTTCTCGATCTTCCCGGCGATGAAAGCCCGCGCTATCTCGAGGGACTTTTGCGAATCCATGGCGGCCTTGTGCTGGGCATGGCGAAGAAGGACATTGCCGGAGGTCGGCCCGGTCACGCAACACTTGAACCGGCCATGTTCGTTCAGCATCGCGATAAGGCGGCCCTCTTCCCCGGCGCGATGCATCAGGAAGGGGCTGAGGCCCACGTTGCCGAACACGACGATCCGGCCCACGTGCTGCAGCGGCATCTGCAGTCGCTTCTCGCCCTCAACCTCGACCTTGACCGTGTCATGATCCAGGCGGAGATACGCGCCCTGCGTCGTGACGTACAGCGTGTTCAACAGTTCGATCATGGCGCCTCCCAGTCTACGGAGTCACGTTGTAGGGGTCTTATTCTCCCGACAGGATTTGCAGGATTCACCAGATGATCATGCCTTGGGGTGCGCAAAGTGATCACTCGAGCACCGATTGTCTGGGTGTCCCGTTTGACTGTTCCCAAGAACAAATCCCTATCTCTGGCGGCTCCATCCTGTCCATCCTGTTCATCCTGTCCGAAAAAGAGGCCTCCTCAGTTGCCACTTAATGCGCTACTCGTCAATCACAAACGGCGCGCCCTGTGCGCGTCGCGTGCGTACCCGCTCCGCCGCGCCCGGCATACACCGGTCTATCAGTGAGCAGTTCGGACACCGCGCGTCATCGCACGGCGGCGGCACAACCCTTTCGCGGAGCATTTGCCGCACGCGTTCGGCGGTCTCGATTACGGCGGCCCGGAGCCGCTCCGTACACTCGACCTCCCGGCGATGACGCGAAGCATGGTGATAGATTGCCCCGCGCGATACCGGCCTGCCCAGCATCTCCTCGAGACACATCGCCTGACCGCAAAGTTGGATATCCGCCGCCTCCGTGGGCCGGCGTTTCCCGCTCTTATACTCGACCGGATACGGCGTTCCGTCCTCGAAGAACTCGACGACGTCCGCGATGCCCGTCAAGCCGTACCTCTCCGACCATAGCGGCACATTCCGCTCGACCCGCACCGCGCCCTCCGTGGTCGACTCGCCCTCATGCACCTTCTCATGCAAGATCTCTCCCCGCACCGTGAACACATTCTCCTCGAACACCTGCTCGACATGGATCAGCGCACACTGCCTCGGGCAATAAGCATAATGCTCGAGCGCCGACAACATCACGGGATCGAGGTCGTCTTTAGCCACTTGACTCACGCCTCTGCGCCACCTTTCGCCGTTGCTGCTATCTGGTCGTCCACAAGTCCTTGAGCGGTTCGTAGACTCTTACGCCTTCCGGCCACTTTCCTTTGTCCTCTGGCTCAGACGTCCCGCGATCCCAACCTTCGACCTTAACCTGCCACTGCTTCTCGAACTCTCGCTCCGTCGATTCGGCCCCAGTCCGCTCGATCTTCACGTGGTTCAACAGTTTGTGTGAGGGCCAGTTGCCTCGAGCGTTGTCGTGGACAAACACGACCAACTCCTGCGTTGCCATCTCTCCTTTGCTTGCAGAAGCGCTGTTCGGGAACATGGACGCGGCTGCCTCCCAGAAACGCGCAAGATCTTTCCTTTCCAAGCCCGTCTGCTCAGCGAGAAGTGGATTGAAGAAGCCATGCTGGCGATACACGGCGTACGACAGCCACGGCTTGCGACCGAACTCGGTCTCTTTACGCGCACGGTCCGCCTCTCTTGTGATCGCACACCGAGTAATCGCCGCGTCCATCTGAAGAATGGTTTCGATCGATCTGGCGAATGTAAGTTGCATCGGTCCGCGAATTTGGCCGGCGTTCGTGCCTGCGGTGAGGACTGCGCCGAAGAGACGGATATCGTCGTACAGTTTGCACATCTTCACCTTGATCACTTCCCGACCGCTCCGCTGTTTCGTGCTCTTGGCTGGTTTGGCCTTGCTCAGAAGCTTTGCCAGGTCACCTATCTGCTTCTTGAAAGGCTCCGGCCCGAAGTCGTCCTGCGATAGCAGAGCCTGAAAATCCTTCGGTGATTTGGCCTCGCCCAGATAGCGAATTGTCCCGCCTTCGGGGTCAAAATCCATTCCGTCAACGTTGGCTGTGATTGAAGCTAGCCAAGTACGAAAGGTCTGTGCCTCATTCCCGTTCTGCGTGTCACTGACGGGTTTGTCGATGTCTTCTTCCGGCACCTTTATCAACTCTTTGAACGCGTCATTCTGCTCGTCGAGTTCCGCGAGCAAAGTCTCGACTGCCTCCTTCTCTGCCTGACGACGTTTCTTCTCGTCATCAGGAGGATCTTGGGCCATTGTTTCACCCTCCTCGACAATCTTGCGCGCAGCGCGGAAATATAGGGTGTTCAGAGCGTCCCTACTCTGGATATAGATCGAACGTCCCAGCACGGCCGCCAGGTAGTCGCGAATCTTCCGCTTGATACAGACGTCGGTCACGATCCCATGGCGCGTTGCCGGGTCCATACGCGGAAGGTTGCCCGCGTCAGGATCGCCGTTCGGATTGCCGTCCTTCACATCGAAGATCAGGACGAAATCCATGCGTTTCGATGGATCACAATAGGGCTTGTCCTTGATCTTTTCCCAAGGATAATCTGTCGCTTGCTCATCGCTCATCATGTGTCTCCTCAGCTCGTGTTGCGATTCTTGTCGCGCTACGGTTGTTTGGGCGGGTTGAGTTCGGCTCGTTGGTGATAGAACCCGAGCGCAAATTGTGCTTGCTCCTCGGGCGTCAGCGGAGGCGGAAAGCCCCCGGCTTCGTTGACTTGATCGCAGACCGTGGTCAGAAGTTCGTTGATGTTGATAGTCTCTTGTGCGGGATGGCGCGTGCGAAAATGCTCTTTGCCCTCGCGCCGCAGTTTGGGCAAGTGTGCTTTGGTCGCCATGTTGATAAGGGTCGCGAAAACGCTCGCAGGTGCTGTTGAGGCCGCGCCGTAGAATCGGTCCACCAGCGTCGTGTTCACTCCCCGGCCGGAGGACGAAGCACGTCGCTGAACGGCCTCCAAGATCGCCAACATCTGGCCGCACAGGTAGGGCGACCTCCTCTTGTAGTCGCTTAGCTCTTGAGATACGAGTTCTTCCATAGCTTGTTGCTCCTTTTCACCTTTTCCGTGGGTTAAGACCAATTTCATCGCCGCCGCAAGCGCCATCCGGCGAAGCATCTGGCGCTCACGCTGGGGACGGTGACGGTCATCCGTCGGCGGGTCGGGAATCCGAAAACAGCTTACGGCACGGGTTAGCAGGGCGGCGGGAGGGGGCGTGCCTACGTACATGCACCGAACCAATTTTCTCATTAGGTCCGGCTCCACTTGTGGGAGACGTGGCTTCTCCTTGTTCTTGTCGCCTTTGCTGATGGGTGACTGGAGTGCCTCCAGCACCGCCCACAGCGGCGGGAACCAGACACCCCGCCCATCGGGATGGATGATCTGCAGGGCGTTACAGTAGCGCCTGAGATTCCGGCGGGTAGGATCGACATCCTGCTCCAACCACTCGCGCACCACCAACCGACTCTTGTTCGGGGAAAGCACCGCAAGATAAAAACGGTTCGCGGCGAGGCTCGCGTTTGCGGTGCCACCTTTAAGTGGCGACTCCAGTAAGGCCCTTATCTGGCTCGCGTGCGCGGGTGGTCCGTCGTCGGGCACATCATCCGAGGCCTCCATAGCCAGACGGTTCATGTCCTCTATCAACCTTGGCCCCTCCTGGGTATCAATCTCGACCAGTTCCTTTGTCCAGAAGATCGCGATCTGGTTTCGCAGTGGCTGCTTGCCTTGACCCTTGCCGTCGTCGCGGCACAGGATGACTGCATGCCGCCCAGAGGGTCTGTCGGGATCCAGCTTGAGCAAGTGTTGCAGGACCTGTCCCGCGATGCTTCCACATGAGTAGCAGAACGCGGCATTGGAGGCCGATTTCGTCTCCCCCTTCTTACGAATGGTCGTCTTTCCGGCGGAACAGAACGCTTCCTCGTTAAACGATGAAAGCTGAGCACTGTACTGGAAGAGCTTCACCTTGAAGGGCAGAATTCGTGTGATGGGCTTCTCCGAGCCGCACACGACGCAGTTCTGCCTATCTTCTCCAAGCCTCTTTTCGATGTACTCAGACCAGAATCTTTGGACTTCCGGGTCATCCGTTGGCCATGCCCCGGAGCCGCATTGGAACGATACAAGATCGCCGCTTCTTGCCTGGAGTTTACGAGCCAGCTTATCTCGCGCCTCGCCCCACGAAACCACATTCTGAATGGCCGTGAGCGCCGGGTTTCCCGAGGCCCGTGCTGCTTCCTGTAAGAGCCCCACATAGGCACAATGCTCGCGCTCTGCAGTCTCTGCTGCTCCATTCTTCTTTCCGTCGGGCAGACCTATGGCATACGACGGTTTGTCAATCAGCAATGTAGGACTGATCTTCCCAGAAGTCCGGTCCGCGGGAGTCGCTGGTGCCTTGAGCGTTAACTCACCCCTTGCGCATCTTCTCGCTTGCGGGGGGTGATCACCCTTCGGGTCAATGCTGACGACCCACGAGATTTCGCGCTGAGCGTACCCCACCGGTAGAAGGTCATCCTCAAAGCGGTGAGCCGAGGCTATAAGGGCGCTAAGCAGTCCCATGGCGGCCCTCCAGTCTGTCTAATTCCTCATATTTATCTTGAGGAATCTTGAGCCATCCCTCCTTGACCTTTGCAACAAAGAAGAGCCGCCTTGCGTAACCCTTCACGATCCTGCTCGTTCCGTCTGCGTCGTGTCTCCAGAACTCCAGACGGTCTTCCTCATGCGCCTCGTACCATGTCGTGTTCTCAATGTAGGCCGTGTCGAAGAGCATCGTCCCAATGGGCAGGCAAAGGCTGCTGCTCGGCCCAGCTTCCGTTCCATTGATCGGCTCGAAATCGGCGGGGAACTCCCGACATCCGAGGCAAGGTTTGTGGTGGTACTGGCCGTGTTTCGCTCGGCGGCGAAAACAGTCCTGGTGCTTTGCCAAGTTGTTCTCGCCATTGCGAAGGACAACGCAAGCTTGGATGCGGTAGGCAAGCGGCCTATACTCGCCCTCGCAGTCCGCGCCCTGAAGAATCAGGCTCGTTCGTTGCTGTCGCTCTTCTTCGGCAACGAGGTACTCGCTACGCTCCTTTTGGCGCGAGGAGATCTCGTTGCGCAGTAACGAACTGTGCGTGCCGATATTCAGGATTCCAATGCGTTGGATCCGATAGTAGATCTGCGGCTTCCAGTAAATCGCTTCAAGAATGCCTCGTGCCGCTGCCGGAGTCATGACAGGGTAGCTGACTCGCTCGACTTTGAACTCCGGTCGCGTGAAACAGGCGTAATCGCCCCAGACTTTGATGTCCAACATATCTTGCATCCCTCCTTTACCCGATTAGATCCGTTGGGTCGTAGACACCGGCTACAATTCCGCGATGCGTCTTGTCGTCATAGTCACCCCTCCATCGGTAGAGTCCCTTGTTGACCTCCTCCAACCAGTCCTGATTCAGCAACTGGTTAACATCATGCTGCCGGATGTTGACTACGTAGGGTAGCAGGCATCGCCATGAGTCGCGCGACGGTGCGCGGAGGTGTGCTTGCAGACGTTTCTCGCCTTCGCCATCATCATATTTTGGGATGACCACCGGTACGGTATCCTCGATGATTTTGTAACGTTTCGCTACCTCTGGAAAGTCGAGGTCGCGTCGGTAGGGTTGGATTCCCCGTGTGTCGAGATCGACGTCGCGAAAGAGACACTGAAAGTACTCGGTGTGGAGAGCAGGCTCATGTAACCGCTCAGGGTTGTTCCGCAGTAAAAGGATCTTCGCGTCGTCTAGCCCAATCTTGTACGCCCCGGGGGGCGAGGCGTTCTCGGGCCAGTCAATGATGGTGACTTGACCTTTTCTCGCCTGTCCCGTAGCATCCTTCAGCCTACCCTCGCGATTGCAACGTCCGGCGACCTGGACGATTCTATCCAACGGTCCCATTGCACGATAGACAATGGGAAAATCCAGGTCCACACCGGCTTCCACGACTTGGGTGCTAATCAGGCGGACAGGCTTCGGTTCCAGCGGGTTGAGCCTCTGTTTGATCTCTGTAAGCAACCGCCTGCGGTGTGCTCCGCACAGCAATGTCGAGAGGTGGTAGAGGCCTTGTACATTTCGCTGACGCAGTTCGTCGTGCAGCGCCAGCGCGTGCTTGCGCGTGTTAAGAACGACCAGACACTGCCCCGCCTCCGGCTCGCAAAGCTGCTCCGCCAGTTCTTCCAAATCCTTGAGCTGTCGAACCGGTTGATATTCCACGCGCTTCATGTTGTTATCAAGAAAATAGCGTTCTGGCCTCGGCACGATCTCGTGTATACAAAGGCCGTTGAATGCGGCGAGATAAGGGGTCTGGTCGAATGCGGGTTGCGTCGCGGTACAGAGGACCACTGTTACGCCGTATCCATCGACGAGTGCGCGCAGCATGTCCAGCGTTGGTTCAAGCAACTCCGGAGGCAACGTCTGGACCTCGTCGAGGATCAGAATGCTGCGGGCAATGTTGTGCAACTTCCGGCAGCGGCTCGGCGTGTTCGAAAACAGGCTTTCGAATAGCTGCACCGTCGTCGTGACGATGAGCGGGTGGTCCCAGTTTTCGGTCGCAAGCCTCTGGCGAACGCTCTTCTCATCTTGCTCTTCACCAAGCGGGCAATCGACCTGGGAATGGTGCTCCAGCACTAGTCGCTCCCCAAAGATGTGGCGGTACTCGCCGGCAACTTGGTCGATAATGCTCGTGTAAGGAAGGGCGACGATAACACGGCGAAATCCATGCTGCGCATGTTCAACGGCGTGACTCAGTGCAAAAGCCAGCGCAGCACGTGTCTTTCCGCCGCCTGTTGGGACGGTGAGCCGGAAAACGCCTGGCGGCTTCTTGGCAGCTTGAACGGACGCGAAGTAGACCTGTCGGCGCACGCGATTGACACGACTGGCACCTCGTCCGTTCCACATTAGTCGCAACTGATCCGGACGGAATACGTGCCAGAGGTCGGACGGGCGAGTCCACTCTCCACGAGCGGTGGCGCGAGACGAATCGAAATGGCGCTCAGTATCCAAGTAGTCGGCGTCAGTGAGGGCAGAGAAGATCATACGGGTAAACAGATCTCGGCTATCCCATGTCCCCGTTGTGCTTACCGGCGCCTTCGGCAAACGCGCTAGGTATGGAGCCATCAGATCCCGTGCCGCAGGGTGATCGTCAAAGAACGTACACAGCTGTTGGGCCAGTCTTTCCGGTTGCTGCAACTCGGTGTGATGGGCCATCATGGGAACAGCTATTCTCTTCCAATACTCCTCCTGTTTGCAGCGCCGATACAGCGTGTCGTAAGCCAAAGCTGCGGCCCAGGCAGCGTGCGGCACCTTGTCAGTGTGCCGACCTTCAGCGGCCGCCTTCAGGTAATCCTGAAATGCCGGATTCACTTTACCCAAGTCATGCCACAAACCGAGCAGATAGCCGATATCCCCCGCCGCGAAGGGAGCAGCGTGTCTACGTGCCAGCAGTGCAACAGAACGAAGATGATCGGACAAATCGTGCCATATCCCCTCACCATTTGGTGTGTGAGCGTGCACGATTCTCTCCTTTCCCTGTAGCGGTCCCCATATCGCTGTATCGCGCGGCGAGGTGATCTGCGAGCAAGTGAACCTTGCCCTCGCGATTTTCGGAATGCGCCCAGAGGTCCACACCGTATACGGTACTAATACTGCGTCAGAAATGCAACTCAAGGACGGCCTGACGATTGGGGATTGGCGATTGACGATTGGGGATTGGCGATTGACGATTGGGGATTGGCGATTGACGATTGGGGATTGACGATTGGCGATTGACGATTGGGGATTGACGATTGGGGATTGACGATTGGGGATTGACGATTGGGGATTGACGATTGGGGATTCACGATTGGGGATTCACGATTGGGGATTGCAGATTGGCGATTGCGGATTAGGTAGGCGATACGCAGATAATAAAACACGCCCCGCGTTCAGCGAGGCGCAACATCACGACGCACTTGCCAAGAAAACGACTTGGTGGTACAATACTGTTGACAGAGCCAAAAACGTCCGTTTCAACGCAATTCGTTTTCAGCTCTGTTATGGCGGACATCGAGTGACCCCGACACCCGATGTCCTTTTTTCTTTCTAATGGCGGACAACGACCCTTTGTAATCTCATTCTTTGCTTGGAGGGACGGGCGGTCGAGCGAGTTAGGCAGTTACTCTTGGGGAAGGAGTGACTTGAGGCAGATTCTAACGTTCTGCTCGGGCCGCCCGTCTCTCGCAAAAAAAGGCTATAGGCCGCAGGCTCTGGGCTGGAAACCGACCGAAACATCGGTGGTCTGAAACCCAAAACCCGAGACCCGGAACCCAAATTAAGATTCAGAGAGACAGACCGTAGAGACATGTTGGCTGCAGTTACTCTTGGGGAAGGAGTGACTTGAGGTAGATTTGTTGTGTGCTCCGTCAGCCTGTCTCTCTGAAATCGGGAAGACATTGTTAAAACAATCCTAATCGTTCGCTCATTGCCAAGCTCAGCTTGGGAACGAGGCTTGCCATGACGCTCTAAATCCCGAGCGCCCAAACCTTTGTAAAGCTCGCCATCACGTCGCCGGAACTGAAGTCCGGGACCAGTTTCACGTGGAGGACTCCCGCATTGCGGATGGGCTCGCCTGGTACGTCGACCTGATATGTATTGCGCGATTTATCCGCAAACACGGATGCGTCAATCCGCGTCTTGAACAGTTCGACCATTGCTTCGTTGCAGATACGCACCTCGTAACTGCAGTGGCCCGACGAGAACCCGTCCGGTTGCCATGAAAAGAACACTGCGGCAATGGGGCGCGCGACGTTCTGTCGGGTTGTGACAATGGCGAAAACTTCCTCGCCGGGCAGTTCGGCCGCCGACTTGGGCTGGATTTCCTTCGTGAACAGGTTGTAGGCATTCTGGTCGGGCACGATCGCGTCGGCCCACTGCATAACGCCGGCTGCATCCACCTTGTGCGGCATAGGGTGGATATCTCCAGAAGTGACAATCACCTGTTCCTCGGGCAGCAGTTCGCTCTGGCTAACGTCGTTCTCGTAACGGATCTTGCCTGATTTCAACGTAATCGTCGTCTTCTGACTGTCCACGAGAATCTCGAAGACGGTGCCAAGCACGGTAATCGTACTAAACGGGGTGTTGACCGTGAACGGACGTACGTCCTTTGCCACGTCGAGATGCACACGGCCCGTGTCAACGCTCAAGCCGCGGTCGTCGAACACGTGAACGCGCGTATTCTCTTCCAGCTTCAAGTGCGTCGGCCCCCGCAATGACAACATCATCCGAGAACCGGGCCCCGTCTCGTAGCGGTTTCCGCACGCTACAAGGCCTTTCGTGCTTGCCGTGGCAGCCGCTGGATCGGCGTTCCCATAGCTCGGGGTGCACTTGACTGCGCCTGCGCTGCTAGTAATAACGCCTATGACTCCCACGGATTCGGGCGCTTTTGGCCAGAAGAAGTAGATAGGGAGCGCCAAACAAAGAAGTATGAGTGCTGCTACCGCCGGCACGAAGGCGACCCACCATGCTCGATGTGCCGAAGGGGTTTTCGCTCGCCAGTTCACTCCTTCCACGTCGATTCGGAGCGGTTTCATCTCCGGCAGATGCTCCATAACGCCTCCGGAAAGGTCTTTCTGGAGCCTGTACGGGCCGAAGATCTCGAAAAGTGCCGCCGCCGTTCGCTGCTGCGAACGCAACTGGGAAGCACATGCCGCGCATTCAGCCAAATGCTGGTCCACAATCACTCCCTCGGCAGGGCCCAGTTCGCCATCGATTCTTGCCTGCAGCATCGATCCTATCTGCTTACAGGTCGCCACGTTGACTCTCCTTCTTCTGAATCAAGATCAGATAATAAATCCCTAAGTTGACGTCCCGCCCGCTGGAGAATCCCCCGGATTTCGTCCCGGGATTCGCCCGTAAAGGCGGTTATTTCATCGTAACTCAACTCTTGAAGGTACCGGAGCACAACCGGTAACCGATACCGCTCTGGCAAGGTATCGATAGCGGTTTGGACGCGTTCGAACCTTTCGTCTTGTTCAAGGCTTCCTCTTGGTCCCTCTCGGGCGTCTTCGATGGAGACCGACCTCCGCGACGGCAACGGCGTTTCCATCATCACGCGACGTTGATGGCGCCGGAGCCAGTTGGCGGCGGTCCGCGTCGTAATAGCCTTTAGCCAGGGTCCAAACTTCTCGGCCTCCTTCAGCCACGGAAGGCTGCGGAAGGCCGCCATAAGAGCTTCCTGGGCAATATCTTCCGCCGCTCCGTACCGCCCTGCGTAGTAGAAGGCCGTGGCATAGACTGCGCCCTGGTACCGCCGGATGAGGTCCCCGTAAGCTTCGGTGTCGCCTTCGAGGCACCGGAAAACCAACTGCGCATCATCCTGCATACGCACTCCTTCCCCGTACAAAGGGTTGGTCTCGGTGCAACCTATTCAACTCTCGTTGTAAAGTGGTCCCAATCTTTCTAGCGGGGCCGTTATGTTCCATAATGGAACGAAACAGCACGTCAGACTGCAACGTAGTAATCCAGAAGGGATCCTGTGCCACGCACGAGAAAACGGGAAAGCGACCCCGGGACCAGGACGGCTTGACCCGCACACAGACTCATCTCGTCTTCGTCTATGGCGAAAGTCAGCGGGCCGGCCTTTACGAGGACGATGTGGAAGGTCTCGTCCATCACAGTCCGTTCCCAGGTTTCATGGACTTGAACGCATTCGGCGACGAAGTGCGGGCACCTGGCGAGAGGGAGGCTGAAGGAAGAGAGGCTAGAGGCGGAGAGGTTAGTGGTTGGGGGAGAGGCCGGAGGCTGCACGTGAGTAGCTGGGGGACCCGAAACCCGAGACCCGAAGTGAATGGCCTTGAGTGCTCTTTCGACATGGAGGGGGCGGGGTTTGCCCGAGACATCGACCCGTTGCCAGTCATACAGGCGGTAGGTGAGGTTGCTGTTCTGCTGGATCTCGGCAAGGACGACGCCCGCGCCAATCGCGTGGACTGTTCCCGCTGGCACGAACACGGAAGTCCCTTCAGCAACCTCGAAACGGTCCATAAGATGGACCACTGGGTCAGAGGCTGACGGCTGTCGGCTGCAAGATGCAGGCTCGAGAGACACGGCGCCCGACACCCGCAGAGCGTCCACCAGGCGTTCGGGGGTTACATCGGGTTTCAGCCCGCATATGATTTCGCTGTGCGGGTCCGCCTGAAGGACGTGCCACATTTCCGACTTGCCGACGTCGTGTTCCCCGAGTTGGGCCGCGCAGGCATCGTCAGGGTGCACCTGGACCGAGAGCAGGTCGTTTGCATCGAGTATCTTGAGCAACAGCGGAAAGCGGCCATGGATTGTCAACCGAGGTTGCCCGCCCAAGATCTCTCGCGGGTTGTCCTCAAGGAGCGACCGAAGGGTCCTGCCTTGGTGGGGACCCTCCGCCACGACGCTCTCGTGTTGGGGATGGTCCGCGATCAGCCACGCCTCTCCGATGGGCGTGTTAGGCGGGATAGGTTTGCCGTACAACGTTCGAAGTTTCTCGCCGCCCCAGATACGCTCGAGGTAGGCTTCTTCGAAGCGAAGCAACCCAACCGGGTTTCGGGTATCGGGTATCGGGCTTCTGATCTTACGCCCTCCAGCCTTCGGCCTCCAGCCTTTAGCCTTCAGCCTTTAGCCTTCCTCGGTAGTACACCACGCCGTCCCGGTCCTCGGCAACGGCCTGGTTCCGATCCTCAAGAACCTCGAGATGTCCGATGGCCACGCTGAGTCCCAGATGCAGCATCTTCAGGTCTATTTTCGGGAACAGTTTCAGCGCCACTTCGTATGGCGTGAGCGCGTGCCGCGCCGGATTCCCAAGCAGGGCGAGGATCGCCGCCGTCCGGCGGTCATGCCGTTGGAGAAGGTCCTCGATGATCCTGCGGTGGTTCCCGAAGGGTTCGCCGTGGCCCGGATAGCAAAGGTCGATGTCGAGTTTATACGTCCGCCGCAGTGAGTGCTTGTACTCAAGGAGGCTCTTGACGCGCGCTTCCCCTTCACGCGGTTTCCGGAGGAGCGGATTCGGGCTGATATTGCGCAGCAGATGATCCCCTACAAACGCGATGCGCCTGCGAGGATCGTAGTAGAGCGTGTCGGTGGCGGAATGTCCAGGGACGTGGTACGCCTCGAATCCCGCCACCGTGTCTCCATCCATCACGGCGTGCTGGATGTCAACTTGAGCGGCGAGGTCTTTCAAGCCGGAACGACTTGCCGCCACCAGAGCGACCTTTTCGCCGGGCACGCCGAAGCGATGCATCATCTCGGCGAGGAACTGGTGGTTCTCGTCGATTCCCTCCTCGTATGAGCGATACTGCTCGATAACATACGGATGGGCATAAACCTCCGCGCCGGATTCGGCGACGATCTCAGATAGCAGCCCCACGTGATCCAGGTGCCCGTGGGTCAGCAGCACCCGCCTGATATCGCTCACCCTCAGACCGTTCTCCCGCAACCGCGAGACCAGCCGCTCGTATGCATGGGGCATGCGGCATGCCGCGTCGATTAGCAGTGGGGCCTCATCCTTGACCAGGAATACGTTCACCGGCCCCACGGGAAACGGTGTGGGCAGGGAGATGCGCACAATATCCGAATGCGGGTCAAGGCTCACAGCAGCGGCGATTCCGGGAATGTCTCAGGGGCGAGAAGAAAGCTCGTGTAGGCGCCAATCATCCATTCACCAAAAAAAAGATATAATAGCCCAGCCAGCGCAAGATAAGGACCGAACGGCAGGTAATGACCGCCTTGCGGCGCGCCTTCGGTCTGCGGCCCCATCCTTTTGTGTATCACGAGGAGCGTCACGCCAATCACGCTCCCGATGAAAGACCCGATCATGATAATAATGAAAACGCTCTTCCAACCCAAGAACGCGCCCAGCATGGCCAGGAGTTTGACGTCGCCGAATCCCATGCCGCGCTTCTTGGCCAGAACCAGCGTAAGCTTGTCCAGGGCGTAGAGGATTCCGCCTCCGAGCACTACGCCGATCAGGGCATCAAACACATCCCGGACAAGGAAGCCCGCCGCGGGAAAGAACATGCCCATCAGTGCGCACACAATTCCGATGGGGATCCCGGGCAGCGTCACCTCGTTCGGGATCGTCCAATCGGTAAGGTCAACGAAAGTTACCAGAACCAAAGACGCCACGAGGGCCATATAGACCGGCGTGGCCGCCAGCATCCCGAAACGCCAGTACACGCAGACGAACAGGACGCCGGTGATCGCTTCAACGAGCGGATATTGCCAGCTAATCGTTTCGCCGCAGTAGCGGCACTTCGCTCCGAGCGCAAGCCAACTCACGATCGGGATGTTGTCGTACCATGCGATGCTGTTACCGCATTTAGGACACCTGGATCGGGGCCGCACGATCGACTCGTTTCGCGGCAGCCGGTATATGCACACGTTCAGGAAACTCCCAAACATGCACCCGACCACGAGCGACAATACCGTGAGAAACGTATTGAGCGTTGCGATATTTGATTCCACAGGCGGTTGCACTCCGTTTCTCCTTCTCGCGCGGATATCACTGAGAACCGCTGTGCGGCGGCTCCGCCATGAACGCCCCGGTCTTACCGGACCGCAAATGGTCTCTCATTGCTTGCACAAAGATCGCAGCCTTCCTGTAAAGGATCTCGATCTATCGGTTCATCCGTCGGCGGTTCCGCTGCTCCGTAGTCGATATCCTGCCGGGACTCGAAAATGTGGTGCAGATCGGTCGACATTTCTTTAGTGAAAAGGCCCTTGAGTACGAACTCCGTGTCAAAAAGGCTGATGGCGCCCCGGTGTTTGCGGGGTGCACGGCGAATGCTCTGCAGTGCTGCGAGCACAGCATAGAACATCGCATAATACACGCGATTGACGATGCTCTCCGTTGTTCCGCCAGTATCTATCAGGGATCTTGCGTCGCGGAGGACGCCCTCGGCCTGTCGGAGGCGCTTTCGGACTAAGGCTGCCACATCTTCGCTATTCATACGGAGATTCCCTCGGCCAGGACGTTCTGAACGAACAGTGAGGAACGCTCCGGGCTGTTCTCCCACTGGTTCCTGCTGAATAGAACCGACGTCACGAGAATTCCGCGTCCAAATCCGGCCTCCCAGGCACATTTGCTAACGTATTCGCGCGTCCCCCAGTCCCAATCATCTTCGACGATCACGAGAACATCCATGTCGGAGTCTTCGTCTGCGTCACCTCGCGCGCGAGAACCGAACAGAATGAGCTTGTACAAACGCACTCGCCTTAAGAGGAGGCGTTTGAAATCATCAAGTATCTCTTTCTCAATCTGCCGCATGATCCGTCGACTCGCCATAGAATTCTTGTCATTCTACCAGAAGGGCTGGGGACTCACGAAATGAATCTCAGCATCAAAGCTCCTTACCCTTCCTCGGGCAAGCCGTGTTCCCCGGCTGTTGTGTCAAGTATTTCCTTCTGAGGCAGAAGATGCTTGGGAAAAAAGGCAAGCCCGGCAATCAGTGTCGGAACCACCGCGCTCGCGATGACGGTGGCTACCAGGAAAGAATACTGTGCTTGCGTCACGATGCCGTGAGAGAACCCGTACATGGCCGAGATGGTTCCAAAGGTAAGGCCCGTCGACATCATCAGCGTGTAGTACCACCGCTCATTACGGTCGCGTCGGAACACGCCCACCAGGGGATAGAGACCCAAAATCTTCGACAGCACTTTCGCGCCAAGCAGCAGCGCGAACACAAGTGGCGCCGACATTAGAGCAAGCAAGGACACGAGAGTTCCCGCGCGAAGGAAGTAGAACGGGGTCAGAAACCCGACCGTTAGGGTCCGGAGTCTGCGAATCCACGCCGTGTCTCTCGCTGCGCTTCCCGCCAGTATCATCCCTGCGATATACGCAGGAAGCACCGCTTCATTTCCAGACCACAGAGCAAGAGCGCCTAGACTAAAGAGAATAAGCATGATCCACTTTGTCCTGATGGCTGCCGTGCGTTTGGCATACACGTTAGTGATTAGGCGTGTCATGTACGGAAGAAAGGCCAAGACGACAACACTTGTGGCCATGAAGACGGCGGTTCTATATGTGAATGGCGCGAAAAGAAAGCCGAGGGCAATGACGGTTCCGAGGTCGTTGACAAAGCACGCGCCGAGAATGCCCTTGCCGAACTCTGTCTTATTGAAACCCGTTTCCATCATGACTGCGTAGACCACGGCCATCGATGTCGTCGAAAGGGACACGCCGCAAAGCCACGAGGCTTGCGGACTCCAGCCGAGGGCATATCTGGCTATCGCTGCACAGCCCAGGAACGGTGCAAGAAAGCCGACCAGTCCGACGAATGTCACTTCTTTTATCTTCGTCCGAATTACTTCAGGGTCCAGTTCCGCCCCGGCAAGAAACGTGAGCAGAACTGCCCCAGAGGACGCCAGAAAACGCAACCATTCCAGATTCGAGCCTAACGTTTCTGCCTGGCCGATGCGGCCCGCGACAGCGGCGGCAATCACGCCCACACAGATTTCAACCAGCGCGATCGATATGCGCAGATGATACGCAACGACGGCAGAAGCCACTGCCAGTCCAAGCCACAGGGAAGCGACGGTGTAAAGCTGTTCCATGCTGGAGTCCTCCTTTCGAGAAGCTCGCCAGGCCGCGCCGCAGGCACAAAAAAACCCGCTTTGCAGCGGGCGCATGCTTGCGTGACTACGACTCCACCGCTGCAGATGCCTGCGCGATAGGAGTCATCAGCCCGGCCTGGGCGGTCACGAGGGGGACTCCATCCCGACAATTCAGCCTGAATGTTACCCTATACGTTCAGGAAAAGGCAAGTCAAGGCGCTGATCTTCGATGGATTGCGTCTTAGAAGAGTCCCCTTGCGCCCGCTATCATCTTCACGGCACGCGACCAAGAGTCTTTTTCCTTTCCCATGGTCTCGTTGGTGAAGCGATAGTCATTCTTTCGCTCGAATTCCCCCAAGTCTGTCGCGAGTTCCGCGTACTTCTCCTTATGAACTCGAGTGATGTACGCGCGCATATCAGAGGTCTTGGCGCACTCCATCACAATGAAGAAATGGGGAACACAGAAACCGGCGCTTCTTTCGAACGCGGCGCGCATGTCAGGCTCCGTCATCCCCTCAAGAAACACGGAGACACTACGTTGTCTGGACTCCACCTGAATGACACACGCGGGACATCCATCGTGCGCGTTCCATTTGCGGGCGATGCTGACGGGCGTGCGCCGCCATTCTGTCGACGAGAAGCCCGTCAAACACTGTACGAACGCTGCAACCTGGTCTTGATACAGAATTCCTGTCCCGAAGCTGCTGTGGCAATCAAGCAGCATATGGGCGTGCCGGTGGCAATAGCCCTTTGAATAAGCGAGTTCCCCGCGCACCTTGGGGTCGTTCACCATCTCATAAAGCAACGCATCGAAGTACCGCTTTAGGGACTCGGACTCGAGCGCGCACAGGGCGCACTCCGGCGTCTTGGCAAGGGCCTCAAGCACGTCGAAATAGGGCATGTGCTTCTCAGGATTGCGTGTCATCCTTGCTCCGCGTGACTATGCGCTCCACAATAACTCCCATCAGGGCCGCGATGTGGCGCACCTGAGCGCTGTCCGGGCCTTGTTCGAGTGCCTGCTTCAGACATTCGCGGGCCTCATCGCCGCGACCCAACTTATGAAGGCACCAGGCCAGATTCGCCATGAACGCGGGCTCATATGGATTGAGCCAGATGGCCCGGCGCAGTTCCGACTCCGCAGCGGGGTATGCTTCCCGCTCCATCAGGTACACGGCCAACGTATTGTGGTTGTGCCCGAGATGCCGACTGGGGCGCAAGGCATTTTCGCGGCGGTAGTTCGCCTGCGCCGTATCGTCAGGAGTGGAAGCTTTTCTTGGTGGCATGATTGCTTTCGACCCTCAATCCTCCTCCGAACTCATCGTGACGGAGCTGACATTGTCGCCGGCTATCCGTGCCAGCTCGTTCCTTGTCACCGCAGTGAGGATCCTCTCAAGAGACGTCATGAGACCGTCAAGGCTTGGCTCGAGGAACCTCGCTAACTCCTCGGGTGGTTCGCCGTAGCCCTTTAGATACTTTGGTCCGAGTTCTATCAGGTCCGAGATCAGAACCATGCAAGAGCCACGGATCGAACCATCCACATTCTTGATGACAGGCTTAAGCCCTAAGGAGTCCCGAATCTTGGTCAGCAACGTTCGGGCGGCCTCGACATCTCGGAGCAACGCTTCCCGCTGTTTTGTGGAAAGCATGTTTCGTTCGTGAAAAAGCACCGAGTGCGTCTCATGTCCCTGAGCCCAGTGTTCGAATCCACACAGGGCCTCGTCGAGAAGTCCGAGGGTTATCCTGATGATCCGTTCATGGTTTTCACTGATCTCTATCCGCCCCTCGGACATGTTCTTCCTCTTGTTGAGGCACGGGCTTACCGGCCGAATCGGGCCGCTTTGCCCAACTCGGCCTCGATCTCGATGAGCCGATTGTACTTGGCGATGCGTTCACTGCGGCATGCGGAACCGGTCTTGATTTGCCCCCCGCCCATGGCCACGGAGAAATCCGCAATGAAAGCGTCTTCGGTCTCGCCGGAGCGGTGCGAGATGACAAAGCCCCAGCCCGCTTGGCGGCACATGTGGATGGATTCGATAGTTTCCGTCACCGTGCCGATTTGGTTGAGCTTGATGAGCACGGCATTCGTGGATTTCTCCGCGATGCCTCGCTCGATGAACTTGGTGTTCGTAACGTACAAGTCGTCGCCGACAATCTGGACTCTGCCGCCCAGCGCGGCGGTGTGGGCGCGGAACCCTTCCCAGTCGTTCTCTGCCAAGCCGTCTTCGATGGAGATGATGGGATACTTGTCTATCCATGCCTGGTACAGCGCCGTCAACTCGCTGCTGTTCTTGCGGCCTTGCCCGGACTTGGCTAGGTTGTATGCGCCGTCTTCGTAGAACGAACTTGCGGCGGGATCGAGCGCGATGGCCACGTCCTTGCCCGGTTTGTACCCTGCGGCTTTGATGGCCTCGACAATCACTTCGCAGGCTTCATCATTGCTCTTCAGGTTTGGCGCAAAACCGCCTTCGTCACCCACGCTTGTCGCGTAGCCGTTCTTGTGGAGAATACCCTTGAGGGCGTGGAAGGTCTCCGCGCCGTGCCGCAAGGCTTCCGCGAAATTGGGGGCGCCGACGGGCATGACCATGAACTCCTGGAAATCCACGCTGTTGTCAGCGTGTTTGCCCCCGTTGAGAATGTTCATCATGGGCACGGGCAGACGAAATGCACCTGTTCCGCCAAGATAGACGTAAAGGGGCAGTCCCGCATCCGTTGCGGCGGCGCGGGCCACGGCCATCGAAGCGCCAAGGATGGCGTTCGCTCCCAACTTGGCTTTGTTCGGAGTGCCGTCGAGTTCTATCATGAGGTGGTCGATCTCGGCTTGGTGGTCGGGGTTCATGCCGCAAATGGCCGGGGCAATCACGTTGTTCACGTTCGCCACCGCTTTGAGCACCCCTTTGCCGCCGTATCGTTTCTTGTCTCCATCGCGCAGTTCAATGGCCTCGTTCTCGCCCGTGGACGCCCCGGATGGGACAGAGGCGGATGCCGTAACGCCATTGTCCAGACAAACCAGAACGCGCACCGTGGGGTTGCCTCGTGAATCCAGGATCTCTAGTGCTTGAACCGATGTGATCTTGCCGTTCATTGACCGTTTCTCCTCATATGCTGGAAGCCCTATGTCTCCGTTAGTTGTCCAAGCTGCCGAAGCGCGGACTCGATGTCCGCACGCTGGTCGCTTGCGTTGGATACCAGTGTCTCAATTGTTGCCAGTTCCTTTTCGATGGACTCGATGGATTGCGCGGCCAGGCTTTCAATCGAAGTGTTGACGGCCTCCGCCCACTGGGTGGCCAGCCGGGAAAGGTTTTTCTCAACTTCCCACGGGATTAGGCGGAGAAAATGCCGTTCGAAGAGCGAATGAAAGATCCCCATGGGGATTGCGAACCACAGGAGTTCGATGTGGCTGTCGAAGGTTAGGCCCACCTTCACATCGGGCCTCTTGGGTTCGGCGATCTCGGCGTGAAACCGTGCCCCTTCAAACGCAACGCCCAGAGCCCTCTCTATTTCCTTGGAGAGCCGGTCTTGAAAGGCTCTGACGGTGCGGTGAAAGCTTGCCTGTGCCTCGACAAGGAACTCCTCCAAGCACGCCTTGCCATTCTCCGAAACGCGCCCCAGTTCTTCTTCCAGGGCAACTGCAAGCCAATCCTGGAATGCCTGGGTCCTTTTCGCCAGATTCCCCTTCCATGCACCCATCGCCTTCCGAAGAGAAGCCCGAAGCCGATTCGTCAGCTCCGCATGATGGGCATGGAATCCTTCGCCTGACGCTGTGCGGACCCGCGTCTTCAGATCCTGGGTCAGGACCCGGACCTCTTTCCGCAGCGAACCGGCGCCTTCCTGTTCGCGCCGGATCACCTCGCGCAAGTCGGAGCGGGCGCTCTCCACGGCCGTTGCCGCCGTCTGGGCCAGAAGCAAATATGCTCTGCACTCCGAAACCAAGGCGGAGAGTTTGTGGCCCATGATCTTCGTGAACAACTCTTCGTGGCGAGCCACCACGCGCCGAAGAAGGTAATCGCGCACATCGCTTTGAAACCGTTCATACTCCGAACGGATCGAGAAAGGAAAGACGGGGAGCTGCCGCCCGGTGTGTTGGGCGATCTGCCACTGCGTAAACTCGATGACGACTTCTCGCTCACGTTGCGAGACCAGATCCGCTTTTGTAAGAAGGATCACGACCTCCGGGCTGTGTTTGAAGACCTCGCCCAAAAGTCGCAAGTCCTGCTCGGCCATGGGCTGAATCATGCTAATGGCCACCAGCGCTCCGCCCACCTTGGGCAACCAATCCATGGACGCCTGGGTGTTGTGAGTGAAGATGCTTCCAAGGCCCGGCGTGTCTACGAAGCGGATCCCACGGTAAACCGCGAGCGACGCAAGTTCCACTTCGACCAAGGCCACCCGTTTCTCGTTTTTGGGATTGCGCTGTTCAGTGACATAGTCGGGCAATTCGGTCATCGGGATTTCTTCGATCTCGCCGGACAATCGGCGAGCGACGGCGCGATCTTCGGGCCCATACCCGACCCGTGTAATCACCGCCGTGGCCGGAAGGACATTCACCGGCATGATTTCACTGCCAATGAGGCTGTTCAGAAAGGAACTCTTGCCGGCCTTGAACTGCCCAACGACGGCGATGTCCACGACTCCGCCGCTCCGAAGCGTCTCTGAACAGGCGTTGATTTGTGGCAGCAAGCTGTGGAGGCGAAACTGCTCGCAGATGCGTGCCAGGCTGTCGACGTATGCGGCCCAATCGTTCACGGAGCGGTCTCCTACCAGGAAAATGGGTCGATGAGGTCGGACTTGATGGCGGCAAGACTGGAGTTCGACGACGCCATATCAGGCTCCTGCGATAAATCAACCATCTCGGTTTGCTGTGACAGCGTCAGGAAGGCGGGCGTGACATCACCCGTGCTGCGGCGGGCTCAACCAGGACCTCCCACCGCAATCCGTGACGCGGTAGGAGTTATCAGCCGTGTGGCGGTTCCGGGGAACTCCATCCCCTATGTGAGCAATCTTACCATTTTGCTCGAACCACATCAACGCTCCAATTCGAGTGGATTTTCTTGCTCGACGCAACGGCTGTGCTTTACTCCGAGTAGAGCTGCGTCCAGAGCTTCATCAGGCGCCGCGCGGTCAAGATGCGTGCCTGCCGGCTTTCCTGCGTTTGCAGGCCTCTGCGAGCGATCTTACGAACGCGCCAACTTTTGGGGGCATATCGTCCGTGTCGCCCAACTGGCCGACCATCCGCACAATGGCGCTCCCGACGATCACCCCGTCGGCGTAACCCGCGACCTCCTCGGCCTGATCCGGCGTCGAAATGCCAAAGCCTACCGCCACCGGAACGGATGTACACGCTTTGATCTGCGCGACCATCGATTTCACGGAGGACGCGATGTCGGCCCGTTCGCCCGTCACACCGGTGCGCGAGACGTAATACACGAAGCCGGTGGAGTTTCGCGCGATGAGCCTGACGCGCTCCGGCGTGCTCGTCGGCGCGACCAGAAACACCGTGGCGACACTCTTCGCATCGAGTTGCCGCTTATACTCGATGGCCTCTTCGGGCGGGAGATCCACGCAGAGCACGCCGTCGACGCCCGCCTCCGCCGCGTCCCTCGCCAGCGCTTCGATTCCATACGCTAGGACTGGATTGACGTACGTGAAAAGGACAATCGGGATCTGCGTCGTCGCGCGCAGCCGCTTTACAAGGCGCACGATGTCGTGCAGAGATACATTGTGCCGAAGCGCGCGCTGCGCGGCCTCCTGATTGACGACGCCGTCCGCGACCGGGTCCGAAAACGGCACGCCGAACTCGATGATATCCGCGCCCGCCTTCTCAAGTTCAGCGACAAGCTGGGCCGTGCGTTCGAGTGTGGGATCGCCTGCCGTGATATACGGAATAAAAGCGGTCTCGCCTCGCGCCGCCAAATCCTTGAAACGTTTCTCGATTCGATTCACGCCGTGTTCTCGTTCTTTCCTATTCCCGTTTTCCGAGAGTAACAGTCAGCAGCCCACAAATGAACAGGAAGAGCACAGCGGCAAAAATACCCGCCAGCAAAGCCCGTAGGAACATCGGATACCCTCCGCCAAGGTATTGATGGGCAAAGCCGGTTGAGAAAAGGGAAAGGATCATTGAGATTTGCACAATCCTGTTCTTCTTCATGATGAATATTCCATTCGTTCACAAACACTGTCGGAACGCAACCCGCGAATCTAGAACTCCTCATTTGGCATAATGAATCGGGCCGCTTGTTGAACGTCTTTGTCGCCACGGCCGCTCATGTTGATAATGACGATATCGTCGCGCGGCATCTGCGGGACGATCTTGACCGCATGGGCGACCGCGTGCGCGCTTTCGAGTGCGGGGATGATGCCTTCGAGGTGGCTGACTCGCTGAAAGGCATCGAGCGCCTCCTGATCCGTCGCATGCGTATACTCGACCCGTCCTGCGCCACGCAGAAAAGAATGCTCCGGCCCGACGCTCGCGTAATCGAGCCCCGCCGAGACGCTATGCGTGCCCAGGATCTGGCCGTTCTCGTCCTGGAGCACGAAGCTGTACGCGCCTTGCAGCATGCCTTCCCGTCCTCCGGCGAAACGAGCCGCATGCTGTCCCGTTTGGATGCCGAGTCCGCCCGCTTCGACGCCGATCATCCGGATGTCTTTCTCGTGCAGGAACTCGAAAAACAGGCCGATGGAATTGCTTCCTCCGCCCACGCAAGCCATCAACGTGTTCGGCAACCTGCCTTCCATCTCGAGGATCTGTTTGCGCGTTTCCTTGCCGATGATGCTCTGGAAATCGCGGCAGATCATTGGGAACGGGTGCGGCCCATGCACCGTTCCGAGCACGTAATGCGTATCGCCGACGTTTGTTACCCAGTCGCGAAGCGCCTCATTGATGGCGTCTTTCAGCGTCTTGCTTCCGGATGCAACGGGGATGACGCGCGAACCGAGGAGCCGCATCCGAAAAACGTTTAGCTTCTGCCGCTCGATGTCCTCGGTGCCCATGTAAACATCGCAGTCGAGTCCGAGCAGCGCCGCCACCGTGGCCGTAGCGACTCCGTGCTGGCCGGCGCCGGTCTCTGCGATGAGGCGCCGCTTTCCCATACGCTTGGCAAGCAGCGCCTGTCCGAGCGCGTTGTTGATCTTGTGCGCGCCGGTGTGCGCAAGGTCCTCTCGCTTGAAATATACCTTTGCGCCGCCCCGGTGCGTTCCTTCGGAGCCGCCCCTCAGTTGCTCGGTAAGACGCGACGCAAAATAGAGCGGCGTGGGCCGCCCGACGTAGTGGACCTGATAATCGCGGAGCATTTCCTGGAACGCCGGATCCGTTTTCGTCGCAAGGTATGCCGTTTCCAGTTCGGCCAAGGCCGACATCAGCGTTTCAGGCACGAACCTACCGCCGTACGGGCCGTAGCGCCCGCGGGCGTCAGGATACGGGTAACTGCTTTGCGTTTTGAATGAAGAGGCGTACTCGTTCATGGTCCTTCTTTCCAGGCGCGCTTTCGACGCCGCCAGAAACGTCCACGGCGTAAGGGCGGACCTTCGCAACGGCCTCCGCTACGTTCTCCGGGGTGAGTCCGCCGGCCAGAATGATGGGACGGCCCAGCGCGACGGCCCGTCGGGCGAGTTCCCAATCGCAGGGGACGCCCGTACCGCCATGGACGCCTGGCGTCGCCGCATCGAGGAGGTAGGCCTTGGTGGGATAGGCCAGCATGTCCTCCGGCTTGAAATCCGGCCCTGCGCGGAACACCTTGATGGCGCGCCTTGCCACAAACTGACAATCCAGAGGCGTTTCCTCGCCGCACAACTGAACGAAATCAACGAAATGCAGGTACTGCATGATCTGGTCGACGGGCTCGTTGACGCAGACCGCTACCTTCGCGACAAACGGCGGCAAGGCGTGACAGATTTCCTGCGCAGCCCTCGGTGAGATGTAGCGATTCCGATCCTTGGCCTCGCGTGCAAAAACGAAACCGAGTGCGTCGGCGCCCGCATCGCACGCCGCCAACGCGTCCTCGAGGTTCGTTATGCCGCAGATCTTAACTTTCATCACTGCCGAGCAGCTCCCGTACCTTCGCTTGAATGTCGTTGCTCGTCACGAGGGCTTCTCCCACAAGGATCGCGTCGACGCCGCCATCCTCGAGCATGCGGACGTGCTCCCGCGTCTGAATGCCGCTCTCGCTCACCAGCACGTGGCCTCCCGGCACCCGCTTTCTCAGCTCTAACGTCGTGTTTAGGTCCACATCGAATGTATCAAGGTTCCGGTTGTTGATGCCAATAATGTGGGCGCCCGCGTCACGGGCAAGATCGATTTCCGCGGCGGTATGCGTCTCGACGAGCACGCTCAACCGAAGTTCGCCGGCCAATCCGAGATAGTCGCCTAACTGCTGATCGGAAAGTATGCGCACAATGAGCAGGATCGCATCCGCATGCGCCGCGCGCGTCTCGTAGATCTGATACTCGTCGACGACGAAGTCCTTGCGCAGGCACGGCAACTTCACGGACTTGTGCACTGTGCCAAGGTCATCGAGCGAACCTTTGAAAAAACGCGCGTCCGTAACTACCGATATGGCGCGCGCGCCCGCCGTCTCGTAAAGCGTGGAAAGGTCCGCCGGCTCCACGTTGTCAATGAGGATCCCTTTCGATGGCGACGCCCGCTTGATCTCCGCGATAAGACTGATTCCCTGCTTGCGCAACGCTCCTCGAAAGTCGCGCGGGGGAGGCATTCCCTCGATTCGTTCGAGCAACATCGCGAGAGGGACGGCTTGTTTGGCCTGGGCCACTTCCTCCCGCTTATGAGCGACAATCGTGTCAAGAATCATGGGACGCTCGCACTAAGGCCTCCAACGTGGCCCGCGCCGCCCCCGAATCAATCGACTTTGCCGCGAGGACCATTCCGGACGCCCAATCAGTGGCGGCTAGTCCGGCGATCAGCGCCGGGGCCGCATTTAGAAGAGCAACGTCTCTGTGCGGGCCTTTCTTCCCATCGAGCACGTCGCGGAGAATCGCCGCGTTCGTTTCAGGATCGCCGCCCTTCAATTGGTCGGCGGAGGTCATCTTCAGACCAAACTGCCCGGGCGAGACCTCGTACTTCCTGACCGATCCGCCACGGACTTCGGCTACCATCGAAGGACCATCGAGCGTGACCTCGTCGAGGCCGTCGGAGCCTGCGACGACAAACGCGTGGCGCGACCCCAATTGCCCAAGCACGTGCGCGAGCGGCTCCACCAAACCGGCATCGAAAACCCCCATCACCTGCCCGCATGCGCCCGCGGGGTTTGTGAGCGGCCCGAGAATGTTGAACACCGTTCGTATGCGCAATTCCGTCCGCGCCGCCGCGACGTGCCTCATGGCCGTGTGCAGTTTGCGCGCGAACAGAAACCCGATCCCGATCTCGTCAATGCACCGGCCAACCTTTTCCGGCGAGGCGTCGATATTGACACCGAGCGCCTCGAGAACATCGGCGCTGCCGCACTTGCTCGTGGCGCTCCGGTTGCCATGCTTCGCCACGGGCACACCCGCGCCCGCCACTACGAACGCGGCCGCCGTCGAGATGTTGAAGGTTCCCGATCGGTCGCCGCCGGTGCCGCAGGTGTCCACCAGCGGACGCCGCGAGGTAGGCACGCGCGTCGCCAGCGCCCGCATGGTTTCGGCGAACCCCGTGATCTCTTCGACCGTCTCCCCTTTCATGTTCAGTGCAACAAGAAAACCGGCGATCTGGCATGGCGTGGCCTCGCCGGACATAAGCACCCTCATAGCCTCAGCCGCCTGTTCCCGGGTCAGGTCCTGCCGGTGAACCAGTATTGAAATAAGGTCCTGTATCATCCCGATTCTCCCGACAGCACCCGCGTGCTCGAAGGCTTCGCCGGACCTCCGCCGATGAACGCAGCAATCTATCAGCCGCCCACAAGTGAATTCAAGAACGGCTCCCAAACAAATCCCGTTGTTTGAGCTCAATAGAACCGATGACAGCATCTAAGTACGCTTCGGTTCAGGAGCCGCCAACGTCGCCCGGTATGATATACTTTAGGCAGCCGGACTTGATAGGCGGCGAAGAAGAAGGGATGGACTCTCGCATTGGCGTTCATTGGGAATTCCTTCGTGGCGGATAAAAAGGTATCACGTGACTTGTATATGGAGAAACGTTCTATGGGTGTATTTGATGTCAAGGTCAAGATGAGGAACTTCTTGAACCAGTATCTACCCGAATCGGAACGCGGTGAAGAGGTCGAGTGCGAGGTGACGGTGGACGCGGGAGCGGCAGAACTTGCGCTTCCGGCGGAGATTGTTGAAAAACTCGCCCTGAAGCCGATCGACACCGTTCATGTGTATACGGCAGATGGCGGCCAACATGAATACCGCGTATGCGGAATCGTGGAATTAGAGGTCCAGGGGCGGAAATGTCGCGTACAGGCCATAGAATTGCCCCGAGGCGCGGGGCCTCTACTCGGCGCTGTGCCGCTTGAGGAAATGGACTGGCACGTGTCTCCTCAGCGAAAAGAGCTGCTCCCGAATCCGAAGTCCCCGGATAAGCCATTGCTTCCTCTATGCTAAGAGCGAATGTGTACGGGGGAATGTGGCACAGCCGCCCTCGGCTGTGTAATGTGCGAAGGCGCTGGATCCTCTTCGCGGCATCACACAGCCGAGGGCGGCTGTGCCACATTTGTTCAAGGAATTCCCAGTTGCAGTTTTTGCTCCGGCATATATGTCCCCTTTATACTCTGTTCACGCGTGCAATGAATTCTCATTCGTGATTCGGATCAAATGGAGGCGACGTGCTAAAAGGACTCGGAAATCTGCAAGGCATCTTGCGACAGGCCTTGGACGTTAAGAGCAAGATCGAGGAGTTTCGGGAGAAGCTCGCCGATGAGCGGACCGAGGCGTCCTCAGGCGGCGGCATGGTCACGGTCGTCATGACCGGGAAGTTTGAGGTCGAGTCGCTCAAGATCGATCCGGAGATCATCAACAAGGATCAGCCCGAAGTCCTGGAGACGCTCGTTACCGCGGCCATCAACGAGGCGGTTCGCCGGATGCAAGAAGTGGTGAAAACCAAGATGGCGGAGCTGACCGGCGGGCTCGATCTTCCGGGGATCACTTAGAGCGTGTACGGAAAGGTTCCGAGATGGCTTCCGAGAACTGGGTGCCATGGATAAGACGGCGTCGCTTTCCGCTGTTATGGCCATTGGACGGGCTCATACAACGCCGTTTTATCCATGCCACCCGCGCTACTGGTAACCACTAAATGCGCATCGTCTTCTTCGGCACGCCAGAACTTGCGGTTCCCACGCTTGCTGCGGTGGCCGAACGACACGAGATTGCCGCCGTTGTCTGCCAGCCCGACCGTCCTCAAGGGCGCAGCAGCAAGCCGGTTCCGTGCCCAACGAAAACGTGGGCGCTGCAATATGAAATCCCCGTCGTGCAACCCACGGCTCTCAACGACGGCGCATTTGGGACGTGGCTTAAAGGCCAGGGGCCGGAACTGTGTGCGCTGGTGGCCTATGGTCGCATCCTGAAGCAGCCGATCCTTGACGTCCCTGCTCACGGCTTCTTGAACATGCACCCGAGCCTGCTCCCGAGGCATCGAGGCCCGTCTCCGATCCAAACCGCGATCCTCTGCGGGGATCAGGTGACCGGCGTCAGCATCATGCGGCTCGATGCGGGCATGGACACGGGGGATATCCTACTGCAAGAGGACGCGCCGATTCTGCCGGACGACACCACGGCATCCCTTTCGGAACGACTGGCGGCCATGGGCGCCGAGCTAATGTTACAGGGCATCGAGCGAATCGCGTCGGGCAAAGCGGTTTTCACGCCGCAGGATCACTCGCGCGCCACGGTGACCAGGATGTTTGAGAAGCAGGATGGCCGGATCCGTTGGGGCGCTGCCGCGCGCGAGATTCACAACCTCGTTCGCGCGTCGATCCCGTGGCCTGTCGCGCATTGCCTTTTTCACGGCGACGTGTGCCGCATCCACAATACCCAAGTCGAGGAACGGGCCACGGACGCGGTGCCCGGAACGATCACCCGCGTCGAGCCCGACCGGGTCCTGACCGCCACGGGTCAAGGCCTGCTTGCCGTTCTTGAGATTCAGATGCCGGGCAAACGCGTCATGTCCATCGCCGAGTTTCTCCGCGGACACAGCATAGAACGAGGCGAACGTTTCGAGGATATCCCGTGAGCGTCGATATCGTTCGGGACACAGCGATCAACGTCCTCTTGCGTGTCTTTGAGAACGATGCTTATTTGAGCATCGCGCTCGACAAGTCATTGCGGCGCAGATCGATTTCCGAACGAGGCCGAAGATTCCTGACGCAGCTTGTCTACGGCACGGTGCGCCACAAGCTGTTATGCGACTACATTCTCGAGCGGCTTGTGCGCGATCCGCTCGATAAGCTTCCATCCGCAATCCTGAGCATTCTTCGCATGGGGGTCTTCCAGTCGCTCTTCTGTTCGCAAGTCACGTTTCCTTCCATGGTCCACACGAGCGTGGAACTTGCGAAGCGCCGCGGCCACGCAGGCTTGGCGAAGCTTACCAATGCAGTGCTTCGCCGCGCGCCGCAGTCGCTGGACGAGGTCCTTTTTCCCTCGCGTGAGCGAGACCCGGCGGCCTATCTCAGCGTTCGTTACTCGATGCCCCGATGGCTTGTGGATGAATGGACCGCCGAGTTTGGGGAGGCGTCCGCGGAGGCGTTGTGCAAAGCGTCTAACGAAGAGGCGCCGACCACAATCCGGGTCAATACACTGAGAACGACGCCCGAGAACCTGGCAACGGACTTGGCGAAGCACGAATGCGCCGTCGAGAAGAGAACGCCCGTGCCGGAGGAGCTCACGCTGATAGGCGGCAAGCCGCCTGCCCGTTTGAACCTGTTTCGGGAAGGCAACTTCATCATTCAAGATGCCGCGTCCATGTTGCCACCCCACCTGTTGGAACCTCAACCGCACGAGCGGGTATTAGACCTCTGTGCTGCTCCGGGCGGCAAAGCCACGCACATCGCCCAGCTTGGCCTCGGTCAATCGCACGTCGTCGCGATGGATGTCCATCCCGGGAAACTCGGTCTCGTCCGCGAGAATTGCGAGAGGCTCGGCATATCGGGCATGGCACTGGTATGTGGTGATGGTGTCGCGCCACCGTTCGACGGCGGATTTGACCGGGTCCTGGTTGACGCGCCTTGCACTGGATTGGGAACGCTTCGCCGGCATCCGGACCTGAAGTGGCGTGCGACGCCGGACACGCGCGAGACCCTTGTCCCGCTGCAAGAGTCGCTGTTGCGCAGCGGGATTCGACTCTGCAAGAATGGTGGCGTGGTCGTCTATTCCGTGTGTACGATTTCCCGCCAAGAAACGACCGAGGTCGTGCATAGCATCATGGAAAGCGAACGGGTTGAAGCGGAAACCGGCCCAGAATGGATGAAACCGTGGCAGAAAGGTCCAGGAGAGTATCAGACGCTTCCCCACGAAGGGGGATTGGACGGGTTCTTCTTGATGCGATTTCGGAAGGCATCGTAAGCGTCGCGGTCTTCATCCTTTCGTTCCTCGGATGGTTCATTCGCTGGTCCGTCGCGACCGTGTTCTTTCTCTGTGTGATGGCCGTGGCCGGTTATTGGGTGTTCACGCAGGCCCTTCAAAGCGGCGCTTCCGTAAAGGTGCCGGACGTCACGATGCGACCCGTTACGGAAGCCAGCTTGCTGCTCTCGGGGCAAAGCCTCGAGATTGGCAAGCAGACCCAGGTCGCGGACGACCGCGTACCGAAGTATTATGTTATCGCGCAGCGCCCGGAAGGGGGCAAGGTTGTGCGGACGGGACGCAGGGTCGACTTGACGATTAGCGCGGGAACTGAGTCGCTGAGCCCTCCGGACCTCGTGGGCAAAACCCTGCAACAGGCTACCGATGAGATTCGTCGAAGCTCGTTCAACCTCGGGAACGTGGCGCGTATCGCCCATGGTACTCCGCGCGACACCGTGATCTCCCAGGACCCGGACGCGACTCGACGCATCTCGAGCGCGGCCCGCATTAGTCTGCTCGTCAGTGATGGCCAGATTTCTGCAAACGCCTTCATGATGCCCGACCTGTTGCGCAAATCCATACAGGAAGCCGCTCAGATTATCGAGCCGCTGGGGCTCAAACCCAAACCCGCTTACGTCGAGTTGCCCGACCAGCCGTTCGACGTAGTGCTCGACCAGCGTCCGCCCGCGGGGTCTCTTGTCCAACAAGGGGACGTTGTCGAGTATAGCGTTCGCCCCTCAGGCAATGTGGCGCTGCCGGACGTGCAACGGAAAACACCCGAACTGTCTTATGTTGTTCCGACATCGTGGTTCGAGCGCGAGGTATGGGTCTACACCGTCGACCGGAACGGCGCGCCCACCCTGATCTACCCCCTCGAGCGGCACTATGTTAATAACCAGCCTCCACGGTTCGTTTCCGGGTCCAAAGTGCTGATCCCGCCGATCTCCTTCATTGACAAAGTCACTGTAGAGATATATCTTGACGGCCAATTGAGCAAGTTGTACTACTTTGAGGGCGACGCGCCGCCCGTCGAGAGCCCGTAAGTGCAGGATGAAGATTATTCTCAGATCGGAGATTTCAGATCTGAGATCTGCATAAGGAACCTAACGTGCCCAATATCAAGATCGCACCCTCGATTCTCTCGAGTGATTTCAGCCGCCTCGGCGAAGAAGTGCGCGCCCTCGTGGAAGCGGGCGCCGACATGGTTCACTTTGACGTGATGGATGGCCACTTCGTGCCTAACATAACCATCGGCCCTCCAATCGTAGCTGCCTTGCGCCGCCATTGCGCCGTGCCCATGGACGTGCATCTGATGATTGACGAGCCGGATCGGTACGTCGCCGATTTCGCCGATGCCGGCGCCGACATCATCTCGTTTCACATCGAGGCGGCCAATCATCCGCACCGCATCATTCAACAGATCAAGGACCTTGGACTGAAGGCGGGCATCGTTCTGAATCCCGGGACTTCGGAGGACGAGATCGAGTTCGTTGTCGAGGAACTGGACATGGTCCTCGTGATGACGGTGAACCCGGGTTTCGGCGGACAGGCCTTTATCCCCGAAATGCTGCGCAAGATCAAGAACATTCGCGATATGATCGGAGATCGCGACCTCGAAGTCGACGGCGGCATTGATGAACGGACCGCCCCGCTGGTTGTTGAAGCAGGCGCCAACGTCCTAGTCGCGGGATCGTACGTCTTTCGGAGCGATTCATATCTCGAGGCAATCGAAACCCTCCGGGGCTTTGGCGGCTGAACAGGGCGTCGACCGTCACGCAATTCAGATAAACGGTAACTGTTTGTCCCCGGACTAGGGGTTGGCCGGCCCATGGTTTCCTGCCGGTTCCTGGCTGGAGACCGAAACCACTCTCCGCACGACCTCCAGCAACTGTTTGAGGTCGTATGGTTTCTGAATGAACTCGGATGGGCCTTGGCCTGGAAATTGGCTCCTGGTGTATTGTTCATTGAAGCCGCTCGAAAGAATCACAGGAACGTCGTGCCGAATCTCCTGGAGCGCTTTGAACGTCTCGGGTCCGTCCATATGGGGCATAGTCATATCGAGCAGCACAAACCGGATCCGGTCCGCGTTGACGCGATAGATTTCCACGGCCTCCTGTCCGTCTACCGCGGTGAGAACCGTGAATCCCGTCTGCTCGAAAAACTCCCGGGTCAGTTCGCGGACCGTTATCTCGTCATCCACCACCAGAACGGTTCCGGCGCCGCGCCACGTTACCAAGTCTTCGGTGACCGGGCGAGGGGGTTCCACCTCGCGTTTCGATGCCGGAAACAGTATCCGGAACGTCGTGCCGAGGCCTGGTTCGCTGTACACTTTGATGGCGCCCCGGTGGCCACGCACAATGCCGAGCACCGAAGCCAGCCCCAGTCCACGGCCAGTAAACTTCGTGGTAAAAAACGGCTCGAACAGCCGCGTGCGCGTTTCCGCCGTCATACCGCACCCTGTGTCCGACACTTCCAGATAGATGTAGGTCCCCTTTGGCAGATCCTCATCGAGATGTGTCTCAGACAGATAGGCCCGGTCGCATTCCATCAGGCCGGTGCGGACGGTGATCAGGCCGCAGGTTCCCCCAATCGCCTCGGAGGCGTTTAGAATGAGGTTCATAATGACTTGGCGCAACTGCGTCACGTCTGCCTCCACCGCAGGCAGGTTTGCTGCATAATCGTATCGCAGGGTGCATTTCTTCGGGATGGAGATCTCCAGGAGATTGGCCATCTCACGCACGACCTCGGAAAGGAGGACCGGCTCGACGACGAGCTTCCCCTTGCCGGAATACGCCAAGAGCTCCTTGGTCAGGTCGGCGGCGCGTTGAGCCGTGACTTTGATCTCCTGCACGCTCCTGCGCGGCGCGGAGGCGGAGGGGAGCTGCATCAGGGCGAGGTCCGCGTGGCCAAGGATGCCCATAAGCAGGTTGTTGAAATCGTGGGCGATTACGCTGGCCAGCATGCCGAGGCTTTCGAGTTTTTGCGCATAATGAAGCTGTGTCTCGATCTGGCGCCGTTGCTCCTCAGCATGCTTGTGTTCCGTCACATCCAGAAAAGAGGCTATCATGCAAACCGGTTCCCCGCGTTCATCGCGGAGCATGTTGGCACAGTACTGTACATCAAAGGGAGTGCCGCTTTTTTTCATTCCAACGAGTTCGCCCGTGTCGTTTCCCTTCTCCTTCAACACGCGAATCGTCTCGGCGGCCGCGTCGCCCGATTGCCAGAACTCCAGCGCAGACCTGCACAGGACTTCGCTCAGATCGCTGTATCCCCAAAGCCGGAGAAAGGAGTCGTTGACATAACTTAGCCGGCCGGCCATATCGGCGAGCGCGACGGCGCTGATCGACGCGGCGATGGCCCTGTCCCTGACTTTGAGCTCCAATTCGCGCTGTTTTCGCTCTGTGTTGTCGCGAATGACCGCCACCAGGCCCATGGGCCGTCCTAAGGAATCATTCAGGGCGGAGCTTTTTTGTTCAAGATGACGGATCTCGCCCTTGGGATCGACATACCGGTAATCCACTGTGGCGGGAACCCCGGACTTCATCACGTCGAGGCGGTGCTCCTGGAATTTAGAGCAATCCTCCGGAAGGATGCCCACGTCCCACGCGAATCCGCCCCGAGGCCAGGTGCCTGCGGCGATCCCGGCAATCTTCTCCACGGCTGGGTTGGCCCTTAGTACGTGACCATTCAGATCCAGGACGAGGATGACATCGGCAGCGTTTTCGGCAATAAGCCGATAGCGCGACTCCGACTCTCGAAGTTGCTGCTGCAACAAGTGACTCGCCAAGAGGCGGCCAGCCCGTTCGGACACAAAGGCCAACGTCTTTTCGGCCTCCAAGGTAAAGAAGCCCGGTTCCCCATGGCTGAGATTGAGGACCCCGATGGTTCTTCCTCGGACCCGAATTGGGAAGCACAGCAGCGAGCGGACTTCCGTCGGACTTCCGCCCACTTGAAGGAAGTCCGCGCATTGGGTAACGTCATCAATGCGCATCACCTCACCGGCCTGGGCGACCTGGCCGACGATACCCTCCCCGACGCGAAAGCTCTTGCCAAACCACTCGCCGGCCTTATAGTACCTCCCCCGATCTTCGGTGGGGCTCGAAGCTGCGCGCAACTCCAGTTGCTGTCTTTTCGGGTCCATCAGCATGAGTGAGCAGTTCTCGGCGGCCAGTCCGTGCGTGAGCGTCTCGACCAGCTTCTGGCAGATCTCGCTCAGGTCCAACTCCGGGTCGTCAAACTCATCGATTTGCCGGAGAATCGACAGATCCTGGACCAGCGCCTCATAGCGGAGGGTCATCTCTCTTAGCGCCTTGGCGTAAGAGGCAGTTCTGGGGTCCTCGTGCAAGGAACGCATCCTCACGACTTCATGTTAGTCTCACATGGCTTTTTGTGCCAGCGCGTTTATAAACTGCAGGGTTTCCTCGCGGAACTGTTCCAGATCCTGCAGTATACCAGCGACGTCGTCCGCAGTCAGGTCAAGCATGGCAGCGAGGTCCTCATCGACCGGCTGCCCCATGGGCTGGCCGGCAGAGCCATAGCTGGCCGCGCAGGATATGTCGTTGGCCAGGGCCACGGCGATGACCTCACGCCTATGGGGACCCGAATAGACGGAAGCCCTATAGAGGTTGCCGATCACGTCTATCATCACCGAAGGAAACAGCCAGCGCTCCGCGATCCATGCGCCCACTTCGGCATGGGTGGTGTGAAGTTGCTCGGCCTCGACCTCTTCGAGGGGGCGCTGAGAGTGCATGGCAATTTCGAAAACCCGCTGATACTCTGCCTTGAAAGCCAGCGCCAGGACGTATTTCCCGATGTCATGCAGAAGCCCCGAGGTAAAACAGGTGTGGCTCGCGTTGAGCCAGCCGCATCGCTCGGACACGAGTTGGGCGGCTTTCGCGGCCCCCAACGAATGCATCCAAAAGTCTTTCGGGTCGATGGTGAACGGGCCTCGGTGAGAAAAGGCATCGAATACGGACATGGCTAAGGCAAGCAACCGCACCGCGTCGAATCCGAGAACGATCACGGCGTGCCGGATCGAGTTGACCTCGTGGCGAAGACCGTAAAAGGCCGAATTCGCCATCCGGAGCACCCGGGCCGAGATCGCGTGGTCACGCTCAAGAATGGCTGTGAGATCCGCCGCCGTGGATTCGTCATCGCCGACGGCGTCCAGGATTTCACCCATGACTTCCGGCAGCGTAGGGAGATCCTGGACCCGGAGCAACCTCCTGACGACCTCGCGATCAATCATTGAGAGATCTCCCCGATGCGCCGGGCTGAGAATCGTATCTCGCCTTTCGGTCTTTCTCCGACGCACATCCTTCCCCCGCTATGCCCCGGAGAGGGCTTTCTGGTTCCGCCGCACTCTTTTAACATAAGTCCGCGACTCTCCCCGACTTGCGATCAGCCGGATTCATGCCTTGAGCGTAGGTCTTCGAAGCGGAGGCAAACCAGAACCCCCCGCAACAGATCGTTATAATTCCCTATAAGGATACACGATTCCTTTCCGACTGTCAAGCCTTATGGGGACAGCCCTGGCGGGGCAGTCGATGGCACATGCATCTGATAGTCTGTCTGTAATATCTCACTTAGTTTGCTGTTCCACACTTCTGTCAAAGGAGCTCTTCGCCTGTAGTTCGGGCGCCGGAAACTCAAATGACCGCTTCACAAATGTCCTTTCACCTTCGAGGGGGTCGTGGCGTTGCACGGTGTTTGGAACGGGGATAATGTAGTTGGGTCGCGGCGGTATTCCAAGAGACTCCGGAAAGAGGGGGATCTCCTCGACGGTGTTGATCTTGATCGACCCTGATGGTTCCATCCTGAGGGCAAGCTCGACGCCTTGACGAGGCATAAGATTGAATCTCATGCCCCAATGTTCCCCGCCGCCATGGACCTGTTGCCCGAACACGGCGGCCGAAAGTACCTTGGAACCGCTCACTCCGAGCCGGAGCAGGGATGGCTTGTCCGGGCATGTTACACGGAGGGTAATCTCGCGGACATTGTCGCGCACGGTGTCGTTCAGCACAGTGATGGAGGGCCCGGCGAGCGGTGCGACGGGCGCGGGTGCCTTGAGGCAAAGCGCGCGTTCGCCCGGCTTGAATTCGGCGACCTCCGCGCGCGGCGTCCCGGGAGGGAAGAACCGGGAGGTCCACTCATCCGTCGTTTGGTCGGCGCTGAGCCAGTAGGCCTTGCCGGCATCGAGGTCTAGGCCGTATGAAAGGCTGTCGAGGTTGGGCCGGAGGGGGCTGACGGTGTTCGTGAGCATGCCGCCAAGCCAGAGCAGCATACCCGCCGCGCCGAAGGCCGATGGGAGCCACGATTTACTCGGCCGCGCAAGAAGGTCGAGTTGCGGGATGAGGAGACTCAGGAGAAGACAGGCCACCACCATCAATGGCGGCGACATGAAGACCGTCAGCGCCAACATGAACCCTTGGTATGTGGGAAGCCAAAGGATCAATCCCGGAAGCGCCAGGACGGTGACAAAGGCCAGACGGCCCGCGGGAAGAGTTCCGGTTTCGCGCGACAAGAATAGGATCGCGAGTCCGATGGACGTGAGCAGCAAGGGCCAGTTGAAAAGGTACGCCGCGCCCGGCAGAAAACGCTGCGCACCGATCATCGTTGCGAACCACCATACCAGCGAGCCGGCTGCAAGGTTCTGGGTGCGGATGAACCTGCGCCAGCCGCTGTAAAGAAGCGTCATTACTGCAACTGTCACGAGGAAAAAAGCCCAACCGTATTCGTCGCTGCGATACAAAATGGGGAAATCCGCCGTATTTCCCAGCCTGTATCGGTAGAGCCTATACAGATCCTCAGGGCCGCACGTAATGCCCAGAAGGATGGCGGTGACCAGCGCGGCGCACAGCGCTGTGATCGGGAATGCGAGAATCCCGCCAAAGATGCCCAGAACGGACAGATGCTTCCGCAAGAAGCCGAGAGCCAGTGTCGCGACAAACGCGGCCGCTGTAAGAATCACCAACCAACGGCTGGTCTCGAATGAGTACGTGACCATGTAGGAGCCGAGCGCATTGAAGTACACAATGTCCGGGGCCGTCACCTTCTCGAGCGGCAGGTTTCCGAATTGTCGCGCCAGACCCAGCGCGTATTCGCCATGATGTTGCAGACTCGCGAGGCTCAGGTTGCCCGGACTGTCGTCCATCGTGTGGTATTGCGAGAAATCGTCGATGAAGGCGAAGTTGAGTCCTTTGATACCGAGGGGCTTTAGCGCGGCCAGGTCGCTCGAGAACGGCATTCGCTTGTACACGTCGTACATGAGCGAGTTTGCGCGCACCGGCACACCGGATTTGACCATCTGCTCGATGAGCCAGCCGTTTTGATCGCTCGTCTCGAACATCAGAGAGGCGCCGCTGACGCCGCGGGTCTCGAAGTTCAGCAGCACGCCTACGTCTTTGACACGAGGGCTTCTGCCAAAGACCTTTGCCCCGCGCAGGCCGCCCTCCTCCGCATCGGTGAAGACGAAAAGGACATCGTTCATCAGCGGCGGCCCCGCCCTGAGCGCTCGGGCCGTCTCGAGCAGGGCCGATACGCCAGCGCCATCATCGGCGGCGCCCGGCCCATAGGGAACCGAGTCATAGTGGGCCTCCAGCGCCACCGCCCTAGTGTTAGCCGTGCCGGGAATGCGCGCCAGCACGTTCGTGATTTCCCCTGCGGAATGTCCGTCGACGTATGCACCCGCGTAGACTTCCGCGGCAATCCCCATCGAACGGAGCGTTTCTATCATGTAGTCGCGCACTTTTTCATTGGCAGGCGAACCCGCGGGATGCGGCGCCGAAGCGATGTGGCGATCAAGCTCGAGCGCCCGTTCCGCCGAGAACTCCGTGGCAGGCGCAGTGGCGGGAACGGGGAAGGGGGGACCCGCCATGTACAGGCAGAACAACGCCGAGAAGACCAGCAGGAGAAAGACGCCAAACGCCAAAGGGAAGTTGCGTTGCGAAGTCGCGACCGAAGAAGTCATGAACTCATCCCGAGATCCTTGCTGCGACTACCATTTGACCGGTCGTGACATGATAAGGTTTTCGTGCGGAATCCAGGGCGACCCTTCTGCGCTCCTCCGGGTCCTCTGTGGTGAGCGTGATTCATCGCAGAGCGTCGTAGGTCGCATCTCCAGGTGGGACCCGTGGGGAGATGGCCGAAAATCTACGGTCCCACCTGGAGATGGGACCTACGACGCTCGCCGTCTTC
>Ga0315274_10001296_pt1 | contig 38461 bp, 27 predicted proteins | sample YL17G02_20_MG_FD_203700 | JGI IMG/M metagenome (GOLD analysis project Ga0315274, IMG submission 203700) | Sediment microbial communities from Yellowstone Lake, YNP, Wyoming, USA - YL17G02_20 | ecosystem: Environmental > Aquatic > Freshwater > Lake > Sediment | place: USA: Wyoming | collected...
GCAGCCAAACGGTTTTCGCGGAGGGGCCGAGTCGGGGCAAATCCGCGTGATCAGCGGAGGCGTTCCGGCCTTAACTGGGATTGAATTCTTCGGCGCCCTGACTACGCAACTGACAGACAAGAGTGTCCGTCATCCGAATGCCTTTTGATGTCTGTCATCCTAAGTGTTGAATTTCAAGGATGCTATTGCTATGCCCTTTTGGGGAAAAGCATTTGTCTTGGATGCCGCGATTCGCTAGGAATCCCCTGTATTTTTTGCCGCGTCAAGCCGCTAATCTCTTGAATTCAGGCGCGCTCTTCAAGCGCGGATGATAGGATGATAAAATAACGGTGGATGGTGAGCGGCAGGATAAGATCTCGGCTGGTGTATTTTTTATTCGGGGCGGGAGCGCTGTTGTCGCAGGTGATATTGATCCGGCGTTTGCTCAGTGTTTTTTACGGGAACGAGCTTACGATCGGCGCTCTGCTAGCCGGGTGGATGTTCTGGTTCGGGGTCGGGGCGGTTGGTTTCGGCGGATTTTCCGACCGGGTGAAAAATCCCGAGCGAGCGCTTGCCGCCGCGCTTTTTGCCGCAGCTCTGATCTTTCCCGCGACCTGTCTCTGCACCTGGCTGGTGCGGTATATTTTCAGCATCGGCCCGGGGGTGATGGCCGGGCTTGGGACCATGCTGGCTGCAAGCTTTGCGCTTTCGGCTCCGGTCTGCATTCTGCTCGCCGCGGGCTTCAATTTCGCGGCCAAAAGCTTTTCCGGAGACGAGCCGAACCTGGTCGCGCTCTATCTTTACGAGGCGCTCGGGTCAGCCGCGGCCGGGGCCGCAAGCTTAGGTATGGCCGGAAGAGTCCCGGCATTGGCGCAGGTTTTGTTTTGCAGCCTGGTTTGCGCGCTCGCCGGGGCAGCCGCGCTCGAGCGGAAAAAGCACGCGGCGCTCTCAGGCATTGCCGCGGCTTTGGTTTTCATTCCGCTGATCTTTTTTTCCGGCCGGATCGAACGTTCCCTGGTCTTGGCTCAATGGCCCGGCCAGGAGGTGGTGCTGCAAACCGAAAGCAAATACTCCACCATCACCATCACCCGGGAGCCCGGCCAGACCACTTTCAACCTGGACGGCTTTCCGGCTTTCAGCGCGCCCAGCCCGGAGCCGTCCGAATATCTGGTCCACCTCCCGCTTTCCATGTGCGGCCGCACTGACCGGGTTTTGTTGATCGGCGGAGGATTGGCGCCCGCGGCCAGAGAGGTTTTGAAATATCCGGTCAAGGAGCTGGTCTATGTGCAGATCGATCCGGAGCTGACGCGGCTTGAGGAAAAATATGTTGCGGGCTTTGGCGAGGTCATGAGCAGCGGCCGGGTGCGGGTGGTCCACCAGGACGGGAGGTCTTACCTGCGTGAAAATCACGGCCGGTTTGACGCGGTGATCCTTAACCTGCCCGGCCCTGAGACCGCCAGCCTCAACCGCTATTACACCCGCGAATTTTTCGAGGACTTGTCGCGCAATTCCGGCGGCGCGGTGCTGGGCCTGAGCGTGGGCACCTCCGGCAACTATCTCTCGGACGGCCAGGCCGGGCTTCTGGCCAACGCCGTGCTGACTTTGCAGCGCGTTTATCCGTCCGTGGCGGTTTTTCCGCTCGGACAAAACTACCTGGTGGCCAGCCCGGCCAACCCTCTGTTCACGGATCAGCCGGACGAGATAGTTGCGCGTCTCCAGAGCCGCGGCATCGAAACCAAATTCGTGAGAGACTATTTTCTGGCCGCGAACCTGAGCCCGGAGCGCATGAGTTCGCTTTCCGAGCGGCTCGCGGGTTTTGCGCGCCAGCCGGTGAACGAGGACTCGCGTCCTCGCGGCTATTATCTCTCGGGCCTGCTCTGGCTTGAGCAGGCCGGCGCAGGCCGGCGCGAGCTGATCAAAAAAGTCATGGACCTGACCCGGGCGCCGTTTTATTTTTTGCTGGCGGCTTTTTTCGCGGCGTGCGTGGTCATGACGTTCTGGCGGGGCAGGGCGGCGTTTGCCAAGGCGGCCATTTTCGGGATCGGGTTTGCGGGCATGGCCGCTGAGTTTTTGCTCATGCTCGTTTTCCAGGCCGCGTACGGGTATGTCTTCTACCTGGTCGGCTCTCTGGTCGCGGCTTTCATGGCCGGACTGGCCGCAGGGGCGTATCTTTATCAGCGTTTTGGGGCGCGGGCCGGGAATGCGGTGAGATTGCTGGTGATCGCCGCGGCGGGCGAGGCCGGCGCAATAGCGTTTGCATCCGCCTTGCTGAGCGGCCGGATTCCTTCCTGGAACGCGCCCGCGGCCAAACTGATCATGATATTCCTGGCATTGGCGCTGATCGCTCTTTTTTCCGGCGCGGCCTTTCCGATCTGCGCGCGCATTTGCAAAACCGAGGGCGCGGGCATGGGAAGCGCCGCGGCCGCGGTAAATGCCTGGGACCATTTCGGCTCCGCGGCCGGAGCGCTCTTGATCTCGGCCATTATCGTGCCGCTCTTTGGGTTGCCCTTCGCGTTCTGGTTTTTGGGACTGCTGATCCTCGGCTGTATCCTCACGGGACTCGCCCTGATCGCGGCCGGAAATCCGTAAGCAATAAGTTAAAGCATTAAGTTAAGGTCTGACCCCAATTGCGAGCAAGAGGGTTCTGAGGGCCCAGGGCTGGTAACGGAGCGCCTCGAGCAGGAATTTTCGGGCCTGGGCTTTCTCGCCTTTTTCGAGCAGCTGGCTTGCGATCATGCGGTTGGTGATGGGTATGCTTTTGCGCAGTATGGGCCGGAGTTTGGGGCTGCGCCGCCAGGAGTTGATCTGGATTATCCGGGAAAGTTGGAGCGCCTGCTTTTCCTGGGTGAGCCTGGTCTGGAGGTTCCGCTTGATCGCCAGGGGCCTGGGGATAAAACAGAATTCAATCCCTTGCTCAAGCGCTCGGAGGAGCAGGTCGGCGTCTTCGTGGATTCTAAAATGTTCGTCAAACCATCCGGTCTTTTCAAAAAGCGCGCGGCGGATGACCGTGAACGAGGTTACCACCCCGGAGATGAAAAAGTTCTGCGCGGAGTCTTTGCCCGCGGGCAAAGGCTTGGAGGAGTAGTAAGAGGACTTGGACTGGAGCTCTTGGGGAACGTCTTTGCCCGCAACCGCCCACCCGTCGGTGAACGCCAGTTGGCAGCCGGGGTTGCTTTCCAGGAATGCGACCTGTTCGGAAAGGTATCCGGGCGTCCAGAGGTCGTCGGCATCGAGGAATGCAATGTATTGACCGGATGCTGCGCTCAGTCCTCGGTTCCTGGCCGCGGCCACCCCTTTGTTTTCCTGGCGCAGGATTTGCGCGGAGCCTGAGTAATGGGCGACGATCCTGGCGGTCTCGTCGGTGGAGCCGTCGTCAACGATGATTATTTCGAAGTCCGCGAATTTCTGGCGCAGCGCGGATTCGACCGCTTCCCTCACCAGGGCCTGGTTGTAAACGCAGATTATGACGCTGACCTTGGGCATGGCCGACGCCTCATTTGACGTAACCGAGCGACCGTCCGCGCATTCCCGCAGGCGGCGCGACCCCGGCCAATTCCAGGACCGCGGGCATGATGTCGACCGTCCTGGCCGGCGCCGCCATGATCAGCAAAAAGGCAGGGGCCGCGGGAAATTTTCTCACACCGTTACCATCCGCCCTTGTTGATGAGGACGTTGAATTCTTCCGGGTTCTTGCTGGTCTCCTGCAAGGCGTAAACCAGGATGACGTCGTCCTTCTTATCGCCGTTCAAGTCTTCGGTAAGAGGGAACATCGCGGTGGGCACCTGGACGACTTCCTGGAGCGAACTCCTTTTGCCCTGCTTGTCCTTGATTATCACCTGGAGTTGATTGTCGCCCTTGCCCAGGATCAGGTCGTCGTATCCGTCGCCGTTGAAATCGGCGAAGATTTGCGGAAACCCTCCCACCATTTTTCCCTGTCCGATGTCAAAACTGAGGTTAATGGTATCGATGTTTTCAGGCAGGGCCGGGAGCACGTGGTTGACCGGTGAAAAGTATTTTATTTCCAGCGGGAAGTCGCGCATGACCAGGATCTTGGCGGCTTCCACCAATCCCGAGGCCACCGTTGGCACCACCATGGTGCGGTCCCGGGAGTTGTTTGTCTTGCGGAAGAACGGCCCGATCAGCCAGGCGTCGTAGGTTGCGAACCAGTCCGGCTTGGGGTTCTTTTTGGAGGCATCGCACCATTCGGATTTGCCCAGATATACCTTCAAGTCCGACTTCTGGTTGAGGATGGTTCCGCGCTGGTAGGACGCCACCATGTCCGCGAGCTTGTCGCCGTCCACGTCCGTTACCTGGAGGTTGAGCTGGCTGCGGCGTCGGTCCTTTTTTTCAATGTCCGCGACCTTGGGGATCAGCCGGTAAGCGGGCTTGCCGTCGTAGATGTTTTTTTCGTTGAGCTTGTAAATCCAGATCTTGTTGCCGGAGACGGCGAAAAGCTCCTGCCGTCCGTCCGCCTCCCGGTCTTCGATGTAGATATTGGGAGTGCGGTAGTGGACGTTGACTTCCGAGTGGGGAAAAATTTGGCGCATGGAGGGCATGGAAAAGTAGCTGACCTCCACCGGGAGCTCCATCTCGGTCGGCTGCCACTGTCCGTCCCGGTAGTAGAACATGTCAGCCTCGCCGATGCGCAGGGTCAGCAGTTCGTTAATGCCGTCGTTGTTCCAATCGAAGAAGCAGTCGTAATTAAGGAGCCGGTCCGAGTCGGTAAGCTGGATCAACTGGTTCTGGTAACTCAACAGCTTGGTCGGGCCCTCCAGTTTATGGTCCAGCCAGCGGTAATACTCAGCGGTGTTTTTGCTCATGAAGACCAAGACCTCCTGTTTCTCGCCCGGCAGGGCGCCGAAATCGTAAATGCTGTACCGGCCGGACAGCTCCATTTCCCAGGAATTGGCCGGAACATATCTGCCCTGGCCGTCCGTCCAGAAAACGGTCATGAACCTGCGCGCGGAATCATAGGTCGTTATGTGGTGGACCACGACCAGCTCTTTGGAGCCGTCGCTGTCCAGATCCTGGGCCGTCACTTCCTGGATATCTCCCCTGACCTTGAGCGGGGTTATAAGGAAATGGCTCTGGGCCAGGATGAGGCCCGGCAAAAAGAACAACACTACTGCTTTCAAAATTTTCATGCGGATTACTCCTCCACGGTTCCTGGTAGAATCTATCATCTTGCGCCCGGACAAGCAACTCCGCGTCCTGACGGCAGCGCGCCCTTGACTTTTTCGCCAATTCCAGATAGTTTGACACAAAAAGAGAACGCCATAAGGAGTGAGAGATGGAAGTGATTGACAAGGCGGTCCGGGAAAAACGAAAGAACCTGACGGAATTTGAGTCCAAGCAGTTGTTGTCGCAATACGGGGTTCCGGTGACGCGGGAATCCCTGGTCAAGAACGCCAAGCAGGCGGTCGCGTTCGCGGAGGAGATGGGATATCCGGTTGTGCTCAAGGGTTCGGGCCCGGAACTCATGCACAAGACCGAACTGGAGGTGGTGCGGCTGAATTTGAAGAATGCCAGGGAAGTCCGCCAGGCGTTCAAGGAGATCAAGGCAAGAGCGGGTAAGAAGCTCAAGGGATGCCTGGTGCAGGAGATGGTCAAGGGCCGGCGCGAACTGGTGGCCGGCTTGGTGCGCGACCCCCAGTTCGGGCCCTGCGTGATGTTCGGCCTGGGCGGAATCTATACTGAAATCCTGCGCGACGTGTGCTTCCGGGTTGCGCCGATCACGGAAGAGGACGCCCTGGACATGATGAATGAAATCCGGGGCAAGAAAATCCTGGACGCTTTCCGGGGAATGCCGCCCGCGGACAAAAAGCTCCTGGCCCAGGCCCTGGTCGGACTGGGGAAGCTGGGCGTGGAAAATTCCAGTGTCAAGGAAGTTGACATCAACCCGCTTTTGCTCAGCCTCGAAGGCAAGCCGGTGGCGGTGGACGCGCTGGTCATACTTGCCTGAGCTTTGCATATCCGTCAAGTTTTCAGTTGAGCCGTGGCCCATTGCTTGGGGTGAAAATAATTTGGGCAGGAGGTAGTTTTTATTGGACCGTGAGCGAATGGAACGGCTCCGCAGGATGTTTTATCCGGAGTCGGTGGCGGTGGTCGGCGCGTCGGCCAATCCGCAGAAATGGGGCTTTTCCGCCCTGCACAACCTGCTCCAGGGCAAGTTCCCCGGAAAGATCTACCCGGTCAATCTGAGCCGCGATCAAATCCTGGGCGTGCCTTGTTACAAGACCCTGGGAGAGATTCCGGGCAAGGTTGACCTGGTCATGATCATCGTCCCGCCGGAAAACCTGACCCAGGCCATTGATGACACGATCCGGAAACGCGCCGCGGGAGTGGTCGTCCTCACCGCGGGCTTGGGGGAGGTGAGTGAGGACGGCAAGCAGAAAGAGGCTGAGCTGGCGGCGAAGCTCGGGGCCGCGGGGGTTGAGGGTCTGGGCCCGAACTGCCAGGGGATTTTCTGCACCCAGTCCCGCCTGTTCGCGCAGTACGTTTTTCTTTTTCCGGAGGCGGGAAAAATTTCGCTGCTCTCGCAGAGCGGGAACGTTGGCGCGAGCACGGTGGGCAGCTGCCTGTTTCACGGGGTTGGCTTCGGCAAGTTCATCAACTACGGCAATGAAGCGATGACCCCGGTGCACGAGCTCCTGGACTACCTGACCCTGGACCCGGACACCTCGGTGATCGCCATTTATATTGAAGGTCCCAAAGACGGCCGGGCGTTTTTCGAGGCTTTGGGACGGGCCACGGTCAAAAAGCCGGTGGTCATCCTCAAGGGTGGAATCACCGAGGCGGGCAGCCGCGCGGTGAGTTCGCACACCGGCGCGATGTCGGGCAGGAACGAGATTTTCTTTTCGGCCTGCGAGCAGGCGGGCGCAATTGTGACTCCGAACCTGGACGAGTTTTTCTTCGCCATGGTGACCTTTGCCGGCCAGCCCATCCCCAAGTCCAACAAGATCGGGGTTGTCACCTGGGGGGGCGGCTGGGGAGTGCTTGCCGCGGACGAATGCGCCCGGTGCGGGCTGGACCTGGCGCCGCTGCCGGAGGATCTTTCGAAAAGTCTGGGAGAGGTGCTGGCTTCGCGCTGGAGCCGCAACAACCCGGTTGACCTGGCCACCAGCGGCGGGAACCGGGCTCTTACCAAATCGTTGGAACTGGTGGCCAAAGACCCCTTGTACGCCGGGGTCATTCACATCGGGATCGGCATCGCGCTGGGCGCCAAGGCCATGGTGGACCAATCATTTTTTCTTAATGCGCCCGAGCAGGCCGGGCTGCGCGAGCTTTTCATCAAAGGCTCGGCCAAGGTTGATGAATACATCGCCAACGCCGTCATCCGTTTGTCGCATGAACTGGACAAGCCGGTGCTGGTGGGCTCGGACCTGGCGTCCGTGCCCGGCCCGGACAACGTTGCCTGGCGGATACTCAAGCAAGACGGCCGGGTCATCTATCCCACTCCCAACAGCGCCGCGCGCGCCATGAACTGTCTCGTGAAATATGGATCATTTCTCCGGCGGAAGGGTTTGATGTAAAATTAGATAGTTGCCCGTGACTCCGTCCAAAGGATGCGCATTTATGGATCAAGGACTCGGGATTTTCCGGGACCGCGTTTTCTGGTTTTCCCTCGTCAGCGGCGGGTTCTTCCTGACCCTTACCCTCTGGTTCGGCTTCTCCGGCGACCAGGCCTTGTCCGCGTATGCGGCCTGGGTGTGGAAAAACTTTCACCTGCCCCCGTACCTCGGCGCGTTTGACCACAACTTTCCCGGCATCTTCATCATCAACCGGCTGGCGCTTGAGCTTTGCGGAGGGAGCATCCTCGGGTTCCGCATTTTTGACGTCCTGTTCCAGCTCCTGACCCTGGCCGCGGTTTATTACGTCGCGCTCAAATTTTCCGGCCGCAAGTCCGCCGGGTTTCTGGCCTGCGTTTTTTACGGCATCCATTACTACAGCCTGGGAGTGCTGGACGTTTTCCGGCCCGACGTCTATGTTTTCTGCCTGCTCATTTTCGGCGCCGCAATCGTAATGGCCATGAGGGACAGGCCCCGGCTGCGGGCGGCGCTGGCCGGAGCAATCGCGGGCTTCATATTCTTGATCAAGCCGACCTACGGGCTGAGCTGGGCGGTGTTTGCGTTGTGGTTTGGCTTGGAAGGCATCAAGACTCCGCCGCGCAGAATATGGAGCGAGGAAATTATTTTCGTCGCCTTCTGCCTGCTTTCGCCGCTTGCCGTAATCTTGTATTACCAGGGACAAGGCGCCCTGAGAGAGCTTTACCTCGCCACCATTTACTGGAACTCCAGGGTCTATACCCAGTTTGAGCCGCTGAGCCTTGCGAGCGCGGCCAGGATCATCCGCGGGCTGATCACGGACCACCCGCTCATCCTGTTCCTTGCCGGGTTCGGGATGATCGCCGCGGCCAAGGAATCGGGGCCGGAGCGCAAACAGCTCTTTTGGGTCCTGACCGCGTTCATGGCGATCGGTCTTTTTTCCGCGGTCATCCAGAACAAGAATTACTATTATCACCGCGATCCGTTCTGGGGGTTTGCGGCCATTTTCGCCGGAGCCGGGCTGGCCCTGGTCGGGGACCGGGCGCGCTTTGAGAGCAAAATCTGGAGCAGGGCCGGCCGCGCGCTCCTGTATTCGCTCGCGGTCATCCTGGCCTTTGCCGGGATCGAGGCTTTCTGGGTTGACTTCGCGTTCCGGCACGCGTTCCGTGACTTGAGGTCTTCGCAATTGGCCAGCGCGGAAATCTATCCTTCCAATTCGCTCACCGACCAGTACCGCGCCGCGGAATACTTGAAGCCGCTGCTCCGGGAAAGCGACCAGGTCGCTTACTTCGGCATGTGGGCATCCATCGTCCATTGGCAACTCAAGAAAAAATCCCCCTCCCGTTTCATCTACGCCCAGCATCTGCTGATGCGCAACTGGCGCGGCGAACTCCTGCCCCTGCAGGCCAGGCATATCGAGGAATACATTGACGCGATCACTTCCGCCAGGCCGCGTTTTATCCTGGTCTATGAACTGCTTTTGAAATCAGACCACCGCGATTTCATCAACCAGAGGTTCGGCGGTTTGAGAACGTTCATTGAACGGGACTATCAGCTCCGGCAGAAAATCGGCAACGTCGATATCTACGAACTCAAATGACGCACGATGGGGTCAGAGCTCTACTTTGAACTTTGTTGGGCGCGGCGGAAGAAATGAAAATGAAAAATACCAAATTGCTTAAGGCAATAAGTTAAGGTCTGACCCCATGGCGAGGGATAAATGGTTCTGGCTGGCGCTTTTGCTGGGCGGGGTTGTGCTCTCGCCCGTGCTCTGGTACGGGCTGGGAATGGACCAGGCGGTCTACGCCTACGACGCCTGGGCCTGGAGGACCCATCACCTGCTTCCTTACGTCGGCACTTGGGACCAGAATTTTCCCGGGATTTTTATCATCCACCGCCTGGCGACAACCCTTTTCGGGGACAGCATACTCGGGTTCAGGATTTTTGATTTTCTTGCCCAACTCAGTTCCCTGGCCATGATTTTCTATCTGGCGAAAAAACTGTCCGGTTCATCCCGGGCCGCGTTTTTCACCGTCATTTTTTACGGTTTCTACTACCTTGGCCGGGGCAGGTGGGACGCCGGGCAGAGAGACGCCTTTGTTTTCTGGATTTTACTGGCCGCCATATTTTTCCTGGTTGCGCTGCAAAAACACCTCTGGCTCAGGGCGGTAGTCGTGGGGCTTCTCGCGGGATTCGCTTTCCTCATCCGGCCAACCTTCGGGCTGGCCTGGATCGCGTTCGGCGTCTTCATTCTGGCCGAATCGATTTCGCGCAAGCGCGGGAACACGCTCAAGGAATTCACGGTATTCTGCCTGTCGTGCCTGCTCCCCCCCGCCATCGTCATTTCTTATTACTGGCACGCCGGATACCTGACGGAAATGCTACGCGCCGTGCTCTGGTTCAATTTCAAGATCTATGCCCGGCTCCGGCCTCCGGAAGTGGCGGTCTCTTATCCGGCCTGGATTTTATACAAGTTGAATTCGCTCGTTGGTTCGCAAGCGGTAATCGTTTTTCTCGCCCTGAGTTCGGTCCTGTTCGCCTCGGGGGAAGCCGGACGGGAAAGACCCGGCCGCGGGATTTTTTGGCTTTGCCTGGCGATGATCGTGATCGGCGCGGCCTCGTATTTGCTCCTGGGCAAGGACTTGCAGTACCAGTTGATCCCGTTCTGGGGGTTCGTGATTTTGCTTTCGTCCCCCGGCCTTGCCTGCCTGGCCGCGCTCCCGGCAAGAAACCGCGGCGGCATCCCGGCTGCGGCCCGGGTCTGGGCGTTCTACTTGCTTGTCACCGCGTTCATGTTCGCGAGCATTCCCTATGAGTGGACGGTGTTCGCATTCAGACACGCTTACCGTGACCTTGACTCCGCGTACCTCGCGGGAATGGGCGTGAGCGATCAGCTCCTCTCGGAGAACCACTACCTGGCGGCCAAATATTTGCAGGCGCAGTTGCGGCCGGGGGACGAGGTGGAGGTTTTCGGCGCGCACCCGCTGATCTCCTATCTCCTGCGCAAGAAGCTGCCCAGCCGCTTCGTCGTTGTCCAGGACCTGATGTTCAGCACCAACCGAAGTCTGACCCAGATGCAAAAGGCCTGGATCAGGGAATACACCGCGGATGTGATCTCGGCGCGGCCCAGGTTCTTCGTGATCGCGGAACAGGGGATTTATTTCCCCGCCGCGCTCTCCAAACAGTCGTTCAAGACCGGACTGAAAGAAGCATTCCCGGAACTGTTCCTATTCCTGCAAAACAACTACCGGCCGCTTAAAAAAATCGGCGATACTGAAATCTTCGAGCTGGCCGGGCAAAGCGGCCGGCCGCAGGAACCCGACCCGGAGAAAAGATGAGCCGGCAAAGCTTTTACAGAGACGGATATTTCTGGGCCGCGGTCCTGCTCGGCGGGTTTTTGCTTTCGCTCACGCTCTGGTTCAGGTTCACCATGGACCAGGCGATCTGCAACTACGTGGCCTGGGTGTGGAAGGACAAGGGGCTGCCGCCGTACGTGGGCGCCTGGGATTTGAGCTGGCCCGGGATTTTTATTCTGCACCGGCTGGTGCTCGAGACTTTGGGCGAATCAACTTTCGCCTTCAGGTTTTTTGATTTTCTAGTCCAGACCGGCTCGCTGGCGATGATCTTTTACCTGGCCCGAAAGCTCGCGCGGTCAAGCGTCGCGGGATTTTTGGCCGCGGTCCTCTACGCCATCTATTATTTCCGGCTCGGACCCCTTGAGACCGGGGAGCGCGAAGGCTTCGTGCTCTGCCTTTTGCTCCTGGCGACCGTGATCGGCCTTGAACTCAAGGGGCGCATTTTTTTGAGGGCCGCGCTGGTCGGGCTCCTGGCCGGAATGGCCTTCCAGCTCAAGCCCACTTACGGTCTTTCCTGGCTGGTCTTCGGGGCGTGGTTTTTGGCCGAGGGGCTCAAGTCCAGGCCCAAGCCGGCCGCGGCGGAGCTTGCGCTTTTTGCCCTGGCCTGCATCCTGCCCACGCTCCTGATCGCCGCTTATTACTGGCGGATCGGTCATCTCGCAGACCTTTATTACGCCACAATCTATTTCAACTTCAAAGTTTATGGCGGAACCACCCTTTCCGTTTTCCGCGGCGGGGGCTGGACCCTGGCCCTGGCCGTGGCCAATTCCGTTTTCACGGATCAGCCCCTGACCTGGTTTTTCGCCGCGGCGGCAATGCTGATTCCGTTCCAGGCCCCGGACCCCGGAAGGAAAAAGCTCTTCGGGATTCTTCTCGCGCTCACGGCGGTCTCGTTCATTTCTCATATCATCCAGGCCAAATTTTTCCCCTACCAGCTCACTCCCGGGGTCGGGTTCGCAACCGTAATCGCGGGCATGGGAATCGTCCGGACCGCAGAGCGGCTGGGGCAATCACTTGGCCTTGCATCCGCGGCCAGAGCAAAGCTGTTCTATGCCGCGCTCCTGCTCTTTGCGCTGGCCGGACTCAGCCCGCAGGCAATTGATTCCGCCATGAAATTCGCCTTCCGAAATCCCAGCCGGGCATACCACGCAGGCCAGGGCTACGACGCATTCTACTACCGCGCGGCTCAAGCCTTGAGCCCGATGATCGGCTCGGAGGAAATGCAATATTTCGGATGGCACCCCTTGCTCCCCTACCTGCTCCACAAAAAGCTGCCCGCGCGCTTCTGCGTGGTCGATCACCTGCTCATTCGCGATAAGAACGGCAGGATCACGCCGCTCCAGCGAAAATGGATTGAAGAGTACACCGACTCGGTAATCGCCCGGAGACCGAAATTCTTCCTGGTCTCAGACCAGGTGCCGGGATGGACCATCTTCAATTTGCAAAGCCCAAGCCTCAAAGAAGCCTTGCGCCGGGAATTCCCCCGCCTGCAGAAATTTCTGGAGGAAAACTACGCGCTGAAGACCACGGTGGGGGAGATCGAAGTGTATGAACTGGTCAAATCAGGGCGATAAGCTGACAGGGTGATAACTTGATCAACCAATGCCGGCTCTATACTGTCCTGGGAAAAATTGAGAGATTTCCCGCAGGGCTCGGCGCAGGGCCATCTGAAGGCAGGGGGAGGAGTTACAATTGCCAAATCCAATCAACCGGACAATGATCCATGTGTCCTAGCCTGCGGTTGAAATTCGATTTCGATAGCCCGGCCATTCATGGCCGGGAAAGGCGAAAGCGCCCCCTCGCTTCGGCCCGCGGCGCGGCGCGGGCCGAAGCAGGAGTGGGAGCGCCCGCGCTCCCCGGCGCTGAAGCGCCGGGCTATCGAAAATCCCGCAGATTGGTCAAAATATTTTGTTGACGGCCATAAGCGCCGGGCTATCGAATCCTGAAATCCCATCAAAATCGGCGAAGTGCCGCTATCGAACATCAACCTGGCCGCCTGGTTCCAAGGTTTGACAATCGGGCGTCCCGTCAGTAAAGTTGAAAAGTTATGGGCACGGAAGATTTTGAAGAGATCGTGGGTTCGGAGATTATCCAGGACAACTTTTTATTCCGGAACCTCAATTTTGCGGAAGCGCAAAATCTGGCGAAGATTTGTCACCAGGTGGGTTTCCACCAAGGCGAGGTGGTGATTGAGGAGGACAGCCTGGGGCAGGCACTTTACCTGGTTGAGGACGGTGAAGTTAAGGTAGTCAAGGGCGAGGGCGGGGATGCGCGGGAGATTACGCGTTTGGGTCCGGGCCAGCTTTTCGGAGAGATGAGCCTGATTGAAGACGAGTTGACCTCGGCCAGCGTGATCGCCACCAGGGAATCGATGCTGCTGGTCATCCACCGCAATGAATTCGAAGAGATGCTGGCCGGGAACTCCTCGCTCGCGCTCAAGGTTTACAAGTCCTTCTGCAAGACCCTTTCCGAGCGGCTGCGCAAGACCACGCAGGAGCTGGGCAAGCTGCGCGATTCCGCGGGCAGGGCTGCTCCGCCCAAGCCGGCCAAGCCCGGCCGCAAGCCAAGGAGCAGGTAAAATGGAGGTGCGGCTTTTCAACCAGTTGCTGGCCGCAGGCGTCAAGAACGGCGCCTCGGACGTCCACCTCAAGGCCGGGGCGCCGCCCATGTTCCGGATCGACGGCAAGCTCCGGGAGATCAAGGCCGCCAGGCTCACGCCCGAGGACACCCGCAACATCGTGCTCGCCATCCTTTCCTCGGATAAACAGCGGGAAGCCGTGGACGGCATCCAGGACTTGGACACGTCCTATCTTTTGCCGGACGCCGGCCGCTTCCGGGTAAACATCTTCAGGCAGCGCGGCAGCTTTGAGATCGTGCTCCGGATCATCTCGCTGGAAATTCCGACTTTTGAAAAGCTCGGCCTGCCGCCCGTGCTCAACGACATCTCGTCCAACGAGCGGGGCTTGATCCTGCTCACCGGCGTCACCGGGAGCGGGAAATCGTCCACCCTCGCCGCCATCGTCAACCACATCAACCAGAATTTCTCCAAGCACGTCCTGACCATCGAAGACCCCATCGAGTTTTTGCACCAGGACTTCAACTGCTCGATCTCCCAGCGCGAGATCGGCCCGGACGCGCCCGACTTTGCCAAAGCTTTGCGCGGGGCCCTGCGCCAGGACCCGGACGTGATCATGGTGGGCGAAATCCGCGACTCCGAGACCGTGGACATCGCGATCAAGGCCTCGGAGACCGGGCACCTCGTGCTCTCAACCCTCCATACCACCGACGCCACCCACACCATCAACCGCCTGATCGGACTGTTCCCCATGGAAGAGCAGGACGTGGTCAGGATGAGGCTGGCGGAAAGCCTCAAAGCCATCATTTCCCAGCGGCTGCTCCCGCGTCAGGACGGAAAGGGAAGGGTGCTGGCCGCGGAAATCCTGGTCAACACAACCACCATCTCCGAGTGCATCAAGGTCAAGGAAAAAACCGCCAAGATCCGGGAATTCATCGAAAAAGGACACGACCAGTACGGCATGCAGTCATTTGACCAGCACCTCTCATTTCTGTTCAAACAAGGCATTGTCAGCATGGAAGTCGCAAAAGCCGCGGCCTCCAACCCCTCCGACTTCGAGCGCGCCCTCAGCTTCGAATGAGGGGTCAAACCTTAACATTTAACATTTGACAGGATTGAGGAATGCTGGTATGTTCCAGGCATGTCCCGTCCCTGGCGGATACAATATGAGGACGCGGTCTATCACGTAATTTCTCGCGGCAACAATCGTCAGGCCATTTTTCTATGCGATGAAGACCGTCTGGATTTTTTGCGGCTGTTGGGTGAGTGCTGCGAGAGGTTTGAACTCCTCGTGCACGCCTTCTGCCTGATGGACAACCACTACCACCTCTTCCTCACCACCCCTCGGGCGAACCTTTCGGCCGCGATGCACTGGCTGAACACGTCCTGCACCGTGCGCCATAACCTGCGCCACGGCCGCGGCGGCCACGTATTGCAAGGCCGCTTCAAGTCGGTGCTGGTGGTTGAGGACAGCCACTGGGCGCACCTCAGCATGTACCTCCACCTGAACCCGGTGCGCGCGGGGATGGTCGAAACCCCCGGGGATTACAAGTGGTCGAGTTTTCCCGATTACACGAGCGGCCAGGCAAGGTTCAAATGGCTGCGCCATGAGCAGATTTTGGAGCAATTCGGTGACAAGCATTTTTTCCGGCGGCGAAATTATGCGCGAGAGTGTCTCCAATTTATCGGCAAGGAGCCGGAAGTCTGGAAGGATTTCGCGCAAGCCGCCATCCTCGGCACGCGGCAGGCGATCAATGAACTGCTCAAACGATACGCTCCGAAAGGAGCAAAGGATGAACTGACGGAATACAAGGAGTTGTCGCGTCCCGAAATAAATACTGAAGCCGAGATCAAAAAAATCGCGGCCATTTTCGGCGTGAGCCCCGAACAGATGAAAGGCCGTAAATATAATTCTTCTGCAAGGCTCGCCGCATACCTCCACCTTGTAACCAACTGCGGCCTGAAACCGACCTCGGTGGCCGCTCACTTCGGCGTATGCGCCGCGGCAGTTACCATGGGGATAAAACGATTGCAAGAGAAAATCAACACCGACAAGGCCTTGCGGAATAAAATCGCCAAAATGTTAAATGTTAAGGTCTGACCCCATTGGTTAAAAGGCCCGCCAAGAAACCCGCTTTGCGGATATTGTTCCTGGAAGACGCGGTCAAAGACCTCAAGTCCATTGAGCGGGAACTCCGCAACGCCGATCTTGAATTTGAAGGCCGGAAGGCTGCGACCAAGCATGATTTTCGCGCGGCCCTGGACAATTTCCAGCCGGACCTGATCCTTTCCGACTACGACCTGCCCCATTTCGACGGCTTCTCGGCCATGGCCATCTCGCAAAAGAAATGTCATGAGGTCCCGTTTATTTTTGTCTCCGGGAGGCTTGACGAGGAAACTGCGATTGAAGCGCTGAAAAGAGGCGCGACGGACTATGTGCCCAAGAACCGGCTTGAGCGTCTGCCCTTTGCCGTGAACCGGGCGCTCAAGGAATCCCGGGAGCACCGCCTGGTTGACGAGGCGCTAGGGCGGAAGGAAAAGCAGGCCGAACTGCGCCGGGCAATCAAGGACGTGGACGAGTTGCTGATCCGGGTCAGGAATGAGCGGGAGCTCTTTTCCCAAATATGCCGGAAGGTCGCCAAAGTGTCCTGGCTGAAATTCGTCTGGATAGGGATGGTTGAAGAAGGCACTTATGACATCAAGCCTGCGGCCTGGGCCGGGGAGGAACAAGGGTATCTTTCCACAATCAAAGTCCGGTGGGACAATTCCAGGTATGGCCGGGGCCCGGCCGGAGTGACGGTCCGGGAGGCAAGAGCGGTGGTGATCCCGGACGTGGCCCATGACCAATTGTTCAAGCCTTGGCGAAAAGAAGCGTTGGAAAGAGGTTTTCTCTCCCGGGCGTCCATCCCGCTCCTGCACGCGCGAAAAGCGATCGGGGCGCTGAGCGTCTTTTCGGGCGAGCTTGATGCTTTTGGCGACGAGGAGGTCAGCCTGCTTAGGAACGTTGCCGGGGACATTGCCGCGGGGGTGAGTTCACTCCGTCTGCAGAAAATAGCGGCGGAAAATGAGCGGAAGTTCCGGAGGTTCGTGGAAGGCCTTCCGGAGGCGATCTACGTGGTTGACGCCAAGGGCAAGCCGGTTTACGAGAGCAAAAAGTCCGAGCAGCTCTTGCGCATGCCCATAAGCAAGCTGGGCCCCAAGGTCAAGCTTGGCGCCCTTGCGGCAAGGTACCACGTCAACCTCTCCGGGACCAACCAGCCTTATCCCCGGGCGAAAGCGCCCGCGGTCAAAGCGCTCAAGGGACAGGCCGCGACCATAGACGACGCCGAAATCGTAGCCGGGAAAAAACGCATCCCGATTGAAATTTCGTCGGCGCCCATCCGCGATGAAAAAGGGAAGGTGATTTATGCGGTAACCACCCTCCGGGATATTACCGAACGCAAGCAGGCGCGACGGGCGCTGGTGGAAAGCGAGAAGAAATACCGGCAACTGGTAGAGACCGCCCAGGAAGGCGTCTGGGTGGTTGACGAGAATTTGCGCACCACTTTTGTCAACGGATACATGGCCAAGATGCTGGGGTACTCGGTGGAAGAGCTAATCGGCACGCAGCCCCGGCGGTTATTGAGTCCTTCCCAGCTCAAAGCCGCGCGAAAATCGCTGCCCCGGATCAAATCCCAGCCGGTCGCGCAATATGAGGCGGAGTTGGTCAAAAAGAACGGGGAGCGGATGTGGGCGCGCGTCACCATGACCACGGCGCGTGACCCGGAGGGGAGATTCACGGGCGCGGTCGGGTTCGTCTCGGACGTCACCGCGCACAAGGAGGCGGACGAAAAGGGCCAAAGGCTTTACTCGCTCTTGGTGGCCACGCGCAGCATCAGCCAGAGCCTGATCCGGGTCAAGGATGAGAGGGAGCTTTACCAGCAAATCTGCAACGCGCTCAAGAACGTCTGGTACATCAAGTTCGTCTGGATCGGCCTGGTCCAGAAAAACACTTACCATGTCCTCCCCGTGGCCCAAGCCGGGTTGGAAAAAGGATATTTGTCGTCCATCAAAGTCACCTGGGACGATTCCAAATACGGCCGGGGCCCGACCGGGATGGCGATCAAAACCGGGAAACCGTTTGTGATGAAGGATATCGAGAATGACCCGCGCTTCGCGGCCTGGAGGCGTGAAGCCCGCAAACGAGGCTATGCCTCCAGCCTGGCGGTCCCCATAATCCACCGGGGGGAAGTGATCGCCTGCTGCAACCTGTATTCCGCGGAGAAGGGCGTGTTCGGGAACGAGGAGGTTGAGTTTTTGCTGGAGGTTGCCGCGGACGTGGCGTTCGGGGTGAAGGCTCTCCGGATGCAGGAGCAATTGAAGCAGAGCGAGAAGCGGTTTGAGCAGTTCATCGAGGGCCTGCCCATGGCGGTCTTGGTGCTGGACGCCAAAGGGCATCCGGTGTTTGCCAGCAAGAAGGAAAAAGACCTGGTCGGAAAAGAGATCGAAGAGCTCCCGCGGGATGCGGGCCTGGAGGACTTGGCGCGCTTCTACGGCGTCCAGGTTGCCGGGACCGGACAGCTCTATCCCATGAAAAAGGCGCCCCTGGCCAAAGCCCTGGCCGGAGAAATTGCATCAACTGATGACATGGAAATCCGCCGCGATCAGAAGCTCATTCCGGTGCAGGTGTCCGCGGCGCCGGTCTTCAATGAAAAAGGCGAGGTGGTCTATGCCGTGGCCACCACCCAGGACATCACCGAGCGGAAGCAGAAGGAGCGGGAGCTGGCCGAGGAAAAGGAGCTGTTGGCCATCACCCTGCGTTCGATAGACGACGGAGTGATCACCACGGACATGAAGGGAAAGATCACCGCGCTCAACCGCATGGCCGAGAAATTGACCGGGGTGGCGGCGGAAGAGGCGGTGGGAGAGCCCTTGCCCAGAATATTCAGGATCGTGGACGAAAAGACGTCCACCATACAAAAGGTCGCGTACCGCGAGGGCGGACCTTTTGGGCGCGCCCCTGAGGCGCAAAACCAGGCCCTGCTCATGGCCCGGGACGGGTTGCGAAGGATCATCGAATACAACAGCGCGCTCATGCGCGACGACCAGGGCCGGGTGATCGGCGCGGTGCTGGTCTTCCGGGACGTCACCGAGAAGCGCCGGATGGAGGAAGAGTTATTGGCCAAGACCCGTCTGGATTCGATCAGCGTGCTTTCCGGGGGCATTGCCCATGACTTCAACAACATTCTGATGGGGGTTTCGGGAAACATCTCGCTGGCCAAGGTTGAGACAAATCCCGGAACGGAAATCTACCAATACCTTGACGGCGCCGGCAAGGCCGTCCAGCGCGCCAAGGACCTGACCCAGCAGTTGCTCACCTTCTCCCGGGGCGGCCTGCCCGTCAAAAAGGCCGCGTCCATCCAGGCGTTGATCCGCGAGTCAGCATCATTTATCCTCAGCGGCTCCAAGTCCAAAGCCGAGTTCGTGTTCCCGGACGAGCTCTGGGCCGTGGAGGTTGACGAGGGACAGATCAGCCAGGTGTTCAATAACCTGATCATTAACGCGGACCAGGCCATGCTCCAGGGCGGGACCATAACCATCGGCGCGGAAAACATAATCCTGGCAGCCGACAACGAGCTCGAGCTCCCGGCCGGCAGGTACGTCAAGATTTTCATCCAGGACCAGGGCATCGGCATCGCCAAGCAGGATGCCGGCCGAATATTTGACCCGTTCTTCACCGTCAAGGAGCACGGCACCGGACTGGGACTGCCGATTTCCAACGCCATCGTCAAAAATCACAACGGCAAAATCGAATTCAAATCGGAACCGGGAGTGGGCAGTATCTTCTACGTGTATCTGCCGGCCTCGGAAAAGGAGGCGGAGCTTCGCACCGAGGAAGAGTCGGCCTTGTCCGTGGGGCATGGCAAGATCCTCTTGATGGACGACATGGAAAGCGTGCGGGAGATCGCGGGAAAAATGCTCGCCCGGATCGGGTATGAAATGGAATTCGTCACCGACGGCGCCGCGGCCATCCAGGCCTACCAAAAAGCAATGGAGCAGGGCGAACCCTTTGACGCGGTCATCATGGACCTCACCATCCCCGGGGGCATGGGCGGCAAAGAGGCGATCAAGAGACTGCTGGAGCTGGACCCCAAGCTCAAGGCCATCGCCTCTTCGGGATACCCCAACGACCCCGGAATCGCCGAGTCCAAGAAGTTCGGCTTCAAGGCAACCATCATCAAGCCCTACGAGGTAAAAGACCTGAGCGAAACCCTCCGCAAAGTCCTCAGGTCTTAAATGGACTCAGCAGGGGACATCACCGCCATCTGCCCGGCAAGGGAGAGGGAGTTATTTTTTAATGCCATCGCCAACGGGGGGACGGCCATGAAGGAGAATTTGGACAATGCCTGAACTCCCGGAAGTGGAAACCATCCGCTGTCAACTGGCAAGAAAGCTGCCCGGAGAAAAAATTGAACGGGTTTTCGCCAATTGCCCGTCGCTCGTCTTCCGCGGATACCCCCGAAAAGGCATGCTCGCCGAGGAAATCACCGGCAAGAAAATCGTCTCCGTTGAACGCCGCGGAAAATATCTCCTGCTCGGCCTGGACCGAGGCCTCACCCTCGCCCTCCACCTGGGAATGAGCGGAACCATGCTCTTCCGCGACAAGAACGCCCCGCGCGACCGCCACTGCCACCTGGAGCTGTTCTTAAAAAATTTCAAGCTCAGCTTCCGCGACCCCCGAATGTTCGGAAGAGTCGCGCTTTTCAAAGGCCAAGAATTCTCGCTCCTGCCCGGACTCGCAAGACTGGGGCCGGAGCCGCTTTCCCGAGAGTTCAACCCCAAATGGCTCGCGGCAAAATTCCAGGGCCGCAAAGCCCCGGTCAAGTCGCTGCTCATGGACCAGAGAATCGCAGCCGGCATTGGCAACATCTATTCCGATGAAGCCTGCTTTCTCGCGCGCATATCGCCGCTGCGCAAGGCCGGGAGGTTGAAGCCTGAAGAAATTTCCCGGCTCGACGCGGCCATAAAAAAAGTGCTGAGGGAATCCATCGCCGCCATTGGCTGCACCTTCCGCGACTACCGCACCAGCGAGGGGACCTTGGGAGGATACCAGCCCCGGGTTTACGGGAGGGAAGGCCGGCGCTGCAAACGCTGCCCCGGGACCGTGGTCCGAAAAGTCATCGCCAACCGCAGCTCCTTCTTCTGTCCCAAATGTCAGCGATGACGGGCGGTTGAACCGCGGTCAGCTTCAGCCCGCTCACCCGGCGGATGCGAGTCGCGAGAAGCGGCCGGAGTCTTTTCTGACGCCGCAAAGACCACGCTTCCCCGAATCCGGAAACGATTGACAGCGCTCCCAAAACGACTAAAATAAAATTGTAGTATTTCGAGGGCGGGTGACCATGATAAAGAAGTTTTTTATCTGGGGCTCGCTGGTCTTGGCGCTCGCTTTGATCCCTTCAGGGGCTTCGGCCGCGGGGATCACCACGCACATCGTCATGTCCCACGAGGCGGTGGAGCACGTTACCGATCCGCAGTTGAAAGCCCTTCTCAAGGCGCATTTTGACACCGTGATCAGCGCCTCGGTCTTTCCGGATTCCGGGACCGCGCTGCGCGGCTCGCTCAAATACGTCAACAAGCCGAATTATGGTGAACTTACCCACTGGCCGCCGTTCATGGAGGCGTACTACGACTACGTGAAAAACGTGTGTCCCGCGCCTTTCAGCGATTGTCAAGTCCTGGTGGCTCACTTTCTGGGGACGCTGGCGCACAACATTGAGGACGGGATTTACGATGAGATCTGGATGGCTCACGAGCAGCGGATGGACGCCGAAGGCCGGAACGCTCAACTGGACTTTGCCGGGGACATGATTGTGATCGTGAAGTATGGGCTGTGGACCATGGTGCCTGATTATGAACTGCCGGTGGACCACGTGGTCCAGGTGTTCAAGAGCATGGGCCTTGGTTACAACAGCAAACATGTCAAAACCGGCGTCCGCATCCTCCGCACCGGCATGATCAGCGAGCGGATCGCGGCCCCGTTTACCTTTGACGATTATGCCAACCGGCTGCCCTGGGCCATCAACAACATCTATACGGGTCCCGGCGGGATTTATTTTACCGGCCAGGCCGTGGCCAGGTACTGGGAAGCTCTCTGGCAGAGGCTGAACGGGAAAGAAGCAAAGCTGGTGGTCGCCACCTATCCCCTGGAAGGGGCCGGCGACGCGGCCCGGGACACGGAGATCAACGTGGTGTTCGCCAGGGGAAAGCTTTCTCGATCAGTCAACGCCTCCACCTTCGTGGTCAAAGACGGCCATGAAAATGGGGTTGAGGGCCGGGTCAGAAACTATGGCGCGGACACCACCCATGTCTCGACCTTTGTGCCCACTGGCCCGCTGCGGCCCGGAGCAAAGTACACGGCAACGCTCTCGACCGGCATCCAGGACCTCGCCAATGTCCCGCCCGCCTGCCGCAAAATCGGCAAATACGGAGAATGCATCCTCCCGGAAAAGGACTACCTCCAAGGCCAAAATATCCGGGAAAACTATTCCTGGTCTTTCACGACCGTCATGGGGTCAGGCCGGTCAGGAATTCTCGGGGTCAGGCCTTAACAACGAAGCTCGAACTCCGAAGTTAAGGCCTGACCCCAGCTGACCGGCCTGACCCCACATCGGACTGACCCCAATTCACCGGCCGCGGCGCGCAACTTGCCATAATCGCCCTCGGGTTTAGAATGGCGCGGACGAGCCATAACACCAGCGAAAAGGCCTGACCCCAATTCAGAACAAGGAGCGGGTGGTGAAAAAAACTGTTTTGGCTGTGCTGATTTGGGCGGCTGCGGTTTCCCATGCCCTGGCCGCGGGCATGACCGCTCACATGTACGTGGCGGAGGAAGCCCTTGGCCGGGTGAGCGATCCTGAGCTCAAGTCGCTTTTGGAATCCGAAAAAGACGCGGTGCTGGCCGGGTCCATCTTCCCGGACACCGGCAACGGGCTGCGGGCCCTGGGCTATCCGGCCAAATACAATTACGGAGACCTCGCGCACTCGTCCTATTTCCTGGAGACGTATTTGTCTTACGCTCAGGCCAACTGCCGCAAGCCGTTTGACGACCATTGCCGGCTGCTGATCGCGCACATGATGGGCGTGGACGCCCACCACGTGGAAGACCGGACTTATCACACGATTTTCATGGAATCTGTGGAGCGGATTGACCAGAGGCACCGGGACCTGGACAGCTTGGGCGACATGATCCTGATCAACAGCTATCACCGCGCCAAGGTCCTGCCTTGCTACCGAGTGCCATACCAGGACCTGAACGAGCTCCTGCAGGCAATGGGCGAGGACGTCACCGAGGGCAGGATCCGCACCGGAAACCAGGCGCACCGCGCCGGGCTCCTGGGTGAGAGGGCGCTTGCGCTTTTCCAGCGGAAGGCGGCCGGGGAATTGCCCTGGATGACGGCCAACATGTATTCCGGCTCGGGAGGGATTGACTACAGCGCCACTGCCCTGGCCAGAAGCTGGGACGCGCTCTGGTTAAGGCTCAATGGAAGAGGGGACGAGGTCAAGCATGTGGCCGCGGTTTTTCCGGAACCCGGCGAAACCGCCGCGGCAACCCAGGACAAAATCTATATCCTTTTCGCCCAGCCCATGTTGGCCAAGAGTCTCGCGGGCTGGAGTTTTACGGTGCGGGACCGGGAAAAGAGAATCGTCCCGGGCGCGGTCTGGAACCACGGCGAGGACCACGGGGAACTGACGATCTATTCCGCGTTTGCGCCCTGGGCGCCGCTCGCGGCGTGCGCGAGTTATACCGTCCATCTTTCCGCGGAGGTCCTGGACCTGAACGGAAAGCCGTTGCCAAAGGAGTATTCGTGGTCGTTCCAGACTTCTTGTCCCAAACCCTGATGGTTGTAAACCATTTAAATGGACGCGGCCGGTTCTGTGTTTCATTAGCCCGGCCATTCATGGCCGGGAACGGCGATGGCACAACCCCTCTGCTGCGGCCCGCGCCGCGGCGCGGGCCGCAGCATTCAGGGAAAGAGCTCCTGCTCCCTGGCGCTGAAGCGCCGGGCTATCGAATCCGACAGCCCGTTCAGAATCCGGCGAAGCGCCCGGCTATCGAAAATTTCGCGCCATTTTTCCGTCGACCAAGAAAGGGGCTGCTGGTAACCGCAGATCAGTCAAATTATTTTATTGATGACCATAAAGGTTTCCGCCATGAAAAATAAAATCAAATGGGGCATCATGGCCACCGGAGACATCGCCAAGAAATTCGCGGCCGGGCTCAAAGTCAACCCCGGCGCGCAACTCCTGGCCGTGGGCTCCCGCAGCCGGAAAGCCGCGGATAAATTCGGAGATAAATTCGGCGTGCCGCGGCGATACCCGACCTATCAGGCGCTCGCGCATGACCCGGACCTTGACGTCGTCTATATCGCGACCCCCAATTCGCTGCACAAGGAAAACAGCATCATGTGCCTCAAAGCCGGCAAAGCCGTGCTCTGCGAAAAGCCCTTCACCATCAACGCTCAAGAGGCCGAGCAGGTGATTCAAACCGCCCGAACCGAAAAAAAGTTCCTGATGGAAGCCATGTGGATGAGGTTCCTCCCGGCCATGCGCCAGGTCCAAGCCTGGATCGATCAAGGCGAGATCGGCCGGGTCAGAATGGTGCAGGCCGGCTTCGGCTATTGCGGCGGGGTGGGGACCGTTTACGATCCCGCGCTCGGGGGCGGCAGCCTGCTGGACGTGGGCGTGTATCCGATCACGCTCGCGGACGTGGCCTTCAAGAAGCCGCCGGACAAGATCGCGAGCTTTGCCCACATCGCGCGCGGCATTGACGAGCAGGCCGCAATCATCTTCCATTACCGGGGCGGCGGGATGGCAATGATGTCAACCGCGGTCATGACCAACACCCCAAAGGACGCATTTATAATGGGCGACAAGGGCATGATCAAAATCCACGAACCGTTCTGGCGAACCGAACGGCTAACCCTGGTCCGCGACGGCAAAAAGGACAAGGTCCTCCCGGTCAAGTTGAAGCAACACCTGCGTTACCACTACGAGGCCGAGGCGGTCATGGAATCAATCCGCAAGGGCGAACTCCAGAACCAGCTCATGCCCTGGGACAAGACTATGGAGATCATGCGCATCCTCGACCAGATCCGCGGGCAGTGGGGATTCAAATACCCGGTTGAGATCGAGGGCAACAGGTGAGCGGAGAACAACCCGGGATCAAGGACTATGCCAGGGAAATTTTCCTGCACACGCCCGAGCAGGTGAATGAAGTGGCCCTGGTCGGAAGGGCGGTCGTGCTGCTCGGCATCGCCGTCTGGGGAATGCTCTTTGTCTTCCATTCCATTGACTCTAATTACGCGGGCGAGTCGTTCCTCCATAACGCCGACCTCGTGTTCCACGAGGCGGGTCACATCATCTTCCGCATCTTCGGAGAGTTCATGGGCGTGCTGGGCGGCAGCCTGGCGCAACTGTTGATGCCGCTGATCGTGCTGATGGTCTTCCTGCTCAAGACCCGCGACACCTTCGGCGCCGCAGTCGGACTCTGGTGGCTGGGGCAAAATTTCATCGACCTCGCGCCCTACATCAATGACGCGCGCGCCGGGAACCTGCTTTTGCTCGGGGGAGTCACCGGCCAGGACGCGCCGGATTATCACGACTGGCAGAACCTGCTCTCGCGGCTGAACCTCCTGCCATACGATCACGTGCTAGCCGGGTTCGTGCACTATTTCGGCGCAACCCTGATCTTTGTATCCCTGGCCTGGGGTGCACTGGTTCTGTATCAACAGTACCGGATCGCAAGGTCTTGAGCGGCCGGCGCTTGCGTCTTTCAGTGCGGACGCTCCAACTCATGCGTGTCCCAGAACTCGCAGCGTTGGGCAAAGGTTGACTTTTCGGTCCGGGTCTGGATGTCCAGGATTTGCACCACCTGGTTTCCGGGCGAAAACTCGGGCCAGTCGGCTAGTCCCGGGGCATTGGGGTTTCCGGTCTTGGCGAAATTCAACCAGTATGCCTGGACAATTTTGGAAAGCTCCCTGGCCGGGCCGATGTTCTTGTGGTTGTAAAAAATCTTGTAGGGCAGGCGGTCAAGGGTATCGAAGATGAAGGGTATTTCCGCGGAGTGGAACGAGCCCATGTATTTTCCCAGCCGCATCTCGTCGTAGTCAAAGCGGTAGTAATAGGTCCCCTTTTGCTGTTTGGCCGCGGCTACCAGGCCCTGGTAAGTGGGGCAGGCCAGAGCCGCGTCACACCCCATCGCGTGACCGTAAGCCGCGACCGGACGGTTGTCGAATTCGCTCAGAGGATAAAGCGAGGCCAACTCCTTCGCGTCTTCGTCCTTGAACTCGAAATTCTTCACCAGCGCGGACTCATAATCTTTCGGCCTCACCCGACGGTATTTGCCGATGAGCTTCAGGGCGTTGCCGAATTCGTCCCTGGTGCTGCCGGCCATGAACGAGGCGCGGTTGTAATTTCCCGCTCGGATCATGGAGAGCGGAGTCCCGGTCAGGACGTATCCGTCGTGGTGGGGCTTGTTGCCCGCTCCGCCCATGCCGCTGGCCAGCTTGCCCAGGAGCTTTTTGGCCGGGACTTTGCGCAGGCAGTCCAGGTCATCCAGCTTGCAGCCCACGGCGCCCGCCAGCTTGCCCCCAGCCTCGTAGCCCTTGTCCAGGTCCTCGCTCTCGGTGCAGCCGCCGCTCTGGAGAATGGCGCGCTGGAAAAGTCCCTTGGCCAGCGGGGTTGCGAGCAGGGTGCAGATGCTCCAGCCGCCCGCGGACTCGCCGAAGATGGTCACGTTGCCAGGGTCGCCCCCGAATTGATGGATGTTCCGGCTCACCCATTTAAGTCCCTCGACTTGGTCCAAGGTGGCGTAACCGCCCACCGACTTGTTCGGGTCTTCCTCCCGGAGCGCCGGACTCGCGAAAAAGCCGAAAAGGTTCAGCCGGTAGTTGATCGTCACCACCACCACGTCGCCCTCAGCCGCCAAACGGTCGCCCCAGTACATGGGAGTGACCGCCGTGCCGATGGTGTAGCCGCCGCCGTGAACCCAGTACATTACCGGGTAAACCCCGGGCTTGCTCGGCCGCCAGATGTTGAGGTAAAGGCAGTCCTCGGACATGCCCGCCTTCGAGGTCTTGGTTTCCAGCCCGGCAAGACCTTTTTGCATGCACATGGCGCCGAACTGGTCCGCCTCGCGCACACCGGACCAGCCCGGATGAGGCTGGGGCGCTTTCCAGCGCAATTCCTCCACCGGCGCCGCCGCATAGGGCACGCCCTTCCACGCGCATGAGCCGTTTTCTTCGGTCACGCCCCGCACCACCCCTGAGGCGGTTGTCACCGGCTCCGAGCAGTTGGCCTGGGCCTGAGCCCGGCACGCAACCAAGATCAGAATAATCCCGAACACCCCGACAGCTTTCCTCATTTTGCCCTCCTTATTCGCGCCGCGGACAATCCTGTCCACGGACAACTGATTATTTCAACCTGCAATACCCAGCGCCTTTTTAACCTTATCCCTCAATTGCGCGGGCTCAAACGGCTTGGCCATGAAACCGTCGCCGCCCCTCTGGTTGGCCGTGGCCTGCGCCAGCGGCGACCCGCGCGCGGTCATGAACAGCACGAAAATATGCTTCGTGGCCGGGTCGGCTTTGAGCTCCTCGCAGACCACGTATCCGGTCTTGCCAGGCATCATGACGTCCAGGATCACCATGTCGGGCTTGAGCTTGCGCGCTTTTTCCAGAGCATCGTTCCCGTCCGAGGCCTCGAAGATTTCATAGCCCTCATCCTCCAGGCTCACCCGGACCAGTTCCCGGATGTTTTCCGCGTCGTCGGCAATGAGAATCCTAGGCATTTGCGCCCTCCTTGGTTGGCACCGGCAAAATAAAATAAAAGCGGGCGCCCTGTCCCGGCTCGCTTTCCACGCCCGCCTTGCCGCCGTGGTGCTCAGCAATCTCGCGCACCAGCGCCAGCCCCAGACCGCTCCCTTTCTGCTCGGACTTGGCCCCGCCCTTTTCCACCTGCTGGAACTTGCTGAATAGCCGGGATTGCGCCTCTTCAGGTATGCCCGGACCGCTGTCCTTGACCGAAACCATCATGCCCGGCTTGCCATCAAGCATGGCGCCGGCGATGGAGAGGACGATTTTTCCGGATTCGGGCGTGAACTTGGTGGCGTTGGAAAGGAGGTTGGCCACGACTTGCGAGACGCGGTCCGCGTCCGCGTTGACCATGATTTGCCGCTCCGGCAGGTCCGCTTCCAAAACCTGCTTTCGGGCCAGGGCCGCGCCCTGGAACGATTCCAACGATTCCCGGGCCAGCTGCACGATGTCAACCGGCTGCAGGTTCAAGACCATGCGCCCGGCTTCAAAGCGCTGAAGGTCGAGCAGGTCGTTGATTAGCCGGGTCAGCCGCTCGCTTTCCTTGATAATGATCCCCAGGTAGCGGAGCTGCCGGTCCTGGTCAAGCCTGCCGATTTTTTCCGACAGGATTGAGGCGTAACCCTTGATGCTGGTCATGGGCGTGCGAAGGTCGTGCGAGACCATGGACAAAAAATCGTCTTTCATCTTGTCCAGCTTCTGCAGTTCGCGGAAGGAAATCTCCAGCTCCACCATCTTTTTCAGTTCCTGGACCTTGCGCGCGTTTTCAATCGAGACCGCGGTCTGGATCATGAGCGTCTGCAAAAGCTCCTGGTCTTCCTTGGAATACCAGGCCCCGGACTTCTTTTCGCCCAGCGCCAGGATGCCGATCAACCGGCGCTCATAAATGGCCGGCACCAGCAGCGTAATGCCGGAGCCTTGCATCATCCGCGCGATCAGCTCGCGGTTGTCGCCGAACTCTTCCGAATCGCTGATCTGCAGGGGCCGGCCGGCGCTCTCAAGCAGAGTGATGAGCGGGTGTCTGGCGTCAATGGCCGCGGGACTTTTGTCCGCGGCGTACCCGCTGGTCACCGCGGGGCAAAATTCCTCGCGGTCTTTTTCTTTCAAGAAGATCAGGCCCCGCTCGATCTTGATGGCGTCCATGACCGTGTTCAGGAGTTGGTTGAGCAGTTGGTCCAGGTCGATCAGACCCGCCAGGATGCCGCTGGCCTTGCGGATGGTGGCGGTATATTCGTATCTTTCGCGGAAGAATTTTTTATCCAGGGTGCGGTCGATCCTTGTGCGCAGCGGCCGGAACATCATCACCACCAGCAGAGTGGAGACGACCGCGGCGATCTGGGAGGACTGGCCGGTGAAATTCTGCAGCACCAGGCTTAGGAGCATGGTCAGGCCGAAGAAGGCCAGGATGACGATGCCGCTGACCATGACGTAGCTTGCGGTCCTGCGGATGAAGATATCGAGGTCGAACAGTCCGTGCTTGACGATGGCATAGCCCATGAAAAGGGGAATGGGCGCCAGATGGTAGATGGTGTAATAGAGGTTCATTTTGCGCTGCATAATGGCAAAGATGAAAATGTAACTGAAGCCCAGGAAGGCGGCCACAAAGCCGATGATGACCAGCTTGATCTTCTGGCGGATCACCGGGTCGGCCGAGCGCACGTAAGACCTGACCTGAAAATAGACCGAGAAGAAGAAGGAGATCAGGGTAAAAACCAGCGAGACCCGGTCCAGGGGCGAAAAATTGGCGCCGGTGAAATAGGCGCGGGTGTAAAGGCTTAAGACCGCGACCAGCGCGCATAAAACCGCGATGGATATGGCCCGGGCCCGTCTGGCCTTGGCCGGGAAATTGAGGGCGAAGAGCAGGAACGATGCCGCGGCCAGGCAGGGGACGTAGATCGGGAAAAAGATATGATGGCTGGTCACCCGCTCGCCGTTGGTGGCAAAAAGCAAACCCACGCTGGCGAAAGCGATGAACAAATACCAGCTGAAGGCGTTTTTCGGCTTGATGAAGAGGATGATCAGCCCCGAGAGAAAGCCGTAAAGTCCAACGAACATGGCCAGCGGGAAAACAAAGACCCAGTCGGAAAGCGTGAAAGTCTTGACCGGGATGGTCATCGACACGCGCTCTTTGCCGCTTTGGACGTCATAGACCACCTGCGTGCCCGGGGCCAGAGTGGAAATGTAATGGTAAAGGTCATGGCCGTCCTTTACCGGACGGCCGTTGGCGGAGAGGATTATGTCCAGGTTGCGCAGGCCGGCGCGGTTGCCGGGCCAGTCGCCGCGGAAAAAGGTTGAGACGTAATTATTGCGCAGCACCAGGAATCCGGGGAAAGGCCGGTTGATCCAATCGCGGCTGGTGACCATGCAATAGGCTGAGATCAGCAGGTAGAGCAAACCCAGGGCTGTGACCACAAGGTTTCGGAACAGGTTACTGCTCTGATTTTTTACCGCCACGGACTAAATTGAACCTCGGAAAATTTAAGCACATCCGGGGTCAAATTACAACGCGTCCGGTGGCCGCGGATGACAACTTCAAATCCAGCGCAGCACGCCCGCGAACACGATGAGCATCGCGGCGTTGACCAGGGCCATGGACCCGAGCACAATCCGCTGCACCCGGGGCCGCCAGTCGTGGCAATAGAACGACACCAGGAAGAAGGGGATATACACGGCGATGAAAACCGGGGTCGCGCCCCACCAGGGATACACCCAGACAAAGACCGGGGTCTTGACCAGCAAGATTTCCGCAATGGCAAAAAGCGCGGCGTTGGTCACGGCGAAGAACAGCCGGTTGTTGACGCCCAGGATTTTTTTCTGCGGGTCCTGGGGCAGGAGCTTGCTGAGCGCGAGTCCGGCCACGGCGAACATCAGGCTGATCTCAACCCCGACCCCGACCAGGATCAGAAAAGCGGTCCCGCCCGGCACGGTCCAGAGCGCGTGCCCGCTGAAATGCTGAATCAGGGCGTTCACTATCTCAACGAACCAATGCACCATGTAAAGCGCCAGGCCCGCGGCAACCGGCTTCCAGTTGCGCTTCGAAATCTCGTTGGCGTAAACATAAACCACCAGAGCCAAGAGCGTGACCACGTACCACTGGAACAAGTCCCCGCTCCGCAAAATCGCCAAAGCCGCGCGCGTCACTTCCGGGTTATGAAGGTCCATGACCAGCCTCCTTTTGTCCAGATATTCTTATAGCAGAATTTGGCGGAATTGGAAAGCGGGGAAGGGAGGGGTCTGGCCGGTCAGAATTCTCGGGGTCAGGCCCGAGGGGCCTGGCCTCATCATCGCAGTCCGGGCTTCGGCGAGGAGGCCTGACCCCATAAATGTCGCATCAGCCCGGGAATTCAAGGATGCAAGCGCGGTCAATTTGTGGCAGAATCTTTTTCGGATGTGAGGGGTCTGGCCTCATCATCGCAGTCCGGGCTTCGGCGAGGAGGCCTGACCCCATAAAAGAGTGGAGGAAGAAATGAAAGCATGGTTGAAATGCGCTCTGTTCATGTTTTGTTTTCTGGTCTGCGCTTTGGTTTTGGCCCAGGTCGTGAAGCAGATTTACGGGTTCAAGGGCGGGATCAAGATCAACCCGGGGGTGGCAATCACTCCCCGGGACCTGGCCCCGGCCCCGCAGCAGGGGAAATTTTTCACCGAGTCCTGGACCTTTGTCTATTACACCGACGACGGCGGGGGAGGGTACATCCAGTACAGCATCGCCCGGGTGGGTTACACCATCAGGCAGATCGGCGCGCACCACACTCATTACTCGGGCGACGGCAAGAGCTATTACGAGAAGGAGATCCTTTCGCAAAAGGACTTGAAATGGGAAGAGAAGGTCCCGCGGCTGACCATGGCCAATTCGGAATGGGACGGGTTTTGTCCTAAGATTCATCTCAGCCTCCCGCTCCCGGGCCTGGAGACCGACATGACTTTCAACTGCCTGGTCGGCCCGTGGCGGCCGGGGACCGGCCCGGTGCATTACGTCACCCTGGACGGGGACTGGTACAACCTGGTTGTCCTCACTCCGTGGGCGAGGGTGGAAGGCACGGTCAAGACCGAAGGCAAGGCCCGGAAAATCACGGGCTGGGGCTACGCGGACCACGCCTCGCAGACCGTGTTCTTCAACACCCAGGCCAAAGTGCTTTACGCGCTGCGAAGTTTCGGCGGCAACTGGGCCATCCATTTCCTCGACTACCACGCTCCGGCCGATTTCAACGGCAAGCGCGTAAGCTGGATCATGGTCATGAAGGACAACCGGATCATTTACGTCACTGACAAGTTTGAAATCCAGGGTTCAGACTGGATAGCTGAGCCGCGCCGGGGCCGCAAGTATCCGACCCGGGTGAAAATCTCGGTGAACGAGCCGGACTTTCAGCTGGAGGCTGACATCAAGGCCAGCCGGCTGTTCGATGTGCTGGACTTCCGGGACCAGATCCCCGGCTGGCTCGAGCCCGCGGTGAGCAAGCTCATGCGCCAGCCCGCAACCATCCGCCAAAAAGCGGAATTCAACTGGAAGGTTAATTACCAGGGCAAGGAACAGATCGTCCCTGTTCAGGGCATTCTGGAATACACCATCGTGGAAAAAGGATAAGGCTTAGGCACCGGCACCCACTTGCTGAAGGAAAAATAAGATGGGTTTGATTGAGCGTCTAAAAAAGTTGCGGGATATTGGGGTAACCGAGGGGACCACTCCCGAAAGGGCGGTTTATGTCAGAATAGTTAACATTTGCGTTGCCGCCCTTATCTTGCTGAACTCGATTAATCTCTATATCACCTTCCAGGCCGGCCTATATATTTATGCCTATGCAAAAGCAATCGTGGCAATCCTGCTGTTTCTGGTTTTTCCGCTCAACCATAAGCTTCATTATACTTTTGCCAAAATATATATTTTCGCTTTGATATTTGGGTTCCAGCTATTCTGCAGCGCCCTCGACGATCCGGCCATCATAGGACATTACAATTTTATCATCTATTTGGCCTTCGCTTTCATCATCTTTTCATCCGAGGAAACCAGATCCATGATTCTGGTGACAGGTTTGGGCCTTGCTTGCTTCGGGGTCACTCTCGAGCTGAGGAAATACATAGAACCTAGATTTCCCATGACTGCCTCCCAGATTATCTCCACCAATAATGGAGTAATGATGAAGAACGCTTTTCGGATCATTATACTTGGGGCTCTGTGGTGGTATCTGAGGAATCTATCGGAGAGGAATATCAAAAACGAGCAAGACCGGGTCAAATTTTTTAGTGACAAATTAAAATCTTATCTCCCCCATCAGTTTGTTGATTTCCTGGGAAAGTCGGGACCAGACGCAGGATCGGCTTCGCGCCGCCGGAGGCTAACCATTTTCTTTTCCGATATAAAAGGATTCACGGAGTGGACCGATAAAATGGAACCGGAAGAGGTGAATGAAATTCTGAATGACTACCTGTCGGAAATGAGTGTTATCGCAAAGAAATGGGGCGGGACCATAGACAAATTAATTGGTGATGCGCTGATGATCTTTTTTGGAGATCCGGAATGTACCAACGACCAGGACCACGCGCTAAGGTGTGTGCGGATGGCGATTGAGATGCAGGACAAAATGGTGGTCCTGCGCAAGGAATGGGAACAGAAGGGCTGCCAGGAATTGCTGAGAATCAGGATCGGGATAAATACCGGATATGCGACGGTGGGAAACTTCGGCTCAAAGGATAGATTGAACTACACAGCTCTCGGTTCTGCAGTCAACTTTGCCTCCCGCCTGGAAAGCGCCTGCGCTCCCGATAAGATCACCATTAGTAATTCGACCTTTTCATTGGTAAACGACTCAATCGAATGTGAATCAAAGGGCCAAATCGAGGTCAAAGGATTTTCGGCGCCGGTCAAAATTTATGAAGTTATCGGCCCAAGATTTTCAATGGTGGAAAAAGGATGATGGTCGCGGCCTGCCCGACGTAGCCTCGGCGAAGTCGGGTGCACGGTGCACGAAGAACCAGGAACCGGCTTTATCCTCCCGCGCCTCTGCGCCAGTTGCCGAAGCCTTCGGGAAAAGTGTTTTTCCAGAAGCCGCGGATAAAGACCATTCCGAGCAGGATTCTGCCGACCAGGAACCCGGTTGACCAGAGGAAAGAGAAAGCGGCCACCTGTTCCTTGCTGCCGCAATGGCCGATCTCATAAAGGAACAGGATTGCCAGAGCCTGCGGTCCTCCGTATCCGCCCACGTTGATCGGCTGGAAATGGCTGTAAAAAATAATCGGAATGCCGATCACCATGATTGCGACCGGGACTTCCAGGCCCAGCGCCTTCAACGCCACGTAATTGGAGATCAACCCCGCGAACACCATCAAAATCCTGAGCGCGTAGATGTAAAGGTAATGGCGCCAGCGCGCGATGCTGAAGGTGCGCAGGAGTTGCGTGGCCTGGGCAGCGACCTTGAGCAGAATTCCCGAGGCGCCTTGCTGCGCCGCGCCCGCGTTGCGAGAGCGCTCCACCCAGGCCGCGATTTTGAGCTGGAGCCGCGAGTGCCAGAAGATCAGGTTTCCGAAATAGACCGCCCAGAAAATAATCATCGCCAAAAGCCACCCGAAGCCGATCTGGGGCGCCAGCCGGGTCTTCAGGTTGTAGAGCACGCCGATGGTAAGCGCGGTAAACAGCGCGGCAAGGTCGCTCATCATAGTCCAGACCGAAGTGCTCAGGGCATGAGCCGGAGAAACTCCTTTCCTCCGCCAAAGATATAGCGGGAACAGCACCTCGGCCAGAGGCGCGAAGATCGGCTGCACCACGTAAGGCCCGACCCGGAGTTCGATTTTCTCCCGGGTGGTCAGCCGGGCGGTGAACCAGGAATAGGACTGGCCGTAGGTGAAGGTGTCAATCGCGCCGAACACGAGCACGAACCCGGCCATGGAGGGGATAAACCATCCCAGCCGGACTTCCGCCAGAATCTGAAACATCTTGCGGAAGTCTATGTTGTAGTAAAGCCAGACAAAAATGGCCAGGGTGATCACCCACGGGATCAACTGGTTTATGAGCGAGGGCTTTTTTATTTGAACTTCCGTCATGCGCCGGCACTTGTCAAAATTGATTCTGGGGCAGTTCGCCGGGAGAATCAAACCGCGCCCAATTCCCGCTTTCCAACCAGCGCCGGTTCTGGTATAAGGGCGGGGCTTGCCCCGCCCTTGTTGGGCCATGAGGTCTGGAGCAGAATAGCAGGAGAGGTTGAGAATGTCAGAAGACAAGCCGGCCATAGTTGAAATGGTTTTTGCCCTGGATGCCTCGAAAGATTATTTCGCAATCCCCTATCCCAACGACCTCCGCCGCCACCCGGACGGAACGGTTGACCGCAAAAATTTTCCGGCGCCGTGGTATCACCCGCTCTCAATTCATTACCGCACGCTTTCCGACCGGATGGACGGGTTCGGCATTTGCGAGTCCGCGTTCTTCCGCTTCTCCGGTAAAATTGACGCGCCCCTGCCCGGGCCCGAGGATTCGGTCAAGCCCGACTCGCCGGTTTTTCTCGTCAACATCGAGCCAACCTCGCCGGGTTACGGCCAGCGCGTCCCGGTCTTCTGCCATTTCCACGCCCACAAGTCCGGCCCGCTCAAAAACCTGCTTGCAATCTGCCCCTTTCCGGGATTTGTGCTGCGGGAAAAAACCAGGCACGCCGTAATCGTCATGCGCTCCCTGGATAAGTCCGTCTCCTGCTCGAAAATTCTTGTTGACCTGCTCGCCGGCAAAAACCCGGGCGGGCAGCTCGGCCCCAAGGCGGTGGAAGTCTACAAGCCGCTGGTCCAATTTCTGAAGAGCAAAAATATTCCCGCGAGCGAGGTCATCGCGGCAACGGTTTACACCACCGGCGAACCTTCCATGCCGCTCCGCCGGATCATGCAATTCGTGGAATCCCACCCGGTGCTGAAAATTGACGCGCCGCTCAAGCCCTATGCCGAGCACCCCGGCTTCTACGCGCTCCAGGGAAGCTATACCGCTCCCCAGTACCAGACCGGAACCGGGTCGCAACTCGCGGTTGGCGGCAAGATATTTTACGGCAAGGACGGCCTTCCCCTGGTAACGCGCCAGGAGCAGATTCCGATCAAGGTCATGGTCCCGAAAGGCAAGATGCCCCCAAAGGGTTTCCCCCTCGTCATATACCTCCACGGCGGCGGCAACACCTCCATCGAGTTCCTCGACCATTACATCCTGAGCCCGGACAACCAGTTCACGCCCGGCGCCGGACCGGCCCGCACCTTCGCGTCTCAGGGCATCGGAGGCGTGGGCCTGGCCCTGGTCAAAAACCCGGAGCGATACGGCAAGATGGGCAAGCGCGGCCGGACCGCGGAAGTGCCGTTTTACAATTTCTGGCGCGGGGACGTGATGGTCGGCAACCATTTGCAGAGCGCGTCCGACTGCGCGTTCCTGCTCAGGCTCATGCGCGAAATCGTGATCGACCCGGGCCTTTGCCCGGAGACCGACGCCTCCGCGTCCCCGGACAAAAAGATCCGCTTTGACCCGAAGTTTTTTTTCGCCATGGGCTTTTCGCTGGGAGGAACCGTGCTCGGGGCCTGGGCCGGAGTTGAACCCGGAATCATCGCCGCCATTCCGTGCGGGGCCTCCGGCCATTGGGGCATGTTGATCCGGAACTTCACCGCTGTCCCGGCCAAGCCTTGGTTTTTCGCCTGGCTCACCGGCGGCAGCCCGTCGGAAGAAATGGACGCGCGCTGGCCCGTGCTCAGCCTGGTCCAGGCCGTGCTCGAACCGTGCGACACCATCACCTTCGCGCCTTTTGTTTACAAGCGGCCCCTTCCCGGACAAGCGCCCAAAAATGTTTATCTGGCCGTTGGCCGGAACGATTTTTACACCAAGGCCGTAACCCAGAATGCCATCCTCACCGCGCTCCACCTGCCCCTGGCCGGGCCAATGGTCGAGCCGTCAATACTCGTGAACCAACGACTCATGGGCTATGCCAAGTCCCTGGAATTCCCGGTCTCGCAAAACGTGTCCTCCGAAGACGGCCGGAAAGTTACCGCAGCCGTGCTCCAATACGAACCCGACACCTGGACCAATGAAGGACACAACGTCAACCACAACCTCCCGGAAACCAGGCACCAATACGGATGGTTCCTGCGAACCCTCATCGACTCCGGCGTTGCAATCATCCCTGCGCCCGCGCCCGAGGGGTCTCCGCTGAAGACAAAATAAAATGAGGTAACGCGATGCTGATCGCAGACGATATTGGAAATGTCCATCGCATGAAAATGGGCCGGGAGCTTGACCACAAGGTGCTTTACTGGGTGGCCGCGTGGCTCTCGGACGGGCTGCTTTACGACACCGGCTGTTCATACACCGCAAGGGAATTGGCGGATCATTTGCAAGGCAGGGGAGTAAAGGTTGCGGTCAATTCTCATCACCATGAAGACCATATCGGCGCCAATAAGCTGCTCCAGCAGGAGCTGGGCGTGAAGATTTATGCGAGTGCCTTGGCCGCGGCGCTGATCAGCCAAAAGCCCAAACTGCTGCCTTACCAGGAACTGGTCTGGGGGTATCCGGACTTGAGCGAGGTGGAGATTATAGGCGATTCCATTGAAGTCAATGGCCGCAGCTACCAGGTCATTGAAACGCCCGGACACTGCCCCGGACACATCGTCTTGTTCGATGAGCAAAACCACCGCATGTTCATGGGAGACCTTTTTGTAACCGAAACCCCGCGAGCCATCCGACCCAACGAAAATGTCGGCAAGATGATCAAGGACATGCGCAAACTCGCTGCACTCGGCCGCGGACCGCTGACCCTGTTCACCGCGCTGGGAGACGCTTTTGAAGACGGAAGAGGAGCGCTCTTAAGGTGCGCCGACTACCTTGAAAATATCGTGGCCCAATCCAAAAAACTCCTATCCCAGGGCTTGACCCCCGACCAAATCCGAGACCAGATCTTCAAACGCGAATCCGGACTCGCTTCCATCACCGATGGCGACTTCTCAATCAAAAACCTCGTCAAGTCCGCCATCGAAGCGGAGTAGGCTAACGCCCGCATCAGAAGGCTCTCCGTTGAAAACAAAACCAAGGCATCCGTATCCTTACCGCGCTGACCATGCGAAGGTGAAAAGATACACCCCTACCGTTAAAAATTCAGCAGCAAGAAAAACAGTGGCCAGCTTGTCCGCCGTAGTCTCGCCATGCTTGAACCCTCTTGGGACGAAGTAGGATAGCCAGTATTCAGGGATGGGTGAAATGCAACCATCTGACTTATCTACCTTTCCACCTTTTCTGCAAAAGGGCATAGCAATAGCATCCTCGAAATTCAACATCAGCAAAAGTGCGTTGCGTAGTTAAGGTCCGGCGGAACCCAATCCAATTCCGCGTCGTCCCGCCTTAAAGCGGGATTCAGCGAAATGCCCGCCAGCTCCGGTTATCCCTTTATCTAGATCAGGGCCGGAAATAAGGCGGGCCCGGCCTTGCGCGGACCCCGGGGTCTGACCCCATGAATTCGGGCCTGACCCCATGATTGTCCGCGCATCGAACAATGAAAAAACGCAGCCGAACCTGTAAGGTTCCGACGTTTCGGTGTTTCCTCCTTCGTCACGCCTTAGAGCGTGACTACGGAGGACTGGTCGGAGTTCCGGTGTTAAGAACTTCGGAACTTCGGAACATGCTCGGGCATCGTCGCTCGAGCTTCCGAAACTGCGGAACTATTTTGTAGCTCCACTGCGTCGTAACAATGCGCTGTCAAAGAACGGTCATGATCGCTGTCATCCGAGAGCCGGCCGCAAACAAATCCTGGGGTCAGGCCTCTTCGCTGAAGCCCGGGCGATGTTGCTGAGGCCAGACCCCTCATATGCGGCGCAGATGCAGGACGAGACTGGCGGCGGAAAGATTGTTCCGGGGTTCCGGGGTTTCGGTGTTTCCTCCTTCGCTCTGATCTTACGAAGCGCGAGCATATGATGGCAGAGCTACGGAGGACTAGTCGGAGTTCCGAGGTTTAAAAATTCAAACCTTCGGAACATCGGAACCAGCTCGAGCATCGCGCTCGTGCTTCCGAAACTTCGGAACAACTTTCTTCAAAAGATGGAGCGAAAGGGGCGCGGGAGACGCCGCGATTGGCGCCGAATTCTCGCCGGGCCGGAGAGGGGTCTGGCCGAAATCCCGAATTCGCGGGGTCAGGCCCGAGGGGTCTGGCCTTATCATCGCAGTTC
>Ga0315274_10001297_pt1 | contig 38454 bp, 23 predicted proteins | sample YL17G02_20_MG_FD_203700 | JGI IMG/M metagenome (GOLD analysis project Ga0315274, IMG submission 203700) | Sediment microbial communities from Yellowstone Lake, YNP, Wyoming, USA - YL17G02_20 | ecosystem: Environmental > Aquatic > Freshwater > Lake > Sediment | place: USA: Wyoming | collected...
TCATCTTCGGAAGTTCTTCTTTGACCTCAAACTTGACTTCATCTGGTGCGAACTTGTCAAGCCAGTATCGGACATGTTCTGTCCGTTGTCGTAAATGTTCCTCGTCTTCTTTTTTTAATTTCTTCGAGATCTGCTTTGTCCGTATCAAAATCTCTTTGACTAAATCCCAGGTTTTCCCAATCTGGACTAGGGTAACGAGATGTCGATACGGGAGGTGAAGCGGCATGGCCTTTGGAATATGATATGGCTGCGATAACTCATAGGTTTTTTTGAACTCTTTCATTCCTTTGATTTCTGTTTCTTTCCCGAAATAGACTTCTTCTTCTTTGTCGTATTCATCAACCAAGGTCAGCAAACCTAAACCAGAGTCAAAAACAATATGTCTATTGGGTTGATTTCGCATGATTAAAAACCGGAGTACCTCAGGGGGCGTCATCTGCAGCATTTCCTCACCGCTCACCGCAGTCCCTTTGGAACTATGCATCGCACCTTGTCCTTTTAACATGATAAACTCATAAACGAGTAATCCTGGGTGTGGATAATGATACACTTCTTCGGAGATTTTCGCACCAGTCTCTCGCGTACCCCCAACAGTAGCGTGGTCTTTCCCGCAGGGTTCAAAGGTGACCCCAAGCATCCTCCAGCGCGCTGGCCAGTCCACCCGCCAGGGAAGCTTCCCACCCTGCCCACCCTTCCGGATATCAATCTCACCAGCATGACCGCAATCACACGTATACTCAACCATTGGATATTCGTACAGACTTGGATGGGTCGTCGAAAGACGACCACATGTTTCACATTTCACGTTAAACGGTAGCCAATCCTGCGGCATCTTTCTACCGGAGAGGGTCTCAAGGATATCTCTGATTTTACTGGTGTTTTCTAACGCGATTTGAATCGACTCGTTATACTCCCCTTTGGTATACATCTCACTCGCGCGATATACTCGTGGGTTAACCCCAATCTCATGTAACGAACCTAAAAACGAGACTAAATAGTGATCCGCGTAGCTTTTATGTTTGCCGCAAGGACATGGTATCTCAGAAAGAGCTTTTCCTACATACTGTTCATACGACGAGGGGAGATGAGGGTACACTTTTCGTAGTGGATCGTAATCATCACATACGTAGATGAACTCCGCGTCACCGCCTTTCTCGACAAGACAACGGTACACTGCATCGGTGGTGAGGATCTCCCGCATGTTCCCGATGTGAATCGGGCCAGAGGGAGTAATGCCTGTCGCCAGCACATGCTTTGTTTGTTTTTTTAGTAGCTCATCTGCTAAAACATCTGCCCAATGCATGAATAAATCTCCAACGAGTATCGCGTTACAATGGCCGTGCTCTGATCAACGAGCGAAGTGGCACACCACCGACATCGTTCATCGATCGTTTATTGAGAAGACAGACGCATAAGACAGGGGTTCCTTTCTCCGCCTTCACTGCTTTTATTGCACTTTTCAGGGTTTCACCGGTTCCAATAACATCATCAACAAGAACTACGTTTTTATCAGCAATGGTTGCGTAGTTCGAGCAGAACGCACCGGTTTTTTCATAGTGCGGTCGGAATACGGCAAGATCAAGACCAAGCTCCTCAGCAACATACATTGCGTAGGGAATCCCGTTGATCGCAATACCGACAATTACTTCAACATCGATCTCTTTTTTCTCCATTTCTTCAAGGATAATATCTGATAATGCATAGGAAATCGATCCGATACGGGAAGGAGACACACCAATGGAACGCCAACCAACCTTCAGTTCACCTTCTGGTTTCTTTTCTTTTCCGCGGGTTAGAAGCCATGCTGCTGTTTCTTTTGACACGTTGAGTTCTTCTGCGATCTCATAATCGGTAAGTCCACTTTCTTTGAATTTTAACGCTTTCTTAATAAGAGAATCTGTTTCTTTCATATCGGTAACACCCTCGGAACTACGTATCTACCTACGATATTTAGATGTTTGCTCTTCCCACCTATAATCGGTGAAAAAAGGTATCGTAAACCTAAAATAGTACAAGAGCATGCTCTACTCTAACGTGATCGTATGGCACAAGAGAAAAAAGGAGAAGGATTTCACTCGGGAGCCGGGTTAATCCGGTATTTCGATGCAGAAGAAAAAACCGCGTTTAAGATACCACCGTGGTTTGTGGTTTTTGCTTGTATTGCGACAGCTGTAGTTGTCATCGCGATCCAGCTGTGGAAACCGCTCTAAAAAAATTATACTTTTTTTTATTATTGTTTTTTTAATTTCTTTATCGTCAGTTGTTTTGCTTTTTCTAAGGCCTCAGGTATTTTGTCTTTTTTTGGTCCCCCGCTCTGTGTCATTTTTTCTTTTCCTCCACCACCGCCACCAAGAATTTTACCAAGTTCTGGGGCAATCTCTCTAAGATTAATAGGAACATTTGCAGAAGCTGATGAAATAATGTTTTTTCCGTCATACAGGTGAACAATATAATTAGGTTCGTTGGTTATTGCTCCAACAGTCGCCGTGGAACCTGCAATTGGATATTGTGATAAGATTAAGTTGTATTTGACGCCTCCGTCCCCATTTATTATTTCAGCCTTACGTTTGAGTCGATCAACTTCATCTAATGATAATGCCTTTTTTTGCTTCTGTGCATTTTTCCATTCATTGAACAGATGATTACACGCGTCAGTAAGACTTGGAACAGTTGTTTTATCTTTGTTTCCAGCCTCGTTTAAAAACCTTTGTAATGTTTTTTCCAATTGATTCCCTGAGACCGAAAAGGTTTTTTCTGCCTCGCGCAGTTGTTCCGCTATGTTCTCATGATGTGTAATGATATACACCGGGGCAAGAAGCACGGTCACACGATGATATAGTTCGTTTTCTTCTTTTTGGTAGACATCCGCCATCTTCCCTGCCGCGAAGGTAATTCGATTCACACCATCCTGAATACGTTCTGTTTTAAGGATACGAATTTTCTCGATTTCCTTTGTGTTGTTCAGGTGTGTTCCACCACAGGCTTCCACATCGATACCAGGGAGGTTCAACACACGGATCAGGTTCCCTGGCGGGACACCCCCTTGATATAACCGGAACCCATGCTCTCGTTCTGCCTTATTTCTTTCCATTACCTTTTTTTCAACCGGAACCGCTTGTCTCACAAACTCGTTTGCCAGGCTTTCAATTTTTTTGATCTCATCGTCAGTAATCGGTTTGTAATGAGCGAAATCAAACCTGGCTTCCGTCACTCCAAGTTGTGAACCAGCCTGCCAGATATGTTCCCCAAACAATCTGCGGAGGGCACCGTTCACCACGTGAGTACCGGTGTGATGTTTCATGAGTGTATAGCGATGGTCCCAATCGAGTTTTCCATGCACTGTTTCTCCTACATTCACAGGATGTTCAAGGACATGGATGATGGAGTCTGCTGCTTTCTCAACATGTACGACCTGGAGAGGTTTCCCATGAACGATCAGGACTCCTTTGTCTGCTGGCTGTCCGCCACCCTCTGGGTAGAACGCAGTTTTATCAAGGATCACTTCAGTTCCCCGTGCTGTGGTTTGTTTCCAGACAATCGTCGCATCGAATTCCTTCGTGTAATGGTCATCGTAATAGAGAGGGTGCGTTGGAGGAAGATCGGTGCGCACTGCTGTTGTTTCTTCCTCTGGTTTTTCATGGGAATGCAGTTCTGCAATCATGGAATCAAAATTCGGTGGAATAGTAACAGGGACGTTTTCTTTCTGTGCAATGTTCTGAACGACATCAGGGGGCATCCCATGGGTATCATACAGCATGATTAATGCATGGGGATCAATGGTTTGTTTTTCTTTCAGAATCCTTTTAATAAGTCCTTCTCCTTTTGAAAGGGTATCGGAGAAACGTTTTGTCTCAATGTCTAAAATCTCACCAACCTGATCCTTGCGTTTCTTAAGCGACGGGAATTCTTTTCCAAGATAGTCCAACTGCTGTTCCACAAGCTGTCTTAAGGTAAGGTCAAGCTGTAACTTTTCAAGGAATCGGATCGATCTTCGAATCATTAATCGCGCAAGGTACCCTGCTTTCACGTTCGAAGGAACGATACCATCACCGAGCATGAACGAAAGGCATTTGGTATGGTCTGCAAGAGCGTAGATGCTCCCTTTATCTGATGTATCTTTTATCGCGTCGAGCAGGAACGTAAGCATCTTTGGAACCGCGGTTTCATATATCGTCGGTGTCCCGGTCGTAAACCATGCGATTCGTTCCAATCCGTACCCAGTATCAACGATGTTCAACGGGTTTGGTGCGTAGTGTTTGCCTTCAAGGATTGTTCCTCCATGTTCATCTTCTTTCATGTTCATGAACACAAGGGTCGCTATTTCTAGTCCACCAGCAAGGACCTCAACACAGGGTCCTGCGTTTCCCCCACCAATCCAGAGCTGTTCCTTGTAATTGATAGCTTCTCGAAGGATCCCGATTTTTGTTCTAAAAAATTCGTCACAGTATGCAACTGTTTCTTCTTTCCAGTAGATTTCATCGATATTTTTATTAAATGCATGATGTCCCATCATTTCAAATGTTGTAAGATGTCGACCACTCTTTCCCACTTCTTCAAGGTCATTGAGTCGAATACATGGCTGTGAGATGACCAACGGGTTCGCTGGTGGGGGGACCACTCCTGAGGTCACATGAGGTTGAAAATCTGCAATCGAGGCAATGGTGAGGTAAATATCGGAACGCCACCGAGCAATCACCGGGCAGCGTTGTCCTGTTTCAGGGTAATGAAGCCGTGAATGACCATGTTTTTCAAAAAAGGAAAGAAAGCTTTCTCTGACTTCTGCGAGTGCCAATGGTTTTTTTGCAAGAGAATTCCCGATGAAATTAAACTTCACGCAGGGTTGATCTCCACAGAACTCTGTATGGGTATCTAATGTCCAAAAATAGTCACCACAAGCTTTGCATTTCTTCCGTATATAGCCGTTGGTATGAAAGAATTGTAGGTCGTATTCCTGCATGGTTGAATCAGTCATAGGTCTTGACTGGTCTGGAATAGACAAAAGGTTTAAAGTTTTATCTTTAAAACAAACGTGCTTGGTTGATACATAAGGAACGATATATTTATATGGGGGTTAAACCCTAAAATATAGTAGGGGTAATATGAAGAAATTAATTCCTAGTGTCATGATAGTCTTGATTGTATCGATGAGTAGCATAGGGATTACCAGTGCATTAGATCACCAGGCCAGTACTGATAACAAACCCTCAACTCAGGTTACGAGCAATGGATATGGTATGCAGTGGATGATGGAGTATGGGAATAGTGCATGGACAGACGCACGCTATCAAGGACCGCAACCGATTGGAGATAGTGATAACGATGGGAAGAATGAACTCCTCATCAGCGGAAGGGATTGTACCATCCGTGTTATGAAATGGAATGAAAATAAGCAGACGTATACGCAGGTTCGTGCATTGCATCCACCATTTTATCCATTCGTGCGCTGTGATGCTGGTGGGATGGCAATCGGCGATGTGACCAATGATGGGAAAAATGAGATTGCTGCGACATGGTATACCACGGTTTATAGATACATTGCTTTTAAATATTGGATAATTGGGGTAAACCCGTATATTTTTTTCAATGATGGTGGTAGTGCAGATTGTCTCATTGGTGATTGTGATAACGATGGAAAAAATGAGTTGATTTTAAGCGGCGGTCCTGGATGGCAATCAAATAGTTCTGTCTCCGAAATCACAGTGTTTAAATGGAACGGGCTGTTCCTTCAAAAAGTAGCAGGGTGGAAGGATCCTGATGTGGATGGCTATGTGTACATGGCTGGCATTGGTGATGTTGATGACGATGGGCAAAATGAGATTGTCTGTGCCCATGAAAATAAGGTTCTTGTGTTGAATTGGGATGCCCAAAACAAGGTGTTTATTCCCACGGAGATATTTAGAACATATCATGGACAAGAATCCCCCTTTGGTGTGGTATGTAAAGATTGTGATAATGATGGGAAAGCGGACATCCTTCTGAGCTATTACGATCCTCGGATTACGATCTTTAAATGGGATGGGACTGGGTATGCGATACAATTTGATATCTCGTGGCCTGGCGGGGAACCGGTAATCGAAGGAATTGACGTTGGTGATACCGATAACGATGGACGTAATGAAGTGTGCGCTGGGGCGGGTGTGACTCATATCTTGCAATGGAATGGGACGACGTATGTCGAAGAAGCGGTGCTTCCTACATTTGGCTGGATGGCAGTCGTGTGCATCGGAGATTGTGATAATGACGGGAAAAACGAGATCAACGCAGGGAACGTCGAGGTTGATGTCGAGTCTGGGCAACAGTTCACCGAATGGGTTTTTAAATATGGTTGGGAGACATGATTCTGAGCTGTTTTTCTTCTTTTTAGAAACTTATTAATAGATTGTCGATATATCTATCGACATTCATGGTAGGTTCTTGGAGAATATGGGCGTTAAGGAAATACTAGCAGAAAAAATCGCAGGGGAGATCACCCTCAGTCCAAAACCAGGGGAGACGCTCCGCAAATGGCGAAATACGTTTAATATCGCTCAAGCAGAGCTAGCGAATTTTTTGGGACTCGCCCAAAGTGTGATTAGTGATTATGAGTCTGGGAGAAGGAAATCCCCGGGGATTCATTCCGTGAAAAAGATAGTTGTAGCATTCTTGGAAATCGATGAAAAGAAACACGGTGGTACGATCATCCAGCAATATCAGTTCATGGTAAAAACACAAGACGGTATCATTGACATCATGGAGTATCCGTATTCGATTCCTATTGAGAAACTGATAAAAGAAATCAATGGAAAGGTGGTCACCTCCCCAAGCATCAGCCTAGACCGGGCCATTAAAGGGTTCACGCTCATCGATGGAGTTGAGACAATTAAGACGCTTACATCGGCAAACTACCCGAACCTCTATGGATGGAGTACGGAGCGGGCGTTGATTTTTACGAAAACCCAGTTCGGTCGAGGTCCGATGATTGCTATCCGGATTCATCCAGTTAAACCATCCCTTGTGGTGTACCATCAACCAGGGGGTGTGGACCCACTTGCGGTGCAGCTCGCAGAACGGGAGAACATACCGCTAGTGATAACGGAGATGCCACTTGAAGAATTACGGAAAAAATTGATATCATTGGGGAAGTGAAAAGACTTATGCCTGATGTGGTTGGGTTATGTTCTATGTGCGGACGACCAGGTGCGATGTTCACCTGTCATCTCTGCGGACGGCTCGTTTGTGAGAGGTGTTATGATCATCGTCATTCTCTCTGCATCGAATGCAAACATCTAAAAAGACGTTCAGATACTCCAGCATTCCCCATGGATTAAAAAATCATTTTGGGACCTCAGTAAATCATCTAGAAGAGGGGGAGATATACTATTTTTTGTATGTGTTATCATACATATTGATATGATGCATTGGCAGTAGGAATATATTGTTGAATTCAAGAAAAGGGTTACAAGTAATAAGAAGATGGTTTTTTATCGTAGATGGTTTGAATTTATGATTCAAACGATGAATAAGTACGGTTTGTTGTGTGATACGATGCCTAAGATCTCTAGCAAGGTTGAAATCAAATCTGTATAAAAATAGTCGTTAACTCTTTTATTCCTAATTTTTTCTTATTAAATTTATTATTGAACCTGTGATATTTTCTGGTAATGTATATGTAATTATTAGAATATCCTCTCCTTCAAAAGTATATTTAGCTACCTTTTCTACATTAGAGTCCTCCTCTGTGAAAATAATCTTATTATTTTCAAATCTATAATTACTAACGCCAAGAGGATCAGTTAAAGTGCCATCACTAGAAAAAATCAAAATATCTCCGTTTTTATCATTTTCCCACGTACCTAAAATTTTTTCTTCATCTGATATTGTATCATCATTATCTGAAGTGCCGTTATCAGAGGTGTCCTTATCCGAAGTTGTACAACCACTTAATATTCCAATACAAATAATCATGAAAGCGGTTATTAAAATCAATTCTTTTTTCATACTCGTCATTTTATTCCTCTCGCTAAATTAACAAAAAAAATATCTTTATTCGTATTTAATAATGTTTCTTTTTTTTATTTTTTTATAAATTGTATTAATAAGGAATTTACATCAGGATGTAAGAACATATTTATATAAGAACTACCTTATTAGTCTATAGGGGATATATGAATATGAAAAGAATCATAGCAATCTGTATAGCTTGTATTCTATTATATACCGCATTTGGAGCTGTTGCCCTTCCGAATAATAACCTACGAACAACAAACGAGAATAATGCAGGGAAATCTGATTATACCCATACTGTTTTTGTTGAAGTTGGAACCGCTACGTGGTGCCCATCATGCCCTGCATCAAATACTGCATGGCACAGTATTTACGGAACTGGGAATTATGATTTTGAATATACGGAAATGGTTATTGATATGAATACCGTGGCAAATACGAGAATGCAAAACGATTATAATCTTTATTGGGTCCCAACATCCTATTTCGATGGTGGACAATTCGTCTATCCTGGCACGAGCACAGCTACCTTTCAAAGCGACCTGAATTCTTGTGGATCACGGACGGTTCCTGACCTCAAAGCACAAATGGATGTTCTCTGGCTTGGTTCTGCTCAAATACAGGTTGATCTTAGCATTATCAACAATGATGCATCTGCCTATGGTGGGATTCTGAGGGTCTATATCATTGAACTTCAATCGACTAAATGGAAGGATTACAATGGTAACTGGTATTATCACGCCTTTTTGGATTTTGCGTTCAATCAAGTATTAACTATCCCTGCTGGTGAAACCTATACAGATAGCACTGTTTGGGATGGAACGGCTCATGGATATTCAGGGATTTCCTCTGAAAACATTCAAGTTATTCTCGCTGTTTTTAATGATAGTCCTGTGCAAGCCTATTCTGATCCGTTTCATGAAGGCCAAGATCCAACATGGGCTCCCTTTTGGGCCTATTATGTTGATGAAACAATTGCGGCAATGCCACAGTCAAATAGTGCACCGAACAAACCAAATCCACCATCTGGACCGACGAGTGGAATAATAAACGTTGAGTATACGTACTCAGGCAGTACGACCGATCCTAATGGAGATAACATCTACTATCTGTTCGACTGGGGCGACGGTACTGACAGTGGCTGGCTTGGTCCCTATCCCTCCGGTGATACGGTTGAGGCAAACCATTCATGGGTATATGGAGGGACCTATGATGTTAAATTGAAAGCAAAAGACGAGACCGTTGATGGTCCATGGTCCGATCCTCTAACCGTTCAGATTAGCGGGCCAGATATTGAACTGCAAAATGTCAAAGGGGGTCTTTTCAGGGTTAGTGCAGAGATTAAAAATACCTGGAATGAGGCAGTGTCTAACGTCAACTGGAGTATCACTTTACAGAGTGGAGTATTTATCGGTAAAAAAACCTCGGGACTCAATCTTACGATTCCTGCAAATTCAAGTGTAACCATTCAGTCAGGTTTGATCCTTGGATTTGGAACAACCCACATTAAGGTTGAAGCTTATATACCCGATGGTCCGTCAGCGATGGTCCAAAAAACCGGTACTATCCTTTTATTCTTCATAAAAGTAGGCTCCTGATAACGGGATATTCCCTCTCCATCATCTTTTATTTTTTTTAAATTAACTTGACTTTGTCAGATTAACAAAAGTCAATAGGAATTTGCTAATTATAGATGCCCCCATTGCATAAATAATATCAACATCACTCAACCATTTTCTATGATCATCATTCCAATGTATCTGCTGAAAACATCAGCAGATAAGAAACAACCATTCTATCACTAACCTACGGGAGAGAAAAATACTCCCAGCATTACCTGGTTACTTACTTGTTATTTATTCCGCCTGTGATGTGACAGACGAGCGGACAACCGTCGTTTATGCTTTTCAAGGATAAGCTGTAATAATTCTTCATCTGTCACTTTTCGTTTTGGCATAATCACTTCAAAAATCTGTTTTTGAATCAATGATTAGCCCTGATTTATAACATTTTCTTCTTTAAAAACATATCCAAAGAGAATCTTGTTTTTGTGCGAATCAAATGATAAAAAGAGAGAAAAATTGAGGGATTATTAGTACCCCAATATGTGTTGTAGTATTGGAAATGCATGTGGAAATCGCTCAAGCAACCTCTCCCAGAACTGGATCAATGGTATGTTGTATGAGCAGGGCATTGTCACCGATAGTGTTCCCCAGTCGCTTTCATTACCAGAGGGGTCTTTTGCTTTGGCTTTGATTGTATAGTTACCTTTCTTTAACCAACTATGTGATTCGGTTATTTGTTCTCCTGATGTATAGGGACCGATCCATCCACTGTTTTTATTATCTCCCCAGTCAATGAAGTAGTAAACATCATCATCGTCAGGATCTGTTGTCGTGAAATTATAAGCAGTAGCAACCCTTACTTTTCCATTAGTTGGGCCAGTTATTGTAGGTGGAAATGGTGTCGAACTGTTAATTCCATAGGTTTCAAAACAAAAATCAGCATAATTTAAATCTTGATACCAATTCTTTTCATAAATCCATGCCTCACCATTTGGATAATGGTTTAGTTTAGAAAATCCCCAACTAAAAAGATTACCAATATTGTAATGAACCACTATGTAATAAAGCTCCCCTGGATTGACAATTATATCTGGGAAATCAAAATAGAACCATCCAGGTGAAGGTAATTCACTTTGAGGTATTGAGATGGAAGTCAAATTATTAGCATCTAATGATTTTCTTATTAGAACATCCACATTTCCTCCATCCTTGCTAGCCCAGACATTGAGTACGACCCGTGTTAAAATATTTAATGAAGGTGTAAAAGATTGAGCCCCATAAGGTCCTGATTCTCCAATTACTCGCCAACCTGTGATGTTTATTTGCTGTTGATCAAGTTTATCTCTACGTCCGCCTTGTGTATTACATTTATAAAAACTAACTTCATTAGATGCAATGAAATTTTCGCTTTTACCAGATACAACACTTACTCCAACAAATAACAGTATTATTCCTAAAACCAATGCTTTCGTCCACAAATCATTTCGCATTTTGTATACCTCCACTGTTACAACAGGTAATAGAACATATGTAATGGTTTATATAAATCTTTAGATGGGATAATTTTCATGACAGAAGGGATGAAAACCGGATTTTCTTCTTAAAAAAAAAAAGTAGGGGAGGGTTTAGTACCCCATAAGGTGTCGTAGGATTGGGAATATGTGTGGGAACTTCTCGAAGAGGTGCTGGAGGAATGTCTCAGGGGAGAACTGGTACGCAGTTGGTGCCACCACTTGAAGGGTGGCCCATTCGCTCTTTGCACCAGCTGTGTCTGTTGTCCGTGTTTTGATGGTATAGTTTCCCTTTGTTTTCCAGGTGTGCGCCATAGTAAATGCTTCACCGGAATGATGCGGTCCAATCCCGGTTCCTCCGTTCCCATCGCCCCAGTCAATGTCGTAACGCAAATCCTGCTCTTGATCGTCTGTTCCGTTAAGGGTGTAGGTGTAGGAAACGCGTGGCTTGATGTGGCTTTCGCCGGTGATCGTAGGTGTATTCGGTGGTGTGTTATCGGTAATCACCACGGTTAATGGATCTGATAGAATGCTCCCTGCCCCCCAGGTGTCTCGTGCTTTTACGGTGACGTTGTAGGTTCCCAGTTCAGTCCAGATATGGGTTCCTGTTCCCGTCTGTCCTGAGGAGTATGGCCCAATCCATCCGCTGTTGCTCCCGTCACCCCAGTCGAATAGGTAGAAGATCTGATCACCATTTGGGTCGGTGGTGCTGCTGGTGTACGAGTACTCTATATTCCAGACTGCGAGTGTTTTTCCAACTGGTTTTGTAGGTTGTGCTGGTGGATCGCTTGGGGACGGTGATTTCATTGTCTGTGCTGGATCGCCAAAGAACAAACAACATTCAATAACACCGCGCCAACTTCCTGGGGCAGAGCTGTACGTCCAGTTGATCATTGGAGCCATCGTATCTTTTGACCAGGCCTGACCTTTTCCAAACTGCCAATCGGATTCACTCTGAGAATTGTTCGTGACATCAAAGAAATAATCCCAGAAGCATTTCATTTGAATGGCACTAGAGGAGTTCGTATCATCAAAGGAACCCCAGCCATAACCAGTGTTATATGTACAGGCAAAGGCAAGCTCGGTATCAGAATGGAATAACATCGAGTCAAGGACGCCATCGCCATCATTAAAATCACCGCAGTGGCAACCCATGTCCGTCACAAAGAAGGGTTGTGTATTATGGTAGAGTGACTCCCAATCAGTGTCAAGGACATCACAGGAGTAGTGTGGGTTTGCATGTGCAAAGGCACTAAGAAGAGTTACGTGATCATTGTTAATAGCATCTCTCAGTCCACCTATTGGATTATTTCCGTTCCAACCAGGGTTTGGTGATGGTGCATCAGACCATTTTTCTGATAGATTGAACGGATTGCCAGGGTTCACTGCGTTCCACGTCTCGAAACCATATTGGAGCCCAAGCCAGGCTGGATAGGAGCCATGCGCACCTGGATTGGGGCCAAGATAATTAAAGGTCGTTTTCACTGCACCGTAATCGACGAAATCATCTCCCTGACAATTCCAGGTACTGTCTCCACCGTAAAACGCTGCATTATTTAAATACTCAAAATCTACGCTGTCTGCGTAGTAGAAGCTCTTGGTTAACCAATTCGAGACATCCTGAGGAACATCACAAGTGACACGCCCGATATATATCTCAGCATAGAGATCGAATCCGCTGTCCCCTTCCTCACCCCATTGGGAATCATGATCACCGTTGAAATTTCTATCAAGGTTGCTCCAGTAGAGATCAGAGTCGACATTCCCTTCATAGGAATAATATAATTGCCGAGCGGGAATCGTATCAGAGTCACCAGCGATAAGTACATATCGGGTTCCCCAGTCTTCATAAGCATCTTTGCAGAACTCACGAATATGTGCTTGTGCGTCATTGAAAAGGGGGTCAGCGTTTTGGTAATCAGTACACGCATTGATACCTTGTATAGTTACAAGATTACACGCTAATCCATTAGCACTATGATGATCCATGAGACTCTCCCAGTTATTGGGAGTTGTTGTGCTAGTATCCCAATAATCGAGACCATTTTGAGTCGTGGTAATGATAACATAATCGTACTGATCACTTGGATCACACAGTCCCCCTGGATATTCAAAGGTTGGTATATCGAGATAGCTTTGTGCAATTTTAGGGTTACTAACAAGCGCTGTTACCCATGCTTCGTCATCAGGATTGTTCCTGAATAGAGGGTTTGTGTACCCATTTTCTTTTAGATTAATGGTTATAGTCATTTCAGGATAGTAAAAGATTCGTCCGTTACTTGGAATGAATTGCATGGGGGAGAGTGACATATCAAGGATCGTATACCCATGAGAGTATCCGATATGGTAATCTCCATGATTTGCTGCAGGATAGAGTTGACTTGATGAATATAATTCATCGTTCATCAAAAATTCTTGTGGAATATCAGAACCTATAGGCACTTCATTTTGGTAGGGATAAACATACTGAGCGGTCAGATCTATCCCTTGTAGATTCAGTTGAATCGGTGTACCTGAGACCACCACCGAATCAACGGTCATCTTCGGTGGTAAGAGGAGTTGGATAAATTTCACAGGCATGGTTGGGTCGCCTGCTTGTTTCCCCAATCCAATACATCCTGGCATCTGGATTTTCGTATAGAGAGAATCCTGAACCGAGGTGAGTTGAAGAGTTGGTTCTTTAAATTCAAACGAATAACTCAACTGATTTATAGGTAATATCGTTTGGTTGTTCAGTGTCAGAGAATTTCCTATGGGTGTTACCGCGGATGTTATGACCATAGCCATACAGATTCCAAAAACAACACCTAACCTACCTACCGCTATTTTTTTCACTGATTTATTCTTCATATGTATTTCCCCTATCCATACACTTATATAATATTAATGATAGGATAGTTTAAATGCTTTATGCTTGAGGGGGGGGATGATTATCATCTAAAGGATTGCAAGAATTAACAGGAGAAAATGCTGATTATAAAAGGAAAAGAAAGGAGGGCTTTCTGCTCCCACATCCAAGAAAATGATAAGATAAAAATACTTATTTTTTATCTACAGAATTCCCTATATGTACTATGGATCGCTTAATATTCTTAACCGCAACCATTAAAACGCGTTCTCATCTTTTTGAGGGGCATCAGAAATCTGTGATAACTTATGAAATGCATGTAAATATCTTTTTGAGGAGATGTGAATAACCATGAATAAAAAAAAAGAGAAAAAGGGGTGGGGTGTTAGTACCCCATGAGGTGTCGTAGGATTGGGAACATGTGGGGGAACGTCTCGAAGAGGTGCTGGAGGAATGCGCTGAGTGAGAACTGGTACGCAGTGGGTGCCACCACTTGAAGAGTAACCCATTCGCTCTGTGCACCAGCTGTGTCTGCTGTCCGTGTTCTAATGGTATAGTTTCCCTTTGTTTTCCAGGTGTGCGCCATAGTAAATGCTTCACCGGAATGATACGGTCCAATCCCCGTTCCTCCGTTCCCATCGCCCCAGTCAATGTCGTAACGCAAATCCTGCTCTTGATCGTCTGTTCCGTTGAGGGTGTAGGTGTAGGAAACGCGTGGCTTGATGTGGCTTTCGCCGGTGATCGTAGGTGCATTCGGTGGTGTGTTATCGGTAATCGTCACGGCTAACGGATCTGACGCTGGGCTTCCTGCCCCCCAGATGTCCCGTGCCTTCACCGTGACACTGTAGTTTCCTAGTTCAGTCCACGTATGGGATGCTGTCCCGGTTTGTCCTGAGTTATAAGGACCAAGCCAACCGCTGTTGCTTCCATCATCCCAATCAAAGAGATAGTAGATTTGTTCGTTTTCTGGGTCTGTTGTCGAGCTGGTGTAGCTATATTCTATGTTCCAGACTCCCTTGACTGGACCAGCCGGCTTTGTGGGTTTCAATGGTGCTTCGCTTGGATGAGGTGTCCGTATCGTCTGGGCTGGATCACCGAATAATTCGCAGCCTTGAATAATTGCTCGCCAGGTGCCATACGAGTAATCCCAGTTGATGGTCGGTGCCATCCTGTCCTTTGACCAGGCTTGTCCCTTTCCGAGTTGCCAATTCGCTAGGTCCCCTGAATTATTCTCCACGTCGAAGAAATAGTCCCAGAACTCCTTTTGTTGGAACGCGCTGCTTGAGTTTGTACCATAGTTATTTCCCCATCCGTAGCAGGTGTTATACACACACGCAAAGGCAAGCTCTGTGTCTGAATGGAACAGCATGGATTCAAGGACGCCATCATCCACTGCAGAAAAATCACCGCAGTGACACCCGTAATCGGTAAGGAAGAATGGTTTTGTGTTGAAATATTGGCTCTCCCAGGCGGTATTGTAAACATCCATGGACATCGTAGGATCTGCATGAGCAATAGCTGAAATTAACGTGACTTGATCGTTGTTAATAGCGTTTTTTAATCCGTTGATTGCAAGAGATGTACTGCCTCCTTGCCAGCCACCAGGGTTTGGTGGCTCTCCGCACCATTTCACAGAGAGGTTGAACATATTCCCTGGGTTGACGGCATTCCAGGTCTCAAATCCATACTGGAAGCCAACAAAAGCGGGGAATACCCCTTCGTTATGGGGTTGTGGACCAAGCCAATCATCGGTTCCTTTGATAGCGCTGTAATCAATGAAATCATCGCCTTGACAAGCCCAAGTAGTGTCTCCCCCGTAGAACGCTGCGTTATCTAAATACTCAAAATCTGCGCTATTCGCGTAGAAGAGGCTTTTTGTCATCCATTTGGAGACATCCTGTGGAACATCGCAGGTGAGACGCCCGATATAAAGTTCGGCGTACAGATCAAATCCATTATCCCCTTCTTCCCCCCAGTAGGTGTCACTATCAGCGTTAAACGTATTATCAAGGTTGCTCCAGTAGATATCTGCATCGATGTTGCTTTCGTACGCTGTTTTCATTTGTCGTGCAGGGATCGTATCAGCATCTCCCGCGATGAGGACATATCGTGTTCCCCAGTCCTCGTAGGCATCTTTGCAGAACTCACGGATATGTGCCTGGGCATCGTTGAACAGAGGAGTGGAATTGTGATATGCAGTGCAGGCATCAATATCTTGTCTGGTAACAAGGGTGCCGGTTATTCCATCGCCAGCATGGTGGTCAAGAAGGCTTACCCAGTTATAGGGAAGAGAGGTGCTGGTGTCCCAGTAATCAAGTCCGTTTTGAGTTGTGGTAACAATGACAAAATCGTAATTCTCCGAAGGATCACACAATCCTCCTGGGTAATCGAATGTCGGCATTGTCGCCATGTTGTACAGATCCGCTATCTCCGGGTTTAACACCAGGGTTTTCACCCAGGCTGCATCCTCAGCATTGTTCTGGAAGAACTGATTTGCGGTATCTGCTTTCAGGGTGAGAAGAACCGTCATTTTCGGGTAATACACCAATGTTCCTTGTTGAGGATTATATTGGAGAGGATTGAGGTTGAGGTTCAGAATAGTATATCCGTGAGAGTAACTAATAGAATAGTCTGAATATCTCGCCGCTGGATAGAGCGCAGCTGAAGAATAAACGTCCGTGTTCATGGTGAATTCTGGCTGTTGATCGCTTCCAAGAGGCACTGATGGTTGATACGGGAAAATCGGTTGTTCAGTCAGATCGATATTCGATGGTATGACAGTAACCGGTGTCCCGCTGACGGTGATTTGGGAGACCGTCTTCATGGGCGGGAGCAGTAGTGTAATTGGTTTGACCGGCATGGTTGGTTCACCTGCTTGTTTCCCTATCGACAGACATCCTGAAATGGATACGGTCGTAAAGGTTGCACCGTTGCTGTGCATTGTCTGAGCACTAGGCTCGTTGAATTCAAACGAATATTTCATTTCGTTGAGTGGAACTAGTGTTTGGTTATCAAGTTGCGGAGACGTTCCAACAGTGGTGACCGCAGATGCCATAAGCATTCCAACGCAGACTGCGAAAACAACACTTAATCTACCTAACGTTCTTTTATTTCTTGTTCCGTCCTTCATATATGATTCCCCTATTTTCTAATAATATTAATAGAGTCATAGTATAAATTCTTTTTCCCAAGCAGAAGACGATTCTTATTCGTCAGATTGGGTGTTTTAACTGAAGAAAACATGAATAAAAAGAGAAAAAAGCGAGTTTGTCTGTATTTATAAAGCAAATAACAAAATGTAGTGGGTTACGGCGATCTTTTAGAAGACAGAGAGGTGTGCAACAGTGTTTTTGGTTTCTTTCGTAAGCAGGAGACAATCATGATCAAATTATTGATGTTTTCTGTTCGATGGAGTGCGTTTCGGTAGAAAGTGATGTGTGTTGTTCATTGTTTTTATCATGTGGTGAGGGAGGTTATGCCTCTTAATTTATTTATTTGATCATTCATCGTTTAAAACAAGGAAACAATAACAATAGCAGGAAAGAAAAGATAAAAAAAAAATAAAGAGAAAGGGTGTGTGTTCACCCTTTTTTGGTTTTATGGTTTTGTATCACTAGTGCGTTTATCGGCCTAACTGTTGTTTCAGACCTGTTACTGTTTGACTCTGGCTCTGTTGTGATGGTTGGTTTTGGCTCTGTGGTTGGCTCTGTGGTTGGTTTTGGCTTTGGCTTGTTATGTTAGTAAGAGTCGCGAAGTCGCTCCATCCGCATTTGTCATATGCGACTCCTTTGATGGTGACATGTTGTAAGGGAGCCCAGCGATAGATCCAAACAAAGGTAGGTCCGGTTCCATTCACTGTTTCCTGCAGTGCATCGTTGTAGTAGAACATGACTCTGTCCATACCGCTGATTGCATCTGAACATGTCGCGGTCACGGTGACATCGTACTGGTTGGTCCCGACTTTTTCCCACGTGTAGTTCATTGCGATAACTGGTTTTGTCAGGTCGATCTTGAAGGTAGTGGATTTCTCGGGGGTTTCTACATTGCCTACCTTGTCAGTGGCCCGGTAGTAGAAGGTGATTGGTCCTTCTGTTGAGACTGGGACTTCTGCGGTGTAGGTCAGCCAGCTTCCAGAGTTAATCTTGTACTCTATCTTTTGGACGCCGGATCCAGCGGTATCAGTGGCTGTCAATTTTACTTTGACGGCAGTGTTGTACCAGCCGTTGAGACCATTTGGTGTTGCTGGGGTGAGTGTGTGCGTGGTGACCGGAGGTGTGGTATCAATGCCGATGTCGATCTCTTTTATGTTGTTGGCTGGGACATCATCGTTTGCCAGTGCTACCTCGAATCGTAGGAGGTAACTGCCTGGGTTATTTACGGTCCAGGAATCGAAGGTGACGATTTGTTCAGCACCAGCTGCGAGGGAAGAGATAATGAAGTAATCGCTGTAGACAAGGGTCGCGTTCGGGTTGAAGAAGAAGATCTGCGCCGTGACATTAAGGTCACTCTCTCCGAAGACTCCAAGGTTTTGGATGGTCGTCGCAATCGGGTAGGTGCCTACGTTAAGCCAGAGGTCTATAGCTCCGCCTCCGCCACCGCCAGTCACTTCAACATCATCGATCTTTTCCCAGTACATGTCTGTGACCTCGCAGTGTCTGAATGCGATGTAGATGGTTTGTCCATCGTAATCTGAGAGATCAACGGTTCTTTGGCTCCAGGTGGCGGATGTCTCGGTGAATTCATCAACCAAGTCGGTGAAGTCGCCTGGGACAGTAGTTCCGGTTGTGGAGACCCACACTTCAACGTGCTCTGCTGCGTAGGCAGCATCTTGTGCGGCATGCCAGTATTTCAGGTCTGATCCATACGTGTTGAGTGCAGGGGTGATAAGCCAGTTGTCAGGGGTGAGAGGTCCCACGTAATTGATGTAGGATGCACTTGCTGCACTTTGTAACCCGGCATGCGGCGTGTAGGTCCAGTCACAATCCCAGTTGTAGGCGTCACCATCGTTGTCGACAGCAAGCCACCCTGCTGGGAGACCAGTGCCTTCGAATCCTTCTGTGAGTAAGGCTCTGTCACCCTTTGGCGGGTGTTGGATGTCTTTCACCTTCACATCGTGAGTGTAGGTTAGTTGGAAACTCGCAGACCCGATATCATTCGCCGTGTGGGTATCACCGGGTAATGCTGAATTTCCCACAACACTGTAGATGACGGTGCCTGAGATACCGATTGACATGTTGGCGGGTTCGAAATCGGGGGAGAACGTGAGTTGTCTGGATTCACCAGGATAGATATAAGTCGATATTGGTGCGATTTCATCGTAATTGTCTATGGTTGGGCTAAGAACTAAACCACCACATTTCAAATCATCAATGTACCAACCAGCATAGAATACCGATGGGTCAGCTCCGAAGTCAAACCGGAACTGGACCTTTTGTCCTTCTAAACTTACATTTCCAAGGTCGATGGTCTTCTGTGTCCAGGTTTGGTAGCTTCCAGTATAGATTGGTTGTGGGTACAGTGGGTTGGCACTGTTTGCGGTACCGGTGTATCCTCCGATTGGAGTGAGTCGTACCCAGGTCGTTCCTCCGTCCAGGGAGTACTTAATGTTCCCACCATCGTAGGAGCTTTCCATGTAGAACCATTGCCACCAGGTGAGGTCTGCCCCAATGGGGACTTTTATGACCGGCGTGTCTAACCAGTAGTGTCCTGCGGGGTAGACGCCTGCGAGGATAGTTCCCCAGAGTTTGGTCCCGCTGTGAGCAGCAGGTCCTGAGACATATGTTGGAACACCCCATTCCCAGCAGGTACCACCACCGGCAGTCAACCGGCCGTTGTCACCATCGAAGTTTGAATCGTAACCGCCTACGTATGTGCCTCCAGTGATTTTGACATTTGAGAAGAATCCTCTCTCCGGGTATTGCCCAATGTTCTTTACGGTCATCTTCACAGGGTATGATTCCACTGCGGGTCCACTCGTGATTGGAGAGTCGATGCTGAGCGTTTGCATATCGTGAAGATACGGGTAGGTCAGGGTGAAGTCTTTGGTTTTCATATCGTTAGCAGTGTTCATGTCAGTGCCTAATTGTGCTGCCGCCTTTATGTTGTATACAACGGCGATATTCTCAAAAGCAGGGTTCTGCCATTCTGCGGGTAACCAGTTGGGGCAGGTGATCTGTCTGGTTTCCATGGACGCCAAGTTTGCCACGGAAATGTCTTGGTTGTACCCGGCTGATACGAGTCCTGAACCCCATAACGCGAAATCGTCGATATACATATTATAAGAATACACAGATTGGGAACGGAACGCGAGATACACGGTCGCGTGCCCGGCGAACGCGGAGAGATCGACCGTGTTCTGTGCCCATCCTAAAGTTGTACTATAGTGGGTAAACTGGCCGCATACTGTCCAGGGTCCGCTCGCAGAGTCGGACGCTTCAACGATTACTAAATCTGTAGAACCAGAGGTATATTTGTAATTCCAGATCTTCATAAGGACTTGTGTGTATGTACTCGGGAAGTTAATCGGGTTGCTGTTCATGGAGACTCTACATCCGTATCCAGATGATGCAGAGTAGGAGTTGTAAAACAGCATGTATTGTCCCTCGTGTCGACCCTCGAATGTGGGTAAATACCCAGCTCCTTGTGGTGTCCATAGATAAGTGCCAGATTGTAACGTATTGGTCCACCAAGTTGGGATAGCCGCTGGTGTAGTAGTTGCAGGAGTCCAAGCAGCGAGTTCAAACCCTTCGGAAAAGGTTGTGCCTGAACCCGTACATGCTATGTCGTCGACGAAGGTTCGGTACCCTCCCATTCCAGCGAGTTGGTAGAGCGCGACGTATACTGTTGAACCTACCGGAACGTAGTTGGCGAGGGTGTACGAGTGCTGCACATAGGTGATGGGCATGTCGATGATGGTATCCACAGGTACCCCACTAGGTGCTATCGTGAACATAGTACCACAGCTGTTTCCTGTTTTAGAGATAGCCACTTTTAGGTCATCGAGCGGGTAGCTCGTTGAATAGGACCGTGACCAGAACGAGAAGACCGTGTCAAGAGCGACGGTAATTTGAGGTGTCACAAGGTAGTCTTCAGGAATATACGTAGAATAGGTATACAGTGCTGCGGAATATGTTCCGGTATGGGCATAGGTGGAACCGCTATATCTCGTCCAGAAATAATCAGTAGAGTATCTGAAGTTTTGATTAATGACATTCCAAGTGCCAACTGGATGTGGGTATATCGGTGCGATGCTGTCTTCCCAACCATAGGAATAGAAACTGGTTGGAGTAAGGAACCTTTGAATTTGTACGTTCATGTTGAACGTCTCGATGTTGTTCCCGTAGTTCGTGACAGTCACTTTCGGTGCAATTGGACTGCTGGCTGCGCCGCTCACAGGGGCGTTGATCGAATCGACACCGACATCATGGGCTATTAATAATTTCGTCCCGGTGAGTGTGCACGACATATCATAGTTTGCGCCAGGCCAATTGGTATTTGTATTTGTCCATTTTGGAAACGTATAATCCGCATAGTACATATAGGCAGGTCTGACATTGGCCGCTGCGGTGAGCCAGAACGCGTTCTCGATCACGGCAGGCTGGAATTGCACCCACCACACCTCGCTCGGAGTGGTACCAAGGTAGACGTAGTCAAAGGTACAGGTGACAAGGATCTCAGGTCTGCTAAAGTAAATAGCACCGGTGAGTACCGCTGTGAAGGTGGCAGTCCGAGTATAAACAGCTGTAGCATTTGGTCCACCCGTTAACGTGGAGTTGTAGAAGTAAACCGTGACTCCGGTAATGCCCGATGGCCCTCCACCGGAACTCATCAGCATCCTGAATGCGCCACCGGTGATATTAAATTCGCCAAGGTCGGTGGTAAAATCAACGCATAGTTCCCGTTCGTAACCAGTCCAAGTACCAAAGGAGAGACCGTTTCTGCTGTCAGGCAGTCCGTTATCAAAGATGACATACCTGTCGTCTGATCTCCAATCAACTGGTGTTACTGGTTTTATTGCCAAAGCATCACTAGCGAGGCTTGTAGCAGGTGCAGAGACTGGTTGAGCTGGCTCTGCGATGTTCATATTCATTTGCGTGCTTGTTAGTGCTGTTGGTCCCGCGGCACTAGTTATCATTGTCGCGGTGACGAGCATGGTCACTGCAAGCATCAGTGATTTCACTAGCTTATTTTTTCTATTTTTTACTAATTCTTTCATAATGTTGCCTCCATATATATAAATACCAATAATTATTATACAAACACCCTTTATAAATCTTTCGTTATGATTTATAGGAATGATACGCTTCTCCCCTCCAGCAAAAAAAAACGTGGTTCGTTCCTTAAAAAAAAACAGCATTTTATTTTCGGGATTTACGACGCGAACACTCACACAGTATCCGACCGTCCATAAATAGTACATAATATAATTATAATACACCAAAAAGTTAAGAGCGACTGTCGCGTTTATCGTTGAGTTCAACTTGGCGACAACAAACGAACCAACGTCATCGGTCATGAAATGAAAAGAAGAGAGCAGAGGAAAATTTTTTTCATTGAAACAACCAATATATTATTTTTTAAGAAGGAAAAAAAATAAAGTGGTTTTTAGAAAATGGAATACCGGTGCGTTCTGCTGTGTGATGGTTGGAGTTTTTAAAAAGATAGGAACGAGGTCGAAGTCCTCAGGGTTGCCCTGATTTTCAACCCGTACGTACCCTTCGAATTTCGTATTTTTTTGATTTGGTGCGACAACCGATACTTGAACGGTCACTTGTCCATCCCCAGGAGTAAGATTGATACCGAATTGCGGTGTAAATGACCACGTCCCCCAATCAAGAGATGAAACGTTGATTGTCCAGTTCAACAATGAATCAGGACCTCCGATGTTTAGTACCTGAAAACTCCCATTTACTGTTTCTCCGGGATGAACGTTGGTCCAAGAAAGACTCCCTGTACAATCTAAGTCAGGAACATCTGGTTCTGGTGGTTCTTCCGGTGGAATATATTCAATTTTGAACACTTGACCTCCTGTATCATATTGCCAAACGGTTGTTAATCCTGGAGTGACTTCAAAGACTTTTCCTGAGTCACCATTCGTAATAAGGGTGTTTCCACCGGGGAGCCGCAAGGCACCGGAGATATAGGACGCATAAAAACTCGTTAAAGGGTTCGCAACATAAGACCAGGTGAGTGCCGTAGGCCCATAAGAAGAACCTGGGGCAAGATAATACTCACCATTCTCATTCACCGGTGGAGTAATTTCATCAACTGTCGAATAATGGCGGCTTCGACCGTTGTTGAAAATAAGGATGTTTCCTTCTCCAGGATACCCAGGTTCTATCCATGTCGCGTCATGCTGACCGAAATATTTTTGATCACTTGCAGTTCCTGCTCGGTACGCCTCTGGATTACCCCAGCGATAAAGAAGATCACCACCTTTTCCACTATTACCACCAATATGACCCGCCGCTTCTGCTGTGGTCGTACTATGATCGATCACCCAGATTTCATTAAAATTATGGATACTAATGAGTATCTGATCAAAGTCTACGTTATAGTCAATAGAGTTCGTATGCATCCAATCTGATTCTGTTGAAGATACATAATTCACATCAACTAATTCTGGGTGATCTCCAACTACACCATAGTTTGCTTTAGATGAATCATAATCCTGAATCAGATGATCCCAGACATGCCACTCCCAGACGATTGTACCACTTGTTGGCCCCGTCGGTTGAACCTCAATGACATGGTCAGGCAAAAGCCCGCTATTGCCAACGACACTTGGGTTTCTTCCTGCAGAAATACAATCCGTACGTGTTTTTGTTTCCCACGCAATCAACAGCACATTACCATTTGATAATACACAGACATCATGATGGCTGAGATCCCCATTGGTATTGTAACGGAAATCCCATACGACTGTCCCATCCCATTCTACTTTCTGAACACCACCACCAGCCCCACCACCACCAGGACCTACACCAACTCGTATTGTACGAAGAATCGACCCATCACCCAACCACCGCACCATACACCCAGGCAGAAAGCTACTTGACCACGTATGATTCAACGCTCCGGTGATCTCTCTTAAATACGTAGTACCACTATACATCGGTGCATATAATATTTGACCATCAATTGTCATTGAAGATACTTGAGGATTTTGAATCGTCTGTTGAGGCGAGGAGAGCGGCACAAAATAGGCACCCATCAATAAAAAAATGATGAAAAAAATAGTCATACGAAATTTAGTCAGATATTTCAATTTCGATAATCGTCTTTTATCCAAGGTATTATCCCCTTTAATAGTTAATAGTGTAATTCTATAAATAGTTTTGTCCCAATTCTATCCCAAATCAACATTTCTTTTAATATGTAAATATATCTAGGCAAAAAATCAGAATGTTAAGTTGTCTAATTTATTATTCTTTTTTAAAATAAATTCCATATTTTTTCAAACAAAAAATGTCGTTGTTTCAATTTAATAAGAAATGAATGGATCATTGTCTGAACAGAATGAACATTTGCTGGAGTTTTTAAATAGACAGGTATCACATGAAAATCGGTGGAATTCTCCCGGTTCTCTACTCGTACGTACCCTTCGAATTTCGTATTTTTTTGATTTGGTGCGACAACCGATACTTGAACGGTCACTTGTCCATCCCCAGGAGTAAGATTGATACCGAATTGCGGTGTAAATGACCACGTCCCCCAATCAAGAGATGAAACGTTGATTGTCCAGTTCAACAATGAATCAGGACCTCCGATGTTTAGTACCTGAAAACTCCCATTTACTGTTTCTCCGGGATGAACGTTGGTCCAAGAAAGACTCCCTGTACAATCTAAGTCAGGAACATCTGGTTCTGGTGGTTCTTCCGGTGGAATGTATACGATTTTGAACACGTTATTTGTACTCGGGGTTGGATACGGGTTGACGTATTGCCAGACTGTTGCTTTCTCAGGAGTGACTTCAAAGAATCTCCCGGCAGACCCATCGCAAATAAGAGTATTGCCATTCTTAAGTCGTTGGGCGCCACAAATATAGTTTGAGTAGAAAATTGTTGGGGGATTAGCAGTATAACTCCATGTTGGGTTCTCAGGTCCATACGAGGAACCGGGTTCGCGATAATACTGTCCAGTACTATCGGCAGGAGGTACAATTTCATCGACAGAAGAAAACGTACCCGCTGGGCGGTACACTCCATTGTTAAAAACGAGGATGTTTCCTTCCCCAGGATACCCAGGTTCTATCCATGTCGCGTCATGCTGGCCGAAATATTTTTGATCACTTGCAGTTCCTGTTCGGTACGCCTCTGGATTACCCCAGCGATAAAGAAGATCACCACCTTTTCCACTATTACCGCCAGTATGACCCGCCGCTTCTGCTGTGGTCGTACTATGATCGATCACCCAGATTTCATTAAAATTATGAACACTGATCATTATTTGTTCAAATTCCTCGTTATAATCAATTGAATTCACGTGGAGCCAATCCTTTTTGGATGCATCAGCTTCAAAATTAATATCAATTAATTCAGGGTGTTCTCCTACCACACCATAATTTTCTTTCGTTGCATCATAATCTTGGATCAGATGATCCCAGGCATGCCACGCCCAAACAATATCCCCACTGGTCAGACCTGTAGGTTCGACTTCGATGACATGGTCAGGCATCAATGTATCACCCTGGATATAAATTGGATTACGGCCAGCTGCAATAGCCTCAGCACGTGTTTTGGTTTCCCAAGCAATCATTAGCACGTTCCCATTTGGTAAAGGCTTAATATCATGATGACTCAGGTTCCCATTGGTATTGTATCGAAAGTCCCATGTAATAGTCCCATCCCAAAGCATCTTCTGAACTCCACCACCCGATCCACCAGTACCAGAAAATCCCACTTTTATCGTACGAAGAATAGTACCATGACCCAACCAACGCACTCCTTCTGCAGGTAAATAATTGCTAGACCACGTGTGATTTACGGCCCCTGCGCTATTGATTAAATATGTTATTCCTGAGACCATAGGTGCAAACAAAATTTGACTTTCTGCGATATCAGCAGTTTGTTGAGAAGTATTTGTTATACTTTGAGGTGCTAACCCCTCGGCAATACCCGTTGTACAGATGATGGGAATAATCGCAAAGATGATGGTTCGATAAATATGATTACACCGGATCATAATCGCCTTTTTCTCTTATAATAACAAATATATTCGCCGAGTATATAAATATTATTATGTTGATATAAGTTAGAGCACAAGAAAAGATAGTCATCACCCGATGTATTATTTTTAAAAAAAACACCAATCAGTAGAAGATTATCAGGATAGTACGAAAATAGAATCTAGTAGGCAAGACTAGACAGTGTTTTAAAAAAACCTCTTGTGTGTAATTTTTCCTCGGTTTCGTATCTTTCTGTTAGAAAAACGTACACATGAAAAGATGAAAAAGGAAAGAGTAGGGTAGCTAGCACCAGATGATTGTCTGGTAGTATAAAGCTACTCTTAGGGTTTATATTTTGATGTAGAACAGGAGAACTGTCCCATCTTGTGTTTTGACATCTGCGCTTTGCGGAACCGTTGCGCTTACCGTGATGACCGTTGGCCCAAAGCCAAGGATAAATTTCGAGCTAATAACCTGTTGTTCACCTGACGCAAGACTTGCGATCTGACCTGTGGTTTCTTTCCCGATAAAGACATTGCCGTTAAGGCTGATGCTCCAGTCAACATTGTTTGCCGTGACGCCTCCGTTGTTTCTAATTAACGTGGTGACATGGAATAACCCACCTGAGATCCAATCAATCTTGATGATGGGTGCCTCGACGATAGTAATGGTATGGCCTACCGACCAGCCACTTTCTCCACCATGGTCATCTTTTGCTTTCACCTTCACTTGATACGCTCCGAGTGCTGCCCAGCTGTGCTTCGCGCTCCCCGAGCCACCAGAGGGGTACGGTCCTACCCAGTCACTGTAGTTGCCATCGCCCCAGTCGAACTTGAAAGAAATATTGTCACCCTCAGGATCGGTGGTGGTTGCAGTAAATGTATACTCAACCCCGATTAGCCCCGTGGCAGATCCGGATGGTTCACCAGGGGTATTTGGTGGAATGCTCGGGTTTGGTTGATTACGCCAGATTTTCACGGATGAATCACCAAGAACGTTGTACTCCTCAAAATAATATTGACTACTCCCTCCACCACTATAGTATTGATACAGATAGGAAAGAGCCATGTTGGTCATACCACCGATCGTCTCAATGTCGTCCTCCCACCATGCCTTAAACATGCTTTTTTCCAAGATATCATCCTCATCCCAATATGAATTGTCTGTCGCACCCCAGAATGCCAGACCACCTTTGTGCGGTGCACGCAGCCATGTTTCCCCAAAGCATTCACCGACGGTGAACTGATTCGTGACGCAAGCGTGGCTACAGACAAAAGGATACATTCCATCATTAGTCAGAGCGTTGACATTGGATTGAGAGAACGGCGGACCATCCGCCCAGCTAGTAGTTGATCCATGACCAGAATAGATTGCTAAACTCCGACCATTGTTCAACGCAGAAGTCACCTGTGCTGTGGTCGCACTATAGGTATGAGAGTACAACTTATCACAGGTGTAATTATGGGGGAGAAGATAGGTGTCAATGACATAGTTATGAGTTCCTTCAGAAACCCCATAGTTGTCATTCGATGCCATAAAAACTGCTTTCTTAATCCATGATTCATTCGTGAAAACACCTTGTTCATAAAAAATTGTTTTATCCACCATCGTGGTGACTTGTTCTGGTATTGCTGCTGGGAACCGGCTGATAACAATATCAGCAAAATAATTACCCGTATCAATTGTAACATAGTATAAATCTGTGCATGTTCCTGTCTCTGAACCGGTCCAAGTTGGAATTTGCGCGACGTCCCCAACTAAAAGGACGTAGGCTGGGGGTATCGGCCAGTTGTTGTATGCATCTACAATATAAGCTTTGATGTTCTCTTTGGTCGGTCCGCTGGGAATCTCTGAAGTTTTGGTCACTGTGACATCGAATCCTTTTGATCCTTTCCATGTTGCTAACGGTTGTATCGCATCGTAGTATGAATCAGCAACGATGATCAGATATTCTTCTTGTTCCGATTCCATTCCTTCAGTACCTTGCAAAGAACCATAGTTTATAAATGATGTTTTAAACAGTTGTTCAAAAGATGGTGTGGTATAACGATCGATTTTCTCCGCAGTTTGTACTAGATCACTGCCGGGGAGGTTTATTCGCAATTCACAGTGAGTCATGATTCTCAGTTCACCGGACAGGGGGTTGTATTGCACTGGTGAGATTTTCAGGAATGCGATATTTCGTCCTCGCAGCTCTCCAATGACATTCACCGTAGCGATCGTTGAAGGTAGATATGTATTCGTCGCATAGTACGTATCATCCTTAGTAAATTCAACAGATGCTCCTTCCATCTTTATGAGTGATGGTTGAACCGGGATAATGGATGAGGGAAGGTGTAATGCTGCCAGTGAGGTCGTTTGCCAAGTAACCGATTCAACAATTAATTCAGGATTTGCATTTTGTGGGATTTCGATGAATCGAGAGAGTGTTGGAAGTTGAGCTTGCCCAATGACAGTGGCCACGCCTTCTCCCGGTAGTTCAACAGTGGCATACTCTTGACTAGCAAGGGTGCATTGTCCAAAGACAAGAGATGGTGGTGTAACCGTGACAGTAATGACTGGCGAGTCTCCCTGGTAAAACGTCGATTCTACAGAAACAGGTATTGTAGATTTCGATGGAGAGGTTGGGTGAACTGCACTAACTCCAGCGGAAAAAAGGAGTATCAGCACAACAGCTGCTTGAATACAAAAATTTTTCTTATTATTCCACTTCATACTTCATATCCCCTATTAATTAAATACACTAATGATTAACACTAACAAAATTCATATTTATATAGATATCGACCATATGAAAAATAGAGAAACCTAACCAGACAGGATGGTTTTCTCCTCCTCTCTCACTAAGGAACTTCTTTTTATCCCACCTCGCAGTTGATAAGGGAAGGGAAAAAAAGCCGTTTTCTTCTCAGAAAAACAAATGACTGTTGGACTTCTACGACCAAATAACTTGATCAGCCAATCTCTTGTTTTTTTTTATGATGTATCTCACATCTCGCGTTACGATAAAATTATTTTTTTATAAAAACGAAGGGTCCGAGAAGGAACGCTGAGACTGTTTTTTTCGCAGTAGCTACTGTCACAGTGATCGAGGGAAAACCAATGCCGAAGATAAACCTCGTTTGTATCTGAGAGCTCGACCCAGGCTGTATCACACTTAACGTACCAGTGGTTTCACGTCCAAGAAGGACGAGACCACCCTCAAGGGTCATAGACCAGGAAACATTCGATACTTCATCGATACCAGTGTTTATCACCTCTGCAGAGACGCTACCGAAACCACCGGTGATCTCCCCGATCTCAATATTGGGTGAAGACTCGATATGAACCGTGATGGAACTGGACCATCCGCTTTCTATTCCAAGAACGTCTTTTGCTTTTACTTTCACGGTGTAATCCCCAGCAGCGCTCCAAGTGTGTGTTGCTGTAGTAACAACACCGGAGTCAAAGGGACCAAGCCATGTGCTATTTATATCGCCCCAGGACCAGAGATAGTATACCTGCTGGGATTCAGGATCGGTTGTGCTGGTTGTATATGAATATTCCACATTAGATACCCCGGTATTTGGGCCGTTTGGCTCAGTGGGGTTGTTTGGTGGTTGATTTGCGTTTTCTGCAGCGAGGTTCTGAATTGCATCGATATCAGCCCCTGGATTAGTCTCACTCGGATTTCCATTTCCATCGTCTATGATTTTTACATATCGGGCCAATTCCACTGAACCATCAGCAAGGTCAAACTCCGCTGTTCCCATTCCTGGTCCTAGTCCTACCCAGGGACCGTCCCAATCGGTGGATACAAACACAGTGTACCCATCGGTGGTTGCGTCTCCTTCAAATACCTTGAAATCAGAAGCATTGGAAAGATCAGTAATATTATCTGCCATATCGACGATAATTGATCCGCTAACGCCAAGCGATGCGCACACATCATCAGGGGGTCCAAGCAGGGAGATGCCTTCGGTCGGGTTGTTTTGATAGTTATCGGACGGAGCATAGTAAGCACACGTGGTGACTTGGTACGCATAGAATTGGTTACTCGGGTGTAATGCAACATTCAGTACTGTCGGGTCTCCTGAATTTACTTGAACGGAAAATGTTTTTTCCTCAAAGCCATTGGCTCGATAGTGGACCGTGTAGGTTCCCGGTAGAAGCACACAATGGTAATCTCCAACCAGTGGATCTGCGAAACAAGGCCAGGGCGCCTCATCAACCCAGACTGTCGCAGCAAGTGGTTGTCCGTTGTTTGCATTCGTCACGACACCGGTGAGTCCCATGTTTGCGGCATCAATCAATTCCAGCATCGCATCCCGGTTCAAGTCCCATGCCTGGGGAATATTGGAGGTTTGCACTTCAATGGTCCAGTCTATGTCGCCACGGCATCCATAGCTAAAATCATTACAATCGCCGAGGGTTTGGTACCAGTCGTACCCTTCGACGACCCAATATCCATTATGAGAGCCATATTGTTCGGAGAGAAATTCAACAACGTCGTTATTAGGGACCCGTTGAGTTTTATGGTTCCAGACGTAGTTGACAATGTTCCCAGAGCAATGGAAGGATAACGAGAGGACGAAGTTGTTTTGTAACGCATTGTCTCGTATCGCCCGCGTCTCAGGCTCAGAATACGGAGTTGAGCTTTCTGGCATGTATCCATAATTTCTGTTGAGGTCGATACCATGAGCATTATACCGAGTACCTGCTTCTCGTCCATCAGGGTTCACCATGGGGATAATCCAGATCTCTCTGTTGTCTACCAGCTCAGTAATCGAGGGGTTGAAGCTGTAGTTTTGGACGAGATGGAAAGCAAGATTGAGTGGTAACTCTGCAGACATGTATTCGTTGCCATGGTGAAGACCGCAAATGCGGACCTCTGGTTCGTTTTCCTCAGAATCAGGGTTATCTGTGATCTTCAAACCCCAGAGAACCCTTCCTTGTACACTATGCCCCAGATCATATAAACGAGTGATGTCCGGGTAGGTATTTGCGATGTTTTGAAGTTCGGTCATCATCTGAGAATACGAATGAAAATCACGTTCAAACTCAGCAGAATGCTTCCACCCTTGCTGCTCCGCAAGCTCATCAGGCACAATCTTGGGAGCAAGGTTCATGGCGGAAAGCCAAGCGAATTCCTTAGAAGACACGAGGACAACCGCGGAGGTTCTGGACCGGTCCACCTCAAGGATGGTAATCCGATGTTGAATGATGTCACCAAGGGTACTTGGCTGAGAGAGAGGAACAGCTGCAACGATGGAATCCAAAGAATGGTTCATTGTTTCTTGTGCAGTCGAAAATCCTCCAAAAACCGTAGCAATGCCCATCGTGAAAAACACGAGAAAGGCACATATTTTTTTATTTGTAAGACTTTTGTGGTTCATATGGTATCTGCCCCTATCTTTTTGTATTTTCGCAACAATGTACCTGCCATTTTTTTTTCGATTCCAAAGAAGAAAGGTTGGTATAACAACCTCGCTGCTCTTGATGAGATGTTCAAGAGAATCCCAGGAACATATGCGATGATCTTATAATATCATTGTATAATTATATACATAGTTCTATCCTCTATATAAATATAATGAGACCAACACAAAAATGAGAAAACGACATGGTCCGCTTTGTTCTCACAAAATACGCAACCTTTAACTTTACATCATCGAACGAGTCTTGTTTCACAGGAGTTCCGATAGTGAAACATTGACGGAGAGAGACTGAGGCTCGCCCCGGTTAAAATATTTCTCTAAAATGGAATGCAGAAAAACTACACTGATCGAGCAGCAAGAATTCGTTTTACGCATTCTTTTAATTTCACGATATCGAAGGGTTTGACGATGTAATCCTCTGATGTAAGGAGCCCCGCCCCGGCACTCATCTCATCGCCAACTGCGGTCAAAAAAACAATCGGGACTGCGCTCCATCTGTCGTTTTCTTTAATGCGTGCTGCAACATCCCACCCGCTCATCCCCGGCATCATGATATCCAGCAAGATCAGATCAGGGAGATGGTCTCCTTGTAGCACCTGGAGACATTTTTCCCCGCTGTCTACTCCGATGACTTGATATTCCTTTGTCGTATCTTCTAACACGTGTTTGACCGAGAGAACAGTATCAATATAATCGTCAACGACTAATATTGTTTTTACCATCCGCTCCAAAAACTATTATATAGTATAAATAATTAGTGATTTTTTCTTTGTCATCACAAACGGGATTCCAGTACAATGAATTTTCCCGTTTCCATCAAAGATGAGAAATCCTTTTCGCCGAACGCGGAAGCGGTCTAGGATAACAATCATTTTCAGAAGCAACCGGCACATTATATCATATTTGATATCATTAAAGAGAGAAACTTCAGTATCTCCTGTAAAAACGACTCTGTTTTTTCTTTCAGAACAACCGCCCCTCAAGGCACATCTTATCTCCAACCCACTGATACAAAATACCATCATCACAATCTTTAAATACACTGCATCCTCTTTTTAATTCATATGAAAATAGAAATCGATAAACACATCATTATTGACCCTGAAATCTGTCATGGAAAACCCACCTTCAAAGGAACAAGAATCATGATATGGCAAGTTCTTGAAATGCTAGAAGCAGGCGTCAGCGTAAAAGAAATCATCGAAGCATTTCCATCAATTACACCTAAAGCAATTAAAGCCGCGCTCCACTACGCGGTAACAATCACGAGAGGAACAAACAATGTCGTCATCAATGTCGGAGCGTAAATTCCTCCTTGATGAGAACGTTCACAGTAAACTTCAACACTTTCTTATCGCACAAGGATACGATGTAAGCGCAGTACCAAAGGGAGCGAAAAACGGCGTGCTTGCTGCGAAATCAAAAACAGAGAAACGCATCTTCGTAACAAATGATTCTGATTTTTCAGCATATCCAAAAGAATCTATTTTCTGTGTCATTTGGCTACGCATTCCACAATATAAACCAGAAGCACTCATCGCATCGTTTACCAAGCTGCTAAAAAGCATAACAAACAAAGATCTGACGGGAACGTTAGTAATTCTAAAAGAAGGATCACACGAAATTATATCGTTACATACCAAACGATAAACTAGTTTTTTCTGAACGCGATAGCGGTCTAGGGGACGAATCGTTTTGAGAAGCAACCTGTATAATATATCATATTTGATATAATCTAAGAGAGCAATTTCCATATCTCATTGATAAACAATTCTGTTTTTCTCTTTCGTCACCGCCCCCTCCCAAGAACCTCTGATTCCTCTACGGCATTCCAGTCCAATGAATTTTTACTTTTATTAAACAAGGATGAGAGATCTTTATTAAATCACAAACGCTCAGTTGTACTCTCTGCATAGATATCACCATCACTTCCAAAAAAGAGCAGGCGCCAACCACCTTGTTTTACGAAAGTAAGACATTTAAAGAATAATGGTATTATGGAGTACGGAGATGCATATCACTCAAGTAATTTATCAATGGAGAGAAAAGATGGGATACTATGCTGGATACTGCTGATGTTACACGACAATTTTTACAGGCAATAATTCAAATCATCGGGAGAAAAACATCAGAAGAATATGCAGCAGTAACCATACGAAATCTTATAAAAAAGCTCCAGCCGACCTATCCTTTTTTACAAGACATAGAAATAAAAAATACACGTTCCTTGGAACTGGAAAGTAATGTGACCGTACGGGACTCGCTGAACACCATTCATCCCAAAAAAGTTGGAATGGCGTTGAAAGAACTTGCGAAAATAATAATAAAATTCCTAGGGAAAAACGCAGGGTATTTCTTCATCAGAGAAACACAAGAAAAAATAGGCAAAGACTATGATACGATGCTTGTCAAAACCATGGATGTTGATTTAACTTTGATGCAGTCAACCTATATCGTTGAAAAAAAATCGATCTCTCTGCTGCATATCGAGAAATCTGACGTGATGAGACGGTTTTTAAAAGCTCTTATGGAGGCTTTGGAGAAACAAACCTCTAAAACATTTGCAATAGGATTTACCGCACAACGTATCGAAGCACTGAGACAACAATATACGTTTCTTGAATATGTTTCTGTCAATGATATCAGGTATACACTAGGTTCTGAAGAGGTGGCGGTACAGTCGGAAATCAACAACGTTGGCCCTCTGGACCTCGGAAGAGCAATCGAATCTATTCTTCAGGATACCGATACAGCTCTCACCGACCTTGGTAGGAACTCTGTTGCCGATGATCTGAAAACACATCTTACATTGGAATATCTTGCAAAACTAGAGGAGATGGGTGTTACCATTATTGCACATGGCGTCGGGTACGAAGCGATTTTCAAACAAGTAATCAAAGCATTGATCGATATCCTGGGTAAAACAAGCACGGAGAATGATGCGATTTTCGCGGTGAATTCGTTTCTTCGAAAAATAGATAGTACGTATGAATTCCTCAAATACGTGAAAGTGGACTCGGCAACCAACGAAGGCGAACTTTACCACATCACGATCACGGACAACATCAATTCAATCAGCGAGACCGATGCTCGACGAGCAATCCAGCAACTCCTTGAAACAATAATGGAGTCCTTAGAGGAAAAAGTGAGAAATGAATTCATCCAAAAATTCAAGAACTCACTTGAGAAAAAATACCTATTAAAAATCGAGGAGATGGGCGTCAACTTCCATATGATAGAGTTACATCAAGAGATGCTGAACCAAACATAACAAAAATATCCGAATTAAAAAAATTTCATACAGGCAGCTATGGATAAAAATTCATGAAATATGAAAACGTAGTAGTCGATAGGAATGATAAATTGAAAGAGTGTACGCAACAATCCAGAACGATTATACTTCAGAAATTATCCGCAACGATGACGGGAGGGTTGATAGAACCGTGAAGGAACCGTTTGATCTGAAGAAATTTTTCTTGGGTCGGATCAATGTAAAACTGACGCTTATATTCCTTCTGGTTGGATTGGTGGCTCCCTCCATAGGTATCTGGTATTTCTATTTAATCGCGAGTTCGTTTCTTTCACAGAACCCTGAGATTGTTATGCACCAGCAGATGCTCTTGAATGGCACGGCGCTCATAATCATTATACTGATCGCGTTCAATACGATGCTTCTAGGGCTTATAATATCCCGTTCATTTACCAAACCAATTCAGGAGCTGAATAAAGCAACACAGGAACTGGAAAAAGGAAATTTTACGGTCAGAGCATACGTGAAAACAAACGATGAGCTTGAACAACTCAGCGACGCGTTCAATCGAAGTGCACTTGCATTAAGCAAGATGGACGAGGAACGTCGACAACTTGATAAGGCGAAATCAGAGTTCCTCAGCATCACGTCTCATGAACTGCGTACACCAATCACCCCGCTCAAAGCACAATTACAGATGCTGCTACAAGAATATTTTGGAAAACTAACAGATAAACAAAAAGAAAGTCTTGATGTGATTCTTCGAAACGCGGAGCGACTCAACAAAATCATTGATGATTTCGTTGAGATCTCTCGTATTGAGGCTGCACGATTGAGATTCGCATTTAGAAAAACAGACCTTCAGGAAACCGTGATGGAAACGGTACGGTTCATGGAAGGATTTGCTAAGGAGAATAACATAACACTTGTGGTAACTTCTGGTGAGCTCCCAATTATCGAAGTAGATCCGGATCGAATCAGTCAGGTCTTACGAAACCTTGTCCATAACGCTATCAAATATTCTCCATCGGACAGTAGCATTGAAATCAATACAGAGCTAAAAAAAGACTATATACGATTCAGTGTGAAAGATCAAGGGATTGGACTCAAATCCGAGGATCAAATCCGAGTGTTTGAACCGTTCTACCAAGTAGAGGAAACTCTGATTAGAAAATACGGGGGAACAGGTCTTGGATTGACGATTTGTCGAGGGATTATTGAAGCACAAAAAGGAAAAATATGGGTCGAAAGCAAACCTGGTTTTGGTAGCACGTTTTATTTCACAATTCCACTCACACCGGTTCACGAGATTGAACCAATTAAAGTCCTCTTCTCACAGAAGATTGATATCGAAAAAAAATTACGAGAAGAATTTATGAATGCATTAGGACCAATGGGCATTATCGAGTTTAATGAACTGAGAAACAAACACGCCCTTGGTAAAGAAGATCTCTTCGAATATGTTACAACCCTGGAAAATCAATGTATTCTTCGTCATAAACATGCGGATGATTTGAAAAGAAATATTGGAAAGATTTTTGGTGAAGATTATCGAAAAGAAGAAAATGAACAAGTCGATGAAGGAATGAGAAAGGAGCTATGAGGTGAAACAATGAGGTTAAGACAATTATTGATCATTATGTGTTTAGCAATATCGCTGATACCGATTGCAATGATTAGTGGGTTGCAAGGCTTTCAGATTGCAAGCATGTTTCTTGGCTTGATTCTGGTCATCACGCTTGCAGTAGGTTTTGTGATTTCCTATTTTATCTCCATGCCGCTTGTAAAACTAACAAAAAACATTGATGACATCAGCAAAGGTAACCTGGATGTTGAGCTGGAGAAAAGTGAGATTTATGAGATCAATAATCTGACCGCTTCATTAGATCGGGTGATGGCGAGCCTGAAACTTGCTATCCATAAGGTTGGGTTGAAAAAAGAGGAGATATTTAAAGAGGTCGTAAAAGCAAAAGAACAAGCTGAGGAGAAATTTGAGACCGTGCTAAAAAAGATCGACGGGTGGATCTGGGAGATCGATGAAAAAGGAACATGCACGGTCTGCTCCGTAAAAGTAGGAGAAACGCTTGGGTACACCCCTGCGCAGATAATCGGAAAGGAGATTTTTGGGTTTTTACCTGCTGAAGAAGCAAAGAAGATGAAAGACATGATGCACCACATGTCGCAGGAGAAGACAGGTGCAACGAATAAATTGGACATGTATTGGGTGTACCATGAGGATAAGCATCCGGTCTGGGTACGCTCGTATCTTATTCCTGTGTTCGATCGAACAGGGAGCTTCCATGGCCTGCGCTGTTTCAGCAGGGACGCAACAGAGGAACGAGTTGCAGAAAATCAGATTGAAGAGCTACATAAAAAGATAGGGGAGTTAGACAAACGGATGCATGAAATCCTTCAGGATCAAATGAAAGAGAGCCACGAAAAAGAACCAGCCCTTGATACGACCGCTGAGCAGGAATTTGATTATATGCTTATTTTTGATGAAAACGCAAAAATCATTGACTGCACGAGTGATATTCAGAAGAAACTCGGATATAACAAGGATGAGATGCTTTCCCTGAGTTTCGCTGACGTCGTGTATCTTGAATCATACGACGAGATTAGAGCAAATCTCGATGAAATCAAGAAACTAGGGACCATGCAAGTAAAGACCATTCATAAGAAGAAAGACGGCTCATCGGTATTTGTAAGTGAACAGATTAGGTATCTGAAAGACCGGAATATGTTTATCTGTATGGTGAAGGAAGATACTATTTAATATCTGGATGCAGAGGGTGCCCTCCTGTTTTAATAGTCTGCATATCTTATAAAACCATCAACTATTTATGTGGATTTCTTATCTGGGGTCTTGAGAACATGACGATAAAAGCGTCGAGGCGTGCACAAGGCGTTGAGTATGCGATTCGAGATGTCCTCATCCCAGCACGGCAGTTGGAGAAGAAAGGCATCACGGTTTTAAAGCTGAACATCGGTGATCCGAACGCGTATGATTTTGATACGCCGCAGCATATTAAAGATGCGTTGTACAAAGCAGCGAATGAACAGCATAACGGGTACGCACCCTCAGAGGGGGTCCTTGAGTTACGGCGTGCGATCATTGAACGGGAAAAGAAGAGAAATAAGGTTTCCTATGAGCCTGATGATGTCTGTGTCACGACCGGCGTCACTGAGGGTCTCCAGATGCTTCTGAATGCGTCGTTGGACCCAAACGACGAATTATTAATCCCTGGTCCTACGTACCCGCAGTATAACGTCATTACGAAATTTGCTGATGCAGAACCTGTTCCGTATCATTGTATTGAGGACGAAAACTGGCAGCCTGATGTTGACGATATTCGAAAAAAGATCTCAAAACGCACCAAAGGAATTGTTCTCATCAACCCGAATAACCCCACAGGTGCATTGTATTCCAAGAAGGTGTTACAAGAGATCCTTGATATCGCAGGTGAGCATAAAATCATGGTGATCTCTGATGAGATCTATGATGATCTAACCTTTGATGGGAAACAGTACGCGACCGCGTCACTTACGAACGATGTCCCGATTATCACCTTCAACGGGTTTTCAAAAGTGTATCTGATGCCGGGGTGGCGTATCGGGTACACCATGTTCAAACATAACGGGGAACTTGATGAAATCCAGGATGCGTTTATGCGGATTGCTCGATCGCGGCTCTGCGCAAACTCGGTGTGTCAA
>Ga0315274_10001298_pt1 | contig 38443 bp, 32 predicted proteins | sample YL17G02_20_MG_FD_203700 | JGI IMG/M metagenome (GOLD analysis project Ga0315274, IMG submission 203700) | Sediment microbial communities from Yellowstone Lake, YNP, Wyoming, USA - YL17G02_20 | ecosystem: Environmental > Aquatic > Freshwater > Lake > Sediment | place: USA: Wyoming | collected...
TGGGTGCAGAGCCGTGAGGCATATCAGCGGACATCCGATATCGCCGCGGCCGCTCGGGGAAAGTCGCGCCCCGCATACCACCAGCTTTCGGGTCCACATCACCCCAGAGCTGGAGCAGTCGATCCCCCTTGGGGTGCCGCCCCAGGCCCACCCACATGGACTCCCTCAGTTCGGAGGTGTGGCTGAGCAGGTGGAAGATGATACGGTCCAGCCACAGCCACTGGGCCGCACGCGAGAGCTTGTCTCCCAGCGCCTCGGGCAGTTCCCGGACCTGGATCGCTCCCCCCGCCGCCGCGCGCTCTGCCAACTGTTCCGGCAGCCCCTCTCGCACTTCGGACAGCAGCTTCTGCCAATGCTCCTTGACGATCTCCCCCAGTTCCGGCAGATCCGACGGCAGGCCCCGCCTCAGATCCCGTTCGAGCTCGCGAACCGTCCCGACCACGTCTTTCTGGAATGCCTCGCCCAGCGACTTCGCTCGGAAAGTCTCCTCTACCATCGCCATTACCTCCGTCCTCAAGTGTTGGCGGGCGCGGGCGAGGCGCGTCTTGATCGTCTCGGGTCGGACACCCAGAAACTCCCCGATCTCGGCGTGCGAGTAGCCGTTGACGTAGTGAAGCGTGAGGGCAAGTCGCTCGGGCTCGCGCAGCCGGGCCAGGGCGTCTCGCACCACCACCTCGATCTCGGACGGCTGCCGGGCGTCACGCACCGCCCCTGCTTCATCGAGGGTCACGGTCGCCACCTCCTTGCGGCGCTGGTGGGCGCGGTGGACGTTGGTGGTGATCTGCCGCAGCCAGCCCGAGAACCTGTCGGGGTCACGAAGCTGACCGAGCTTCAGGTAGGCCTGTACGAACGCCTCCTGGGCCAGGTCTCGGGCCGCTTCGAAGTCATGGTTCAGGTGGTATCCGAGCCCATAGACCATGTCGCGGTAGCGGCCAACAAGGTCTCCGAATGCCTCGCGGTCGCCGCTTCGCACGCGTTCGACGAGTTGTCCATCCGTAAGCGCCATCTGCTCCTCGCTCGTCCCGCACCTACAGGGACGCGCATTCCGGGGCCAAGGTAACACCTTTTTCGCCTCTGGCGGCGCTCTCTCCGCTCAATCCTGCGCCCCTGCCGTGAGTATCGGTGTTCATCGGCCTGCATCCGCCGAGGCCGCCCGCGCCGCGGACCAGCCGCCCCGTTTCGCGTTGACTTCCCACCCCCCTCGTGCTATCATCCGCCCGTCCCAGACCAGGGCGCAGGGGGTGTCTGAAGGTTTCCTGTCGTCCCTGTCCTAGCCGCACACTGGGCAGGAGCAAGCTCCTGCCGAACCAAGGAGCGCCGCCGTGAAGGGTTCACCCGCCGTCCGTGTGGAGGGTCTCCTCTGCCTCGCCCTCGTTGCCGTTTGCCTCGCACCCATCCCAGCACTGGCCGCCGCCTCCGATTCGCCGACCGTCACCATCACCGCGCCTGAACGGGGCATCACCATCGCCACGCGCGTGGTCGCTGTCGAGGCCGCGTTCACCGCGCCCAGGGACACCACTGTCGAGCTGATCGAGCTGGTGATCGATGGCGTCACCGTCGACGCGCGCAAGATCGATCCCCCCGCGGCAGAGGGCACGGTCTCCTTCACCTGGCTGGCGCGCGACTATGCGGATGGCAGGCATCGCATCCTCGTGCGCGCCACCAGCTCCGATGGCCAGGTGGCGAAAGCGCAGATCGCGGTGGTGTTGCGGGCTACGCCGTCTCTCCGCGACAGCGCGGTGCGCATCACATCGCCGGCCGAGGGTGAGACCGTCTCCGGCAGCGCGACGATATCGGTTGAGGTCGATAACCCGGCGCTCGCGAAGTACGTGATCTTCCTGGTCGACGATGTGCTCAAGGCGATCAGCAACGTGCGGCCGTTCACCTATGTATGGGACACCGCCCGCTACCTCAACGGCGTCCACATTCTCAAGGCACAGGCCTACGCGGGCGGAGTAGGGGAGGCGGTGTCGGTCCCGGTACAGGTGCGCGTCGACAACCCGAGCGGTGCCACCACGATGCGCGAGCCGAAGATGACGATGAGCCCGGTCGCGCCCGCGCCGACCGCTCCTCCGAGCCGGGCGAGTGAGGCGCGGATGCCGCCGCCCGTCCGCGCGGAGAGCCCGACCCCAGCCTATCCCGAGGCGACGCCGCCCAGCCCGACGCTGGCGGTGCCGGGCACGGCGCCATTCGTCAGCCCATCGGGTGCGCTCATCACGCCGCCCCCGCCCGCGCCGGTCGAGATCGCCGCGCTCCCCACATTCCTCGAGTCGCCCGCGGCCCCGTCGCAGCCGATCGCCCCCGCGCAAGCTCCAGCGAGCGCATCGCTGGCGGCGGCCCTGCCATCATCGGCCGCGCTGGCAGGAGCTTCCGCTCCTGCCCAACAGGGGGGGCCTGGTGTGATCGCGGCCGAGTCGGCGGTGGTCGCGATAGCACCCGCCGAGTCGGCGGCTTCGGGTGTCCGGGAGCCGGTTCAGGCGCCAATAGAGATCGCCATGCTGCCCATCCCCGAGCGGCGGGCAACCGTTGAGCCTGCGCCTGCCCCTGCGACGCCGAAGCCTGTCGAGGCGGCGCCTGTTCCCGAGGCGCCGGCACCCGTTGCGCTCCCGCCAGCGGAGCACAGCGCCGACGTGACCGAAGTCGCACCTGCCTCGGCGGCAGAGAGCCAGGTCGCCCAGGCGCCGCGACCCGCCGCCTCAGAGCTGCAGATCGCGATGCTTCCGCCCAGGCCGGTGGAGGCGCTCCCTGCCGCGAAGGTCGCTGCCGAGCCCATATCAACGCAGATCGCCTATGTCGTCCGCGCCAGCAGCAGCCTGGAGCGCATCGCCGCCGAGCTTGGCGTGCCCGCTGCGGAGATCGCCAGAGCGAACAGCCTCGACGTGCAGAGCATCGTTCACGCAGGGCAGCGGCTATCGATTCCATCGGCGGCAATGACCTTCGACGGGAGGCCGCTCACGTTCGATGCGCCGGCTATTGTGGCAGATGGCCGCGCGATCGTTCCCTTCCGGGCGGTGATGGAAGGGGCCGGCGGTCAGGTCACATGGGACAGCAAGCAGCGCCAGGCACGCGCCACCGCCCGCGGCCACAAGATCGCAGTGACCATCGGCAGCGGTCAGGCGCGGGTGGACGGCGGCGCGGTGGCGATGGGGGCGGCGGCGCAGATTCGCTGTGACCGCACTGTGGTTCCGCTGCGCTTCATTGGCGACGCGCTCGACCTCGCACTCCAGTACCAGGACGGCATCATCCACATCGCAAGCGCGCGGTGAGTGCGGCCCCGTCACCTGCCGGAGGCACCCAAGAACACGCCCTCCTCGGTCGACCGGGGCGCGGCCCTGACCGGATGGTACAAGTGCCACGGCCGGGCCGGTCGCCGCGGCTTTCCTAGGGAAGCGCGCGGCTCTGCTCCCCGTTTTCCGCCCGCGCGATCATCTGCGGCGGGAAGGCGCTCTCCATGCCCTTGCCATAGTGCGCCGCCATCAGCGTGGCGATGACGGAGGGAGAAACCAGGATGCGTCCGTCCTGAAGCGATGCGCGGATGCCGACGAGTCGGACGCCGTTGACCGTCATGTCGTTCCGGCCTGGCCGGATGCCTGCCTTCACCCTTCGGCTGGAGACGGTCGCTGTGTTGCTGGTAGCGGCCCAGTCCACCGAGTAGCCAAGCGCTGTCGCGAAGGCGCGAAGGGGTAGCAACGGCTGTGTTCCGGCGCTGCCGGAGGCCGTCCCCCAGCTCCGCCGGAAGTAGCCCGTCTCGATATGATCCATCGAGGCAAGCAAGCGCGTCCTGTCGCTATCGGTCGTGGTCGGCCAGACAAATGCATCCCCCAGCAGTGCCTGCGCCTCGGTATTGCAGCCTATAGCAGCAAGAGCTTTGGCGGCCGCCTCTGTCGCACGCAGCCCAAACGGCTCTTGCCCTGTATCTCGCGCGACCGACAGGAAGAGATCAACGGAGTCCTCGATAAGGCCGGATGCCTCCGGGGTACCCCGCAGGTAGTGGCTTCCAGCCAGCCCACGAATGGAACCCAGCGACCAACAGGCGTACCTCGCGTAGATGGATGTCGGGTAGTCACGAATCATCCGTTCGTAGTACTCGGCCTCCTCGGCAGCCGCGTTCCACGGCTCCTCCCTGTCCTCGTCATACGGACTCATCTGGATCACACTATAGGCGACCAGGTCTTGCCCCGTGGGCTCAGTGACAGAGACATGGAGTTCGTCTGACCACAACGTGATCGGCTCCAGTGGCCAGCCTGCCGGTATGACATAGCAGGCACGAATCGAGTACTCGCCCGGAGCCGAGAGTACCATGGTGGGACGCAATTCCTCCCAAGGTAGAGCCTTCACGACGCCAGCGTCGCCCAGATATGTCGCGGCGGCCTTTCCCGGCACGCGGCTCATCTCATAACTGAGGTCCACCGAGGCGGTATAGTGCCCTCCCGGGGCCAGCCATAGGATGGATCTCTCGGGAGCCCCTTTGCTCAGCGACGCTCGCCCTCGGGGTTCGTAGGCATGCGTCTGGCCGTCTGGCGTCATGATCTCGAAGGTCACGATACCGACGTCGGGTTGAAGGAAACGCGTGAAGGGTGTGTCGGTAGAGCCGACATTCGTCATAGTGATCGTGACATAAAGGAACTCGTCAACGAGATACTGCGCCCTCGTGGTGCTGAGGTCCAGGGACAACTGAGCGCCAGCAGGAGCGACGATAGATGCCAGGACACAGCACAACACCGGGATACGGAATTGCGATAGTCTGCCAGTCAAACGCTGGATCATCTCTTATACCCTCCGATTCAGGGACTGCGCGATCTGATGTAGTCCTTGAGCTCCTGCTTGCAGCTCGCGCAGAAGGTGTCTGCGGTTGCCTCTTCCTTGCACGCGCATGGGTTTGCGCTGGTGCAGTGGCCGATTGCGCCAACGTCGGGATCATGGCATGCCGGCTCGTGCAGCTCTACGTCTAGCCCGGCACCCTTCCCGCGGCATATGCAAGAGTACTTGCCCGCCCAGCAATACCCGTCATAGTCCCAGTCGGGGTCAGTGCTGAACTTGTCAATGCCAATCAGATACAAGTCACAATTCTGGTTCTCATAGTTGTCCAGCCAAGCTGTTAAGGCGGCGTCAGACTGGAAGCTATCATATAGATACTCACGATGCTCGCAGTTGGTGTCATGGTCACCGTCAATCACCACCGACGAGTATCCCGCGCCGGCCCAACGGCCCGGGAAAAGGTCCATACTGACAAGCCCGTAGCCGGACATCCAGTCCGTCTCCACAGTCATCGTCACGCTGATCAGAACGTCGTCGCACACGTTGACGTCATCAATGAGGTCGGGCGCGTCATCGTCATCGACGCGCAGGTGAGCTATGCGGTCGCCAGGTGCTGCGTAGGCTACACAGGCCGACCGAGAGTCGCAGCAATCCCAATCTGTCTGCCAGCAGTAGTCCCAGTCGTAGTCCGCGTCGTCCTGAAGGCCCATGTCCCAGTCAACATCGGTCTGGATGGGAACGGTGCCAGCAGCATTCATGGCACGGAAGTACACCGCCTGGTTCTTGTTGACGGTCCTGGTGGCAGCGGTACTCCAGGACGTAGGATTGGAGGTCAGGGCGTGCCCGATATTAGCCACCAGGGGACCGTCGTTGGAAGCCCACGCAGGCTGCCCACCGGGGATCGCAAGCGCCCAGGTGATCACCAAGAGGAGAGTCCATGGGCGCCCGGTACAACCGCCTCGACTAAGGGCAGCCGTCCTTGCTCTATTGAGGCTCGCAAAATATAGTGACATTGCCAAGAGCGGAAAAAGCCGCCCGGAACCTGGCAAGAATGCGCCTGTGCATTGTAACTCTTATATGCGAGACTCAATAGATCCAGTGTCAGGTGTCCAGCGGCGCTTCATTCTCGGCCTCCCTTCACCTTCCGACGCGTAGGGGGCGATGCAGGTCAGCCCGCCTCGCCCAGACGCTCAAGGAAGTCCTGAGCGGCCTGGCGCTGACTATGGTTGGGAGAGGCCGCGATTCGCCGGAGAATCGTTATGGTCTTGTCTCGCTCTCCTGCTTGGTAATACACGGCCGCCTCCAACCATTCCGCCTCTTCCTTGTACGTGCGGAACTCTGGACGCGCGTCGGCCTGCAGTTGCCGGAGATAGGGCAGGGCGTCCTGGGCTCGCTGTTGGTTGATCAGGCCGTCGGCGATCCGGAGTATAGTCTCTACTCGATGAGTATCGTCGGCGTCGAACTCCAGTGCTTTGCTCCAAGCGGCAATCGCTCCCTCCCAGTCGTCCTTGCCCTCGGATTCACGGGCGGCTCGATAGTAGAGCGCAGCGAGCTGTCGTCTGGCCTCCTCGGCCACCGGGCTGGCCGGGTGGCCTTTGACCGCCGCCAGCAAGGCTTGCTCGACAAGCTCAGCCGGTTGGCCCTGCTGCCTGGACAGCCGCGTTACCCTGCGCAGCGCGGTGGCTGCTTGCACGCTGTTCGGGTACCGATCGATCGCTTTCCTGTATGACTCCAGCCCAGCCCCGCCGCCTCGTGCGCCATCGCCGTCTCTACCTGCGCCCGCGCTGCTGCCTCCGGGTCCGTGGTCGTGGCGACGATCTGCTGGAGGCGGCCGACTTCGGCCTTGTACCTGGCCTCGATGCCATTGACCCGGGCAAGGGCATCGGCATCCCCGGCCCGCTGCGCGGCCTTGCGCGCGCCGTCGAAGTCACCTTCGGCAAGGTAGGCTTTGATAAGGAAGGCCGCCGCCTCCCCGCGAACGTCCGGCGCGGTGTCGGCTGAGTCGAGGAGCCCTTGGGCAAGTGAGCGCGCCAGCGCGAAGTCGCCGCGCCCAAAGGCCTCGGCAGTCTCCTGCAGGCGCAAATCCAGCGGCGCGATGGGCCCGGGCTCAATCGGCCGCTCAGTGCGAAACCAGTAGAACTGCATGGGATGATGGGGTGACAGACGCCCCTGTTCGTCCTGACCATAGGCAGCGATGGACGCGGCCAAGAGGAACGCCAGGGCAATCCAGAGCCGTGCTCCGCTCCCGCGCCTCTCCGCTTCGTCCAATCCTCGACCCTTAGTAAAGGGGCGCAATGCTCTCATCCCACGGCATGTCCTTTGTCGGCCCCCATGGCTCGATACCGCGCAACTCCCCGCGCTGCGGGTTGGCAAATGTCGGAGCCTGCGCGAGCACCTCCTCGGAGTCAAACCACCGCGCATGTCCGTCCAGGAATCCGATGTTCACTCCACCCTGGTGGCGCGCGTAAAGCCGGCGCAGATTCACATTCAGCTTCATCTCCGCAATCGCTCCGCACCGCCGGCTCCACGGACAGTTCTCCCAATCGGCCTGCCAATGGGATAGGTCGCTGGGATTGGCGCTGGCGCACTCCAGATGGCACAGATCAGGGTAGGCAAGCGTCCCCGCGCAGAAACCGCCCAGTGACCCGCCGCCATCGGCGACGACGACAAACCAGGCCGAGTCCTCCAGCCGGTAGTCCGGCTTGTCGTCGGCCATCTCGTTGGCGGCGACCGATTGAATGAACATCCCGGCCGAGGCCGGGCGGCCGCGGTCCGATCTGGGCACTGCCTGCTGACCCTGGATCAGGGAATCAGTTACATCTCCGCCCCAGCCTGCTGGGAAGCTGAGCGATCTGGGGCAGAGGTGGCCCGGCGAGTAGCGGCCCCATTTGCCTTCGTTCGCTCGCAGGTGAGCGACCCAGTCATGGCCTCCATTGATGAAGCTTGCGCCGCCCTCCAATCGCGCGTCAGGGCAGCGCCAGACATCGCGGGTCGGCAGGTACTGGTCCAGGATCACCGGCCAGCGTAGATAGGGATTGGATTGACCCGCGCGTAGATGGCAAGTGGGGTTCTTAGTTTCATTCCACTGATCCGTTCCGCCGCCGCCCGGGCGGGTGTTGAAGTACGCGATTATCCTCTGACTGCGCTCCATCGGGGGAAGGGAGCCGTCATTGTCCGCCAAGTACATGCGGACGGCCTGGGCGATGGTGTGGATGTTGCCCAGGCAAACGGCCATGCGCGCGTTGGAGCGAGCCCGGGAGAAGGCAGGGAGAAGCAGCGCCGACAGAACACCGACGACAGCGACCGCGACGAGCAACTCGGCGACGGTCAAGCCCCCGTGACGGCCGGCGGGCAACCCTGAGTGACTCCGCTTTAGCAAGGCACTACCCCCTTTGACCACACCCGCCCGAGGCGGATGTGCTGATGGCCTTGCCTGCGACACTCAACTCGGACGCGAGACTTAGTCCCCTTATGCAGGCCCTGAGATGATACCACAGGGGGGTGAGCTGTCAAGGCCACTTCGGCCCAAGGCCCGGAAGGACGCGACCCGTCTGAATCCGTTCCTCAGGGCAATCTGGGTCAGGCCCCCTGCCGCCTCCGCGTCGCCGAATTGTCCAGCAGTCGGGCAGGTTGGTGGACGGCGAACCGGCCCATTTCCCCAAAACGGCACCAGGACGCCGTTAGAACCTTCCAGGGGCGTATGGTAGCTCTAGTCGGGCGGCTCGAAGGGGTCGCCGACCGGACCGAGACCGGGGGGTCGGCGGGCGTGGAAGGCCCGCCCAGGAGACGGAAGACAGGGGGCAGGGTCCCCAGACAAGGAGGCGTGTACGAAATGGACGTTGTCATCGTAACGGCGAACGGCATGGTGAAGCGAACCGCTGCCGACGAGTTCCGGGCGCAGGGCCGCGGCGGCGGGGGCATCACCGCCATGGGGGTTGCTGCCGGCGATCACGTGGTGGGCGCAGTCGCGCTGAAGAACGAGCAGGCTATCATGGTGGTGACGGCAGGCGGGACGGCGATCAAGTTCGAGGCCGCCGAGCTGCGCACCATGGGCCGCGGCGCCCAGGGCGTTCGCTCCATCCGCCTGAAGGAAGGCGACAAGGTCGCCGCAGTCCTGGCGCTCTAGGGGGCAGCAAGCCAAGTCTAGCTGTAAGAGCAAGCCCGAGCGCGCAGCCCGGGCGCAATGAGTGGCGCCGTGGGAGATGATCCCACGGCGCCTACCATTGGCCTGGCCGCTCAGGGAGCCCCGCCGGGGTCGCGGCGCTTGGGGTTCGCTCCCCTCGACCGTGCCGGGGTAAACAGGGTAAGCGGGAATGCCCTTCCCACAGGGGCAGCGCTCCCACAGCAACAAATTCGGCGCCACCACGCAAGGGCGGGGGCAGCACAGGGCTAACTCGCGCGCTGCCATCATGCGAGATCAAGCACCAGTTCCCCACAGCGGAGCACAGGCTGCCGCGCAGCGGGAGTTCTGGGAGGCGCCTCTCCCGGAGCTTCTCGCTCAGCTCGGCGCCACGCCGCAGGGGCTGACGAGCGACCAGGCCGGGCGGCGGCTGCGCGCTCACGGCCCCAACAGCCTTGCCCGCGAATCGCGGTTTGCCTTTCTCATCGAGATTCTCCGCCTCTTCGCCAATCCGCTCGTCCTGATCCTCCTGGTCGCCGCCACCATCTCCTCGGCCACCGGCGAACACGTGAGCGCGGCGATCATCATCACCATCGTCCTGCTCAGCGTGTTCGTGAACTTCCACCAATCGTTCCAGGCGCGGCATGCGGTGGATGAGCTCCGCAGCCAAGTCGCTCCGAAGGCGAGTGTGGTCCGCGACGGCCGGGAGCAGGAGATAGCCGTCGCCGATCTCGTCCCCGGGGACATCATCGAGCTGAACGCCGGGGACCTGGTGCCAGCGGATGCCCGGCTGATCGAGGAGAAGGACCTGCAGGTGCGTGAGTCCGCACTCACGGGCGAATCGCTCCCTGTAGAGAAGGAGGTGGCCGATCTTGCCGGCGAGACCGTGAGTATCGCTGACGCCACGAATAGTGTTTTCATGGGCACAACTGCGCAGACCGGGATGGCCACAGCGGTGGTGGCGCGGACCGGCGCCGCCACCGCCTTCGGCACAATCGCAGCCCGGCTGGCGCAGCGTCCCCCCGAGACCGAGTTCGACCGCGGCATCCGCCGCTTTGGCATCATGATCACCCGGGTGATCATCCTGCTGGTGTTCTTCGTGTTCGTCGTTAATGTCTGGTTCCACCGGCCGCTGCTGGAATCGCTGCTGTTCTCCATCGCCCTGGCCGTGGGGCTGACGCCGGAGCTGCTGCCGGTCGTCATCTCGGTGACTCTGGCTCAAGGGGCGCGCAGGATGGCGCGCAAGAAGGTGATCGTCAAGCAGCTGGCGGCAATCGAGAACTTCGGCAGCATCGAGATCCTGTGCAGCGACAAGACAGGCACGTTGACCGAGGGGGAGATCGTGCTGGACCTGCACGTGGACCCGAGGGGCAAAGAAGATGACCGGGTGATGCAGCTCCTCTACCTCAACAGTTTCTTCGAAGCCGGGATCAAGAGCCCGCTGGATGATGCCGTGCTGCGCCATGCTCATCGTGCCATTGACGAGTACAGCAAGCTCGACGAGATTCCCTTTGACTTCGGCCGCCGGCGCCTCTCTGTCGTCCTCGGACGCAGCGACGAACGGATTCTGATCACCAAAGGTGCGGCCGCCGATGTGTTCGACGTCTGCACCTTAGTGCGCCTGGACGGGGCCGAGCAGCCCTTCGACGCCACCCAGCGAGAAGCCGCCGAGAGCGTGTACAAGAGACTGGGCGGGGAGGGCTACCGCGTCCTCGCAGTGGCGACCAAGCTCGTTGACGCGAAGGCCGTGTACACGAGAGATGACGAGCGGCAGCTGGTCCTGGCCGGGTTCGCTGCATTTCTCGACCCTCCGAAGGAAGGCATTGGCGCCACTCTCCAGGCGCTGCGGGAAGACGGTATCTCCGTGGTCATCATGACCGGCGACAATGAGTATGTGACGCGGAAGATCGCGCATGACGTCGGGCTCCCCACGGAGCGCATTCTCGTGGGCCGCGAGGTAGACGCAATGGACGATGCCGCACTCGCCTACCAGGCGGAGCACGGGGCGATCTTCGCCCGCGTCTCCCCGGAGCAGAAGAACCGGGTGATGACCGCGTTGAAGGCGCGGGGACGGGTGGTGGGGTTCCTGGGAGACGGCATCAACGACGCGCCGTCGCTGCACGCCGCCGATATCGGGATCTCCGTCGTCAACGGCGTCGACGTGGCAAAGGATGCGGCGAATATCATCCTGCTCGAGAAGGACCTGGGCGTGCTGCACGACGGGGTGATCGAGGGGCGGCGGAGCTTCGCCAACATCCTGAAGTACATCATCATGGGGACGAGCTCGAACTTCGGCAACATGTTCAGCATGGCGGGCGCCTCGTTGCTGCTTCCCTTCCTGCCGATGCTGCCGACGCAGATCCTGCTGAACAACTTCCTCTACGATTGCTCGCAGCTCAGCATTCCAAGCGACAGCGTGGACCAGGAGCTGCTCCGTCGCCCGCGCCGCTGGCGGGTCGATTTCATCCGCCAGTTCATGCTCATCATCGGGCCGATCAGCTCGATCTACGACTTCGCCACCTTCGGGGTGCTGCTGCTGCTCTTCCACGCCGATGAGCGGCTCTTTCACACCGGGTGGTTTGTCGAGTCACTGGCCACGCAGACGCTGGTCGTCTTCGTCATCCGCACCGCTGCCAGCCCGCTGCGGAGCCGCCCCAGCTCGCAGTTGCTGCTGGCAGTTGTGGCGATTGTCCTCATCGGGGTCGGATTGCCATACACGGCGGTCGGCACGTGGCTGGGCTTCCAACCACTGCCCCTGGCGTTGCTGGGCGTAGTCGTGGCCCTCACCGCGACCTACCTCGCACTCGTGCAATGGGTGAAGAGATGGTTCTACCGGAGGCACGCGCTGATCTGAGGTCCAGCGTATTCGCTCGCAGGTAGGGAAACCATCCGCCAGCGCCGTAGTAGACGCCAGGCTATCGCCATGGACCAGAAAGTCATCAAGCAACGACTCGCCCGCTTGCGGGATACGGCTGTTCGCCGGAAGGTCGACTTTGCGGAGGCGCGGTACACCGCCGTCCGTCACAGCAGCCTCATGCTCCAGGACGGCCGCGCCGATCGGATGGGCGCGGGCAGCCGATCGGGGATGGGGGTGCGGGTGCTGCTGAAGGGCGCATGGGGGTTCGCGAGCACCGAGTCCGCGGAGAAGGCCGACTGGACCTCGGCGTTGGAGGACGCGATCGAGATGGCGCGCGTTTCGGCGACGCGACTCGATGAGCCGGTCGTCCTTGCCGACGCGCCGGCAGTAGTCGACGAGGTACACACCCCGTTCGAGATCGATCCGACGACGGTCCCTATCGAGCGAAAGCTCGCCGCGGTGCGCGGATACGAGGAGGCGTCGTGCTGCCGCGCCGGTGAGTCGGTCGCCAACCTGATGACCGGGTACAACGACGCGCGCCAGCTCGAGATCGTCTCCAACACCCGCGGATCGCTGATCTCGACGCAGTCCGTCCGCGCCATCCTCTGGCACGCGATCACGACGCAGAACGGCTCGGTGCGGCAGCGCGCCCGCGAGGTGCGCGCCAGGCAGGCGGGGTTCGAGCTTGTCGAGGGGACGTCGGCGGCGGAGTTCAGCGTCAAGGCGGCCGAGCGCGCGGTGTCGCTGCTATCGGCGCCGGCAGCGCCCGCGGGCACGTTCCCGGCGATCTTCCACCCGTCGATCGCGGGCCTGCTGGTGCACGAAGCCCTGGGTCACAACATCGAGGCCGATCACGTGCTGTCCGGCCAGTCGATCCTCGAGGGGAAGCTGGGCACGAAGGTTGCGGCCGACTGCATCACGGTGGTGGACGACTCGACCATCCCCGGCTCATGGGGATCGTTCCGCTATGATTCAGAGGGCGTGCCGGGCGGGCGCCGCGTCATCGTGGAGAATGGGGTGCTGAAGGGATTCCTTCACTCGCTGGAGACGGCGGGGAAGATGGGCGTGAAGCCCAACGGCTCCGCCCGCGCCGACGGCTTCTCTCACCGGCCGATCGTCCGCATGAGCAACACGATGATCCTGCCGGGGCAGTCGTCGCTGGAGGAGCTGATCGCCGACATCGACGTCGGCATTCTGCTCAGGGCCGGGCAGTGGGGCTATGTCTGGTGCGAGAAGGGGCAGTACACCTGCCACGCGGGCGAGGGAGTGATGATCAGAAACGGCAAGCTTGCCGAGCAGATCAGGGATGTGTCGGTATCCGGCATGGTGCTGGAGACACTTGCGAACGCGCTCGGCGTGAGCAGCGACTTCGAACTGGAGATGCCCGGCAACTGCGGGAAGAACGGACAGAGCATGCCGGTCAATGGGGGAGGGCCGTACATCAAAGTGCGCGATGTCGTGGTGGGTGGGCAGGCATGAGCGAGAGCAGCATGGACACCCTGCTGAAAACGGCCGAGATCGCCTGCGAGGAGGCGGTGAAGGCAGGGGCCGAGTTCGCCGACGCGCTCGTCGAGCGAGGGCACGGGCTGTCGGTGTCGGTGGAGAAGAACGCGATCAGCTCGAGCGATGCCCGCACGCGTGCGTCGATCTCGGTGCGGGCATTTGTCGCAGGGGGCACGGGGTGGTGGAGCGCGTCGACTGTGTCGGAGGAGGTGGCGCGCGAGGCGGGGCGCCAGGCGGCCGGGCTTGCGAAAGTGGCGGAACCGGATCCCGACTTCGCCTCGCTGGTCAGCCCCGAACCCTATCCGACCGTCGAGCGGCTGTTCGACCCTGAGATCGCGTCGCTCGGCGTTCGCGATGTCGCGGGGTGGATCACCCGCAACATCGACTCGGCCCTCTCCGTCGCCCCCGATGCGCTGGTCAGCGGTGATGCGGAGGCGCGGTGGCGGGAGGAGGCGCTGGCGAACTCGCTCGGGGTGAGGGCCGCGCAGCGGGTGACGGGCGCGTCGGTGTCCGCCCAGGTGGTGATCCGGCAGAACGGCGATGTGGGCTCGTTCTACGAATGGGATTCGGCGCGGAACCTGGCCGATCTGGCGCCGGATGAGATCGGGGCAACCGCCGCGCGGGAGGCGCTGAGGTACCTGAAGAGCCGGGCCGCGAAGACCGCCACGCTCCCCATCGTGTTCGGCCCGCTGGCGAGCCGGTCGCTCTTCCTCGGCATCTGCGGCGCGGCGAGCGCCGAGGATGTGCAGCGCAAGCGATCATTCCTGGTGGGCAGGAAGGGCGAGTCGGTCGCCTCCGAGCTGGTCACTCTGGTCGACGACCCGTTCATCGCGGGTGGGCTCTCGTCAGGCGCGTTCGACGGAGACGGGTACCCTCACCGGCCTGTGACCATCGTGGACCGCGGCGTGCTCCAGACCTATCTTCACAGCAATTACACCGCGCACAAGTCGGGTGAGGCAAACACCGGGCATGCCACCCGCGCCGGGATCGCGCCGACCAACGTCCGGCCCGCGCTGGGCGCGAAGACGGCGGCCGAGATCATCAGCGAGGTGGAGGACGGGATCTACGTTGTGTTGGGGCGGCCATCACCCGACACGGCCTCCGGCCAGATATCAGCGCTGGTGGACGCGGGCTTCAGGATTCGCAAGGGCGAGCTGACCTACCCGCTCAAGAACACCATGGTCGCCGGCCACGCGCTCGAGGTGCTGAAGGCCATCGACGCCATCTCATCGGACTATCGCGAGGAGCCAGGCATGATCATGCCGACGGTGAGGGTGGCGAGGATGCGGGTGGCGAGCGGGGGGGTAGGGGGGTGACCAACAGGACAGGAGACACGTCGCCTGAGGCGACCAAGGCTCCTGCCCCACAGTGGGCGCACAGCGGTGCGCCCCTACTTCATGACCAACTCCCCATCGAACTTCAGCGGCGCGCTGAGGTCGAGGTGGCCGCCGATGGTGCTGGCGGGCTTGCCCTCCACGAGAATGCGGACGCTCTCGATGGTGGGCAGCGATGTGAGCGTGTCGACAATCGCGTAGACCGTGACCCCTTCGTTGTCTGATCCGCCGCGGAACTTAGTCAGCAGCTCGCGGCTGAAGTCAACTGTCGCCAGGCCGTCGGCAACGGTGACCCCTCGCAGCTTCGTGCCTAACGGCAGCGGCCTTTCGCAGCCCGACGGGATGTCACCTTCGATCAACTGCTCCAGCGATGCCCGTGCGACGCCCAGCCCCGGCGGCAGCTCACGGGGCACGGCAACCAGGCGCAGCTTGCCCTCGACGACGCGGGCGAAGTGGAGCGTCGCGGTCGCCGAGGTCGGCTGACCCTGTTGGGTAGGAGCACGCTCCTGCCCTACGCCACGCGCCGCGGGATGCGATGTGGGCCATGCCCTGCGCTGCTTGAGCCGCTGATACTCGGGGTAGATGCGCCAGAGCGCGGCGGAGAGCGCAGCGACGATGAGCAGGAGGACGACGACGGCAACGCGCGAGCCAGACGACCGGGCCGCTTTACGTCTGCTCACTCACCCGCCTCCTCGGTGCGCGGCCGTTCCTTCAGGTACTCGACCAGGCCCTGCACGATGGCGCGGGCGGTGCGCTCGCGGAACTTCGGATGCTGGAGGCCCGCCCGGTCGTCCTGGTGGTTGATGAAGGCGGTCTCGACGAGGATGCCGGGGCCCTTCGTGCGCCGGATCACGGCGAAGTTGGCGTTGCGCATGCCCTTGTCCGCGGTGCCCAGAGACGCGATGAGCTCGCCCTGCACCAACTCTGCGAATCTCTCGCTGTGCGGGTGGTCGTAGTAGACACTCGTGCCGCAGAGAGTGTCGGGGGCTTCACACGAGTTGCAGTGAATGCTGATGAAGGCGTCGGCCTTGAGCCTGTTCGCGATGGCGGCCCGCTCTTGCAGCGGGATGAATGTGTCGTCCGATCTCGTCATGGTGACGGAGGCGCCCTCTGACTTCAGCAGCCGGGCGAGGCGCTGGGCGATGTCGAGCGTGATGTTCTTCTCGTAGGGCTCGCCGGGAGGCGACCCGAAGGTGGCCGGGGCGCCGATGTCGTTTCCCCCGTGCCCCGGATCGACCACGATCGTCTTCCCCTTCAGCCGGCCCGCTGGTGCGTAGGCCGGCAGCGGCAGCGCCCAGGGCTGCGGCCCGACGGCGATCACCAGATCCGGGCCATCCGCGAACGTGGTGTAGGCCTGCTTCTGGCGCAGCTCGACGACGACGCGCGCGACGGGCTGGCCGTTCTCGGATGGCTGGGGGCCCATGCGGATGGCGCGAAGGGGCGCCTGGTCGCAGTCGGCTTCGTAGGGTTCGGCGGAAGCGCCGTCGAGGTCCGCATAGACGCGGTAGGGATTGGCGAGCACGGCCACAGATCGCTTGAGCGCGCCCGCGCCGGCGAGCCGCACCAGCACGCAGTCGGCCTCGCGCTTGACGGAAGGCTGCGAGAGCGATAGTGGCCCAAGTCCCAGACTTGCGCCACTGAGGACGATCAGGGTCTCGCCGCGCTGCGAGCCCTTCTTCGCCTCCCACCTCAGCTCTGACAGTGGCGCAGGTTTCGAACCGGCGCCAAAATCGACGACGATGCGGGCGACCTCGGGATTGACGCTGAACTGCCCGAGCCGCACCTGCCTGACCTTGCCCGATGACAGCGGCACACTGTCGGGCACATCCGGCGCAAGCCGCGCGCCGGGGAGGTCGAAGACGAGGCGCTGGGGGTTGGCCAGCTCGAAGCCTTTGACCTGAAGCGGTTCGCCCTCTGATGTGACGATGCTGATCGTCACCTGCTGTGGGGTAGGGGTCACTGTTACGCGGGTGATGGTCCCCGCGGCGAAGGCCGGCAGGGATAGGGCGAACGCGAGAACGGTCCCCAGCAATACGACGATGCCGCGCGGGAACGGGCCGCGGCTCCGCGAGGCGCGCCTGGTCATCTTCCACTCCCACTCCGCCAGAGGCGGACAAGTGTGTTATGCCATATGGCAACCGAGAGGCCTAACTGAATATCGGCAGGCGGCACGGCGGCGCTGAAGGGGACTCGGAGGCACATATGTGGAACAGCACGGCCATGGGCTGGAGACTCGGTGTTTGGGTGCGCGCTGATCGGCTGTACTCCCAGGGTAGCCGTCTGATGCGCAGCGGCAGACCCGGCGAGGCCGCCAAGGCCTACGGCGAGGTGATCGCGCTGCTGCCGAACCACTTCCGGGCCTATATCCAGCACGCGCGAGCGCTCTCAGCCGCGAGCCGCGCGAGCGATGCCATTCGGGCGGCGAGGCGCGCGGCGGAGCTGGCGCCGGAGAGCCATGCGGCGATGCTGGTGCTGGGGCAGGTTCAATACGATTCGGGACACTATGAGGAAGCGCGCAAGGCCTTCGCGGCCGCCGGTCGCCTCGACCCCGAGAACCGGATGGTGCAGGCGTACCTGGGCCTCACGCTGCTGGCGCTCGGGCGGATGGAGGACGGCGCGCTGCTGCTCAAGGAGCATCTGCTCTATGGGTACGAGGGGGTCGAGGCGCGGTTGCTGACACTCGCCGAGACCTACCTGTGGCAGCATCGCGATAGGGCACGGTCGCTGGAAGACCAACTGACTCCGGACGAGGGTGCGCGCGAGGAGGGTCCGGCCGGGTTCGGGCTTCAGTTCGCCTCGGCCATCCGCCGGATCATGCTCTGGCCGCTGGCGCGGCTGCGCGGGCGGCGGGCGGTCTATCGCTTGCTCGCAGAGGAAGCGTTCTCGGTCCGGGAGTGGGGCAAGGCGGTCGCCGCGCTGCTAGGGGCCGAGAAAGAGGGCGCAGACGCGCAGGACATCGCGGCCTCCTTGGGCGTGGCCTACCTGGAGGCGCGCAGGCCGGCCGAAGCGGCGGAGCAGTTCCTTCGCCTGCCCGAGGAGGCGCGCAAAGATCCCGATATCGCGATGATGCTCGGGGCCGCGCTCTTCGACGCGGGCAGATACGAGGAGGCCCGCGAGCCGCTGGGCATCGCGGCGGAGCACTTCACGCGCGACTTCCTGCCGGCCTACTTCCGGGCGATGTGCGACATCGCGCTCGCCCAGTCCCCCGGTAGCGCAGGCTTCAGCCTGCCCTCCGACCCCCGGGCCGCGACCCGGTGGTTCGCCCTCGCCGTCGACCGCCTCAACCCTCACCTTGCAGAGAAGCGGTTTGAGGAAATGGTGAGGGTGTGGGGGGAGGTGCGAACGTCATGACCGCTGAGGCGCAGAGGCGCGGAGAGGATGCAGATGGGGCGCACGCCGTGCGCCCTACGATGAACAGAAGACGTACACCAACTCCCTCTTCACCGCCTTGGCGAAGAAGGCCTGGTTGGTCAACTGTCGGCTGAAGGTGTCGACGAGGCGCATGCCGGAGGCGATGCCCTGGTCCCGCACCGCCTCGTGGATGCCGTCCTTTGACTCGCCGATCACGAGCACGAAGTGCCCGTCCAGCACCTGAACGAGCTGGTCAATGACGGCCGCCATGTCCGGTAGGTAGTCCTTGTGGCGGCGGCCGATCTCGCCGAAACGCGGTTCCTCCAGGCCGAGCACCCAGAACGAGAGCTTGTGCATCCCCTGGTAGTTCTGCGCGCTCCAGTAGGGGGGTGAGGTGATGGCGAGCTGTGCCTTGCGGCCGAGAGAGGCGAGGTCGCGCGCGTCGTGGAGGATCGGCTCGGCGTGTCCCTTCGCCTCGGCATGGAACTCGGCGAGCGCGCGCTGCATGCGGAGGAGCTGGTGCTTCACCCGCGAGAAGGGGTTGATCTCGCGCGTCTCGTTGTCCACCTCTCGCCAATAGTGCTTCTTGTCCTTGTAGCGCGGCGTCTTCGGAAGCATTGGGAGCGTGCGATCCATGCGGGCGTTGCTCATGCCCTTGAGCAGATCCGAGAGCCCGATCAGCGCGAGGCTGCTGGTGGCCGGGTCGAGGTGGTGAGCTTTGTTGCGGATGGCCCGGATGGCGCGGGCCACATCGTCGCGGAACCACTGCTCGCTGCCCTCGAAGAGCGCGGCGGAGTTGGCCCAGTGGCGCTCGGGCTTGCCGGCGGCTGCGTCTAGCCAGGCAACGAACTCCGAGAGAGAGGCATCGTCGATGCGGGCAGTCTTCGCCTGTGCGATCTTCACCGCGAGGAGGTTGATGTCCGTGCCCCACGAGTCATGCCCGAGCCGCGCCGCCTCGACGAGCGTTGTGCCGCAGCCCATGAACGGGTCGAGCACCACATCGCCGGGCTGAGCATACCGCTCTATCGCCAGACGCGGGATCTGCGGGATGAACTTCGCGGTCCAGTGGTGGAAGAAATGCACCGATGCCTGGGTCTGCTTCATGCCCAGGTCGGCGAAGCTCCAGTCAATGGGCGCGCTTCGCGCGCCCGGACCATTTCCCGTCACGGGTTGTTGCTGGCGCTTGCCGCCGCAAGCCCCGTCGGGCGGCAGCGTCACAGTTTGCCGATCCACGTGTGCCAGTCTTCGCCGATCTTCCCTTGTTTGCGGTACTCGTCCATGGAGTGCTCGCACGGGCACTCACCCCCGACGGGCAGGGACCGCGAGACGAAGGCGGCGATCTCGAGCATGCGCGCGACGGTGTCGCGCAGCGCATCCAGCTCGGCCTTCGCGAGGACGTCATCGAGCGCGTCGCCCTGCCTGTCCTTCACGCCCTCGGCGTAGCTGGCGATGCAGCAGAGCGGGAAGTAGCACAGCTCCAGCTCGCGGGCGAGGAAGGCCTCAGGCGCGAGTGTCATCCCGACGAGGTCGGCGCCCCACGATCGGAGCTTGCGCACCTCGGCCGGGGTCTCGAACCGCGGCCCCTGCGCGCACGCGTACACGCCCTGTGGCCAGTAGTGCACTCCCAGCGTCCTGAATGCGCTCTCCGCTGCCGCCCGCATCTCGTCGCAGAACACCGGCCGCTGCCTGAGCATGCCCAGGGCAGTGCCCTTGAAGAAGCTGGATTCGCGGCCGCGGGTATCGTCGATGAGATCGTGTGGCATGATGCACTGGCCGACGGAGAGGGAGAGGTTCACCGCCGCCGCGCCCGACCAGGTGATCATCTGCCGGACGCCGCTCTCCTTGAGGGCGTAGATGTTCGCCCGGTAGTTGATCCAGGGAGCGGCCACTTCCTCGCCGGGTTCGCCGTGGCGGGGCATGAAGAGGAAGCTCGCGTCGCTGATCCGGACGCGGTAGATGGGGGCCGAGAGGCCGAAGGGCGTCGGCATCGGCCCGAGGCGCTTCACATTCCGGCTGTTGGCGGCGAGCAGTTCGTGTGCGCCGTAGCCGCCGATCAAGGCGAAGGTGTCACGTGGCTTCATGCGTGGACTCCCGCATGCCCCTCATGTTCCAGCAGTGCCGCCGAGTCCCCTACCAGTAGGCCGCGCAGAGCTTCAGCTCACGGCGCGACTCTATGCCGCCCAACGGCCGGGGTGCTCTACTCTCAGGCCGATCTGGTCGAGCACTCGCAGCACGAAGTAGTCGGCCAGGTCCTCGACGGTGTGAGGCCTCGCGTAGAAGGGCGGCGATGCTGGCATGACGGTGGCGCCGGCCTCGGTGAGCGCGGTCAGATTGCGCAGGTCAATGAGGCTGAGGGGCGCCTCGCGGACGACGAGGATCAGCGGCTTGCGCTCCTTCAAGCAGACAGCCGCGGCGCGGGACATCACATTGTCGCCGAACCCCGCCGCGATCCGCGCGACCGCGGCCGTCGTGCACGGAATCACGATCATCGCGTCGGGCGCGACGGAGCCGCTGGCGTAGCGTGAGTCCAGATCGTCGGGGTGGTAGAGGTGGAGGCGCTCCATCACCTCGGCGGGAGCGCCGGTCAGCTCGAGGGCGTCGAAATCCATCGCCCAGCGCAGCTCGTGGGCGGCGATCTCCGCGCCCTGCGGCGTCAGCACCAACCCCACCCGCTCGACCAGGGTCACGACCTTCCGCAGCAACCGCTCGGCGTAGATCGTCCCGCTTGCGCCGGTGATGCACACCAACAGGTCGTTCACAGTGCCCACGTGAGTCCCCTTTCCTGCAGCCGGACTTCGCCGCAGCAGGGCCGGGCGCCGCCCCGCGGGGGGATTGCTTGGGCGCGCGGAGGCGGCTCCCTTGTCGGCCGCCGGTGCCGTAGGGTCACGCAGCGCACATGCGAAGAGCGGGGGGCAGCGTGAGCGTTATCTGCGGTCCAGGGCGCGGAGGGCATCCCTCCGGCGCTGCTGGACCCACCGTTCATCCCTCGGGAACTCGGCGTAGTCCCTGATCTCCGCGAGCATCGGGTCATCAGGGTCGATGCCTGCGCTCTGAAGGAGCGCGTAGTCCTGGAGACCCTCGGCGAAGACCTCCCACCGGAGCGAATCCACCGGGCCGTCGGCGCCGGGATAGACAACGAACGTGTCGCCGTACGCCCACCCTGGCCAATGGCGCCCATCGCTCACATGGTAGGGGTCGATCATCTCGCGGGTCTGGCTCCGATACCAGTAGTTGCCGCCCCAGTGGAGGAAGCCGCGCGCCTTGTTCCGGTAGCAGAGCCAGCCGAAGATGCGCGTCTTCGGCAGCGGCGTGTCGAGCAGGCGCTGGGTGTAGCGCCCGCGCGGCCAGCAGCAGTAGTAGACCCAGGCGGGATAGCCCTCAGCCACGAACTGCGGTGCGGTTTCCGTGAGCGGAATGGGCACATCGGTCAGACCTTCGCGGGCGAAGGCGATGTCGGAGAGCGCGTCCATCACCTTCATCCAGGGGGCGAGCTCGCGGAGCATCTGGCGCGTCAGGCGATAGCTGGCAAGCGCTTCATCTCCATGCGGCTCATCCGAGAGATGGAAGAAGCTGCACCCCATCAGCCCCTCGGTATCGAGGAACCGCTTGAACTCGGGAAGGAACTGCTTCAGGAAGTCACGGTAGGTCGGCGATACGCCCGGCGTCTGCGGGTCCCAGAGCAGCTTCTCACTGTTGCCGTGTCCCTCATAGATGCGGATCGCGTACTTCGCGCCCCACTGGGTGAAGAGGTGAGGCCACTCGAAGTTCCGCATGCCCGCCTTCCTCGCCATCGCAACCCACCGGCGAACGAGCGACCAGTCGAACGCGTAGCGGTCACCCTCGCGCCGGACATCGAGCAACTGGTTCGGGCGCTTGACGCCATCGGTGGGCGGGGTGAAGAGCGGTATGTGCGATGTGTCGTTGTTATGGGAGGCGAAGTCGGCCAGGTACTTCTCGACGATCGGCCAGAACGCGTCCTCGAAGGGCTCGACCTTGTACCAGTCACAGAGCGCGTCGGCGTAGAACCAGTGCGTGACGGGGAAGTCGTGCCGCGGCTGGACGACGCCACGGTGGACACGAACGTTCACGGCAAGCGTTGACATGGCCTCGTCTTTCGCGGAGAGGGCGATCCGCACCGCGTGGAGGCCGGGGCGCGCCTCTTCGGGCGCGCGCACCGTCACCCAGAAGGCGTTGGTCTCATATGGCCCCGCCTTGGCCGTGGTCTCGGGGAAGAGCGGGTCGGGGACGAGGCCCGGCGCGTGACCGACGCCATCCAACTCATCCGGCGCTGTTTCGGTGTTGAAGTGGGGCAGCGGCACATACCCCACCCGGCGAATCTGCAGCAGCAGGTCGCTCCCCTCGGCCGTCGCGGTGACTTCGCGGGCATCCCCCTCAGTACGGAAACACGCCTGGAACGAGACCTGCTCGCCGCGCGCGGCCTCCAACCTCAGCGTCTGGCGCCGGCCGGCAGGTGAGGCGGGGTACCATCGCACCAGTGAACTCGAAAGCCACGTCTGCATACTGCGATCCTCCCAGATGATCGGTAGCGTGCTGGCTGCGTTCGGCGAGGCCGCGCTCTTACCTGCATGGGCGAGCTGCGGTATACTCGCGGATAGGTTGGTGGGTGATATAGTGCCTGGTATTCGGATCCGCGGCGGCTATCATCTCAGTCTGCTGAGAGTGGACCTCTCGACGGGCGCGGCCGAGCGCGCGCCCCTGGGTGAGGAGTTCGCGCTCGAGCACATCGGTGGGCCCGGCTTCGGCACGGAACTGCTCTCCGAGCACTTGTCACCCGAGGCCGGTGCGCTTGATCCGGACAACGTGCTGATCTTCGCGCCCGGTCCGCTCACCGGCCTATCGCTTCCTGGCTCTGCCCGCTGCCACATCATGGCGCTCTCGCCTCAGACGGGTCGCATCGGTGGCGGCAGCATCGGCGGCCGGCTTGGCCCTGCGATCAGGCGGGCGGGTTATGATGCGGTTATGATCTCAGGCCGAGCGGCAGAGTTGAGCTATCTGGCCATCGACGAGGACAGGATCAAGATCGTACGCGCGCCAGGCCTGTCGGGGACAAGCGCGCAGGCGGCGAGGGAGGCGATCTGCGACGAACTCGGCCGCACTGACGTCGCGGTTGCCGCGGTCGGCCCGGCAGGTGAGGAGCAGGCGAGCGCTGCGATCATCAGCAGCGGCGGGCACCACTGCGGGGGCGGGGGCATGGGCGCGGTGATGGGTTCGAAGAACCTGAAGGCGATCGCAGTGTCGGGCCGCAAGGCACTGCCGGTGGCCGACCCGGCTGGCCTGGCTGTGATTGCCGAGCGGCTGCCTTCGGAGGCCCGATGCCTGGTCGACTGCGAGGCCGGCTGCCGGTTCAAGTGGCTAGGCCCTTCGGGCCGCCATGGCGGTCGGCTCGGCCGACCTAGCCACGACCCCGCACTCTCGCCTGCGCTGGCGCGGGTCGCCGACGAGTTAGGGCTGGACGTGAAGGCGGCGGGCGGCCCTCATCGCCGGCCCGCTACGCCGGAGGGGATGCTGCTGGACATGCTCGGGCTGTGCCACCAGCCGTGGCTGGGAATCGAGGGCGGTGTTGGGATGGCGGTGGAATGCTACAGGGCGGTGACGGGAGTGCGGTTCGCGCCAGAGGAGTTGCTGACGAAGGCTCGAGCCGTCCAGCGCACGGCGCAGTGAGTGTCCGTTACTTCGTCGTCCATCCTCCGTCCACGATCAGCGCGGCGCCAGTCATATAGGCGCTGGCGTCGGAGGCGAGGAAGAGGGCAGCGCCCTTCAGTTCGGCCGGCTCGCCCATGCGCCCAATCGGGATCTGCTGCAGGAAGGTCTTGAGGTAGTCGGGGTCGTTGAGGATCGGCCGGTTGATCTCGGTCTTGAAGACCCCCGGGCAGAGCGCGTTCACGGTGACTCCATGAGGCGCGAGATCGAGCGCCATCGCGCGGGTGAGGCCGAGAATACCTGCCTTCGAGGAGGCATAAGAGGCGCGCTGGGCGATGGCGACCATGCTGAGCATCGAGCCGATGTTGATGATCCGGCCCCAGCCCTGATCCTTCATGCGGCCGGCGACCGCTCGGCTGCACCGCATCGCGCCGGCGAGGTTCGTGTCGATGATCTCTTCCCAGTTCTCGTCCTTGACGTCCCAGATGTGCTCGCGGATGTTGAGGCCGGCGTTGTTCACGAGGATGTGAATGCCGCCGAGGTCGGCGATGATTCGCGCGACGACGCTCTTCACCTGGTCATTATCGCGAACGTCGAGGGCGAGGCCGAGGCACTTCTGGCCCGTCGCCTGGGCAATCTCGGCCGCGGCGGCCTCCGCCCGTCGGGGATCACGGCTGGTGACAGCGACGGAGGCTCCGGCCTGGGCCAGCGCCTCTGCGATGGCGCGGCCAAGCCCACGGTTTCCGCCGGTGACGAGCGCGACCCGGCCGTCGAGACGAAAGAGGTCGAGAACGGACATCGGCGATAGTCTCCTAACGCTAGATGGTGGCAGGAGCTCCCGCTCCTGCCCAACAGTGGTCTCCGGAGGTCATATGCGGGGCCGGTTGTTGCGAATGTGGTCGATGGTCGGCTGACGGTACTTCGTGCAGAACTCGCAGCCGCCGTCATCGCACAGCAGCAGGGTCGGCTCCTCGTAGATGCCCTTCACCACGGCCCCAACCATCTCCTGCGATGGCATCCAGAACGAGTCGGCCGCGCCGACCTTGCCAGTGCGCATGATCCCACGCGAGCGGAGCAGAAGCTCCACCTTTGAGTCCTTACGGTAGAAGTCGCGGTGCCCCATCGGCGACCTGGTGACATCCACGACCTTTGGCTCGCCTCCAGGCCCCTTCACTACGGCTTGGGCGATCTGCAGGTACGGCAGGTCTAGCCAGTCCTCTACCGCGTGGAGTGTTGTGTTACAGCTGTGGGGTACACCCAGGAAGAGGATCTTCGCGCCCCAGTCGACGTAGCGGCGATACGGGCCATCCTTGCCGAAGGTCGATGTCTTGTCGTGTCCGGCGACGAGCTCGGCGGCGCGGCGGCCGAGGCCAGCGATCGAATGGGTGGGGTGCGCGCTTCGGTGCGCGTCTGGGCGTCGCCGGAGCGCCTCCGAGATCGCGCCCACGCGCGAAGGGGTCCCGTGAGGGTCGAAGGGCAGCCTCGCTGGGCCGTAGCTAGCGAAGCTCCAGGTCAGCGTCGGCACGATCACCAGTCCGTCGCCGCCGACGACGTCGAGACACGCATCGACGACGGCATCCGGCCCGCCCTCGACCCAGCCCAGGCTCTTCAGCGAGCTGTGGAATAAGACCACATCGCCCGAAGCGAAGCCCAGGCGTGAGAGATCGTTGGCGATCTGCTGACGTGCGATTGTTGGCACATTGGCTGTGCTCATGGTCGCAGGGTGGCCTGCGGGAGCCCGCAGAGGGGCTCCCCTACGGGCATTGCTCACCCTTCTCTCTGGAGTGAGTCGCCTGATTGGGATGCGGCTCCGGCCCGCAGTGGACATACATCTGCACACACGGCTCGCGCTCATCCGACTCGAACTGGTGGCGCTCGCCGGGCTCGATGACGATCACGTCTCCGGCCGCGACCTGCTCGACTCCCCCCTCCAGCCGCACCCGCGCCCTCCCTTGCAGGATGACGTAGATCTCCTCGTCGTCGTGAACGCTCCAGGGGACGACCTCGCTGGGGCGGCGGAACTCCACCGCGGCCTCCTGCCAGATGTAGAGGCCGGACACGATCCCACGGAAGACGTGACCCGCGCCTGCGCCGGGCAACTCGCTCAGCCGGTACCGCCTCATCGACAGACCTCCTCGACTCCGCCGATGCTAGAAGCAACCGGCTTCGGTGTCAACCCGGTGCGACAGCGCGGAAGGAAGCGGCCAGGGGAGGGCCAATAGGAAACGAAGTGCCCGGCCGTGGGGAGCCGCCGCGGCTAAGTCTGCGGCCGCCGTGGCGGTCAGCTGTGCTGACCTAGCCACCGAATCCAGGCCGGGCTACCCCGTTCATAGGAGTGACTGACAATGGCGACCCAGCAGGACTTCGGACTCATTGGGCTGGCGGTCATGGGCCAGAACCTGGTCCTCAATGTAGAGAGCAAGGGCTTCTCTGTTGCGGCGTTCAACCGCACCACGGCTCGGACCGAGGAATTCGTGGCCGGGCCCGCCAAGGGGAAGAACATCATCGGCGCGAAAACAATCGGCGAGTTCGTCGGCGCGCTCACGCGGCCCCGCAAGATCATGATCATGGTGCAGGCAGGGTCGCCTGTGGACCAGGTTATCGACGAGCTGCTGCCTCTCATCGACAAGGGCGACCTGATCATCGATGGGGGGAACTCCTTCTTCGAGGACACCATTCGCCGCAACAAAATGCTGAGCGAGAAGGGCATCCTCTACATCGGCACCGGCGTCTCGGGCGGCGAGGAGGGCGCGCTCCACGGGCCGAGCATCATGCCGGGCGGCCAGAGGGAAGCGTACGAGCTGGTCGCGCCCATTCTCAAAAAGATCGCCGCCCAGGTGGATGGCGAGCCATGCTGCACCTACATCGGCCCGGACGGCGCAGGTCACTATGTGAAGATGGTGCACAACGGCATCGAGTACGGCGACATGCAGTTGATCGCCGAGGCCTACTTCATCATGAAGAACGCGCTCAACCTCGACGCGAGGCGGCTGCGCGACGTCTTCGCGGAGTGGGACAAGGGCGAGCTGAACTCATACCTGATCGAGATCACCCGCGATATCTTCGCCCGCAAGGACGAGGAGACGGGGCAGGCGCTGGTCGAGGTCATCCTCGACAAGGCCGGGCAGAAGGGCACGGGCAAGTGGGCCTCGCAGAGCGCGCTCGACCTGGGCATCTGCGCTCCGACCATCGCCGAGGCGGTCTTCGCCCGCTGCGTCTCCGCGATCAAAGACGAGCGCGTCGCCGCATCGAAGGTGCTGCGCGGCCCGAGCACGACCTATGGCGGCGACCAGAAGACGTTCACCGAGGCGATTCGCCAGGCGCTCTACGCCTCGAAGATCTGCTCATACGCGCAGGGCTTCGCGCTGATGCGGGAGGCGGGCAAGGAATACGGGTGGGAGCTGAACTTCGGCGAGATCGCGAAGATCTGGCGGGGAGGCTGCATCATCCGCGCCCGGTTCCTGCACCGGATCACCGAGGCCTACCAGCGCGACCCGAAGCTGGCGAACCTGATGCTCGATCCGTTCTTCAAGGACATCCTGGAGAAGGCGCAGGAGAACTGGCGGCATGTCATCGCCTCCGCCGCCACGCTCGGCTATCCGATCCCGGCGTTCAGCTCGGCGTTGGCCTATTTCGATTCGTACCGGCGCGCCTCACTGCCGGCGAACCTGATCCAGGCGCAGCGCGATTACTTCGGCGCGCACACCTATCAGCGGATCGACAAAGAGGGGACGTTCCACACGGAGTGGATGAAAGTGTAGGCCGGGCGTGTCTACGCCCGTCTCAGGGCAGGAGCAAGCTCCTGCCGAACGTCGTAGGGGCGCATGGCCATGCGCCCTCCGGATAGGTAGAGATGCAGACAACTGGCATCGGACACGAAGACAGACTGCTGACCGACGATGAGGTGAGGTCGACGGTCCTCGGCGCGCTCGGCCAGGTTGACGTCTCGGGCAAGCGCGTGCTGCTGATCATCCCCGATCACACGCGCACGGCGCCGATCGGGCAGCTCTTCCGGCTGATCCATGAGGCGTGGGGAGCGCAGGCGGCGAAGCTCGACTGCCTCGTCGCGCTCGGCACCCATCCGCCGATGTCGGACGACATGCTCAACACCCGCGTCGGCATCACGGCGGCGGAGCGCGGGAAAACGTTCTCGAAGGTGGGGTTCTTCAACCACCTCTGGAAGGACCCGAACGCGCTGACCACAGTTGGCAGACTGACGAAGGCCGAGGTCGGCAGGATCACCGACGGGCTGTTCGAGCTGGAGGTCGAGATCACCGCGAACAAGATGATCTACGACTACGACCTGCTGCTCATCGTCGGACCGGTCTTCCCCCACGAGGTAGTGGGCTTCTCGGGCGGCAACAAGTACATCTTCCCCGGGGTCGCGGGGCAGAGGATCATCGACTTCTTCCACTGGCTCGGCGCGGTGATCACGAACCCCGTCATCATCGGCAACAAGTGGACCGCTGTGCGGAAAGTGGTGGACCACGCGGCGGCGATGGTGCCGACCGAGCGATTGGCGATGTGCCTGGTGGTGAAGGGCGAAGGCCTCGCGGGACTCTACTTCGGGGCGCCGGAGGACTCGTGGTCCCAGGCGGCGGACCTGTCGGAGAAGATCCACATCGTCTACAAGGACCATCCGTTCCACACCGTGCTGTCGTGCGCGCCCAAGATGTACGACGACATCTGGACCGCGGGCAAGTGCATGTACAAGCTCGAGCCGGTGGTCGCCGACGGCGGAACGCTCATCATCTATGCCCCCCATGTGACGGAGATATCCACGAGCCACGGGCATATCATCGAGCAGGTGGGCTACCACACACGGGACTACTTCCTGAAGAACTGGGACCGGTTCCAGCACTATCCATGGGGCGTGCTCGCCCACAGCACCCACGTGCGCGGCATCGGCTGCATGGAGGGCGAGAACGAGAAGCCGCGGGTCAACGTCGTCCTCGCGACTCAGATCCCTCCGGAGACCTGTGCGAAGATCAGCCTCGGCTACATGGACCCGGCGACAATCAACCCGGAGGACTACGCCAACCGCGAGGACGAGGGCGTGCTGTACGTGCCGAAGGCGGGGGAGATCCTGTATCGGCTGAAGAACGCCCCGCCGGAGTTGGGTGGGAAGGGCATGTAGGGCCGGCGTGCCTACGCCCGCCGCGCCATGGAAGGACGTCCACTCATGCTCTCATCATTGCTGAACTCAGTGACCCTGACGGAACCTCTCATGCCGGCGGCCGCCACGAAGCTCGCCAGCGACATCGCTGCGGCCACGGGCTGGCAGCCGTATCTGACATCCCTCGTCGTGCAGCGCGCCGTTCTGTTCTTCCTCGCCCGCCGCGCTACGGAGAAGCGGCTGTGCTTGCTCTGGAAGAAGGGGACGGCCCCCGACCTGCTCGGGGATTTCTGTGGGGAACGGTTCGCGGCGCGCGTTGACGGTGAGGAGGCCGACTGCCAGGCCGGGTACCTCGATCACACGAACGCGCTTGGGCTGCGGAAGCACTTCCCGTTCCTGCAACCGCAGGTGATGGGCGTGAGGCCGGCGTTTGGCGCGGGGGATCGGCTGGGGCTGGCGACGCCGGCGCATGTGCGCGCGGTGCGCGGCACAGGGCTGACGCCGTTCTTCGCACAGCAGTCGATTCGTGAGATGACGCGCACCGGCCGAACACCTGACGAAGTGATGGACAGCGCGGTGTTCGGGGTGTTCCAGGAGGGGTGGCGCGAAGGCTTCGGCGCGGACGCCGATCACCTGAAGACGAAAGAGGACGTAGACGCGACCGCGGCCGCGGGGTTCACGATGTTCACCATCGACCCGGGCGACCACGTCGAGAACGCCGCGCAGACCGACGACATCGTCACGCTCAAGAAGAAGTTCGAGGCGCTGCCGTGGCTCGAGCTTGAGACTGCGACCGATGAGATGTGCGAGCGGTGCATCGACAAGAGCGTGCGCCTTCCCGACGGCACGGTCGTCTCGCTGAACGAGGAGGCGCTCTTCCGCGCCGCGGTCAAGTATGGGCGCGCATTGGCGCACACGAAGTCGATGTACCGCCACCTGAAGGCGGTGATGGTCGACCGGCCATTCGAGCTGGAGATGTCGGTCGACGAGACCGCGACCCCAACCTCGGTGGCCGAGCATGTGTTTGTGGCGAGCGAGCTACACCGGCTCGGCGTGAAGTGGGTGAGCCTCGCGCCGCGCTTCGTGGGCGAGTTCGAGAAAGGCGTGGACTACATCGGCGATCTGGGCGAGTTCGAGCGGACGTTTGCGCAGCACGTCGCGGTGGCCCAGCACTTCGGCCCCTACAAGATCAGCATCCACTCCGGCAGCGACAAGTTCTCCATCTACCCGATCGCGGCGCAACTCGCGGGCGACCTCCTCCACCTGAAGACCGCGGGCACGAGTTATCTGGAGGCCCTTCGCGCCATCGCGACCATCGACCCGGCGCTTTTCCGCGAGATACTGGGCTTCGCCATCGAGCGCTACCCGACGGATCGCGCCTCGTATCACGTCTCGGCCGATGCGGCGAAGGTACCGTCGCCGAAGAGCCTGTCGGACGCCGATCTCGGCGGGGTGCTCAACGAGTTCGACGGCCGCGAGGTGGTGCACGTGACCTTCGGCTCGGTGCTCACCACGCACGTGGACGGCAAGCCGCGCTTCCGCGACAGGCTCATGCAGGCGCTGGAGAGCGCGGAGGAGATACACTACGAGACCGTTCGCGCTCACATCGAGAAGCATGTAAGGCCCTTCGCGAAGGCGCATTGAGCGGATTACGGGCAGGAGCAAGTCGCCTGGAGGCGACTGAAGCTCCTGTCGAACATGCACTACTTGCAGTGGTAGGGGCAAGCCCCTTCCCAACGGAGGTAATCGATGACTGACCCACAGGCCCCGCTGAAGAACTTCACACCGAAGCACGAGTTCTTCGTGGGCATCGACTCCGACGGCTGCGTCTTCGACACGATGGAGATCAAGCACAAGGAGTGCTTCATCCCGAACATCGTCAACTGCTGGGGCCTGCAGGCCATCTCGAAGTACACCCGCGAGGCGGGCGAGTTCGTGAACCTGTACTCTAAGCACCGGGGCATCAATCGCTGGCCGGCGCTGCTCATGGTGTTCGATCTGCTGGCGGAGCGGCCGGAGGTTCAGCGGCGCGGGGTGAAGCTGCCGGAGGCCCCGACGCTGCGCGAGTGGGCGAAGACGGAGAAGGCGCTCGGCAACCCGCAGCTCAAGGCGGCGGCCGAGAAGACCGGCGACCCGGTGCTCAAGCGCGCGCTGGCCTGGAGCGAAGCGGTCAACAAAAGCATTGCCGAGATGGTGCACGACGTGCCGCCGTTTCCGTTCGTGCGCGAGAGCTTCGAGGCGCTCTCGAAGAAGACCGACATGATCTGCGTCTCACAGACCCCGGGCGAGGCCCTCCAGCGCGAATGGGAGGAGCACGACATCGCCAAGTACGCGGCGGTGATCGCGGGCCAGGAGATGGGGAGCAAGACCGAGCACCTCAAGCTAGCGGCGGGCGGCAAGTACCCGCCCGAGCGGTGCCTGATGATCGGCGATGCGCCGGGCGACCTCAAAGCCGCCCGCGCCAACGGCTTCCTCTTCTTCCCGGTGAACCCCGGCAGCGAGGAGGCGTCGTGGCAGCGGTTCTATGAGGAGGCTCTGGCCCGCTTCTTCGAGGGCAGCTACGCCGGCGACTACGAGAAGAAGCTGACCGCGGAGTTCGATGCGATCCTGCCGGATGTGCCGCCGTGGAAGCGGTGACGACGGGCTGCTGAGGCCGACACGAGGGCAGGAGCAAGTCTCCCGCCCTACGAGCCAACCGCCTTCTGGAGCCGTTCGAGCTGCTGTCGGGTCCCCATCACGATGAGCGCGTCGCCCCGCTGGACCTGGGTATCGGGCCGCGGATCGGTGCGGAGGGTCTTGTCGGCCGAGAGGACGGCGAGGATCATCGCCCCGCCCTCGTGCATCACGCCCGAGCCGAGCATGGGCTTGCCCAACACCGGTGAATCGTCCGGCACCGCGATGGATCGGAAGTCGACGTCGAACTCCTCGTGGTGGAGCACCTGCTCGAGGAAGTGAACCACCCCCGGCTCCACCGCTGCGGCCGCCAGGGCCCTCCCGCCGAGCACATAGGGGGAGTGCACACTGTTGGCGCCCGCTCGCTGGAGCTTGTCCACGCTCTCGTCGCGCCCGGCGCGGGCGACGATGTAGAGCTTGGGATTGAGCAGCCTGGCGCTGAGGACGACGAACAGGCTGTCCTCGTCCGTCCCGACTGCGGCGATGAGGCACTTGGCGCGCTCCACCCCCGCCGCGCGGAGGTGTTCGTCCTGGGTGGCATTTCCCTCGATGTAGGGGACGTCGGTGTCGCGGACCGGCTCCACTCTTGCCGGGTCCTGCTCGATGACGACGACAGACAGCCCGCGCCGCCGCAACTGGTGGACGGCCTCGCGCCCCATGCGGCCGTACCCGCAGACGATGTAGTGGTCCCGCATGTCGTTCAAGGTGCGCAGCCTCCTTCTTCGCTGGACTTCATCGCTGAACTGCTGGCTGAGCAGAAAGGTGGCGGCGCTGCGCGCGGCGAGCGCGAGCAGCGCGATGCCAGTGATAGCGAAGCCCATGGTGAAGAGACGGCCGGTCTGGCTGAGTGGATGCACCTCGGCAAAGCCGATCGTCGTGACCACGAGCAGGGTCATATAGAACGCGTCGATGCGCGACCAGCTCGTCTTGCTGAGATCGCTCTCGACATAGAGGTAGAAGAAGGCGGCGATGGTCATCAGGGCCAGCAGCAACGCCAGGAAGATCCAGAAATGCCGCGCCGTCCTGGACAGTTGGGCCAGCGGAATGTGCTCGCGAGCGATCCCCATGCGACCGCTCTTCTGCCGGGATCCCGCCGAGTCCTGCCCGGCAAGGTCTGGGTGACGTTGGAGGCATAGGCCGGCAAGAGGCAAACAGATGCGGCCGTGTGGCCGCGCCGTGCCAGTTCGTGCGTGATGGACCGGAGGACTCGTGTGACGTCTGAACCTGGGACGAGCAAAGCAGGAGGTCGGCTCGCGCCGTTTCTCGCAGCAATCTACCTGCCGGCGTTGCTCCTGCTCGGCGCCGTTGGCCTGGCTTCTCGCATCTGGGGCATACCTGAGGGGGATTTCACCCGTGATCCTCTCCAGGTGCTCCACCAGCCCGCCTACCTCGGCCTGACGTCGTACGTCGGCATCCTTGTATGCTGCGCTACCGCAACGATGGGGCTCTTCGCCGCCGCGGCGGTGCGCAACGGACCAGGCGCGAAAACCACGCAGCGATTCCTTCTCTGGGCCGGCATCCTGACGGCGTGGGTCACGCTTGACGATCTGTTCATGCTTCACGACGTCGTGATCCCGCAAGTGCTCCACCTGCGCGAGCAGTTCGTGTTCATGCTGTACGCCGTTATCGCAGTTTCCTACGCCCGTCGGTTCAAGGAGCAGTTGTTCCGCCGGGACCGCGCTCTGATCTTCCTCACGGTCGTTTTCGCGGCGATATCGGTCGTCATGGATAACGGGCATGCGATCCAGGTGATCGTGGGACACCCGGTAGTGCCGCAGAGCTATCTGGTCGAGGATGGCACGAAGCTGCTCGCCCAGGTGAGCTGGGCAGGCTACGTCGGTCGCCGGTCGCTGGAGGCGTTGCGGGGGCCGGCCGACGGGGGCTGATCGTCCTCGGGGGCGGCTGCGGCCTATGGGCGGAAAGGCCGCAGATCAAGGTCGGCGATCGGGCGGTAATGCTTGTGGTTCGCGGTGCAAAGCGTAAGCCCGTGCTCGACGGCGGTCGCGGCGATCAGTGCATCGGGGATATCGAGGCCGGAACCGAGACCGTACTCCTCCAGGTAGATTGACGCCCTGTGACCGATGTTCTCGTTCAGGGGCAGAATCTCGAAGCGCATCGCCACGAGGAACGCCTTAATGCTGCGCGCATCCTGCCGACTTTGCGCTCCTTGGAGCAGCTCCATGTAGGCGACGACCGACATCGCGGGGTCGGGATCCTCGTCGAGGACCCCGTCGGCGCTTCTGTCCCCTCTGAGCAACCATATGAGCACGTCAGAATCAAAGAGCATGTCGCTGCCGCCTCGCGCTTCGGAGCTTGCGGACCCAGGCGGCCGGGTCTTTCATGTCCTCACGGTCTTTCCACATCCCGAAGGCGGGGTGCTCCGAAGCGCGCATCCGCTTGCGCTCTGGATCTTTCGCAGGGTAGATGATGCCCTTCGGTTTGCCGCGATACAGGATGGTCACGCGCTCATTGCGGTCGAGCGCCTTGATGACTTCGGCAGTTCGCGTTCTGAGGTCAACGATAGTGACTTTCATCAATGCGCCTTTCCATCGATCTGCACACTTGAAGTGTACACTCTCTCCGGCGCGCTGTCAACGCACAAGTGGGGAAGGGTCTGACCGCCAAGAGTGGGAGCGGCAGTCCTGATCCTCACCCCTGTCCTTCGGACATCCCCTCTCCAAACCTGCAGAGGGGAACGAGGGGTGAGGAGAACAGACAGACCAACGACAGGCGGTCACACCCGTGGGGAAGAGATCGGTGAGCAGCTCACCCCAGCACTGACCCCAGCTCCACCCGCCGACCTTCCTCGGCGCTGACATAAGCCGCGTAGAGCACCAGCGTCACGTCGCGGGCGAGCATGAAGCCCGAGATCGGCGGCCGGTCGTCGGCGATCGCGGTCACGAAGTCGAGCAGCTCCTGCGGATAGCCCTGGTTCCAGTCCTCCTCGGGCGAGGGGAGGGTCCAGCCGGCCTTGGTCTCGATCTTCTCGGTGATGTATTCGTCGGCGAAGATCTCGGGCGACGGTGCGTAGGCGACACAGGAGTCATTTGGGTTGATGTTTGCGCGAATGCGGGCGTTAGACAGATAGGCTTCGAGGTAGTTGTGCACTCCGCCGAGAGCTGTGTCACCCCCGACGATCTCGGCCACCGACCCGTCCTCGAACCGCAGCACCATGATGCCCCAGTCCTCGACATCCTTCCAGTCCATCTTTATGTAGTGCTTCGGCTCCCGCTTGAGCGACTCGATGAACGTCAGGTTCCCCACTTCACACATCACCGAGGCCGGCCGGATCGGCTTGCCGGATCTCCTCTCGCCCTCCGACTGCTTGAGCTGGAGCACCGCGCCGAGCGGGTGCGAGCCCTTGAGCACCAGTGAGCCGCCGCCCGACGTGCGCCACTGCTTCGCATAGATGGAAGGTGAGCCGGAGTGCGACTCCTCCGCCTGGATGCGCATGATCGTGCCACCCGCGGCATCCGCCAGCCGGCGGAGCTTCACGAAGGCCGGCGCGTAGACCCAGTTCTCGGCGTAGCAGAACCTCACACCGGACTGCTCGACTGCCCTCGACACGCCGTCGATCTGGGCGCGGACCTTGTCGAGCATGTCGCGCTTCGGGATGGTCTTGCCGATCTGCTCGCCCTCGGGCGTGTCCGCTTGCCCAAAGTAGCCAGTGAGGTGCTTCTCGCAGATGATGTGCTTGCCCGCCTTCGCCGCCTCGATGATGAGTGGCGCGTGCATGTGGTTGGGGACGATGAGATCGACGGCATCGACCTCGACCGACGCGAGCATCTCGTCCATGGTCGCGAAGGACTGCGGGATGCCGTGCTGCTGCGCGAAGGCCGCGGCCTTGTCCTTTGACCGTCCGCAGACCGCGACGATCTCACATCGCTCCGTGCCCAGCGTGCGCCAAGCGCGCATGTGGAATCGCGCTGCGTTGCCGTAACCGACGATGCCGACGCGGACCTTGGTCATCGCTCTTCCCTTCCGTGCTGTCTACGCGAGGATAGGCTTCAGATCGACCCGCCGGCCTTCTTCGGCACTCACATATGCCGCATAGAGCACGAGCGTCACCTCGCGCGCCAGCGTCGCGCCCGAGATGGGCTGGCGGTCTTCTCTGATCGCGGCGACGAAGTCGGCCACCTCCTGCGGGTAGCCCTGGTGCCAGTCCTCATCGGGTGACGGGAAGGTCCAGCCGGCCTTCGTCTCGATCTTCTCGACGATGTATTCCTGACCGAAGATGCTGGTCTCCGGTGCATAGGCGACACAGGAATCGGTCGGGTTGATGTTCGCGCGCAGCCGCGCGTTCGAGAGATAGGCCTCGCAGTAGTTGTGCACCCCGCCGAGCGTCGTATCGGCCGCCTTCACCTCCGCCACCGAGCCGTCCTCGAACTTCACGACGATGATCCCCCAGTCCTCGACATCCTGCCAGCCGGTGCGAAGGTAGTGCGTCTTCTCCTGCTTGAACGCATCGATCCAGGTGAGGTGGCCGGTCTCGCAGAGCACCGACTCGGCGCGGATGGGCTTGCCGAACTTGTGCTCGCCCTCCCACCATTTGAGTTGGAGCGCCGCCCCCAATGGATGCGAACCCTTCACCATGAGAGAGCCGCCGCCGGAGAGCCGCCACCTTTTCGCATACTCGGCGTGGGAGCCGGAGTGCGATTCCTCCGCCTCGATCCGCAGGATCGTCCCACCCGCGGTCTTCGCCAGCCGCCAGAGCTTCACGTAGGAGGGCGCGTACACCCAGTTCTCGGCATAGCCGAACTTGATGCCCGATGACTTGAGCGCCTCCATCACCAGATCGACCTGGCGTCGCGCCTCCTCGAGCATCGTGCGCTTCGAGACCTTGAGGCCGATCAGGTCCTCGTCCTTGGCGCCGGGAGGGCCGAAGTAGCCGGTGAGCGGCTTCTCGCAGAAAACGTGCTTCCCCGCCTTCGATGCCTCGACTATGAACGGCGCGTGGAGGTAGTTCGGTACGGCCAGGTCGACCGCGTCCACCTGCACCTTGCCGAGCATCTCCTCCATGCTGCCATAGGCGGCCGCGATGTGATGCTCATGCGCGAACTTATCCGCCATCTCCTTCGGGACGCCGCACACCGCCACGATCTGGCACTGCTCCGGCGGGAGCTTCTTGTAGCCCTCGATGTGCAGCCCGGCGGAGAAACCGCAGCCGATGAGACCAATGCGAACTGGGCCCGTCATAACACTCTCCTTGGATGGTCAAGAGGGCGCATAGCCATGCGCCCCTACTTCCTCACGATGCACAGCACCGCCCTCCCTACTTGTAGACGTCCGGGTTCACGACATACTGCGGCCGCTGGCCCTCGAACACGGCCACGATCGCGTCGACGACGCCGTTCCCCATCGCCAGCAGCGCGCCCGGTGTGTTCGAGGATACGTGCGGCATCGTGACTGTGCGCGGCGAGCTGATGAGCCGGCTGTTGGTGGGCGGCTCGGTGGCGTAGACGTCGAGCCCCGCGCCGAAGATGCGGCCCTGTTCGAGCGCGTCCGCCAGCGCCTCCTCGTCGATGATCGCGCCGCGGGCTGTGTTCACGAGGATCCCGGTCGGCTTCATCAGCGCGATCGTCTGGGCGTTGATGCTCTTGCGGGTCTGCTCGTTCGACGGCATATGGATCGAGACGAAGTCGGCCTCCCGCATGACCTGCTCGAAAGAGTCCGCGCGCTCGATCCTGTACTCCCTGGCGAACTCCTCATCGAAGTACGGATCATAGGCCAGCACATCCGCGTCGAAGCCGCGGCATCGCCGCGCGACGCCCTTGCCGATTCGCCCGAGCCCAAGCAAGCCAACGGTCGCCCGATAGAGGTCGACGCCATAGGTGTTCACCCACTGCCCGGCCTTCGTGGTCCGGTCGCCCTCGGGGATGTGGCGGGCAACCGCGAGCATCAGCGCGAGGGCCATGTCGGCCACCGCCTCGGCGTTCGCGCCGGGGATGTTCGCGACGACGATGCCGCGCCGAGTGCACTCCTCGATGCCGATGTTGTCGACCCCCGCGCCGTGCTTGGCGATGATCTTGAGTTGGTCGGCCTGGGCCAGCGCCGGCGCGGAGAAATCGTCCACGCCTGCCGCCACTCCGTCGACGCCCTTCAGTAGCGGAGCAAGCTCGGCCGCGGTCATGGGCCGGCCGTAAGGGTTGTGGGCAACCTCGTAGCCCGCGTCGATCAGCCGCTGCTCGGGCTCCCGCGCGACCTCGCTGAACGATGTTGCGGTTATGAGCACTTTCATGGTGACTCTCCTCGCTCCGTCGAACGGCACCGATGCCCACCGCCCTCGGCGGGCTCGCATGGTCGCCCTACAACCTAGATGGTGCCGGGAAGCTGGACCATTTCGATGTTCTCGTTCGGGCAGCGGCGGTAGCACATGCCGCAGGCCACGCACTTCTTCTCGTCGATGGCGAAGCTGTCTGGGCTCGCCGGGTTGACTGCGAAGTTCGAGCAGATGCGCGCGCACAGCCCGCAGCCCGCGCCGCATCCGCAGCTCAGGCAGCGGCTCGCCTCCGCAACCGCCTCCTCTTCAGAGAGGACCGGAGCATAGGGGTCGAAGTCCCCCTTGCGCTCGGCGGCCGGCCGCATCTCCAACGGCACGCGAGCCCCTCGCTCTGTGCTCTTAGCGCGAGCGAGCGCTCGCTCCTTCGACGCCTCGGTCAACACGGGGTCATAGCTCAACACCGCGCTCGCGCCCATCAGGAACATGTCGATCGATGCGGCCGCCTTCCGGCCCGACGCGGCCGCGGCGATCACGCTGTCCGGCCCGGCCGCCGCGTCGCCGCCAACGAAGACGCCCGGGGCCGAGGTGGCGCCGGTCTCGGGATCGCACTCCAACGTCCCATCCGGGCGAAGCGCGATGCCGTCGACGCCCTCCGCCACGGCCTGGCCGAGCGCGGTGATGACCATGTCGCACGGCAGCGTGAACTCGGTCTGCTGGACCGGGTCCGGCCGGCGCCGGCCCGAGGCGTCGGGCGCGCCGAGCGTGTGGATCAGCATCCGCAGGCCGGCGGTCTTGTTGCGCTTCACCACCACCTCGATCGGGGCGACGAGGTAGATGACGCGAACGCCTT
>Ga0315274_10001301_pt1 | contig 38424 bp, 30 predicted proteins | sample YL17G02_20_MG_FD_203700 | JGI IMG/M metagenome (GOLD analysis project Ga0315274, IMG submission 203700) | Sediment microbial communities from Yellowstone Lake, YNP, Wyoming, USA - YL17G02_20 | ecosystem: Environmental > Aquatic > Freshwater > Lake > Sediment | place: USA: Wyoming | collected...
CAGGTAACGGGCGGCCGTTTCCAATAGCTCGCGCCGCACCGCCTGGGCGGCCTTGACCGCTGCGCCGCCGCCGGCGTAGACGCCGCGGGTGGCGTGGGTGACGCAGTCGTAGACCGTCGAGCAGGTCCCGGCCGGGGCCAGGTTGACCTTGTCCAGCGGCACGCAGAGCGCCTCCGCCACCAGTTTGGCCACCGCCTCGAGCGTGCCCCCGCCGTGGTCCATCAGCGCCGTGACGACGTCCACCGAGCCGTCGGTGTTGACCTTGACCATGGCGCCGGAGAAATCAATGATGTCGCCGGGCTGGGGAGCGCCCGCGCTGGAGGTGTGGAAGCCACGGGCCAGGCCGATGCCCCGGCGGTAGCGCCACCCCCCCCCACCCCCCCCGCATGCGGGGGGGACAGAGGGGGGGTGGCGGTTTTGCCAGCCGATCGCCTCGGCCCCCTGGCGCAGCAGTTCCGGCACTCCGTCGCTGCGCACGATCGAGCGCACCAGCGGCCCCTGGCCCCAGAACGTGTCCCCCAGGCCCACGTAGTTCTTGAGCCGCAACTCGAGCGGGTCCAGCCCCAACTTGCCGGCCAGCTCATCCATCAGCGACTCGGCCGCAAAGGTGACCTGCGGGTTGCCGAACCCCTGCATGGCGCAGGAGATGGCCTTGTTGGTGTAGACGGCCGTGCCGTGGTAGCGCACGTTGGGGAACCGGTAGAGCGAGACCAGCCAGCCGATGCACACGCCCAGGAACGAGTAGGCCTGGATGTTGTGCGCGCCGATGTCGGCGATCAGGTTCATCTCCGCGCCGGTCAGGGTGCCGTCCTTTTTGGCGGCCAACTTGAGGTGGATCTGCGCGCCGTAGCGGGTGTGGTCGTGGGCGTCCTCTTCGCGCGTCAGGGTCAGTTTGACCGGGCGGCGGGCCTTGAGCGCCAGCGCGGCGCAGATGGGGATGGGGGGGTTCATCTGGATGCTGGAGCCGAAGGTGCCACCGATGGGCACGCGCATGACGTTGATTTTCGACAGCGGAATGCCGAAAATCTGCCCCAGCAGAATGCGCACGTTGTGGATGGATTGCGTGGTGGGCCAGACGGTCAGGCCCCCGTCGGGCTCCGGGCGGCACACGACCGATTTGGGTTCCATCTGGGCGTGGTAGATCTTGTTCGTCCTGAAGGTCCCTTCCACGACGACGTCCGCCTCGGCCAGGGCGCGCTCCACGTCCCCCGACTCGACCTGGCGGGTGCAGGCGACGTTGTGCTCGATCTGGATCTCCTTGTCCCCCCACTCTACCGTGTCGTAGATCGGCACGGCGCCCGGCTTCATGGCCTCGAGCGGGTCGGTGAGGACGGGCAGGACCTCGTATTCAACCTGGATGGCGCGCACGGCCTGCTCGGCCAGCGCTTCCGTCTCCGCCGCCACGGCCGCCACCGCCTCTCCCATACGCCGCACCTTGTCGGCCAGGACGTAGTGGTCCTTGTGCAGGACCGCCGGGACGGTGATGATGCGCTCGTTGTAGCGCACCTTGGGAACGTCGTCGAAGGTGACGACGACCGCCCCCAGCGCAAGAGCCCGGCTCACGTCTATGCTCTTGACGCGGGCGTGGGCGTAGGGGCTGGACAGGATGCGCCCGTGCAGCATGCGTGGCAAACTGACGTCAACGGAATACCGCTCCTGCCCCGTCACCCGCGCCACCCCATCCTTGCGTGGCGTCACCTTCCCCAAGACGTTGAACTTGTGCTCCATTGCCCAACCCTCCAGGCCTTACGCATTACGTGTTTCGTGTTTCGTGTTCCGTGCTCAATGATCCGCCAATCCCGCCAATCCGTGTTCTGCCCGTGTTGCGTGTTGCGTGTTCCGTGTTGCGTGTTCCGTCACGCACCACGCACCACGCAACACGTGTCAGATTTTTCCCATGATCAACGCAATGAGCGCCATGCGGACGAACACGCCGTTGCGCGCCTGGCGGAAGTAGGCCGCGCCGGGCAGAGTGTCCACGCCGGTCGTGATCTCGTCCACGCGCGGCAGGGGGTGCAAGATCGTCAGGCCGGGATTGATGCGCTCTACCATCTCGCGCGTGAGGACGTAGCGCCCCTTGAGCCGCTCATACTCGGCCGGGTCCTCGAAACGCTCCTTCTGAATGCGGGTCATGTAAATCACGTCCGCCTTCGCCAGCGCCGCCTCCAGGTCGGCCGTCTCCTCCACGCTGACGCCGTTGGCGCGCAGCCGGCCCGTGATCTCCGGCGGCATCTTCAGTTCCTCCGGCGCGACCAGGATGAGCGTGCAGCCGTAATGCTTGTATAACTCGACCCCGGCGTGGACCGTGCGGCCGTACTTGAGATCGCCGCACAGGACGATGGTGTTGCCGTCCAGCCGGCCGCGCTCGGCGCGGATGGTGAACAGGTCCAGCAGGGCCTGGGTGGGGTGCTGGCCCGCACCATCGCCGCCGTTGATCACGGGGGCCACGGCCACCGCCGCAGCCTCCCGCGCCGACCCAATCTGCGGATGGCGCATGGCGATGACGTCCACGTACTGGTCCACGGTGCGGATGGTGTCGGCCAGTGACTCCCCCTTGGCGGACGAAGAGACAGACGCGGAAGCGAAACCCACCACACTGCCGCCCAGGCGGTGCATGGCCGTCTCGAACGAGAGCCGCGTGCGAGTGCTGGGTTCAAAGAAGAGAGCACCCAGGACGTAGCCTTTCAGGATGTCCAGGGCGCGTTGCTGCTCCAGCCGCAGGCGCATATCCTCGGCGACGTCCAGGACAACCTCTACCTCCTCGCGGGTGAACTGTGCCCCGTCGAGGATGTCTTGACCTTTGAAATCGAGCATTGAACTCACTCCCATCAGATATATAGTCCCTTCCTCTCCGAGAATTCGGAGACTTTGGAATTCACTACTGCCATTTCGCTTAAAACGCATGGGATTGACTGAAATCTATCGCGAGTTGTGCATATAGGTAACCTGGATAGCCCAACAGGCTAACGTTAACAAACGAGTCAGGCCGATGGCGGTGGAGTTGGGCTGGACCTGCACGATATAGCGGTGGTATTCCTCAACCCGGGCCGGCCGGCCACAGCCAGCGCGGATGGAGCGGGACTGGACCTCGCACTGGAGGTGAGCCGTGAGCAAGCCTTCGACGTCATGGCGGGTGAGGATAGATTGCGCGGCCTTCCGTAGCGGAGCCTCCTCAGTAGATTGGCGTCGCCCGCGGCCTGGCGGCGGCATCAACACCAGCAAGGCGACCTGAGCTTTGGACAGGCGCTGGTGCAAACCCCGGTAGGTGCCCATGCCCCCAGTTTACCACAGTAATCTGGGATTCGCCAGAGAATTCAAGCAAAACCGCAGTAATCAGGCCGGGTCTGGAGATAATCAGTTACGGGTACGTTGCCTCTGGGATTGGTGGCTCAAAGTCTGGCGGCCCCGAGATTTCGGCTATGAAGGACAAGGCGCCTTCGGACTCGAGGTAGGCATAGGTGTGGCCATACCACGTGCCGCCCTGGAGCACCCCGATCCCTTTCTCCGTGACGAAGCCCAACGCCTCATTGTAGTTGTCTGTGGCAAAGCCCACGTGGTGTAGCCCTTCGCCGTGCTCTCTCAGGAACTCAGCGTAAACGCATCTATCATCAAGCGGCTCAATCAGCTCCCACCGGAAGTCACCGATTGTTGTCTCGGCCAGCCGAAAGGCGTGGTCCATCGGAGCATCGCGGATCACCATGTTGCTCACTGTAGACGGGTCGAAGGTGTAGCTTTTCCAGGGGCCGATGCCGTACGTCTCCCAGTAAAGCTTCATAGCCTCCTCCAAGTTCCTGACCACCACGCAGATATGGGTGACCCCTTTGAAGACAGGTTGCTTGGCCATCGCAGTCCTCCATTGGACACTCAATTGGGATCAGACACTTCTAAACAAAGAGCGAACTTTCTTGAATTTGATGTACGTTCCATTTAATGGAACTATGGTCCATTTATTAGTATACACAAGAACACCATTCTGTCAAGCAGATCGCAGCTGGCCAACTTTAATGGTCACTTGCTTCGCACGCGCTTCTGGGCGTCAACGAAAGAGGGTGAAGTGATAGCCCCATCGAATACAGCCGGGAAGGCCTGAGCAGCCCCATTGTTCTCAAAGCCACAGAAAGTCCCGCAGCGCAAAATGAGGGAGTTGATGGTGGACAACCTCCTCATTGGCGCCATTGGTGGTACTTGAATTGCCACACCGTCTCCTACCGACGGCGAGCAGTATGCCTGGCGTGGGCGTCGAAGATGCGAAAGATGTGGGGGGATAGGCCTAGTTGTCTCGACGTATCACTCTGACATCTCCAACCGCCAGCCCCTTCGAGAATAGGAAAACCGGATTCAGATCGACCTCACCAACCTGGGGATAGCGGAAAGGGAGCCCAGAGAAGTTGACGAGAACTTCTATCAGGCTGTCTAGATCACGCGGCTCTCGGCCTCTCATTCCCTTGAGCAACCGGCAGGACTTTGTCTCACTGATCATGACTTCCGCTTCAGCACGGTCTACAGGGGCCACGCGTAGGGAGATGTCACGCCAGATCTCGGTGTAGATACCACCCAGCCCAAAGGCAACGATGGGGCCGAATTGGGGATCGTATGAGAGTCCCAGCAACACCTCCTGGGCATTCTTGATCATCGGATAGATGATCACTCCCCGAAAGTCCTTTCCCTCGGCAGCCCTTTCTATCGCTTCGAAGGCAGCCAGGGCTGTATCGTCGTCACAGATATCCAGTACCACGCCACCCACATCTGATTTATGCAGGATCGCTGGCGAGACAACCTTCATCACCACAGGGTATCCAATTTCGCGGCAGCCCCGTAACGCTTCCTCACGGGTCGTACCGAGGCGGAAGTCAAGCACGGGAATGTTATTCTCACGGAGCCACTCCATCGCCTCCGGTTCGAGCATCTGCCCATCGCCAGGCAAACAGCCTGTCCTGCGCGGGCCCTCTGGTGGCGGTCTATGGCTGAACTCGCGGGCCTCGTAACTTGCCATTCGCGCCAGCACAGCCAGAGCCCGTTCGCCGGTAGCGAAATTCGGAATGCCGCGCTCATATAGGTAGGCGATACCTTCGGTCACAATTCGCCCAGGCAGGAAGCTGGCCACGACAGGCCTGCCACTCCGAACTGCGGCGTCGCAGATCCCTCGGGCCAAGGGCACGGAGTCAAGATATGGTGGAGCGATGTTCAGAGCCAAGGCTGCATCGTACTCGTCAAGCACGGCAGAGAGCGTATCTCGATACCCATTCTCCGTCCCTTCTACCGTCAGATCGATAGGGTTCTCAAGTGAGCAATGACCAGGTAGGAACTCGGAGAGCCTTCTCCTCAGTTCGGGACTTGGTCCAGCCACCTCGAGGCCCACCTCCTCGGCCCGGTCGGCAGCCAGCACGGCTGGGCCGCCTGAGTTGGTCACAATGGCAACCCGCTTCCCTTTGGGCGGCGGCACATAGAGAAAACCTTTGCAGAGGTCAAACATCTCCTCGATGGTATGAACCCGAATGGCGCCACACTCCCGCAGAGCAACATCATAGACAGCGTCCGAACCAGCCATAGAACCTGTGTGGGAAAGCGTCGCCCGTTGCCCTGCCTGGGTGCGACCTGCCTTGATAACGACCACCGGCTTGTGGCTAGTGCAACGGTATACCGCTTGCATGAATTCCCGCCCGTCGGTCACACTCTCGATGTACAGTGCTACCACTGTGGTCTCGGGGTCGTCAGCCAGGTATTGCACCAAGTCTGTCTCGTTCAAATCGGCTCCGTTGCCATAGCTGACAAACTTGGAGACACCCAGCCCGTACTCCTTTGCCCAGGCCAGAAAGACTCCTCCTATGGCACCACTCTGAGCGACCAGGGCCACCCGTCCAGCAGGTGGCCTGGTCTCCAACGTTGGGAATAGGCGATGACCGGTGTTTAATATGCCAGCGCAATTGGGTCCCACGAACCGAATGCCGTGACGCCTGGCAGCATGTTTGATCTCCTGCTCCCCCGGTTGGTTCCCGACCTCGGAGAATCCCGCCGTAATGATTACTGCCGCCTTGACGCCAGCCCGCCCGCAATCCTCCAGTACGCCCGCCACCGTCGAAGGCGGTGAGACGATCACCGCCAGGTCCACCGGCTGCCCAATCTTGCTCAGCGTTTCGTAGCCTGGAACAGAGAGCGCCCCCCGAGCATTTGGGTTGACCGCGTACACTTCCTGGAAGCCGCCGTCGAGGACCTGGCGGACCAATTCGTATCCTATTTTGCCCTCCGACATGGAGCCTACAATGGCTACCCCTCTTGGGTAGAACAGGCTCCGCATACTGATGGCATCATGATCTCTCAACATTGGTCTCAAGTCCCGTCTGAAGCGCAATGACATTGCGCTCCGAATCCCTCGTCCACCGAGTCCGCACGATATTTACTACCTCAGACGAGTCCAAAACCTCTCCTAGACCAGCGTGGGCGATGGCTGCGCCCAGAGCAAAGAGGTTTGCCGGCACAGCCGTGCCCTCATAAAGAGGCAGGCTCCCAGGATCCAGGTAATGTACCTTAGCGCCCGCTGCCCGTACCTGCCCGCAAACCTGCTCCAAGGAAGGATAAGGGGCCTTACCCAGCATCACGGCTGTAGGTGGCCAGACGTGGCCAAAAAGCAAGAAGTCTTTACCAGGCTTGACAAAGCGAACCGCTTTGAGTGCCTCTGAGACCTCCATCGCTATTACCAGATCTGCTCCCTTCTCAGGGATATTCGGCCCAACCGTCTGGCGCCCCAGCCGAATCTGGGCCTTGACAAACCCACCTCGTTGGGCCATGCCCCTCGTCGGGTAAAAACTGGCCGGAATCCCCTGACGAAGGGCCGCCTCGATGATGATGTCGCCGATGGTTAAGACTCCCTGGCCGCCAATGCCTACGAGAAAAATGTCATACTCAAGGAGTGAACCATCGCGGGGGGTGCTCGGTGTACGATATGTAATGTACGGCATGGAATTCATGTCGGATTGTCCTCCACAATGGCTTCAAACCTGCAGACCTGAGCACAGAGGCCACAACCGTAGCACAAGACAGGATCAATGACAATTGACTCTTCGCTGATTTCAATGGCTGGACAACCGGTGATGGTAATGCACTGTTTACATAAGGTGCAGTTGTCGGGAATCACCCGGACTCTGCCCGCGTTGAGTCCCCGCCGCTGTGCCTGAATCGCACATTCTTGGCGTGAGAGCACCACTTTGACCCCCGGTAGCATCAGCGCCTTCTCGATGGCGGCGGCAGACTCGTCCAGGTCGAAGGGATCGATCACAAAGAAGTGCTCCACGCCGAGCACAGGGATCAGTTGGGCGATATCAATCCTACGATTCCCAGTCGGCTGGGATGCTTCACCTGTGCCTGGGTTGACCTGCATCCCTGTCATAGCAGTCCATCCGTTATCCATGATAATCAGGGTCAGTGGAATCTGGTGCTGGATGGCATTGATCAAACCGGGAATTCCGCCATGGAAGAAGGTAGAATCCCCGATAGTGGCAATGACTGGCGTCCTGACCCCAGCGTGTACATATCCTTGGGCAAGACTAATGCTCGCTCCCATCGAGACCTCGTTCCACACAGTATAGAACGGCGGATTCATCCCCAAGATGGTGCAGCCGATGTCGCCGGTCACCATCACCTCGTCTTTCCTGAGTTTCAGTCTCTTGAGTGCCTGGTTGATGGCCATATAGGTACCTCGGTGGGGGCAACCGGCGCAACAGGTGATTGGCCTTTCGGCCGACAAGGACTCCGGCTGGAGATTGCTCTGAAACAGATCCTCTGGAACAGATAGGTCGAGGGCCCTATCGAGGCCGCGCACCACATGGCTCACGTCGTATTCGCCAATTCGACTGAAGAGACCGTCGAGCTTGCCAATTATCTGGCCATCAAAGCCCACCCTGTGAACCTCCACGTAGATGCTTCTCTCAAGGTAGGGTTCTAGCTCCTCCAGGACCAATAGGGTCCCGCAATGGCGGAGCAAGGCTTGCACGTCTGCAACCGGGAATGGGTTGGTTGCTACCACGCGAAGTACAGAGACGTTGTCGCGCTCGAAGCCGAACCGCGCTGCAATTTGGAATCCCTCCTCCAGATAGGAGGAGGCTACCCCTGACGCAACGACGCCCAGCCCGCCAGGATTCTCCGAAAGCTGAAGCTCGTTCAACTTCATCTCGTTGATGATCTGGCCCGCCTCCTCCAGACGGGCAATCACATTGCGGTGTTGAGCCGTGCAGATGGCAGCACCCGCCTTGGTATACTTGGCGATATCACGCTCGAGTATTGCCTCTCGTGTGGGAGGAGGCACCGGCTCCTCAACATCCACCGCTGCGTACGAGTTGGCGAGAGCTGCCACCAACCTAACAAAGACTGGCGTTCCCACTCGCTCAGATATGTCAAACGCAACTTGTGTCAGCCAATATGCATCACTTACCGATGTGGGTTCCAGCATGGGCAGGTCGGACATTAGAGCGAAGCCACGCGAATCCTGCTCGCACATGCCAGCACTAGTGCCCGGGTCGTCAGCCACGTAGACTACCAGGCCGCCGTTGCAACCCGAATAGGCGATGGAGATCAGCGAGTCCAAGGCCACGTTCACTCCCGACATTTTCATCGCACACAGTGCCCGCTGACCAGCCCAAGCGGCCCCAGATGCTATCTCAAAGGCAACCTTTTCGTTGACGCTCCATTCCACATGCCTGTCTTTCAGGTCCATCTTCAGGAGGCTACCAAGCGCTCCCGAAGACGGTGTGCCCGGATAGCCTGTCACAACTCTTACCCCGGCCCGTAGGGCACCGAGAACAAGGGCCTCATTCCCAGTCACTATCTTGGTTTCCAATTCAAATCTCCACTAACAGCGGGCAGGCACGCTCAATTGGGCTACCTGCACCCTTGCAAGACAAACGGGACGCCCCGAGAATACGATTGGGCCAGCAAATCACTGCCCCCGGCAGGTGTGACCATCCACAGCATCCCGTCTTCGCCTTGACTACCAGACCGCCTTTTCGATAGCTCCTGCAGCCTTTCGAAACCCGAGTCTGATAGGAAAGCCCTGGGTGAGTACGGACGCCTATTCAAGACAAGAGCTTGCCCGATCCGGATGGGTATCACCCGGAGATGGGCATGTCGGTGCACCTAACCGGATCGAGAGCTGCCGGGCGGAGTAAACGACAAGTCGCGCAATCGTGGGCACCTGTTCCTGGCCAACACGGGCTAGGGGAGCAGCGATGCCAATGCCAGCTACGGCCTGTCCAGTGTGGTCATATACTGGGGCTGCTATGCCCATAGCACCCTCGTCCGTCTCTTCAAAGGAGGTGGCATATCCCTGTTCTCGGATCACAACCAAGTCTCGGTACATCTCGTCAGGATCGGTAATTGTGTTGGCCCGCACCGGGACGAGATCAATCTCGCCCAGAATACGCCGGATCTCCTCATCGGGCAGAAAAGCCCACAAGACCTTAGCCGAGGCGCCCGCATGGAGCATAATGCCCCTTCCTACCTGCATCGCCAACCGTATCGGCTGGTTGCTTTCTACCATTTCGACGCAGATCCCCACGTCACCGTCTCGGACGGACAGGATAGATGTCTCGCCCGTTTTCTCCATGAGGAAGCGAAGGAATGGCAGCGCTTCGTTACGCACATCGAGCGTCTCCTTCACCAGCACACCCCAGCGGAGCAGTTGGTAGCCAAGGCGAAACTTGGATTCACCGATCGTGCGCGTCAGAAGACCCTGACACTCCAGTGCTGTCACCAGACGATGGACAGTAGTCTTAGGAAGTCCAAGGCGCCTGCAAATCTCGGCCAGGCTCAAAGTGGGCTCTTCGTGGCTGAAAAGATCCAATACGGTGCAGATGCGATCGAGAGTGCGTACTCCTGATTCCTTCCTGGTCACAGTTCACCCCTATCTGCCGGTGTGTCCCAATCTTCGGCTCTTTACAGGACAGGATTCTATCACAAGTTATGGTGTCTGTCCACAGAGGAATCTTGACTACGGCTGTATGGAAAGTTAGACACACTGTGCAATGGTGATGCCGAGATAGCGATCGTTCCATGTGTGCGCCTCGGACTACTGCGGTTTGAACTCCACATCAAACTCATGAGCAATCCGTTCTAGATTTCTCAAAACCCCTAAGTTGAGGGGTATGCCTGCACATGAGCGGCGCTCCGCTTCTTCGAATTCCTTCTCGCCATGGACATAGATTCGCCCTTGTCCCTCTGCTCGTGGAGCGCTCTTCAATCGTCTCTGCAGGTCGTCCATAGCCCTCTTAAAGTCCTCTATGGGACGGAAAGCGTCCACCCGCAGTGCCCCAAAGAAATGACCGATTCGGGAGGGTAGACGTCTGCCATCAGCCGCCCTGGGATTTACCAGGTCGGCATAGCACGCGCCCGAGAGGACCCCGGAAAGGACATCCACTAATAAAGCCAGACCGTACCCCTTGTGGCCGCCTAGCTCTTCTCCAGCTCCACCCAACGGCAAGAGCCCACCACCGACGCGATTCCACAGGTTCTCCATTACCCTTTTGGGATCGCTCTCTGGCACCCCGCTTGTATCAGTGGCCCAGCCAGGGGGTATTGGCTTTCCCATCCGATCATACAACTCCAGCTTCCCAAACGGCACAGTGCTCGTAGCCATATCCAGAACAAAAGGCTTCTCTTCACCCGCCGGTGCCGCCACTGCGATAGGATTGGTCCCCAACACCGCCTCCCGGCCGTGGGTCGGCACCACAAATACAGAAGCGTTGGACATTGAGATACCGATGCAGTCATATTGGAGAGCCATCATCGCATAGTAACCGGCAATACCATAGTGGTTAGAGTTGCGCACAGATACGAAGCCGATTCCAGCGCCGATCGCTTTCTGAATTGCCTTCTCCATCGAGCGATAGGCAGCTGGATGCCCCAGCCCTCCCCCAGCGTCAATGACAGCAGTAACAGACGACTCAGCCACTTCCTGGATCTTGGCTTCTGGCATAATCACGCCCTGGCGAAATCCATCCACATAGAAACCGAGCCGGGCCACGCCGTGGCTGTCAATCCCTCGCAGGTCAGCCGAAACCATTACATCGGCTGCTATGCACGCATCTTCCTCCGCCAAACCCAGTTTTCGGAACACCTGAATACAGAATCCCCTAAGGAACTGTGCTTGAACTCGTACGACTCGTCTGGTTTCCACCTGTTTCTCCATGTTAGCCATCGAGTATCCACAAGATGACATGTATCCCCATAATAGGTGCTATCCCGTTCCAAAGGCAACGCTAGGCAACGTTAGACACGCGCGGAACTGTAGCTGAGCCCACTGGGAAGATGGCCACGCTTGCCTCTGGACCATATTCTTCCAGCAATGTATTCACTCCTGCCTGAAGAGAAGTGGGACAGCGAAAGCCCACTTTTTTCAATTCCTCTTGCGAGATGCCGTCCGTTACAGCGTACAGTCTCTTCTCAGTGCTGATCCGCGCCAGAATGTATCCCAGTATGTTGTAGGCAACCTTACCATTGCGACGCACAACAGCACGCAAGAAGTCGTCGGGCCTCTTATCTGGCTCTGCTAACAGGCGGTAGAAATCCTGGCTGCCGACACCGTCGTTACACGGGGCCGCAAGCATTATGCTTCCCCCTTCTCTTACTACATTGTCGGCAAACTGAACCGCGCGCACCGCCTGGTAGAGGTCCAAATCGTAGGGGTACCCAGAGGTGATTGCGACATCCACCTCCCTCGGGCAGGTCACTTCGTACACCTGCCGCGCCAACTTGACCCCCTCATGGAACACACAACCCGGCGATCCAGCATATACACGTGCGATTTGTCCGTCCTGGCAGAGCACAGCGTTGATGAACATGTCGACTCTCACCATGGATCCTGCTTCCTCGATGTCCAGCCGACAGGGCACCTCCACACAACCGTGCTGGCGAAAGCCCAGAGTAACCAAGGTATGATTGGCGTTGATAGTATCTAGCGATGCTATACCTGGAACAAGCAGTTTGTGACCACCTGCGTAGCCAGCAAACGTGCTCGGATCAATGTGCCCGATGCCGAAACAGCGATCAGTCTCAACCACCAAGCGATTCACCCACACCGGGGTTCCTCTGCTGGTTAGTCCCAAATAGACCTGATTGCGTTCATCATCGCACCGATGCTGAGCAATGCGGTAGCGTCCATAGACCTGTTGCCCGACCTTGCGAAGCACCTCCGCGTCGCTGCTCAAACGATGTGCTCCATTGGCGATCATAATGGTCACGTCTGTGCTCCGCACTCCGCTTGCCCCTAATTGCTCTAGAAGGTGGGATAGGATCAATGCCACCGGCGTTTTGCGTGTATGGTCATCTACCAGGATAAGCACCTGCTCGCCAGGGCGCACTGTTTCACCTACAGGTGACGTATCGAGTGGATGACTAAGCGCCCGCCTGATTTCCTCACCAGCGTCGGCCACTGGAGCCACGGACTCGGGCGCGAAGGTTCCCACCAGATTGCGCTCCGGCATAGAAAACTCAACCTTATCATCCCCGTACGGGAGGCAAACTTGATACTTCATCATTACTCCTTTTGCAGCAGATCTGACGGTTATTCGCAGCCCTGGTTGATTCTCCCCTCATCGGCGAAGGTCCCACTTGCCATCTCAACAACCGTCTGAAAAAACGACTGAGGACACGCTATACTTCCGGGTAGCCTCCTCAGCAACCGCCCATGGCACGACCCCCTTGCTAGCGTCAGTTACGCCGTGCATCCGATTTGTCGCTGCCAGTTGACGCTGCCGTACTAAGATATGCTGGCGGCGCTCAGCGCCCAGTCCACTGCGCAGATCGAAGAGAGCGGTGCTCCATGGCTCCAGGCGATTTGCGACAAATGCCTCTGGATCAACCAGATCGATTCGACGGTTGGCCAGTTGAAGGTGTAGCAAATCGCCTGTTTCCAACAGTCCAATGGGACCACCGTTCAGAGCCTCTGGCGTTACGTGGCCGGCGGCAACCCCGTAGGTCACACCAGAAAAGCGGCCATCGCTGATGAGTGCGGTTAGCTTGCGCAGCTCGCGGTTGGCGTTGATGTGCTGCGTGGGTGTGAGCATCTCGGGCATGCCGCAGGCTTCGGGTCCCTGACCACTAATCACCACCACGACCTTTAATATGGCTTCCCTGACCATCCAATTAAAGAGCGCCCCGCGTTGAAGGTCATCACAAGAAGAATGATTCCCTCTGTGGTTGTATGCCGCCATAGCTAACAGCTTATTTCGAGTGAGAGATGGATGTTCCCTCAACCGGTCCAGCAGGTGGACGTCTAGCAGGCCGACGTTCGCCTCTTCCTCGCTCTCAAAGAACAGCACAACTCCAACCTGGTCATCGAACTGAGCAATCTGCTCATCGGTCATACCGCTGATCTTGATCACCGCTGTATCGAAGAAGTTGCCACGCAATACCTCGACACCACTAAAAGGGCGCCGAGGCGTGCGGAGGATGATAGGGTTTTCGGTTACACCGGACGCGCTCAGGTTGGTTGTGTTGGCCAGCCTCTGACGCCATCTCTGACCGGTGACCGTGGGGGCATCGGCGTCCATAGGGATACCCTGCCTGAGCAGTTCATAGAAGACGGTCTCTATCCCACGGACAGCACCGGCGCGACATTGCTGGGCCAGGGCGAAGATGTCACGTCCCTCTGTCAGACTGTAATCAAAGATATCAGGTACTGGCGGATTGCGGCGTATCTGATCAATGGTCCACACGTTGACATCGTAACCAGCATAGATCATTGCTGCCACCATGTGCATCATCAAATTAGTCGAGCCACCAGTAGCACTGTAAATCCGTACAGCGTTAGCAAAGTTAGATGCCAGTATATGGCCTACGCTGTATTCGTCCTTGTTGATGCACGTGAACAGATCATCGACCACCCTGTTGACATGTATCACGTCCGCTGGCTCAGTCAACAGTTCGACTGCCGGATGCGCCAGGCCCAGAGCCGAGAGCACGTGACGACTTGAATTGCCCGTGCCATTGAAGGCACATATGCCTCCCTTCGAGTCACAGGTGTGGATGGCCAGACGCCGCTCATAGGCCTTGCGTTCCGGAAGGCTCACCAATCCCTCGTGTTGGGCCCGGGTTAACACGCCTTGCAAGGTCAGATCGGTGGTACACAGTAGAGTATACTTCATCGCCTCCCTTAAATCGAAGGCAACCTCTGGGTGCCCTTGTGTGTCAGCCCGCTGAGCCACCAATTCCAGATCGGTCACCAAGTCAAGAGGCATAGTTCCACCACGCAGCACATGGGAGGGATTGAACGTCGCGACGACTGGCGCATCTCCGCGGCGCTGCCGGACCCGATCCAGGTGAGCCAGGCCAGCCACAATAGCTAGAGGGGTCTTATCGCAGCCCGCAATTACATACGCACCGTGATAGGCATGGGCCTCCATCTGATTAACGACTATCTCGGCCACCGCATTGCGGCTCTGTAGACTATAACTCATACCAAGGCAGCTCTGAGCAGTGGCATCGCAGACTACTGGAACGCTGAAAAAGAAAGGGACACCTCCTCGTTGCCAGATGCGCGCCGCTGCTTTTAGCACCGTGTCCAGGTCCAATAGGTGAGCTGGGTGATCGGGCGAGCCACCGACGATTGCGATGCGTGGAGCGTTCTGCTCCAGACGGTCATAAATGGCCTCCAGGGTGTAATCCAGTGGTCCGGCATCCGAGATTTGTCCTGTACGCTCCAACAGGCTAGCAACAGTGATCAGCTCGTTAGCTTTGCCCTGCACGTTGTCCCGGTAAGGATTCGTCCCACACTCGACAGTGACAAACACAGTTTAATTCCTCTGGATGATCGAATGCCATTGAGTGAGCGCCTCAGCGAGACGTACATTACGGCAGTCTGGCCCCCATAGTCTTCCTCATATATCCGATTATACTGATAGAGCTCTGTGACCCTGTGCTGGGAAGTGTTGTCACTCCATGAACAGCTCTCGGTACAGTTCCACATTGTAGGAGATATCAGACTGGGCTCGTTGCTTCTGGAGCCAGTCAGCAATAGCATTCCTGTGCTGATACTCAAGCATCGCAGGGGGTAGCGGTCGTCTATCATCCCTCTCAACAAGCATTACGACATGAAACCCGGAACTATCCTTGACAATGTCAATGTCCCCTTCCGACTCCAAGGCGAACACGCGGTCCTCAAAGACAGGAACATATGTACCTCGGGGAAACCATCCCAAGTCACCCCCCTCGTCTTTCGTACGCTGGTCGAGAGACACCTCGGCGGCAACAGCAGCAAAATCCTCCCCTTTCGCTAGCCGATCCACGACTACTACGGCTTCTTCCTCCTCCGCTACAAGGATGTGTCTGATGTGAACTTGCTCAACAGCCGATGGGAGCTGCTGGGCAAGGGCACGAGCAAACTTGGCACGCAGCGCTTGGCGCCTGAGTAGGCCGCGGAACTCTTCTTCGTTCACGTCAAACTCTTCCTCAGCACGGGCGACCGCAGACCTATAGTTCTTTTCCTGTTGTTCCTGACTGAGCGACGCGTTATCGCCGTTATCCAATGCCGAACTCGTTCCTCCCAATCCAGTATCGAACACCCGGTAGATCTCACTCAGGATCTCCGGTTCAGAGACAACGAGACCCATCCGCTCCGCGCCTTGACGGATGAGCTCATCGCTGACCAAAACTTGGAGCGCCTGCATCTGTATCGAATATGACTCCAAGTCCTGCTGAGCCTGAGCTATCGCCCGGTCGTAGTAGTCTAGCATAACCGAGTAGTTCTCATCCTCAGGGTCAAGGGCGGCTCGTTGAAGCCCAAGCTCTTCAAGGCTCCTCTGTCCTAGTGTCTGCCAATAGCGGATTTCCTTCTGATAAGCGGCGAGAGGCACTTTGACGCCGTTCACGGTAGCGATGGCGGCACCGAACCTATTGGACTGGTAATGGTAGATGAGAACCGCGAGAACGGCCAGGGCCGCTATGGCTAAGACTGTACCCACCCAGACGATCCGTCGCGGCAGTCTTCTTCCTCGCTGGTCTCGCACTGTTCTCCTTCTACCCGTGCGCTGGACCCCAACATGCTTCCCTGTCATAGCATTCTCCGATACTCATCTCTCTACGTTCAGAAAACAGCAGTCATCCTACCAGATAGAATATCCGCCATCGATGACTAGGTTTGAGCCGGTCATGAAACTGGAGGCCTCGGAAGCGAGAAAGACCACAGCCCCTGACAATTCGTGAGGTTCACCCATCCTTTTCAGCGGGGTACGCCCTACCAAGTCCTTATACACCTGCGAGTCAGGGTCATAGGAAGCCTTATTCATCTTGGTGATCATCTCACCGGGGCTGATGCAGTTCACACGGATATTATACGGTGCCCATTCACAAGCCAACGACTTGGTTAACAATAAGAGTCCCCCCTTTGATGAGCAGTAGGCGCCCAGTGCTACTCCTTTGGCGGCTATTATCGAATGCATGGAGGCGACATTGATAATGCTGCCGCCGCCACTGTTCCTCATCTGGTGGCCCTGATGTTTCACGCAGAGGAAGATGCTGGATAGGTTTACCCCCAGCACCTTGTCCCATAGCTGTTCGGCCATCTCGATTGTTGCTGCATGGTCCCCCACGCCTTGCGAGTTAACGGCGATGTTTAAGCCGCCGAACTCGCTGATGACCCTGCCGATTGTTCCTCGAATCTCCTGTTCTTTGGTAGCGTCGCAGTGTAGCACGAGCGCTCGTCGCCCCGTCGTTTCTACGCGCTCGGCGGCTCTGTGTGCTCCGGCGTCGTCAATGTCGGCGATGGCGACATCAGCACCTGCCTCAGCCAGGGCGACAGCGATTTCCCCGCCGAGATCGCCGCCTCCGCCGACAACAATCGCCTTTTTACCCGACAGGTCGAATAGAGAAAGCACATTGGTCATCTTTCTCGACTCCTCTCACAGAGTTGGTTAGTTGCTTCGCCCCCCACCATAGCGCACTGACCCGCACGCGCCCCATGGCGCGCATATCATTGGGCAACCGCAGAGCCAAGTCTCGCCCCGAGGGGCGGGACTTGGCTCCATCACGAGAGTTGCCGAGCTCCTTGGTGCGGATGAGGTAGGAGCCACGTTCTAGAGTTGCAAGAGTAAGGTCCTGCTTATGTGCCCCAGGTCTTAGCTGGCAGGAACCCCTACCGGACCATGCGCCCCCCGTCTACGAGTACATTCGCTCCAGTCATGTAGCTCGCCTCGTCTGTTGCCAGCCAAACCATGACCTTGGCCACATCCTCTGGCTCCGCGAATCTACCCATGGGTATCTCGGCTAGCCAAGCCTCCTTCTTGCCCGGATCGTTGAACTGATCGAATATCATTGGGGTACGGACATAGCCAGGTGAAACGGCATTAACGCGAATGCCGTACTGGGCCCACTCGATGGCCATCACCTTTGTGAGCTGCGCCACCCCTCCCTTGGCCGCACAGTAGGCTGCCGACCCTACAAACGCAATGAAGACGGCCAGCGACGCGGTGTTTACGATCGCGCCCTTGATACTGTTCTCGATCATGTGACGCCCGACAGCCTGTCCAACCCACAGCACGCCGTCCAGCAGGACACCAACCTGTCTGCGCCACTCCGCTTCCGTTAGATCGAGGATGTTGACGCTCTTCAAGACTCCTGCGTTGTTGAGCAGCACATCAACGTGGCCGAACTCCGCGACGGCCTGTTGGACCATGTCCTGGGCGTCGCTCCGCTTCGAGACGTCGGTCTTGATCGCCAGACCGCGCCGCCCCTCGGCTTCAACCTGAGCGATGGTCTGCTTGGCCCCCTCCAAGTCAATGTCCGCCACAACCACGTCGGCTCCCTCGCGCGCCAGCAATACGGACGCAGCCCGCCCCATCCCAGAACTGCCGCCCGTAACCAGTGCGACTTTGTCTCTTAGACGCATTGCTCTACCTCCTGAGGTAGTTCCAACTCGATTTGGTGATACGGTGTCCGCTAGTCTACTTGCTAAAGCCTAGCCAATCACCGGCACCTACCAGGATGTGTACCCACCATCTATGACGACATCCGAGCCCGTCATGAAGCTTGAGGCTTCCGATGCGAGGAACACAACCAACCCATTCAGCTCATCTGCCTTACCCATTCTCCTGAGGGGCGTATCCTCGATCAGGTCCTTGTAGCCCTGAGACTCAGGCTCCTCAGAGGTCTTGTTCAGCTTGGTGATCATAAAGCCAGGGCTGATGCAGTTCGCTCGGATGTTGTAGGGTGCCAGCTCACTGGCCAGCGACTTTGTCAGGAGAACGACACCCGCCTTCGACGCACAATAGGCGGACAGTGGGGCACTCTTATGTGCTATCGTCGAGAGCAGGGAGGCCACACTGATGATGCTGCCGCCCCCACTGTCCCTGATCGCCCGGCCTTGATACTTCGCACACAGAAAGATACTCTTGAGTCCCACATCAACAACTTTGTCCCAGAGATCCTCGCTCATCTCCAGGACCGGAGCAGCAGATCCGACTCCTTGTGAGTTTACAGCGATGTGCAGACCACCAAATGCATCTACAGTCTTGGCGACCGCTTTCTCGACGTCCTTCTCCTTGGTGGCATCGCAGTGGATAACGAGGGCCTTGCGCCCTGCCGCTTTCACACGGTCCGCCACCTTGCGGGCTCCGGCATCGTCGATATCAGCGATCGCGACGTCAGCACCTGCCTCGGCCAGGGCAACAGCCATTTCTCCGCCGAGGTCACCCCCGCCACCCACTACCATCGCCTTCTTTCCTGATAGATCAAACAGAGATAGCACGCCAGTCATTTCCTTTGCCTCCTTATATACAATGTGTGTGCTTTCAAAGAGAACGTCCTAATCAACCCGTACGGTTGGCGAAAAAAGTATTCGGCGCGGCCACATCCGTACATCACACCCGCCATTCACAAACGTTTACGAGCGCAGATCGCTTGCGACGAACTGCCCTCCTTTCACGCAGTACCTCCCCTCTCCCCTGACTGGATCTATTTGCCAGCCAAGCCAACCTAACCCCGGCTCCTGCACGCACCCGTCGGCTCCAAAAGGCCTCAGATCACCGCGTCAAGGGCTAGCTCCGCCAGCTTGCCCGCCGTGGGACACCCATTGGTATCCCAGCCGCGGAACTGGTAGTACAGCCTCATTCCTTCCTCATATTTCTCAGGGCTTACCAGACCTTCCTTCAAGCGACGCGGGAGCGCATCAAAATCGGCGCTCACCCCGCGCTTAGTGTTCAGCATACGTTCCAGAGTGTAGATCCGCTCGCCTACCACGGCTAGTTGTGCCTCATCATACTCGTGGCCAAGTGCATGGCTCAGGGCTCGCGCATACCATGGTTTCACTGTACCGGCGACAAAGGCACACACGATCAGCGAATCCTGAACGCATTCAGCATCGTGACCCTCCGCCACCATCTTGGCCAGCTCTTCGGCGGAGAAGTCGGCGCCGCTGAGCTCACGGCCGGCGGTCCAAGATCTCATGTGACAGCCTCCTCGATTGGCTGTGCAGTAGGAAATTGCCATGCCAATGAACTTGCGCGGATCGTAGGCCGGCAGCTCCAGCCCCTTCACTTCCATGGCATAATCAACGCCGAAATGCTCAGCCGCACGACGCGTGCCTTCTGCAAGGACGTCACCCGCGCCCTCGCGATAAGCAATTGCCCGCACCAAGTCGAGCATATTGCTGGGATCACTCAGCGTTCCAGTGTACTCCCGGTAGAAGGCCACTGCGTTCCCCGCCGAGATTCCGTCCAGACCCAGGTCATTGCAGAGCGCAACGGCCCGGGTTATCAGGGCATAGTCGTCCACCATATTGTCAGGCCCGAAGGCCCACAGCGTCTCATACTCCGGTGCTGCCAGTTCCTCGCCGTCGACACGAACGTGTAGCCGACACCCCACTGGACAGTGAGAACAGGTAGAACGTTTGATGACATACTCATCGACAATACGGTCGCCATAGAGCCTGTCGGCCGTCTCAAAGTACCGCTTCTGGAAGTTCCCGGTCGGCCATGCCTCGAAGTCATTAACGGACTTGACGATGCCTGGGGTGCTGACCCTGCGCCATTCGTTCATCAAGAAATCAGACTCACGTACGGCCTTCATTGCCTCCCGGCTAGCCACTTCGAACTCCTCTGCGTCGGCCAATGGCGGGCGCGCCTGACCGTTTGCCAAGATGGCCTTGATGTTCTTGCTGCCCAACACTGCCCCCATCCCGCACCGGCCAGCAGAGTGGCTCTCGTTCCCACGCACACTGGCCATGGCCACGAGCCGTTCGCCGGCCGGGCCGATGATCGCCATGGGCATTCTGCCGTAAAGGCTCTCCAACGCTGTTCGGGTCTCCGAGGTAGTCAGACCCCAGAGGTCAGGTCTGGGTACGACTTCTATCCCTCCTTCGCGCACAACCAAGATGGAAGGCTCGGGGGCTTTCCCCTCAAGTACCAGAGCCAACGCGCCGCTCCGACCGAGCCCTGTTGCAAAGTCGCCGCCCATCCACGCCGGGGCTGTGAGACCCGTGAGCGGAGAAACCCCGAAGAAACACGCGCGGTTGGCGCCAGGGAACCCGGTGGCATTAAGAGGGCCAACTGAAACAATCGCCGGGAGCCGCGGATCAAGAGGAGGCAGGGTTAGGTCAGAGACATCTGCCATCAGACGGGCACTCAGTCCAAGCCCACCTAGGTAGTCCCGCTGCACAGCGGGGTCAACTGGATAGGTCACGTACTCTCCCGTGCTAAGATCGACACGCTTGATCATTGTGCTTTTCCTCCCATTGTTTTCATGTCATACCTTCGCTTGTCCGCCAGAGCGCCGTTTACCCAACCTCCACGTGCCTCTGTAATCCCAGTCCACTTACTGTATGACGTACCCCCCATCACAGGCGATACATTCACCGACCAGAGAGCTGGCATCGTCCGAAGCCAGGAAGGTGACCACCGCTGCGATCTCTTCCGGCTTCAGGAAACGACCGATAGGCATCTTGGCCAGCCACTCCGCCTCTCGCTCGGGAGAGGTCCGAACGCTCTGATCCAACATTGGCGTGTCAACAGGGCCGGGCGCTACACAGTTGACGTTGATGCCATACCTGGCGAGCTCAAGTCCCGCTACGCGGGTGTAGAGCAACACCGCGGCCTTCGCAGCACAATAGGCGCCGGAGCCTTCTACAGCGACGTAGGAACTGAGCGATCCGAAGTTGATGACCCGTCCAGGCATCTTGCGATCCATCCATATCTTCGTCACGGCCCGGGTGCAGTACATCGTCCCGTTCAGGTTCACGTCAATGGTCTCTTGCCACGAGTCGTTGGGGAACTCGTGCACCTTGGCACCCCGAAAGATGCCTGCCGTGTTGACGAGGATGTCGACGGTCCCAAACTTGTCCCAGATCTCCCCCACAACGCGGTCTACTGCGTCCGAGTCGGTGATGTCTGCGGTCCATACGCGCGCGGTACCGCCTGCGTCATTGACAAGTTGGGCTGCTTCCTGGGCTGCTTCCTTGTCGAAGTCGAGGATGGCGAGCTTTGCACCTTCCTCCGCAAAACGGAGACATACGACTCTGCCGATACCACCTCCTCCTCCAGTTATGATGGCGACCTTGTCCTTAAGCTTCATCCCAACCTCCCTAGATACATGGATATGATACTACACAACTTGCTTGCACAGATCGAATGCTCTGACGACAATAGCACGCAGTTCAGCGTGGACCGGACTAGGGTTGGCAGGCCTCGTCGGGCCTCAGGAGTTCTCGTCGAACCAACCGGCCTCTCTGCAGAGTTCAGCCGTTCGTCTCGCGCCCGGACTATCACTCCGCGCCACGCTTATAGGAACGTCGCCGCCCACAGCGCTCTGAAGCCTGCCGAGGTGTTCATGGGTGAAGGCAGGGCACACGATGATCGTCTCCACGCCCTGGTTTTCAACCATATCCTTGCACACGCGGGCAACCTGATCGAAATCCAGGTACTTGCACACAACCGTGGTGATTTCCAGCCCGGCTGTCCTTATCGTAGCGATATGTTTCTCGGGGTCACCATCCGGCGACACGATAACGAAGACCGTTTTTACAGGCATAGCATTGCTCTTGGTAGATTATTCTCCTCAGTGTTGCCGCAAACACGGCCTAGCGCGCAAGCACACGGGCAGGATTATCAACTGTCATCTGCCAGATGTCGAAATCACAGACGCCCATCGCCTTGAGAGTGGGCACGACATAGTCAGTCAAGCGACAGTAGCCATCGCCCCCGTAGCGGCGCATCATGGTCTTGGTGAATGTGTCGGAACCCAGCACAATCTGCGCAGCATAACCCGCATCGACCAGTTCCAGCAACACAGCGATCCGCTGCCAGTCCGGGACCGAAACCCAGCCACCTAGCTCCGTAGCATACGAGTGGCCGAAGTTGCAGAATCCGATGTTCACTCCTCGGTCAAGGAGGCTCTTGGCGTAGTCGAGGTTCAGCCCTCGTCGATTAGGGTTCTCGATCAGCACGCGCAGTTCTCGTTCAAAGAGGTCTTCATCCACGTGGTCCATGATGATCCGCTGGGGGTTCATCCCCTCTTGCGTAAGGATATCAACTGACGTGCGCCCGTGGGGTTTACCGATTGAGTGATGGACGCTGACGGACACTCCCGTCTCCAAGGAAGCCCGCGCCGCGGCCCGCAGATTCCTGACGTCCCTCTCGCTAACGCTCCCTACACCTAGCTCACCGATGTGACCAGCTTTGATACCAGTGTCTTCGATCCCGTCTTCTATCTCCTTGACCATCAGCTCAGTCAACTGCTCGATGGTCATATCCCGCGTATGCTCCGGCCACGACTCTTCGATGAAGAGGCCAGTTGTGGCGACCACGTGTACACCCGTCTTCTGGGAGATTCGCTGGACGGCCGGCAGGTCGAGACGAGCCCCAAGGCAGCTCTTTTCTACCATAGCCCTGCCACCGCCAGCTCTGAAATCGGACACCTCGGCCGCCATCACGTCTTCGTCGTCTAACAGCATGTTGTCCGCCAGGAGAAACCAATTCCGCCTGAGCAGGCCCACATTCTCCAGGCTAACTGGCTCATCGCCTGAAACCGGCAAGTTGCCAGGCATGAGCGGCTCAGCCAGCCTTCGCCAGACGCTCATGTCCACCATAATGTGCGCATGCATATCGGTAAGACCCAGCTCTTGTGGCGCTATTGGACCCAATACGGTCATGATCTCGTTCCCCATATGAAACCTCCCTCTAGTATCTCCTGTCTCGTTTTAATGCCCCACTGCTACCAAGAAGCAACGATTCATCGCTACCTCAAAAAGCCTTTCATATCGTGGTGCTTTCTCTAGCCAGCTCCCTGTCCATCCCTGACCAAGAGGCAACAGTGACTGCGTAGTCATACTCGCCCAGCTCATTGAGTCGAGTCACGCGAAAGCAAGCCACTCGATGTCCATCCCCCAAGCCGATCATGGGAGGGGCCGATTGCTGGCACCGTGGCTCGGCCATCGGACACCGTGAGTACAGATAGCATCCCTTAGGCAGATCAATCGGGCTGGGGATCTCGCCGCTGAGAGTGTAGGTCCGGGGCCGCTTGAGCTTCGGATCAGGATAGAGCACCGACGACAGGAGAGACCGGCTGTATGGATGTTGAGGTGCTTCGAAGATCTGCTGAGTGGTCCCCACCTCGATCAACTGACTGAGATACATGATCGCCACACGATGGCTGATGTGACGAACAGTCATGAGGTCATGGGAGATGAAAAGGTAGCTGAAGCCAAACTCCTGCTGTAGTTCTATCAGCAGTCGGATAATCTCGGCGTGAGCCGATGGGTCCAGGGAGGAGGTAGGTTCGTCCAAAACGAGCAGGTCGGGCTCTGTCGCGATTGCTTTCGCGATGCCCACTCGCTGCTGCTCCCCACCGCTCATCTGATGGGGATACTGCTCAAGCTGCTCATAGCGCATCTTTACCGTTTCCGCTAATTCCTGCACGCGGCGATGTCTACCGGCATTGTCCAAGTCCTTTTGCCAAAGGAGCAACGGCTCAGCGACAATATCGGAGGCATTCTGCCTGGGGTCCAGAGAATCATAGGGGTCCTGGAAGACCATCTGCATTTTGGGCCGGTGCCTTCGGAACTCCTCTTGCGAGATGTGCGTGATATCCTCTCCTTTGAACAGGAGCGTCCCATCTGTCGGCTCAATCAGACGCAGAATGCAGCGGCCGACGGTGGTCTTGCCCGAGCCGCTCTCACCCACCAGACCCAAGGTCTCCCCTCGCTCGATTCCAAAACTCACCCCCGTGACAGCATGAACCACAGCCCGCGAGTGTTTCAGGGGAAAGTGCTTTACCAGATCTTTCACTTCAAGTACTGGAGCTGTCATAATCGGCCATCCTTTTCCCAGCATCTCACCAGATGGCCAGGCTCAACTTCCACCAACGGCGGTCGCTCGAACCGGCAACGCTCACCCGGTATCCGGCACCGCTCGTAGAACAGGCATCCGTTTGGAAGGTTGTACTTACTGGGGGGAGCGCCTATCTGCGCTACAGCGAGACCCCGTTCCGGATTCAGACTCGCCGAGGCCAGCAGCAAGATGCTGTAAGGGTGAGCCGGCCCGTCGAAGAACCGCTGAACAGGCGCTTCTTCGACCACTTGGCCCGCGTAGGTAACGACAACATGGGTGCAGTACTGGGCAATAATGCCCAGGTCTCGGGTCATCAACACGGTACTGACAGTCTTCTTCTGCCCGATGAGTTCCGCCATACTATCCAGCACTTGCGCCTGGATCGTCACGTCCAGACCCGAGGTGGGTTCATCTGCGATGAGAAGTTTGGGTTCAAGCACCAAGGCGGCCGCAATGATGATCCGCTTCACCATGCCTCCGCTCAGTTCGTGTGGGAGGGCATTGTAGCGCGCTGCTGGGTCATTGATCCCCGTAGCCTTGATCGCCTCCAGAGCTACCTCCCGGGCTTCCTTCTTCGAAACGTCGAAATGCGAGCTGTAGATATTCGCGATCTGGCCGCCCACGCCGATCAGAGGGTTGAGAGCTATGCGTGCGTTAGAGACAATGATCGCAATCTGCCGGCCTCGGATGGGCTGCAGTTCTGACGCGCTCAACTTCAGGAGATCTTGCCCCTCGAACAAGACCTGCCCGCTCACGATCTTTCCGGGTCGGCGAATGTGGTTGAGCAGGACTCCCGCCAAGACGGTTTTGCCGGACCCTGACTCTCCCACCAGACCCATCACCTCACCTGATCGGCAGACGAGGCCCATGTCGTTCAGAACACATGCCGTGCCTGCCCGGGTGGCAAACTGAAGACAAATGCCCTTTGCTTCTAGTATCGCGTCTGCTTCCGATCGTTGCTCTGCCATTGTCACTCCATTCACGCTACGTCCAGCAAGGAATCCAACAGAGCCTCACTTCCGTCACCAGGTTCCTGTATGCACAGAGTTGCCAGTTCCAGTCGCTCTTTCACGCCCATAGTACCTCTCCATCTATCTTCTGGTAGGGTCAAGGAGAATCTCCAGCGCGTTTGCCAGAAGAGCCAAGCCAAGTATGCACAGTCCGATCGCGGCACCCGGGAACAGGGCTACCCACCACTTGCCGGTCACCAGGAGTGAAGCCCCGATGGCGATCATGGAACCCCACTCAGGAGTAGGCGGTCTGACCCCAGCGCCAATGAAGCTCAACCCTGCGGTCATGAGAATCGCCCAACCTACGTTCACTGGAAACTGGATAAGGATGGGCTCCAGGCAATTCGGCAGCAGGTGACGGAACATGATTCGCCACCTCGAGTTTCCCAGACAAAGCGCCGACTCAACGAACATCCGTTGCTTAACCGAGTAAGTCTTGCTTCGCACCAACCTCACGAAGATAGGTGAGTTGAGCAACGCCAAGACGATGATGATGTTGGTCGCGCTCTGTCCAGCAAACGCAACGAGACACATCGCCACGATAAACGGAGGCAGGCACTGCACGATGTCGAACACTCGAGCGATCGAACTGCCTACCCAGCCGTGAAGGTATCCAGAGATGACCCCGATAGGAGTGCCGATCAGAGCAGCTACCATCGTCGCTACGATTCCGATCGTCAGATCGATCCGAGGTGCGGAGATGATGCGCGAGAAGATATCGAGCCCTGACGAATCGGTCCCAAGCCAATGTGAAGCACTCGGGGGCTGCAGAAAGTCTGGAGAGGGTATCTCGGGATCATATGGCGCAAGAGCACGGCCAAAGAACATCAGGAAGATGAAGGTCAGCACGATAAAGAGGCCAGAGGATGATGACGGTCGGTCTTTGAAAAAACCGATTAGGTAGCCTAGCTCTTTTCTGAGTCTACTTGCCCATTCTCGCACAGTCACCTCCATCCCGTATGCTCTTAGTTGCTCCTCAGGGACGGGAATCGAGCCGATCCTACTTCGAATAGATGACGCCGTATCGCGTCGTATCAAACCTGCCAGGCACGATGCCCGAACTGACTATCCATACCCCTTCGTCTCGGAAGGGGTCCTTATCCTCAGAGTCTGCGCATCAAAAAGAGGCTAATAGGCGCCTCAGAGTTCTAGACGAGGATCTATAATAACGTACGTAATATCGAGCAAAATGAAGAGGAACAGAGAGACAACAGCCACCACAAAAAGAAACCCCATCACAGCCTCGTAGTCAGCATTAATCACCGACTGCACGGAGTACTGGCCCAAGCCTCCCCAACTGAATACCTGCTCGACGAGGACGGCGGCTCCTAGCAGGATTGCGAAGATGATGATCGTAAGGCTGATGATCGACGGAAGGGCATTCCGCAGTACGTAGCGACGAATGATGCCGGGTTTGAGACCGATCATGCGGGCATACTGGATGAACTCTCCGTCGATGATCTGCAGCATGGTCGAACGTGTCATTTTCATGACAGCCCCGGCCTGCCAGAAGCTGAGCGTCAGAACTGGCAGGGCTAGGTGGGCAAGCGCGTTTCGAAAGGTTGCCCACTGGCCGGCCAGTGCACTGTCTATCAAGTACATACCCGTGGCACGGGGGGGAGTTGGAATCGTGAAATCCAGACGGCCCGCTGGATGTGGTGCAATACGCAAGAGAACGTAGAAGATGAAGATCGCGATGAGACCGATGTAAAATTCCGGCATGGCTCCTGCCAAGAGTGTGTACAGCACTGTGGCCCGATCGATGATGCCCCCAGGCCACCATGCTGAGATCACGCCGACGGCAACTCCCACAATGACTGCAATTGACATCCCCAGGATGAGAAGCTCCAGTGTCGCTGGAAAACGCATTATCAGATCGTCCAGGACGGGCTGGCCAGTGCGCCATGAATCTCCAAGATCGCCCTGGGTCAGGTTCTTCAGATAGCGGACATATTGCTGGTGGATTGGCAGGTCGAGCCCTAGTTGATGGCGCCGGGCTTCGACGGTCTCTTGCCGCGCCATTGTGCCCAACATGGCGGTTACCGGATCACCAGGCAAGACATGGATCACGACGAAGATCGCCGTTACCAGCAGAAACACCTGGGGAAATAGCAGCAAGAGCCGGTTCAGTATGTACTTTGCAGTTCCCCTCATTATCGAATGTTCCTCCTCTGCTGTTTGTCCCTTAACGATCGAGGGGGATCATGTGGGTGGGGCCAGGCCCCACCCACATGACTACGCCCGATCTACCTAGTCCTCCCAGTACAGATACTTCCACTTGAGATAGTTGTCGTTGGGCCAGTAAAGGCCTCGCAGGTGCCTATTCGCAGCCACGTGCCAACCCGGGTAGAGCATGTGGAAGCGTCCGCCTTCGTCTGTTACGATCTGCTGGATCTCCCACAGCAACGCAGTTCTTTCCGGGCCAGCAGGCATGGACATGGACTGGTCAATCATGGCACTCACTTCATCGCTATAGTACCCCTGCTCATTGCCGAAACTGTCCTTGTGCCAACTGAGCCACAGTGCGTATCCTGCATCCGCCACGAAGTGGCTACTCTCCATTACAAGGGCTTCCATCGTGTGTTCGGCCAGCTTCTGATAGAAAGTAGCGGTGGGGAGCTTGTCAATCACCACGTCGACTCCGAGTTTAGCAAACTCGCCCCTAATCAGGATAGCTACATCCTCGTGATGGGGCGATTCGGTACAGAATGACAAAGTCCAAGTCTTTGGACAATTGCCCTTTTGCCATAGCTCACGAGCCTTGTCGATGTCGTAGTCGAATGGCATGTACTCCGTGTTAACGTCGGGACCGACCAGAGGCGCGACGATGACATGCTTAATCTGGCCGAAGCCGAGGAAGGCCACGCGCTGGATCTCTTCGTACGGAACCGCGTAGCCCAACGCATGGAAGCAGTCGCTATTGGCAAAAGTCCCCCAGTCCTGATTGGTGACCATCCGGAATGCTTCGGTAGACGTGGGCAAGTCGACCAGGCGTGCCTCACCCAGGCCTCCCCTCAACTCATTCATCTGGATTAGTGTGAGTTCCTGTGTCACATGGGCCTCTCCGGAAACCAGCATCGCGAAGCGGTTCCCTGCCTCTGGGACCTCACGTACGATCACTTTCTTGAAGTGAAGTGGCTTGTAGTAGTAGGGATTCGCCTCCAAGACGACCTGTTGTCCCGGAATCCACTCCACCGCATGATAGGGACCGAATCCAAAATCGTGCTGCTTGAAGGCCTCGAGGCCCCAGGGGTCCTCCGCCGTCAGCCACCCCTCGTCTCTCAGACGATCAACATCAAGCGGTGTGACGACCTGTACGCACATACCCTTGAAGAAGACCGGGTTGGGGCCATTCGGGAGATGGACCTGGATGGTCATGTCGTCGATCTTGGTGATATCTGTGGGGGTAGTGATACCAGTGACCATGATCTGGAACTCTCCCATGTCGTTGGTGGCGAAGGCACGCTCGACGCGCCAGATGAAGTCATCGGCTGTGGCCTGATCACCATAGTAGCTCTTGTAACCCTCGCGGATCTTGAGAGTAATCGTCTGCTTATCCTCTGAGATGGTCCAGCTCTCGAAGAAGTTGCCGGTGATACCTTCGTCTAACTCACCTGTGACATTGGAGACACCATCTACGTCGGTCGCTCCCTCGATCCCGAGCTCTGATGGGGCAACATATGCGTATTCCATAACCGAGTCATAGACGTTCGTCACGACGCGAATCCAATGGTTGCCAGCCCACCAGTCAGGGTCAAGGCTCGGCGGTGTAGCCGAGGACACCACCACAAGTGTGTCGTGAGCTTCCTCAGCCGGCTCTTCCACTGGCGCCGGTGTGGCGGTGACGACGACCGTCTCTGGCGTGCCCGCTATGATGCGGGTGACCTCGACCTCTACCACCTGCGGTTTGGGAGTAGCACATGCCGTCAGTATGGATACAACCACGACAAATGCCACAACCAAGCCAATCGCTCTTTGTGATGTGCGGATGTTCATCTTTTATCTCCTTTATCTCCTTCTAGGATCAGCCTTTGAGCCCGAAGGCCCACCTTCAGGACGGAACAGCCACGCTTGCTTCAGTGCACTTGAACCCGATGTAGCACCTCCTTTCCTAGCGACGCAGCGACCCACAAGGTACATCAGGGCACAACCAATCCGTGTTGCCTGCCAGACTGGTGCCCAGACCCAAGTTCGAGAGCATCGCCTCAGAACTGCAACTCAACCTCACCCTGCCCCGGACCGGCCCCGGCAAGCCGTCAGGCAGGCAGAGCCTGTCTAATGGTCTTGGTGATACCATCCACAGTCATTCCGTACTTGCGAAATAAGTCCTCGGGATCACCTATGGCAGCGTAGATATCGGGCAACCCCAATGGCAGTACCTTCACCCCGACACCCGCTCCTGCAATGGTCTCGGCCACGGCACTGCCCAGGCCTCCAATGATATTGTGGTCTTCTATGGTCACGATGAGGCTGGTCTCAAACGCAGCCTTCTTTACGATTTCAGTGTCAAGTGGCTTAATCGTATGAATGTTGATAACCCTGACCCCGATGCTATCTCTGGCAAGTTGATCAGCAGCCACGAGGGCCGCATGGACCATCTGCCCTGTGGCAATCACCGCAACATCCCCTCCGTTTCGAAGCAGCACACCCTTCCCCAGCTCGAAGCCATAGTCCTCTTGCCGATAAACCACTGGTTCATCTGCACGACCGATTCGAAGGTAGAGCGGCCCTTCGAAAGCGGCGGCGGCGTACACAGCGTGCCGCACCTCCACGGCATCGGCTGGCACCAAGATGGCCATATTCGCCATGGAGCGCATAATGGCGATATCCTCGGTCGCGTGATGAGTTGTCCCTGCAACCCCTTGGGTCACTCCGCCGTGGGTGCCCACTACCTTCACTCCCAAACGAGGATAGGCAATATCGGTCCGCACCTGCTCGCACGCTCGCATGCTGGAGAAGCAGGCAAAAGTTATAGCGAACGGAATCATGCCACAGGTAGCCATGCCGGCAGCGCAACCGTACATGGTCTGCTCAGCGCACCCGAAATTGTAGTATCGCTCGGGGAACTCTTTCTTGAACGGCCCTAACTGCACTGCCGCACAAAGATCTGCGGTGAGGGCCACCACGTTGGGGTTTTCACGGCCCAGCTCAACCATGGCCTCGCCAAAAGCTACTCGAATCGACGCCTGTTCTCCTGCATCCAGATTTACCTGTATCGGGTACATTTGACCGGTAACTCCTGAGATACTCCGTGTTGTCATCTCGTTGTTACCTTCATGCTGGCAATATCTCGCCTGGCCTCTTCAACTTGGTCATCTGTTAGAGAGCCAAGGTGCCACGCTGCTCCGTCCCGTTCCATAAAACCCACGCCACGTCCCTTGACAGTGTTGGCGATCACCACCTGTGGCTGGCTTCGGTGAAGGCCCGGGTCTAGGCTATCGAAGAGCTTGACCAGCGCTGACATGTCATGGCCGTCAACCTCCATAGCCTGCCATCCAAAGGCTCTCCACTTCTCTGCTAGAGGCTCAAGCGCCGCCAGGTCTTCAGTATGACCATCAACCTGGTACATATTGCGGTCAATGACGCCTACAATATTGCCTAAACGATACTGGGCTGCAGTTATCGCCGCTTCCCAAACAGTTCCCTCTTGACACTCGCCATCACCCATAAGCACAAAAACGCGGTATCCCTGCCCATGATAACGGGCAGCTAGGGCCATGCCTATAGCCACGGCTAATCCGTGCCCCAGGGATCCGGTACTCATCTCAATCCCTGGTATCTTGAGCATGTCCGGGTGCATTCCAAACCGGCTGTCCAGCTTGTTGTAGGTCTCTAGCTCCTCAGGCGGGAAGTAACCACGATCAGCCAGGATCGGATACAGGCCAAGGCCGCCATGCCCTTTGCTCAACACAAAACGGTCTCGTTCTGACCAGGCAGGTCGCGACGGATCGATCTGCAAGATCCTATAGTAGAGGACGACTGCAACATCAGTCATTGACAGGGCACCGCCGACGTGCCCCGATCCAGCCACAACCGTCAAGTCTATGATCCTCTGGCGTATGAACCGCGCCTTGTTCTCTAGTTCTGCAATGTTCATGGTCTGATTTTGGCCCACGTCGGATATCTCTATCTGCTGGAATCGTCTCTCCATGCAGAGTGAAGTTGTAACGCCAAATGTGCAAACGCTAATGTCATGCACCAACAAGCGTAACCTTCTCAGAGATAGCGCGAGCAGAAGAAACAACGAGCTCAACGATGCGCGGGAGTTGATCCTCTTGGAAGCGATATTTGGTGCCTAACACCGACAGGCCCGCCTCCAGCCTGTTCCACTTACCCAGGATCGGCGCTGCCACACCTGCGGCTTCCGCATCAACCTCTTCAATTGTGATGCAGAAGCCGTCCTGCCTAACCTGATCCAATTGACGGCGCACTGCCTCCCGCGCAAATGTCGTGCCATCGAAATAGCGACATCCATCAGCGAGATTCAAGACCTCCTCCTGGAAGTCCCTGGGCATATAGGCCAACAATATTTTGGAAGAACAGCCAGCCCAAATCGGTTGGGGGCGCCCTTTTTCTGGAGTAAGGCGAATCAGCTGAGTACTGGGAACAACCTCGATGCACATTGCCTCAAACTCCTTCACGACCGTCAGGACCACCGTTTCCTGAGTTAACCTCGCCAATTCCTGCATCACCGGCAGGGCGATTTCTGCGACTTGGAGCCGATGAACATTGCGCGCCGATCTGCACAGCACCAACACCTGCAAGCCGAGTAGACGTTTCCCTTGCTCAGTCCGCTCTGCGAGTCCACGCTTCTCCAGGGGACGAAGCAAGCGATAAACGGTGCTAGCGGGGATGCTTGTAGCAGTGGCTATCTCTCCGACAGAAAGCGGACCATCGCTATTGGCCAAAGCCATTAGGCAATCCAGTCCACGCTCGAGGGCCTGCGTACTCATAGTTGAAGCTCCGCTACCATTGTAGCCTTCTCAACTGCCCGGCAAAGAGGCATTATCATATTATGATAATGCATGATCACACTATGATAAAAAGTATACCATGAAATTCCGGTTTTGTCAAGGGATTCCCCCGGTTTCTGGACTAGTACCAGGAACCCGCTATGGGGCGGGCAACAAGTGTTGCTCTTCGATCAGTTGCCCTACTCGCTGTAGGAAACGAGCAGCTTGGACACCGTCCAGTAGACGGTGGTCTGCGGAAAGGGTCAGGAACACCGTCGGGCGGATCTCCAGAACCCCAGCGACGGCCACAGGCCGCTCTTTGATCCGGCCAACAGCCAGGATGGCCCCCTGCGGTGGGTTGATGATGGCGTGGAACTGATCCACGCCGAACATGCCGAGGTTGCTCAGGGTGAATGTTCCCCCCTCCAAATCGGCTAGGCCCAGCTTGCCATCACGTGCCCGCTGGGTCACGTCGGCGCGGCGGTATGCGATTTCCTCCACCGACAGGTTGTTGGCATCGTGGATCACAGGCACCACGAGCCCGTCGCTAGTCGCCACGGCTACGCCGACGTTCACCTGCGGATGGCGCAGCACGCTGCCTGCGCCTCCTTGAACACCATCGGCCCAGCTGGTGTTGACTTCAGGGAACTCTTGCAAACCTTGGGCTACCACTTTGATCAGGATGTCGGTGATGGTCGCCCGGTTACTGGTGGCCGCTTCGGCCTTTGACACCAGCTCTTCTCGCGTGCGCACCAGCGCCGTGGCCTCCACTTCTACGGTGAGATAGAAGTGAGGCGTGGTAGTGAAGCTTTGAGTCATCCGCTCGGCGACGATGCGACGCACGCCGGAGAGTGGTTCAGCGTCACCCTGAGGAGCAACTGGCGCCGGCGCTGGTGTTTGCGCCCGCTTCGCTGCCCGTTCCACATCTTCCGCGACAATTCGACCGCCTGGGCCGGTTCCTTGCACAATTGCCAGATCAACACCCAGGTATTCCGCAAGTCGTCTTGCCTTCGGCGAGGCGCCGGGCATACGGCCGACCCTTGTTATAGAGCGGGGCATCTCTGCCTCGCCTGAGACAGCTAGGCTCGGACCGGCTCCATCTTCAGCGGGCGCCTTCTCTTGAATTGGGGCCTCTTCTTCCGGAGCCAGTACGTAACTGATGATGTGCCCGATGGGGACCACCGCCTCCTCCGCGGCAAGGATGGGGCCCAGTACACCAGTGACCGGCGCTTCGATCTCGACCACGACCTTATCGGTCTCGATCTCCAGCACTGGCTCACCCTTCTGCACCGGATCGCCCTCGGCTTTGAGCCAGCGGAGCACCGTACCCGCGGTCATTGTCAGGCCCAACTGGGGCATGTATATCTCAGTTGCCATAAATACCGCCTCTACCCGAAGAGTGCCTTGACAGTATCCACCACGACCTGCGCAGTCGGAATGGTGGCCGCTTCCAGAACCGGGGCGAAGGGAATAGGAACATCAGCGGCGCCAATACGTTTGACTGGCGCATCCAGGTAGTAGAACGCTTCGTCGGCGATGATAGCTGCAATCTCGGCTGTGACGCCATAGCTGAGATACCCCTCGTCAATCACTACCGCCCGGCTTGTCTTCTTGACCGATCTGACGATGGTTTCTGTATCGAGGGGCTTGAGTGTGCGCGGGTCCACGACTTCCACGCTGATGTCCTCCTCAGCAAGCATCTGCGCTGCCTGAATGGCTACATGAACCATGCTCGACGTGGCCACCACGGTCACATCGCTCCCCTCGACCTTCACATCAGCCACGCCAAAAGGAACGGTATACTCATCCACGGGTACTGGGCCCTTCAAACCATACATCATCTTGTGCTCAAAGACGATGACAGGATTGTCGTCACGGATGGCAGTTTTCATTAGCCCCTTGGCGTCATAGGGAGTGGATGGCATAACCACCTTGAGCCCAGGGATGTGAGCCATCCAAACCTGCAGGCTCTGGGAATGCTGCGCTGCCGCCGCACACCCTGCACCCATAGTGGTCCGTAAGACCAGTGGAACCTTGGCTTGTCCGCCGGTCATATAGCAGAACTTGGCGGCCTGGTTCACGATCTGATCCATCGCCAACGTAAGGAAGTCGCCAAACATAATCTCAACTACTGGCCGCATACCGGTCAGCGCCGCACCTACACCTATGCCGACGAAGCCTTCCTCAGAGATGGGCGTGTCCATGACTCGATCCGCCCCAAACCTCCTCTGCAATCCCTCAGTGACCTTGTAGCATCCGCCTGGCTGGCCGATGTCCTCGCCTATCAAGAACATCGTTGGCTCGCGGGTCATTTCCTCAGCCAATGCCTCACGAATGGCTTCGCGAATCGTGAGTACTCGTATCTCAGACATAGACATGCTCCATCAACTCAGTCAGGTCCGGCTCAGGCGAGGTCATGGCAAAGGCGACAGCCTGCTCTATCTCGTTTTCCACCTGTCTATCTACCTGATCCAGCGCAGTCGCCGAGAAAACCTGTTCTTCTATGAGCCAACTGCGGAAGGGAGCAATCGGCTCAAGCTTCCATCTCTCCTCGGTTTCCTGCAGCGTGCGATAATAGCCCCCTTCAGCAGAGATGACATCCCCAGCATGATGACCACTGAATCGGTAAGTGCGAGCTTCGATGAAGCTGGGTCCACGCCCAGCCCTGGCGCGGTCCACTGCCTCTTTCGCCACATCGTACACGTCCAGCACGCTATTACCGTCTACCGTTGCCGCACACAGCCCAAGAGCGGCCGCTCGGTCATCAAGCCGGCCTGCCGTCACTGCGCTGGACCGGGTATACTCACCGAAAACGTTGTTTTCGCAGACATATACAATGGGCAGTTTCCACACGGCAGCCATGTTCGCCACTTCCATAAAGATGCCCTGATTGACCGCTCCATCCCCGAAGAAGCAAACGGTCACCTGGTCCGAGTTGCGCTTCTTGGCCGACAGCGCCGCGCCGGTGGCGATACCAAACCCGCCGCCCACGATTCCGTTCGCGCCGAGGATGCCCAAAGAAAGGTCAGCGGCATGCATGCTTCCACCTTTGCCTCGAGAATAACCATCATGCCTGCCACATAATTCAGCCAGCAGCCGATTGACGTCGCCTCCCTTTGCAATGACGTGACCGTGTCCTCGGTGGGTACTGACGATGTAATCATCCTGCCGCAATGCCAGACAGACACCGGTCGCTACCGCTTCCTCTCCCGTGTAGAGATGGACAAAGCCAGGTATGGTACCCCGCTTGTACAACTCTTCCACCGTCTCCTCAAAACGTCGGACCTTCTTCATCGTGTAGTACATCGTTAGCAGTAGCTCTTTGTCCTGTATCATTCGTTCCTCCTCTGCGCTGGATTGAGCTCGGTTCACGCCGGAGCACATAGTGATGTTGATGTAGTCCTTGCTAGCATACCGCCATCGAGGAAGAAGCAGTCAGTCGTCTATTTCTCTGGCGAAACGCGAACCTTCTGCAACGGCCTCCAATATCGTACGAGGCTCTCGACAATCGCCGACCACAAAGCACTTGGGTGTTTTCCTCCGCAATTCATCCACCAGGTCTCGATTGGGGACCGATCCCAGGGCCAGAACGATTGTGTCCGCCGGTATTGTCCTCCTTTCCCAGTTTCCGCCGATAAACAAGGCCCCTTCCTCATTCACTCCGTCAAGCTTGGTCCTGGTTAGCGTATCTATGCCATATCTGCCAAACATCTCCTCGAAGAAGGGCCGGAAGATGGCATCAATCTCACAGCCGATTTCGTCACCTCTTCTTATCAGAGTGACCTGCGCACCTTGCTCTGCCAGGTAGACTGCTACCTCGCAGCCCTGCTGTGCACCTCCGACGACCACTACTCGCTCCCCCACCTTGGCCCTGCCAAGCAGAACATCGGTAACGGTCACCACATTAGGCCTAGCCACACCAGGTAAGTCTGGGATGACCGGGATTGCTCCTGTGGCGACGAAAACCACGTCTGGCTCTTCCTGGGGCAGTAGATCGGCCACAAACTCCGTGTCAAGCACGATCCTGACACCGAGTTTCTCCACCTGCTTGATCAGGTAGCTAGTAAAGGCATGCATGTCCCGCTTGAACCATGGAACCGCTGCGGGTATCATCTGGCCACCCAATGAATGTCCCTTCTCGTACAGAGTGACCTTGTGTCCCCCCAAGGCAGCAACTCTGGCTGCCTCCATGCCGGCAGGTCCGCCGCCGATAACCAACACCTTCTTAGGGGTCCGGGTCACGTTGATGCGATACTCGCGCTCACGTCCCAGAGCAGCATTCACAGTACATCGCATTCCCAGGTCTAGACTTATGCGTCCAATGCATCCCTGATTGCAGGCAATGCAGGGCACAATATCGTCGAACCTGCCCTCTTGAGCCTTCTTAGGATACTGTGGATCAGCCAGTAGCGGCCTACCCAACGCCACCAAGTCTGCTTTTCCTTCACGCAGTATCTGTTCGGCGACGAACGGGTCTGTGATTTTTCCTACGGCAATGACCGGGATACTAACCGCACTCTTGATCTGTGCAGCCAGGTCAGATAGGCAGCCTTTCTCCATTGCCATAGTCGGGAAAGTCCAGTTCGCTGATTCGTAGGTGCCTGCCGAAACATTGATGGCATCTACTCCAGATCTTTCCAACTGCCTGGCGATCAATTTGCTCTCCTCTATCGTAAGCCCACCCTGAACGTAGTCAGAACCGTTCAACCGCACGATGATAGGGTAGTGGGGACCTACCAACTTCCTCGTGTGCTCAATGATCTGTAGCAGAAACCTCATCCTGTTTTCCAGGGAGCCTCCATAGGCGTCGGTTCGCCTGTTGAGATGGGGGGAGAGAAAAGAGGCGAGGAGATAACCATGTGCTGAGTGGATTTCAAGCGCATCAAAATGGGCTCTTTTTACCCTCAAAGCCGCCTTGGCGAACTTCTCCACGAGGTCTTCAATCTCGGCCACTGTCAGAGGTCTGGGGATTGTCCCGCTTCCCAGCCAAGGCACATCGGACGCCGAGATCATCTCCTCTCCTTCCAATGCAGCCGTCTTGGTCTGCCTTCCTGCGTGGCAGATCTGCCCAGCAACTTTAGCACCATACGCCTGGATTTCCTCTGCCAGCTCGCTCAGTCGGATGATGAATCGATCATCATCAATGCGCATAGGCTTGACCCCGACCTTACCTCGCGGCCACTCAACAGCCAAGTTGTCGATGATGGTTAGTCCCACACCTCCCCTGGACCGCGCAACGTGATAGTCTATGTGACGTTGCGTAGTGGCCCCATTCTCATCTCCCAGCTTAGAGTCTATAGAAGCAAACACGAACCGATTACGTACTTCCATTGTGCCGATTGTTATGGGCTCAAAGACTCTTTCTAGCTTCATTGTTGCCTCCTGACGAAGTCTGGGGATATTCAGGTGACGCTGATGAACGAAGTGTCTAATTGCCTGGACCAGTTGTCGGCCGACTTAAGGGAGGAACTGCCGGCCTCCAGAGCAAAGCGGAATGTTCCATTGTATGGGACACTGATCCATTATCTATTATACATCAAGAACACCTCTCTGTCAAGCATTCGTATTAACTCGTGTAAAATGTTAGTGGTATGATTTCCCCAAATGATAATGTTGCCGGAGGGACCATGCCTGCAGAAGACGAAATGACGGTAGATGAACGATGGAAGCATCTGCGCAAGATCCAGAAACGGTACGTGAAGGCTGAGCGCCACGAGAAAAAGCACCGGAATTCAGGGCCTGGAGAGTGCTCGAGGAACTCGCCGACGTCAAGGACGAGGCGAGATCTGTCGCAGGTATCTCTTTATAAGACGTTGAACCGGGCGCGGATGGCGGCATCTACGTCAGCCGGCAACCCGGGAGGGGCGTGCGCCTGCAACAACTGCTCCACCCGGGCGGTCGCCCGGGCGCGCGTGTCAAGTTTGCCCGCGGCTTCCCACGCCGCCCGGTTCTGGCGGTCGGCGAGCGGAGGATAAAAGAACTCGGAGCGCATGAAGCGCAGGGTGTGCTCGTCCACCAGGTAGTGGCCGCCAGGTCCCACGCGGTGGATGGCTTCCAGCGCCAGGGAAGCGTCCGTCACCTCGATACCGCGCAGGGCGCGCAGCCCGGCTCCCACGATCTCGTCGTCTATGACCGCCTGCTCGAGCGAGCCCGCGCTCATGT